>Ga0210396_10000521_pt1 | contig 50546 bp, 66 predicted proteins | sample IncBWH17OmetaG_FD_155466 | JGI IMG/M metagenome (GOLD analysis project Ga0210396, IMG submission 155466) | Forest soil microbial communities from Barre Woods Harvard Forest LTER site, Petersham, Massachusetts, United States - Inc-BW-H-17-O ... | reverse complement strand
GAGCGGTAGGTTACGGAAGTAACATCAAGGCATTTGCCGATAAGTTATTCGCTCTTCCTCAAGATGAATTCACGAAGAAGTTGTCTTTCCTAGATGAAATGGCGAAGGACAATCCGTCTCTGGCAGTCGATGTCGGTCATCGTCTTCTCGGTCAGAGTATTTCAGACGAACATCTTAGTAATCTCTTTACTGTCTTAGCCCCTCTGGATGTTTACGAAGGAAGTAAACTAGGTGTTAACGTCCTGAAGAAACTCGCACAGTACAACGAAATCCAAGGAGCCGTAAAGACACTCCTGAAGAATGGTGCGAAGAACAAAGACATTCCGACTAACGTCCCATGGACAGCCGAAGGGCCTAACCCAGTTCCTTCTGTATGGACTGGTGAAACCGGCGTAGACGTCTTCGGTAATCCAAGTAAAGCCACAGTAGCGGAGGCTTCCGGTAATATCGGTCAAGCCGCCGTGTCTCATGTTGCCCAGAATGTCACGAATGCCATTCAAGGGACTGTCGATGCATCTAAGTTGACAGCCGAGACTATGACGGAGAATTTCTCGAAAGACATCGTCTCTGTCGGTCAACGGATAGGAAGTATGGCTCGTGAGTTAGTCACGAGACTACAAGACCATCTCATTACTGCCACGGAGAATATCCCTAGTACAATCCTGGAAGCCAACCGTATCCAGAGACTCCCACTCCTTCTTGAAGGAGAAGAACGTATAGGGAAGTTGAAAGATGCAATCCGAGAATTCTACAAGGGTGCTACCAACACTTTGGCGGATATCTCTACCCCAGTATTGAATCGTTTTACTAACACGTATGATTACGTCCTTAAGATTGTAAATCACAGCGGTGAACTCTTTTCTAACCCAGAGACTGCAAGAAATTTCGCTAAGTATTACGGGTATACCAACGCCAGGATAGTATCCGAGAAAGGCATTCTTGCCTCTTCTAGGTCAGAAGCTATCGAGAAGAAAATCAGAGATACCGAAGCTCTCAGGAATGAATACCAACAAACTATAGAGAAACACAAGCGGACTCTTGCTAAAGGTGGATTGACTCCTGAAGAGACTAAGAAATTAAAGGAAGAAATCCGTGGTATCCAAGACGTCGGTGTTAACAAGAAGGTCGACGAACTCAACAAGCTATACCTCCAGAGAGAAGCCTTGGGTAATACCGTTGGTCCTCAGATTAGACAGCAAGGTGTCGGTTACTACATCGAGGTAACTCGTCCGTTGGATGAGACGATGCCTGTCGTTCGTGATCTGATGATTAAAGACACATCAGGATCGACTGTGACGGATTCCGTCTCTACCAGTCAGACTACAGGTATGAACTCTTGGAAGAACGCTCTCCTAGGATGGGTACGTTCTCCCGAGGATACTCTTGCTAAGAGAGAACTCGAACAGAGGAAGGCCGCCGTCTACGGCAATGCCGTACTGGAGAAACTCGCAGACGAATTAGGTAGAAGTATAGAAAATCTCTCTCGTGGGATTATCACATTCGACGAAAAGACCGGCAAGGAAATACCTTGGTATATCAACCGTCCTCGTGCGTGGTTCGGTAAGTTATCTTCCAGACAAGTCTATAAAGAATGGGAACGAGCGGTAGACTTCGCCCGCCATGACGTAGATCCAAGGACTGGACTACAGGGCTATTTCAAACAAAACGTAGAAGAACTCCAAGATTTATATCAAACGATGTTTAACCGTCTTCCGTCTTACGCAGAGACCGAGGCGTACTTCAGCAAGGTTGAGTTAGATGAATTTCATCGAGTCCTTACTAATATCGCAGAATATCGCAATAAAGCTCGTCTCGGTACTGAACAACACGCTGTTACCTATACTAATCTTGGGACTCGTGTTGTATCTCCTTACTTCGACGGAGTAAATCGAAAGGATTTTCCAGGCGGTGACGGAAGTATCGTCGTGATGGATAGTTCTTCCGGCAAGGCCAGTCGTGTGTATTCCTTGGCAGGAACTAACATTCCACCTCTTCTTCGTAAGAGATGGATCGACGGTGTTGCTTCAGGTAAATACAAAGTCGTTGAGGTGTATGATCCTGAACTTCGTCCGTTAAAGGGATTTGCCAACATCGGAGACGAACGTATCCAGTACATCCTTTCTGATGCGATAGACAGCAAACCCATTTCATACCAACAGGTTAACCGACGTGGCGGGGGTCACTTCGAGTATGACTACGAACACTATCTGAAGCAAGCCAGGGTTAAGAGAGATATCATCGGAAATAAAGTCATCGACCATTACGAAGGCGATACTACGGTGATGCCCGTCGATAACCGTGCCATGGGCAGAGATATCGGTCTTAAGTTGGATACTGTACGTAAACTTATCAAAGAAGACCGTCTGGCTGAAGCACGGGATTACACCAGGACTAACCTGATGATGTCCTTCGATGAAGTCCATTCTTGGTTTAAACCAGGACGTGGTCCAGATGGAAATATCTTACCTCCTCGTCTTTCTGTCGATGAACCGTTCTACGTCGTACCTCGTGGGAAGAGTATATACGACTTAGACACCAGTCTTGAACAAAGATACCAAGGAACTTGGAGGGATGGTACCAGACATGGCAGTCTTGCCCGTCAGTACCAGGTTGCTTACACGAAAGAAAGAGACTCCTTCGGTCTTAAGACTTTGAAAGACACCGGCACGAAGGGGAATCCCTTGTATGCCTACGAACCTGCACAACTCGTCGCTGCGATGCCTACGATGCAACGGGCGTTGAATAGAGCGATGAAGTCGTTTTTCATGGATGACTATAAGATCTATGCCGTCGAACACTGGCTTAGAGAAGCAGAACCTTACTTCAAGAATGCAGGAGAGGCCTTTTCAGACATAAGGTCTTCCCCGTTCTACCACTTCAACAACCCTGAATTCAAGTCAGGAACACCGACAGACATCCAACACAACCTGATGTCTAACAGGTATAAGATCCAACAGTTCATAGGAGTTCCGAACAAATTCGATAACTTCATGCACGGGATTGCCCAACAGCTAGTCGATGCGACGTACGTCCGTTTCGGTCCGACTGAGGCTAAGAGGTTGTCAGAAATCAGATCTACCAAAGACTTAGTGATAGTTCCGACACGTCTATTGATGAATGTGAAAGAGCCCATTACTTGGATGCGGAGCGTTGTCTTCAACGAGAAATTAGGGTTGTTCAACATCCCTCAGATTCTCGTCCAAGCACAGACACATGCAACGATATGGGCTTTGGAACCACAACATGGTACGGTCGGTATGTTCGGGATGCTTCTCCATCAATGGAGTAGATACGCCGGACATGAAGAAATTCTTCGGGCGTTAGATGAGTACGCCACGAAGTTAAATATAGGAAGTAATTTCAAACCAGGAGAATGGCTGGAAGCCAGGAAGGAACTCGCCAAGACAGGCTTTGAACATGTAGGAGGCGAGTACGCCATCAAGGATGACTTCTTCAACCATAAGTTTATCAAGAATGATTTCGATAATTTTCTTTCTGCCGGTCAGGTATTCTTCAAAGAAGGAGAGAAATCGACCCGTCTGACAGCCTGGTATACTGCGTTCAGGAAATTCCGAGAGGAAAATCCTACAGGATTACTCACACAGGCTGATCGGAATAAAATCCTTCAAGAGGCAGATCTTCTAACGACTAACATGTCTAGAGCCTCTTCGTCAGTCCTTCACGGTGGAGTTCTATCCGTAACTACACAGTTCTTGTCTTACCAGTTACGTCTGGCTGAACTATTTCTCAGCAAACGGATAGGAGAGACACCCTGGGATAGAGCGATGGCTCGTCTTAGGTTGTTCGGTATGTACTCAGGGTTATACGGCGTTCCGTGTGCCTTCGGGTTGACTGGCCTGCCTATCAGTACAGACATCAGAGAGGCCGCCATCGACCACGGGTATGTCATGGGAGATAACTTCGTTTCTTCTTTACTTATGGAAGGTATACCGAGTATAATCACGGCACTCGTCACTGGAGAGGGTTCACTCCAGAAGGGTAAATTTTATAACATTGGAGACAGGTATGGAGCTCAAGGATTTACCTCACTCAGAGAAGCCCTGCGATCCGATGGAGCGTGGTGGCGTATACTCGGAGGTGCTTCAGTATCTTCGTTCGCAAACACCATCGTGTCTGCAGATGGAGCTACAAAAGCATTGTGGTCTTTCCTTAAACGAGACTCAAGTGATGCTCGCTTCGCTCTTAAGTCAGATGATATCGTAGATATGGCGAAGGAGATATCTTCTGTCAACGCCTTTTGGAAGTTATGGGTGGCTATGAACACAGGTAAACTCCTAGCTAAGAACGAAGGGTATATCACAGACGTAGCTAAACCTGAGAGTATCTTCATGACATTGACTGGTTTGTCCCCGCAGGAACAGGACGACATCTACGCTAAGGGTAATATCGTAAAAGCTAGGAAGGAAAGCCAGAAGTATGCCTTACAAAAATTCATTGAAGAAATCCACAGAGGCATCCAGGCTGCAGAAGATAATGATCGTGAGTCTGCTCATCAGTATTGGAATCGTGCTTTTTATTATCTAGATGTCACTGGATATCCCGATGAGTTGAAAGCCCAGGCGATATCCATCGCCAGTAAAAACTGGGAGAGTCGGATAGAGAGAGCTGACTTTGACTTCTATCTCAAGGATGTTCCGACCGATCGGAAAGAACAATACCTCGAGACGTTTAAAAATCAAGCACGATTGAATGACTATAGGAAACAGTGATGGCAGTATTTAACCCTGAACAACCCGGACAAGATCCTAACTATCTAAACTACAGCAAGAGTGCGACAGCCCCGGCTGCCAATCAACGTGGTGAATTCGTGGGTAAAGCCATCGGAGAAGCCGTAGGTGGATTGGCCGAGATAGCCGATAAGTTTGTCAAGACGAGTGCTAAGAACGAAGCCGCAGAGGGTTCCGACGCCATCCAAGATATCTTCACACAGATATTGAAGACACAGACTCCTGATCCGTCTGTCATCCCCCAGCCGGTACAGACTGTGGGTGCCGCAGGACAATCCGTGAGGATCACTCCTGACCAGAAGAGTCTAATGGATGCCAACGCCCAGGCTGATATACCTGACGGAGTAGACGACGGGATAAGTCGTATCCAGACTATATCTAACGCCAGAGATGGCGGTAAGATCAACGATACGTACTATACCGCTCAGCTGACTGCCCTTGCGAAGAATCTTCGAACGAAATATCCCGGCTATAGAGATTACATCGACGAGGAAATCCATCATATTACTGGGATTAATCCTGCTAAGGAGTACATCACCAACCTGATGCAAGACATCAACGCCGGCAGGACTGCTGCTCAGAAGTTTCCAGATATGGTTTTGAAGGAACTCATGTCGGCTAACGCAGCGGGAACCCCCGGTGCCGTCGATGCCATCGCCCACTTCCAATCCACAGGGGATACCGCAGGTGCGTTGAAGTGGATCAACGCCGTCAAAAGCAATACGTATAAGATTGGTGAGATCGAGCAGGGATTGACACTCGATAAGAATTCAGACGAACAAGTCGGTCGTAAATTAGAAAAAGCCTTCACTTTGAAGGGTGAGAGCGAAGTCAACGCCGCCTGGTCTGCCGCCAGCATGAGAGCCAACGTGGATACTCCTGCCCAGATAGAGAAGATGGTCAACGACAAGGCCGTAGGAGTCGGCGGAAGAATTGATAGTTCGAAGATGCAAGCGGCTGCCTTGAATATCGCAGCCCAACGGGCTGAGATGGAAAGTCGGTTGATAGCGATGGGGCAACAACCTCTTCGTTACAAGAAGTCAGACGGAAGTATAGCGACTACCTCTTACGAAGCCGCGATGGGGAGTGAGAAATTCAACGCGTTGAAGACTAACCTTCTTCGTCGGTATGATGTCGTAAAAGACAGTATCACTAACGACAAGACCGGAACTGCCGTCTTTACGGCGACAGTCAACCAACGTGTTCGGGCCGATCTCGATAATGCAGTCATCACCGATCCTGCCAATAAACAGTTGAATATGATTGACTGGATGAACACCCATACAGGTCCTAACTGGACTAACCTCGTCACTACCCAGGCTTTGAAGGCTGATGTCGACGTCGTGTTTAAGAATCTTCTGGCTAACAAGACTATAGCCGCCGCTGCCGGTCCTATCCCGGGACAACCCGTCCCGTCGTTTAAGGATGACGTCGCAGACGCCAAGGATGGCAGGGTGACTTCTGACGGTAGGCCTGTTCCTCCTGAGACTAGGTATTTCGATAGATTGTTAGACAACATCAATCTTCTGGCTACGCCCGCGAAGAACAAAGAAGAACTTGAAGGCAAGAAAAACATCGCAGAGTATTTCTTCAATCCACGTAACAGAGGGACGTTGTCTAACTTCGAGTTAGACGTCTGGGACAGTCAGAACAGGAAGATCCCAGGACGGGAGAGTATCTTCAACGTCTTTACCAACCCTGCTGTAGTCAAGGGTGTGAAGGAAACTCAAGATCCTAATATTCAGAAGAATTACAAGGATCTTCTGGAGTATGAATTCGGACAGAAGATATTCTCCGAGACTATCCATTCTGTGAATGACATTCTCCAAGGACAGGCCCTTCCGAATACTACAGCCAAGTTAGGTGAGATCCATCTCGGGTGGGACAACGATGAGAAAGGACCTCGTGTGTTACTCCTCGACGGAAAGAATAGAGAAGTCACCAGGGCTGCCACACCTATCGAACAGACATATCTGTCTAGCGTGAAACACCATCTTGATGATATGAATGTCGGGATTAAACAATTAGCAGGAGTCCAGAAGGAATTCGGCGGAGACGTCAACTCGTATTTGATTGGTGTCTTAGAACACTCAGGTATGACTAGCATTGCGTCTCAGCAGATGTTGAAGGCGATAGCCACAAGCAGACAAAATCTTGAAGGAAAGACCGGACTGAAATTCACACCTCCTGCAGAGGAAGGACGAAGTAAAGAACGTCCTGCCGGGGCTGGTAACATTGGTGGTTCACCGACGTTTGGTATCCCATGAGTATCGGAACGAGTAAGGGAGATTACTACGAAGATGCGTTCCATATGGCTTCCCAGCCGTATGTAGCTATGGATGATAACATCAGAGAACCTCCTGAGACTAAAGATAAGAACGAGATGTCCCCCAGGACACTCCAAGGCCAAAAGTCAGGTCAGGAAGATCCTAACGTTATTATCGATGACAAAGGCAATGCAGTAGATTATAGCACTCCAGAACAACGTCAGAAGTTATACGAGAAGAACCAACCGACTGTACCTGACGTAGAAGACAGACGGGACGAGTCATTCATAAGTAAGGCTTCGTCTTATCTATCCCAGAACTTCTCCGCAGATAAACTCCAGTTCATTATGGAACATCCTAATCCTTTGAATGGTGAGAGTTATAACCATTGGTTGACCGAGAAGAATACACTTGCTCAACCTAAACCTTATGATACTCCATTAGCCGATGAACTAGGTACTCGTAATATTAATTTTACTGTAGCTAAAGATACTATGAAACTGAATCAACAGGAACAAGATCTCTACCAGAGACATCTTACTAATTTATACGGAACAGGTGGTGTAAATAATTACGATCAGAATAATCCGATTTCTCCTCCAAGTCGCAGTACACTCTTCGTAAATACATACGATTTAAATAATAAGACGTACGTACTTCCTTCTGTTTATGAAGGTAAGATTCTTTCACCAAGTGAAGCATTAGTTCGAGCCGAACAAGAAGGTATAGAGAGATTTCCTTCGTATAACACACAAGAAGAAGCCAATTCACGATACATGGAGATGCATAAATATATGGAAAAAGACACTGGAGATTACTTCGCAGGAGAGTAATCCTGTCACGATCTCATATAGGCACAAAAAAAGCCACCCTAGGTTTAACCCTAAGGTGGCTTTATTCTTGAGAGCTTATGCTCTTCTTACTTCTTGGACTTCTTGTAGGTCCAATTCGAGAAGGTTTCGATAGCCTTCAGTGCATCCTCGTTGACCGACAGCGTCACTGCATCCGAGGCGGAAGACTTCGCAGCCTTAAGATCTTCGGATGCGATGTCGTATCCCTCCAGGTCTATTTTCGCATCAGGATCACGCCAGATGAAGTAATCAACGATAGACCAAAACACATGGCCTTGGAGTTCCTCATCCGTCTTCAGGACGAATCTCTTGTCCTCGATACGCTTCACGAGTTCCTTGCCGGTACGGGGGGCGTCGTCGTTATCGACATGAAACTGCTTCCGTAATTCAACGTTCTTCTCGTAGAAGATTTCCTGAATACGGTTCTGGGCGTAAGTTAACCGACGGTTCTCGACAGTCGGCTGATCGTAATAATCGTCCATGGGTTTTCCCTTCTTGTTATGTTGCAACTCAGGTAAAGGCAGAGGTGCAGGGATGGTTACAGTACCACCTAAAGGACCGATCCAGTTTGTATTTGCAGAAGTAAACATTTTCTCCCTATTTCTTTTTCTTTGGTTTCTTCGTTTGAGTGTTCTAGGACTACACATCGTGCACCTATGATTTAATGAGGGAGTACCGTTTCCCAAAGTTTAAGGGCGGCTGCTCCCTCTTCACTTCAGATTGGCTTCTAAGATTCCCCGGCTCCGCCGGATCAAAATCTCCACCAACCACTGTCAGTGAATTGTCTCGCCTTCTGGCGTACCAGTCAGATCGGCATCGGCTTGGACGACGACTTCGGTCTCGTCGGCCTTCTTGTAGCCGAGGAATTCACCTGTGACTGGATCGAACTCGGCATGAACACCGTCGATGATTTCTTCTGTATGGATGTTTTCCATTTTCTTCTCCTTAGCCACGTAGTGGCGTTAGAGCTCTTTCTTGAGCTCGGTTGGTATTACCTAAGTATCAATGTCTCGGCGGTTGTCTAATTCGATTAGCATGGCGGCTGACAACACGAGCAGCGACATGATCCAGAGAACCTTTCCTGTGGAACCCGACGTGGTCGAGTTCGAGTTGATCTCCCTTGTGAACACGACCTGCCTTTGCTGCTCGACGTCTGACACGGTTGCGTGCCTCTCGTCGTTTAACTTGAGCAGGGGTGTCTTCCCAGGCATTCTCTTTCGGGTAATTGTGATTGCCACGTTTACCTCCTGTGATTTTCATCTCTTAGACTGATTACCTCTTTTTTGATATTACTTGGAATTACGATTATAGTTTCTTTCGGGCGGATGTACCCGAGAGTGCGAAGGATTGGTTCGATGTCCTCAATCGGTCTGAATCTGACTGTCATCTTCGAGTTCTTCTGCAACAACGGACCGCCGAATGTCATCGTGGTTTCCCTTCTTTGTCGCTTTCTTTTTAGCGATTAAGATACGTTCTCTACGATTACTGGGGTGTTTCATTCAAATTCAAGTGGCTCTACTTCGGGTAGTTTGACAAATCTTGTTTCAACGAGATATTCCAGACATTCTTCGGTAGTTATGTCGTTATGTTCTAGGAGTTCTTCCAAAGTATATACGTCTAGAACTGCAGCGTAGTCGGTCAGGTCAGGTATATTCCTACTAATAGACAACTAAGAAAGACAATACTACCTGCCGAGATACATCCAATCCAGAATCCGGTGCTGAAGGCGTTCTGGACATCAATTCTGTCGTATATTCTATTTATGTTTACTTCTTCGTCGTACATGGCGTTTCTTTCTTTTTGGTACGAACCATCCGGTATATTTTTTATTAAGGTATTTTATTGCTTTTTGTAATTGCGTAATTCCATCGGGTCTACGATATCTCCCGATGACGTATCTGTTACAAAATAAACAGAGTAATCCCCTGATCTCACCTGTCGAATGGTCATGGTCAAGTGCGAACCTTCGTTTAAATACGGAAGCAGGCCTCCCACAGCATCCACACAATCCTCTTTGTTTCTGAAATAATGCTTGGTAATCATCTTCAGTAATACCGTACTTATGAAGCAGATACGAGTTCCGCCTCGAGTTCTTTGAGTTCTGTTTCAATTGAAAGTAATTCTTCACATCTCATCTGATACCGTTCTGACAACGGATATCTCTTAATTGCCTTCTGCAATTCTGTCTGACGTTGCTGGAGGATAAATCTCCTAGCACGTCTGTACCACTTCGGAACCATAATGACCTCTTAATTATAAACTATTTTACCGTTTCTGTCAACTTCCGGAACATCCGGCTTCCTCACGACTTTGGTGAGGTAGACTGGTCCTGAACTGTATAAGAAAGTCCTAAGATGTGGAAAACAGCAGTGTTTGTAGGCAGAGTAGCTGGCTTTAGTGTCAAGTTTAATATTCCCGGACTTTCCGTCAGCAACTGTTTTACATTCGCATCCTGGGGAAACATCTTGATTAATAATTTCTTTATACTTTTTAATTCTTTGTCGGATATGCAAATCTCTGAGTGTATGTTCATAGAGTGTCAGATGTCCTAAGGTTTTGTCAATAGCCAAGATATAACCGCGGTCTTTGACCCTGACCAGAGGATCATCTGCGCTCCCAACCAAGTACCCGTCAAGTTGGTCCAGGTAAACAGAAAGAAAAGGGTCTTGAGCCATCCTTTTGTTCTTGATTTCCTGAAAAGGACGAGAAGCAGCAGACTTGACATCCACAACGTAACCGTCGATAACACAGTCACGGTGGCCGGCAATCCCATCAACGTAGACAACATCTTGTTCTCCCGTCACTTCATGGCCGGCGGCCTTCGCCATAGCGATTAAAAGACTTTCTAGAATATCTCCGTATGTGAATTTGATTTTGACGTAGGGTGGGACGTCTTCTTGTGAGCCTGGGCTATGAATGGAGTACCACAGTTGTTTTGGGCAGACTTCACCCATCTGAGATAGACGGAGAGTAGGAACTTCGTCTCGTGGTTTAGTTTTTTCCACAAGCTTAAGTCCAAGTTCTCTGCTAAATCCTTCAGCGAGTGCGTCGTCGAACCATCCTTGTTTACTTCCAACGACGTCATATATGTCCTGTACTAAAGTATGAATATTCAAATTATGATTTCTATTATGGAGTTGCGGTGATATACGATAGCATCATCTTCAGACCGTACAGTTCAGCCAGTCCTAGGAATGGAGCTGATAACATCATCAGCATGCTGGCGTAGACGTAATTGAACGGACTGCCTTCTGAAGGTTTCTTGCCGTGTTTGCCTTTACTTTTTTCTTGTAACAACTTGATTGTCTCGTCGATCGTCTCACGGTCACGTATTGCTTGCTTCAACGCCCGCTTCAACGACTTGGGTTTATCTGTAAGATTTGTCGGACTCGTGGGTCCTCCGACGGGGACTAAGATGTAGCCTCCGTTAGACTGAGGAGGCATGTTGAAATATGGTTGGTTCCACATTTTCCTCTCCTGCTGTTAATAAATACGTCATCTGTAGATGACTAGATCAGGGGTGTATGACCCCTTTCTCTTAAGGTGGTTGGATGTCATGGATGTATCCGATTGTCTCCTTCATAAGCAACCTCCTACTCGGCTCTCGCCGATGCTGCACACTCTCGTCCAGAGTGAATGAAGATTTAGGGGTGTCGTAGGTTCAGGGCAGGTTTTCGTGCGGTTTATCGGTTTAGCATCCCGTTGCGTTTCTCTGTGTATAAGAGAAGGTCAAGGCAATGTACCCGCGATACTCACAGTCACCTCTTCAGTTACGTGGGGGGTTTCCCACAGCCATAACCCCATTCCCTAGCTCTGCGCGTTGGCGACGGGGGCGACACGATGAATTGCGTTCCTCGTCCGATAGACAATCGGATGAACGACTTCTCTTGATCTTCTTACCCCTCCGCTATGTCAAGTCTCCTAAGAGAAACGGCTTTCACACCGTCGAGGTTTGTCGAGACCACCACTGGGGTAAGTTCAGGGCTTACCTTACTGGCACGTCGGCGATCGGATTAAACCTTCAGCCGTTCTTTTGCCTAGCTATTCCGTTGATATTTCGAGCTGAGTTGTCTCTACATGTGAGTTTATGTTCGCACCCTGATCCGTGGCCCCTCTACGAGGGGGAAGGGACTTCAACCCTCCATGACTACTACTGGTCCTCACAGACATCACACTGTACTTCGCAGTTCCGGATAGTACGACTAACCGGATGTCGCTAAGCCTTACGGTACCCTCGGTCCAATAGGTCAGAGTTATTCACAGGATGGTCGTCCCGCTCACTCCCGGCAGCACCGGGCGCACTCGTACCGCGACGCTATTATTTCACCAGACACCACGGTCTGGTCTACTCTGCTGTATTGCACGTGTCGTCACTCTTCAGCAGACGCCGTATCGCAACAGCAGTGGTTTGAGTTAATCCAGTCCGTTGCAGTCTGCTGCTAAAGACGGACAGCTCTACCGGCCACCCGGCTGAATACATATCCGGTTTAGGCTCCCGGGTAGGTATTGCCCCTTCGATCGTATCTTGGGGGAACCAAGCGCACACTCAGTAGTTTACACCTTTGGACGGTTAGTCCTACAGGTGCGCTCTTGCCGCAAGTCTAGGACCTGATCCCTAGGGCTGTATTGAGTTTATTCCCTCACCTGTTATCCAGCCAACCGTAGGTTTGATACTCGCGGGGTGTCTATAAACTAAGGAATGGGCGGGAGGGAAAGGAGGCGAAATCTCCCGCCCAATCTTATCAGACCGTCACGTCGGTGACGATCACGTTCGGTGTCGTAGGACCGACTTCCTTCACGGCTTTGTAGACGCGGAAGGTGTCGGTGTTCTTCTGGGCACGTCTAGAAGCGTAAGCGACGGCTTCGTCTAACGTGTCGAAATCTCCGCTGGAAGACACAGCGTAGTTCTTGATTGACATTTTCTTTTCCTCGTAGTCGTAGTTGGAGCATAAATCGCAGTCACAGTCGTCAAAGCAATTCCAGCAAGACATGGTTCAGCTCAATGATTCGACGACGATATCCTTCGGGATTGGGGCATTCACGAGTTGAATGGCCTTCCAGACCGGGGTATCCTCGAATTTTAGGGCTGATCTTTGTTTGGCCGAGTTCAACGCTTCATCTACAGTGGCGAACTTCTCGGAGTTGTAATATCCATCGCCGGACATATACAGTTTAGTTTTATCAAAAGACATGGGTCGTTCTTTCTTATTGGAACAGTTACCATAACTGTTCGGGTGGTTGTTCCTTCAAACCTTGGACTTGCTCCAACTCATGTGGAGGAAGATCGTCGATCGGGTAAGGAACGAGGTTGTCTACCTTCAATGCCTCCCAGCGCATCGCTACGCCTTGGCCTCCGGTAGGTTTGTTGTAATAGTACACCTGGACTTTAGCAGTACAGTCTGAACCATCACCAATCTTGAGGTTATTTTCTAAGACTGATCCGTCTTTGTCGAGTAATCTAGGTGGACCGAATGTGACGAGTTCACCCTTCATTACTTTTGACTGATGACGGCTCAGGATGAAGTGATAACCTTCTTCGTCTTTCCTGAGACGAGTAAGGAGACCTTCTTCTTGGAGTTTACGAAACTTATCCAAACTCTGGTCGTTAGGATATAGCTGCATACTCCATTTACGAAACTTCGGATCAGGGATGTTAACCTTGATCCACTTGCCTTTACCTTGGAAATACTCATTGTAACTCTTCTTTGCCATTACTTCTTCTTGACCTCTTCGATATCAAAGACTTCTATAGAGGTGGCTTCAGGGAAGTCCTCCATGAAGGCCTCTTGCATCTTGTATTCTGCGTCCTCGATATCAAGAGCGTCGGCGAATACATCTTCCTCCATTACGTATTTGATCTTACCAATAAATGCAGTCATGTCTATTCCATGCTTGTTCGATTTCTACCACACTACACCACGGATGTAGTCGTTGGATACAGTATTCCGTCGGTGTGTTCTTGACTATACACCGACATTCTCCGTAAAGCAACAAGTCTGTTTCTAACGTGTTAATTACGCGCATTTTATTTCCTTTATAAGTATATTATAACAATCATCACAAACAATATTACAATATTTCTTCAGACAATTATCTCCAAAATTTTCTTTTAATTCTTGTTTAGCTTCTTCATCAGACCAATCACTTTCAAAAACTCCATTACACATTGTACATTTAAACATATAGTTTCTCCAGTATTGACGAAGTTATGTAGACGTCACGGATATGATTGTGACATCCTCGATCTTCGACAGTGTCATGCCATCGCAGATGAATTCCGTTGTCTTTCAATAAATCCAGTACGTACGAAACAGGAGCATCCCCCCATAAACTGTCAGTAAGAATAAGATTGCCGCTACGAGACAACCAACACCTGAGTAAGGCCTCTCCGTGATGTTCTCGTATTCCTGGCTCTGGCAGTACGGGCATGGGCATTTCAACTCTCCTCCACCATGCTGGTCCTTCAAGCGTCCAGTTGTTGTGTCTTTCATTCGGCTCTCCATTCCATTCAATGCGTCTGGTACCAGTTGGCACCGATAGTGTAATCCTTGTGGTCGTCATTCCAGTAACTCCCCGCGAGTTTACATTTCAGTTTGAGGTCTCTTCCAACCTTCGGGAGACTCCCGGACACCATTTCCGCAATCTCCGTAGCGACCTTGACGTCGTTGGGACACTCGATCTGCCACTCGTCATGGACGAGATCAACAAGGAGTGCCCCGTAATCTCCGAGGCGATGTATCCACTCGAGGGTGGCTCTCGCCATAACGACCTTCTCTCCGTTCTGGAGATATCCGGACATTGCAAGATGCTTCCGCCCTCCAACCGTATCGGCAGGTATGGCAACACTTCTTCCGTCAAGACCGGTAAACCATCCCCGTCTAGCATCTTTCGGAATAACTTCTCTCTTAAGATACGCGAAGCCTGTATATCTATCCAGAAGACGCTCAAGAGCAGCCTCGGCTTCCACTTGTTGACAACCCAGTATTGCAGAGAGTTTTCCGATACCTCCTCCGAGGAGTAACGCGTATACAAATCGCTTAGCCTGTTGTCGAGTTCGACAGACACTTCCCAGAATTCTTTGGTTGAGACTGTGGGGGTCACTCTTGTCCTCCTTCTTGCCTTGTTCGAGCGACTGAGTGAATTCCTTGTCGTCGATGTAATGAGCAAATATACGGAGTTGAATACCCTCGGCGTCGACACCGACGAGAAGTCTATTCTTCGGTGCACGCCACAACTGGCGAAACTCTTTACCAAGGAGTTTCTTCTTCCCGTTGGTGTCTAGTTCGTTCGGGATGTTAGCCGTGTTGGGATGGCGATGACTCATCCTGTGAGACCAGGCTCCAATTCCTTGGAACTCACCATGAATTCGACCGTCTGGTTGAACCAATTCTATCCATTCTACTAAGGTTCTTCTACGGGACTCAAGGAGTATTCTCCTGGCTAGGGTACGTGTAGACGCCGGGGCTGTAGGTGGGAGAGTATCGAGGTTTTCCTCGTCGACTTTCCAGCCGTAGACTTCCATCTTCTTCAGCTTAGTCTTGATTGATTCCAACTCTTCAGGAGTATGCCTGCCGTATCTAACTCTGGATAATTCCCTCTCTGTCTCGACGTGTGTGTCGGTCTTGTTTATAGGAGACCATCCAGCTTCGTTCAGGACATCGACGATCTGTTTATGAGACGACGGGTTGAACTCCACCCATTTGCAGTACGTGAAGGGAACTCCTGCTGTAAGTTCGGAGACTCTACCGCGCATATCGCGAGGGATATTCGAGAGTGATATCGTGCCGTACTTAGTAATTCTCGGTAATATCTCGCGTATAGGCTTAAGTTTCTTAGGAAAAGACCTAAGTATATCCTTATCTAACTTAAGTATATCTTCTTCTACTACCTTAAGTATATCCTTAGCTTTACTTAGGTTAAAACTAAAGCCATTCTTACCTAAGGTATTAACTACGTAGTATACAAAGTTATTCTCTAAGTTAATAGCTTCCTTATGTTTACTATCTTCTATATACTTTGTATACTTAGTATAAACTAAGGTAGTTATATCTACGTCTCTCTTACAGTATTCTATTAATCTATCGTCTAATTTAGAAAAATCCTTGTGGTCGATCTTGCTCAGTCCGAATTCTACACCGTAGTCTTCAAGGCTGTGCTTCTTCCTGGAGAAGTCAACCATCTTGGAGATGACTAACGTGTCAATAAATTTAACAGGAAGTATTTCGTTACAAAGCTGTACTGCGGAACATAAGATAGGCCAATCAAAACCCAGAATGTTATGCCCGATGCATACACTATCGGTTTCATCCCGTAGTCTTTGCATATACCTAGAAAATCTTTCACGCTCATTGTCGTCTTTCTTTATGTCTTTGAATACCTCGTACACACCTGTGTCTAGGTCTTTACAGACGACACACCAGATGTTAGTCGGGTTATGAAGGGAATCAGTCTCGATGTCTAATGCTATCTTCAATTACCACCTAAGAGGCCCCGTCACCGGGGCCAATATTTACGCCGGCGACTTCACCGACTTGAACTCGATACACGGGAGATGGTCGATTTTGCAGTCGTAGAAGGCTTTGTTGATGGATGTTGCTCCGACGAACAAGACCCCTGCGACTAGACAGATAGCGACGACAGTCCTCATGGTGCTCTCCTTTGCCAGTATTGGCTAATCTATGAATATGACATACTTAGAGAATATCGAATACGCCCTGAGATGGTCTGTCAGGTACAACAACCCTATGAACATCCATCCAACGATGGCTGTATACTGGATAATCTTTGATAGAATTTTCATGCTGCTTCTCTCTGGATGTTAGACCGGTACCACTCTAACATCTTGGTTTCCTTTTGTAAAGCTCTGTCGTACCGACCGTCTGTGTTATTCTCCTTGTAGAACTCGATACTTAGTCGAAGATTATTCATCGTCCGGGTATCGTCTTTATTTCTTAAATAAATAATTTCGGTCACTATTATCCTTTAAATCTATTGTTTTTTCTATCCATTCTGAATATCCGATATTGACTACTCCGCGTTCAATACAAAATTTACTTTCTTGTTGAACATCTCTTAGCCATTCATACCAATCAATTTTGTCGACGTCCTCACCGGAAATCGTGAAACTAATACTGGCTGTTTTCTTTATGGGTTTTTGAGATATCTCAGCTACAGTTTCATCATGTTCAGAGTAATCATGAAGTTCAGGTTCTTCCGTTTGTTTCTTTAGATTTCCACCGAATTCAGTCATACTGTATCTCCTGTTTCCTCTCTTGGAGGATTTCAATCAATTCGTTCTGTTCTGAAAACGACTTGGCATCGACTAAGATGTAGACTTCTCCCTTATGGGGGAAATTACTGTACAAAACTACTGATTTCTTCCATTTGATGGAGACGTGCCACTGCTCAGCCAACGGGGAAATGTCTTTCTTTTGTTTAGAGACGAAGACTGCACCTTCTTCGAGAGACATCAGCCACGTCCCGTCTCCTGTTCCTCGACCTCCCGTCAAGAGTGCAAGCTTGGGTTCAAAAGGGATGACATTCGCCTTCCTAGGATCGATCTCGTCGATCTTTTCCTCGGCGGGGGCTTCGTCTTTCATTTGATTTCTCCAAGCCTGGAATGCATCCAGCTTATCTAAAAATTTACTCGAGACTTCTCGGTAAGTATGGTCTTTCGCTACGTGATAGCAGAAGTCTTTCCAATCAAGAAAATCCTCTTTATTTGCGAAGATTTCCCCGAAGTCATATAGCATTTATAATACCCCCAGGATTGAATTAGAAGCCCGCTGGTGCGTTATTTTTCAATTCAGGTACATTTCCTAGTCATACCAATAAATGCTGTTTAATGTCTCGAATTCCCGTTTTTCTAAATCAATCCTAGTTACCAGTGAGGTGGTAGTAAACTGAAGATGATTACCAAAACAGATGTTAACCATCCTTGGTTCTCCCAACAATTTATGTGGTTCTAACCGTTGGATTTGAGCGATGAATCGTCCAGGACCGACTGCTCTGAAATTGTACAACTTACATTTGTAGCGGAGTTTCTCAGTCATAGTGAAAATCCTTCGGTTTACGGAGGTATGCCCAAAGAGGATAATCCTTTACTAACTTCATTATCGTCGCGGGAGAACATTTCACATCTTCGGCTATCTTGTCGTATCCGCCGCCTTCAGTTATCCGATCGAGTATTGAAGCGATCTTTGAATTGCTTAGTTTTGACATGATTTTCTTCTTGTTTATTTAACTTTAGGACAGTTCTTCCTAGTGAGGAAAGGACAAAGAATTGTCCACAATCTATTAGATTTACAATCTTGAATGCCCCGAGGTCTCCGTCTTCCCAGATGCCATTCGGGTCGCAGTAGACATACCCCCAAATACTATCACGTTCACGCCACCATCTACGCAACTCTGCTGCTTCTTGCGATTGAGTTGTCATTTGCTGGTTCCCCTGTGAATTCAGATAACGTGTAAGTCGCCGGATCGAATAGTAGATTGCCGGCTGGTCCGGTTTTACCACTAAATCTATTCTTACTGATTGTCAGTTTAGTCGTATTTCTGATGACAGGATCAGGATTTATAAGGTCTCGGACTGCATCTATACGGATATCTGCGACCTTAGCGATGTTCCGTGAGCCACGGGTCTGGCCTAAATCATTCACATGGCTCACGAATATCAGTGCGAAGTTCAACTCCTTCACCATCATTTCAAGTCTGGTTGAGAGGTAGTCGAGGGCTTTGCGTTCATCCTCGCCCCCCAGACCGCTAACAGCCATTGAAATGTGGTCAAACAGAACGTAGTAGCAATTGCGGGCTGAAACCAAGAATCTGATTGTGTCGAGGAGTATTTCTGGATCGTCGCTCCCAAAGTGAGAGTAAACGTGAAGCCGGTCATCCACTCCCACAACTTCCGTGAGAGTACGGTAGACTTCACCCACTCCTGGATCATACTCGGGAAGGTGGATAGGTCGGCGAAGTTCAATCCCAGCAAGGGCTTGAAGATGTCGCCGTTTAGGCTCTTCGAGATAGATTGCCGCCAGTGCATCTTTCGTCTCCTTCAAGATTTGATGCTCTATCGTGTGCATTATCTCAGTCTTGCCGACACCTTCTTGGGCAGTCAACAGGACTGATTCCCCACGTCTGATGCCATACGTCATATGGTTCAGGGTCGGAAACGGATACGGAATACCGTACTGAGGTTCTTCCTTGAGAATATTCTCAAATTCGTAGAAAGAAGATATCACCGTTTCTGGTAGATACTTCTTGGAGTTCCACCATATCTTCTTTAACTCTTCGGACTTACCCGCCTGAACCCAATCGTTGGCATCCTTCAGTGGCGAAAGTCTGACCACATAGATTTTGTTAAAGTCAAAAAGTCTTGCAACTTGCCTACAAGCCTCTCGACCTTGAGTGTCGTTATCGAAAGCGAGATATATCCGTTCGAATGAGTTAAGGTAGGCTCTGTCAATAGAGCAATCACGGACAGCAGTAACACTAGATTGAACAGAAACGACAGGTGCTTTAAGGACCTGATACAGACTGTGCGCATCATGTTCTCCTTCTGTGACTGTGATGTACCTCGCACTTCCTGCTGGGAATTTGTTTTTGCCATACAGTCCTGCCTTTCCGATGTCTCCGACAGAATGAAACGCTTTCTTATCTAATTGACGGATTTTAATACTACCATTACTGTATTCAAAACCAATAGATACAGGTTTGCCAGTAGGATTAACTTTCGTTTTCGCACCGTAAAAGGCATAAGTGTTAGCGTCAATCCCGCGATGATCGAGGTATTGATAACTATAGTTTGTGTTATCGATAGCATCGTTATCTCCAGGTTTGTAGTAATTACAGGAAAAGCACCAGCCGTGGCCGTCGTCGTACTCGCAGTACGCGTCACTGCTGCCGCAATCTGGATTAGGACAAGGCTGATGGAGTTCTACAACTTTAGACTTTGAACTTTGTGAATGTACCAATTTCTTCTTTCAAATGAATTGACGTATCGACAGGACTTGATGGGAGAACACCGGCGAGTTGGTTGTCCCAATAGTAATGGTTGCCGACATACATATAGGCCTCGACTGTCTGTTTCTCGGGTTCAACCAAGACAGGCAGTGGGTTCTGTTTGGAATAAATCAGTTTATAGTTAGGGACGTAGATGTCAACCCGCTTGCGGAAGAATTGTAACCCATTCTCCCTGATAAAGTCAAGCTTTACCAGCTGGATAGGACGGATAGAATAGACTTCCCCCCATACTCGATGGGGTTTGATTGGATCACGTTGAAAGCCTGACACTTGATCTTCAAGGACGACAGAAGTGCTTTCGTTGCCGAGGTCTTTCTTCCAGTGGTAGAACGGATCGACGGTATAGCCTGCAAAGACAGGCCAACGTCCTGAGACGTTCGTCTGGGTGACGTACTCGTGGAGTTTACCGCCCTTCAACATGTCGTCGTAGACGAACACGGTACATCGCATCTTCTTTTCCAACTCAGGCAAATCCGGAGTATACACCCGGGCCTTTCCGTATCGGGATAATTCCCCGTCGAGATGTTTAACCTTCCTTGAGAAGAACATTTCATCCTCCAATAAAAACTAATGACGGAGACATCAGGACGGTGGATCATCCTGTGTCTCCGCCCCTAGCTTAATGCTAGGTACCAGCCCGGCTCTCCGCCGATCGGGCGTGATCGCCATACCGGGCGGTTCGTATTACTTCTTGCCGAAGTTGCCGAATTTCTTGGCTGGTGCGAGGATAGTCTTCGCCAGACTTGCCTTCGTTTTCTCGTCGACGGCGGTCTGACTGATGATTTCCTTGTCGAGACGGCCTGTTTCTTTCAGTAGATTGTAGTGTGCAAGACATATGTCTTGCCACGCCACGAGGGCAGACATCGGGGCGTTCTTGATGATGTCGTTCCGTTCCTCGTTGGTGAAGAAGATCGTCTGGATAGTCTTGTCGAGACCGGCAGCCTCGACAAACGCCGGCCAGTCCTCTTCGAGTTTCTCGATCCTCTTCGGATCGATGATTGATTTCCCTTCAGAGAGAGTGCCTTGGACGTGACCTTTCTTCTGGAAATACTCAGCCAGCCAACGTTTCTCTGCCGGCGGAATCATCGGGACGAGTTCCGTCGTGACTGCCGGTCCGCTGTTGGTGACGATCTTGTCCTTCGGGATTTCTTGGAGAGATTTGATCGGAGCCGAAGCTGGAGCCGTGATCTGGCTCTTCTTGATTCTTACCTTCGGACAATTCTTGTAACCTTCAGGGACAATACCGGCTCCCACATTGAGGACTTTTCCGTCAATGTATATGTTGTGTTCAAGGTACCACTTTCGTTTCTGGTCTTTCGTCCAGGCCGACGGAGGACAAGAGAAGATCCATTCTTCATCAGCAGGGGTAATTCCCGGTGCATCCTTGGGAGTTGGAAGAGACACCTGAGACGAATGGGTCTTCTGTGTCTCTGATAGTCCTTCAGGTTTGTGGGATTTCCCGAAGCCACTGAGTTTACCGCTTGACTTGTCAGCCGGCTTCGCCGGTTCGGCGTTGACCTTAGTAGCTTCGGCGTATCCACACGCATCTGTAGTCCAACCAAAATCAAAATCAGTCCTGCCTTCACCCCACGTGATGAGACCCTCGTTGGTGACAACCGTGATGTTCCCGACTTTGTCGTAGAACATCTTCATCAGTTCGGCCGTCGCCGGGTCTGACGCCATGTCAGTGTATGTCTCAGCGGCGTCGTCTTCGTGGTTCTTCGCAGTCCGGAGGATTTGAGGTACCACCAGCCTGGTCCATACCTGTAATTCAGCGGAATCTCCTCCGGCTTTGGCTTTCGATTCGAAATTGCCTGAAAGAAATCCTGCGAGAGTCGTGTTGCCGTCGGTGTCGAACAATCCGACGTAAGGTTGGAGTTGTTTTTCCTCCATCTTGTCAGGTCCACGGACGAAAGACAAGACACAACATTTGTCTTTATGACCGGCGAGGAGTTCCTGGACGTCCTTTGTACTCGGACTTACCAGTTGATGGAAAGTACCGAGGTAATCAGGGAATGCCCCCATCACTGCGATACCCGCGCCGGACTTGTGTTCCTTCAACAGCGCATCCAGCAATGCATCCGGAAACTCTTTGTCGGCGAGCTTACACGCATGCACGTAATCGTATTTAGCCATGTTCAGTTCCTCATTGCATGAGTTTAGACGATGGCGGCTTTCTTTAGAAGATTACCACCGAATTTCTTTTTCCCCGGTTGATACTTCGTATCAGTCGGAAACACCATGACGTTATCGACTTCACCCGGCTTAGGACCCGGAATTGGAGTTTTCTTTTTAGCAAACAGAAGCTTGTTGAGTTCTGCCTTGCTTCGCAGTATGCCTTGAATAAGTTCAAATTCTTCTGTCGTGAGATTTTCCATCGAGAGGTTCTTGACTGGGACAAAGTCAGGCATATTTAGGACATTCGCCAGACGACGGAGTGTATGTCGGACGTCGTATCTTGTTTGCTTGTTATCTTCGACGAGTTTCATCAACGCCTCGTATATCGCATCCCCCTGTATTGTCTTGTTGTGTTGTACCCGTTCTTCCCGCGTCATGATTTTTCCCCGTAGTGATGTCTTGAATTTCCTGAAGGCCTTCCGAACCTTCCGCTTGTACAGATCGAGGTAAACTCCCCCGGCTACAACCATTAACGCCAACGTCATCGCAAGTAATTCCGGGTAATGCCGATACAACCAATCCATCCCTACCTCCTTTTAAAGTATGGGCAAATGAAAACCCCCGAGGAATGCTCACGCACTCAACTCGGGGGTTATCCAGCCACGAGGGGAAGGAGCCCAAAGTCCCGGGGAGAGACCAGAGCCGACGCGGCTAGATCGTTAACTGAAGGTTATTAGATGCGTATAGGTTGTTTCGGATCAGACAACGGAATCCACGTTACGATCTTTTTCTTTCTTTTGAATTCCGCGACTTCTTTGCTTCCGTAAATGACAGAACGATGGGCCACGCCAGTCTTGGGATTGACCTGGATGTACAGCCATCGGTCTTTCGTCGGAGAGAAAAACAAATCGATATGGATGTGATCTTCCCGACGAATTCTGAAATGATTCCATTTCATGATGCCTTTATCAGCATCGAGACGCAACAACTTCTCCTTGACGGCACCCAACGGTGTACTCTCGGCTGTCTTCCATCCTTCTGCGTTGGGTTTGCCGAGTGCGATGATTTCCGCGTCTGTGTACTTCTTCGCGAACTTACTCACAAAATACAACTCCATCGGATCACGGGCGACGAATATCTCGCCGGTCCGTGTTCTAAAGAGGGTGTTCCCCGTGTGGGATTTGTATTCCTGCATCACCGACGCTACAGGGACGCGACCAGTGTTGATGAATTGTTTGCCGTTGGTAGACCAACGATCTTTCTTGATCTCATTCATCGTGAACTTGCCTTGTTGGCGCATCCGACGATGTTTGATCTTGAGTTCCTTCGCTTTGATCACCCTGTTCCCCATTTCCGTCATCCTTCTTGACGTATCGACATTGTTGGATAAATACACATTTACAACTACCACCATACATTAGACAGTCATCATGCAATGAATGACCGCCTTCTAACGTACTGTTACGGTAGAGTTGGTTAGTACGTTCTCTAAAGCCATGAACGCGGGTTATCCTAACCACGGATTTTCTCCCTTTTTGATTGTTCTTATATTATAGCAAAAGAAGGAAGATGATGCAACTACACGACTGGCTTGTATTCGTTGTCAGACACACATCTGTTTAAACTCTTGCCGTAGAAGTCAGCCTCTGAAAGTTCCACCACTTGTACAGCTTCGAACTCACCGCCGACTTTCCTTCCGTCGTGTGTGACGTACTTCACCGGCCAGATCATTCCTCTCTCTGTCCGGTATCCGAAATAATACTTAGTCATGTCTCAGGCCTCCACGTCCAGTAGATTTGCGCCAAAATTATGACAGGAACTCGACCTGACCAGGCATCTAAAACCGCCGTGCCGGTCGCTTCCGGGTAGATAACTTCAGGACTTACGACTCCCCATCCCGACGATCCTGAAGGTATATCTCGCACGCTATCAGGCTTAGCCAGAGGTAAGCTAAGACTAAGGCGATTGCGCTGGTCATCGAGAAGACGATCACAGCGAGTACGACTGTGGTGACGGACATGCTCGACCTTTCTTTCAATCGTTGAAGGATGATGGCGGGAGATAGGTTCGGAGTGCGCGATAACCGTCGAGAGCACGACGAATAGACATCCGTAGATAATAGTATTCATTGTCTGGCTCCTTCCTTACCACAGGGAGATGACGAGGATTATACTTCAAGTGAGAAGCGAGAGATTGCGGCAACAACCACTCACACATGTGTCGTCTGAATACGATCTCGTCGTTGTTGTGAATGTAAGGAGGACGGATGTATTCTATTTTCCAGAGTATCATTTATCCCTCCTGAATATGAGTTGTAAGTCTTGGAGATCGACGAAGTAATCACACTGTGCACGGAGTTCGTTCGCACACATCGGCGGATCAGACTTCACCGTCGATACGATATGGATACGAACACCACGCTGTTGTAGTCTTTCGACTAGGATACGGAAGTCGCCATCTCCTGTGAATATCACGATGTCGGTCACGAACTCGGAGATGTCCAGAGCGTCGAGCGCGAGCTCCATATCGACGTTGCCTTTCTCTTTCACGACACCCGTCACGGGGTCTCGGAATATCTTCATCGGTTTAGTCTTAAGGACGTATCCATTAAACGCCAGGTAATCCACCATAGGACGAAGCCGACTTTCCCCTTCGGCTATCGCAGTGTAGTAGTACGCCCTGACGAGATCGTTCTTCCTGTAGTATACCAAAACTTTATCCCAATCTATCTCCCAGCCTAGGGCTTTCGCCGAGGCGTAGACGTTCGCCCCGTCGATGAACAGGGCGAAGCGTCGGAATAGTTGGGACGATTGTTTAAGTGAACCGCCGAAGCTCATTGCGTTCCCTTTCCTGCAGTTCTCGTTCCTTCCTCCGGTCGACCTTGTTAGGGCCGGCAGGTCTGAACCGACGGATCAGCCGGTTCTGTGTGTGCAGTCCGTCGACTGGCGTGGTCCTGCAATGAATCTTAAATACCGTACGACTACGGCAGATTTCTCCGCAGGTACATTGGATGCGCATAACCGTTCTCCTCCTGAATATGGTTACGGAAGCCACTCCCTCCCGGCATACGTGATGGACGGACAGTGCCGGGGATTCTGCCTTTGTGGCGACGTCTTACTCTCTGTCGGATAGATTCCATTTCAGGAGGAACCAAAGGCACATGAGGTATGCCGGTAAGCTCATCCCGAATACGAAACATACCACCGCAACGAAAGGTATAGCGATGGTTCAACAACCAGTGAGTATAGGCAAACAGCCGACCGCAGCCTGTGCAGTACTTGCGTCTGCCGTACATCCGTCTTTTCTCCCAGCGTCTAAGACGCATCGTCTTCCCTCTGTTGCCTGCCATTCATCCTCCTATTGTGAGTTTGATGTAGACTTCACCATCCACGAATAGACAGTGATGTTCACGCCATCCCCGCTGAAGCAGACGGAGATGGTAGTCACCCAGATACAGGGTGTAGACGACGTGGCGCATTCAACCCTCCCGTACAGAGTTGACCATTGCTACTAAAGTAAGGGCGATCAGTTCATCACCGTCAGCGTTACCCATGATGGATAGCAGACGGTGGAATTCGTCGACGATAGGCTGGTACGGGATGTTTTCAGACGTCATCACGTCAGCCATCTGTTCTTCGATCTCACGGATAGTCTGAGGTTTCATTTTCAAAAACTCCATCCCTCCGCAGTCTTCGTGATGCGATCTTCGAGTTCGGTGATGATCTTGTGGATATTCACCTGGGCGTTCCTGAGATACGTCCGTTGGAGTTGTGGCGGATTGAGCAGATCGAGATTGTGCTTCACGGTGTTAGCAAGTACAAGCAGTTCTTTGTTAGTCATTTGCATGTCTTCCTCCATCCGTGCGTAAAGTTTTGGTTATTCAGAGGTTTGGAATAATCTAAACCTACCTTTTTGTTTTGTTCAAAACGTTCACGCAAACCTTTTGAGTATCCAAAAAGATAGCCCTCGTTGGCAGAAGTGCTATCGTAACGACGACATTTACGATGAGATAACGCACGAATCCCTTCTAATCCGTGTTTATAGCCCAATCGAAATTGACGTACACCCATTTGATTCTCCTTCCGAGAGTATGAGTAAATGCTCCCTCCGCGGACACTAATCCGGAAGGGAGTGAACAGTTTTGTAGGCAGTTGCTCGGCTGCTATTTGATGCTGTTCCAGCATGCCGTTGTTGTACTGACAGATCGGAGGCCAACGGACGCCCGTCGGGAAACGAACCCGCATCTTCAGGAAACGAACCCGCACATTCATGTTCGGTAGCAAGGCGAGACCGGTTAATTCCCCGATCTCTACCTTACCCTATAATTATAGCAAACCAACCGAGATGATGCAACCTTACATGGCCGAGGTTTAGACGATGGCACGCGGAAGTAGTATTCTCCGCATGTAGGTTGGTGTTGTCGGGGAGGGGTTTGTGTCGCGCGCGTGTTGTTCCTGTCACTTTTTTCGGGTGTGGCATAAATGTCACAGTGTGATAAACCCGCAACAGATGAATGTGATTTACATCACAGTTGATTCAGATTGTTAACTAAAGAGTTAAATGCAATTGCATCGATTAAGACAATAAAAAACCCCATGCCCGGTTAAGAGCATGGGGTTAGTAGTCAGGTCAGATTAGGCGATACGCCGTTGCGGGTTGGCCTTGAGCAAGGCCTTCCAAGCGGCGGGTTCCATGTCATCCGTCGTAGACATGACGAGATTGAACAGGTACTCGTCGGACATCCCCTTGGTTTCGGCGGGGTAGTCAGTCCGGTATTGTCCGATCTCAAGGGCGATGTAGTTCTCAGGCGAATACACCTCAGCCGATTGGATTGTCTCGGCCTCGGCTTCCTCTTCCGTCTGTTCACTCGCTGCCATCGCCTGTTCGTAGAGGCTGCCCTTGCCTCCCTTTCGAGGTGCCTTCAGGTGTTGAGCGATGCTGCCCAATTCGACGGCCAACTCAACAAGTGTCTTGATGAAGTCGGCAACCGACGTGATCTCTTTCGCCTTGTCGAAAGTCGAATAGAGTTTCGTCGTGTTCGCCGCCTGTTCGAGGTAGTACAGCATCGAGGCCGCGCCTGTCTCAAAGCGTTTGTAGTTGTTGATCTCGATGTTGTCCTCGTCGTCCTCGTCCTCAGACGTACCCTTCGCCTTCGTCGCTAGGAGTATCTGCCATCGCTTCTCCGGGTCCGTCTCACCGCTGTCTTGAACAGCTTTGAAGTCAAGCCCGGTGAATTGGGTAACAGTGAAGTTCTCGCCGAGTAGTGGCAATTCCTGCGGGTATGCCATGATCGGTTCAGCACATTGCTTGATTCCGCCGTCCGTGTCCTTCCGGTAAGAGAACTTCATCTCCGGGTAATACTCCGCCGCTGCCTCTTCCGCCTGCATGAGACGGATCGCCTTGCGGAAAGTATTCTTGTAGGACGACAACTTCGCCTCAAGTGTGGCGACGTCACTATCCCGGTCTAGCTTGATACCGATACCGCCGGACGTTTTGCCTTCGGCCTTAGCGAGTGTCTCAACGTTTTCAATCTGAGACGTTATCGCCATCGCCTTGGCTGAACGCAATACGATGGTATCGAAGAACGAAACCCAGACAGTCCGCTTGCCGTTCATGGCCTTCGTCCAATCAGGGTTGTTGCAGGTGTAGTCAACTTCGCCATCAACACGGCCGGCATCGAGACGAGGCCAAACCTTCCGCTCGTCTCTAGTGTAGACAGACTTGATGATTGGCAGGATCACAACCGCGCTGGTTTTCTTAACCAGATCGGCGTCGAATACCATGTCGGCACTCTCGAAGAACTCTTCCGGGAGTTTGGCTGCCAACTTGATAGCCAACGGATTAACGCCAGCAACTCTACGATGTTCTGTATTGGTAGTCATGTGTAGTCCCTTTCGGTTGTGATACAACATTGCCCGCGTCTTGCCAGCGTTTGATGACAGGTTTATTTCCAAGGGATATTGTATTGAGGCTTATCGTTAGGCCAATAAACATCAGCTTTCCGATTGGTATAGTCCTCAATAACAATATAGTGGACATCGCCATTGTAACCGTCATCCGGTTCATAGGCGTGAATAACCTGCAAAGCGATTGCAGGTAACGGAAACGCAGGCGGTATTTCTCCCATCTTGTACAAGATAGATACTACTTGGGCAGGTAAGCGTACTATCTTTTGGACATACTTCAAATAGAGATACTTGTCGCGTTTCGCCTGCTCTGTTGCTATGTGAATATCAACTCGGCTTGTCATTTACGTACCCCTTTCATGTACCAATAAAGGAGATACGCAAACACGTGATGGTTGTAATCATACATGATTGCACCTAATCCTGAGGCTTGTCGTATAGATCACAATCAGGAACGAGCATGTACATATGCCCGTCACTACCGAGTGTTCCGGTTGCTCCGCTTTCAATAGCGCGAACAACCTTCAATTGAGTACCGGCGAGAATGTTATATCCCGGCTCAGGCTGTAATACCTCAACCTTGACGTTCCATTGTCCGCCGTCGCCTTGGCAATAGTAGACGTGTTTCATTTGCCTTGTCCTTTCCATTTACGGCCAAGCGGAATGCTTGGCCTAGCTGGCAAGGCGTAGGCAATGCTGTATCGGTTTACGATTTTAGTCCACGACAGCCCGGTCTAATGTGTGCGTTGCACAAGTGCCGTGACACAACTTGACCGTACATAGATGGTAGCAAACCAGAGAAGTTGTGTAAAGGCAATCCAAGACATCGGAGGTTGTAACTGCTGCGACAAGTCGTCGCAGGATTGTGGCAAGAATAAGAATAAGGCAGAACAAACTGAGATTAAGGCCTAGTAACTTACTGTGCCTTATTTGGTCTGTCCTGCCTTATTCGGATAATCAGAAGTATCTTAGTTATAGCTTAGGTTGTACTTAGGTAACTAAGTAACTCGCAGTTATTCCTAGTGTAAAGTATAACTTAGTTACCTAAGTAACTTAGGTATAACTAAGATATGCACGTTCAGAGCACTACCTTTGCAACCGTAGGTTTTCGTACTTGTTTTGTTCTCCATCCGTTCTTTTCTGAGATCAAAAGGGGTACAAAGGGGGAACGGGGGGTTGTCGCGGCCGAATGAATCACACGAAAAATATATCTCACAGAAATTTTACACCAAAAATCTAACTAAAATTTCTGAAATCTTCCAAATTCCAAATAAAGCTAAAACAAAAAAGATAAATCCTAGATTTCTTTTCATCTGATAATCAGTCATACTTCTAACCACATCTTATGGAAATACCTCCAACAATCCGAGTATTCAACTAAAACAAAATCGGTATAGTCAGTCATAGAATTACTCATAGTAAATTATCATGAAAGGACCTCTAACATTAGCTTTAATCAAAGCCTCTCTAGCTTTCTTAAAATCTTCTTCAGAAAGACAATCATATTTCCATTCTTTCATTTCATACCTATTTGTCTTATTTTCAAATCATAATCGTCGAATACAACGTCATACGTCTGGATAGAACTGATTTTTCCTCCCGCAACTACCTTCCAATCCACATATTTAGGCTTATTTTCCAAATAGCCTTTAAATCGATTAGGAAGCCCGTACGTGCGTTTTACCATAATTTAGCTACTTACCCTCATACTTAATGAAATAACTCACCCATGACCTTCTAATTGAATCCTAGGGCCTATCTACGATGCATCCTCGACCCCCATTCTTACTCGTATATTCAAAGTATTGCCGTCTTTGACCCAGATGTAGTATAATTTCATCAATTCCTTCATAGGATCAATCTCAATAAACTCGGTCAATGTATAAGCTTTGGAATAGCTTTCTACCTCTTCTGTATCCATTTCTTTACTTCTTTCTCCACATAGTGTATAATTATGTAGGAAATAATAATATATCATATACATAGGAATGTCAAGTGCCTAAAGGATACGAAGAGATTCGAGATAAGTTCATCCACGGCGGGATGTCGACAGAGGAAGCCAAGACAAGAGCCGCCAAGATCTGGAATTCCAAGCACAAGGGTTCTTCTTCGGTAGGTAGGTATACGTGATGGGCATCGTCCAGAAGATTATGAAGGCTCGTCTTAAGTTGGATCGTCTTCATAAGAAGTTAATCAAGAAGATTCAGAAAAAGAAAGACAAGAAAGAATGATTACATCATTCCCGTTAAATCGGAGATTTAACAATGGCTAAAGCATTCGACGGCCGGAAGGCCAAGGACAGAAAGTCCGACATGAAGAAGAAAATAGACTCAAAGAAGGACACAAGAAGGGATTAAACTGATGTCTGAAACGATGATGTGGGAGAGTGAATACAGACTCCCGGAGTGTGACGTCCAGGCGGAAAGACGGAATTTCCCAGGCGTCCAGATCGAACAGGTCTATACGCTGGCTGATCTCATGGCGGGAGATACCTCGGGTATAACCGAGACTGATTCGGTCACTTCCGGCAAGAACGACGGGGATTACACCCGTATTAATAAGAAATAATGTTTGAGAATATCTCCGTCAACGCCATAGGAATCATCCTAGCCACTGCAGGTTCCGTCTGGAGTCTGGCTTGGTGGCTGAATGGTCATTTCAACAACCTCCGTAAAGATTTCATAGCGTTAGGTAAAGAAATCATAGATAAACTTGAGTACCACGAACGTCATGACGACAAGAGATTTGCAGAAATCAGAGACGACATCTGGGATATCCGGGTCCGTAACGCGGCGTTCGACAAGATAATCCTCCCAAATAGAAAAGAACATGAATGAGCATCCTATACATCCGTGAGTACGGCGACTCCGGGAATTACACGTCAGGACAATCCATCCCGATGGAACCCGCCAATACAGACCAACACGTTACCTTCACGGGTACCGCCGGACAGTCAGCTGCCTTCCAGAATAACACACGTTGTGTCAGAATAACAGTCGACGGCGTAGCTAACATCCTTTTCGGGACTAACCCGACGGCAGTCGCAGGACAGAATCTTCGTCTTTCTGCCGGACAAGTCCTTGACTTCCAGATCCCTTTCTCTTCTGGATTGAAGGTCTCGGCAATTACGGCGCCTGCGTAATGAAAGCCCACGAAGGTTACATCATGGTGGACCACCGTGCCTCTCCAGGTACGGACGTAGTCCCCGGCGGAACCCTCCTAGAAGCCGCCGTATTACAATGCGCTCATTGTAATTCTATGCAAATTAAGAATCCGGGTAGAACCCGAGATAGAGCAGATTGTGCAAAATGTGGGTACATGTACATCTGTGACACCTGTGCTTTAGAAATGAAGCTTCCAGATTATACCCACAAAACATATCAACAGAAGAATCAAGAACTATACGATTCTATAAACATAAGGTAAACTATGGCTAAACGCTTATTTACGGCACAGGCTCAGTCTTGGACAGCTCAGGCTACTGCCGCAACTCTCACCAACGCTACGTACATGGGTATCCAGGGTGGTGCTTCGACGCAAGTCGTTGACGTCCTGGAGATTCTTGTCTCTGGCTTTGCCTCGGCCTCTACCGTCGCGGCCTTTACTTTCTCTCCTGCAAGTACAGCCCCGACGACTCCGACTGCTTTGGCTACGCCTAACTCCGACGGTCCGTTGGTTGCCAACGCTACGGCGTTGTCTACCACCGTTACGACTTACGTCGCAGCGGCGACAGGTCCTCAGGCGAGTAACTCCGCCACACTTCCTAAACTCAACCTAGGTATGAATGCCTTCGGCGGTATCATCCGCTGGAACGCCGCTCCTACCCAACAGGTTCAGATCATCGGTAACGCAGCCAGCACAGGTTCATTCCTGCTCTTCAACTCGTCTACCGGCGGTGGCGCCACGGCTTCTGCCAACGCCCACATCATGTACGAGCCGTACTAATGGCTTACTATACTGCTTTAATCAATGCTTGGAACGGGGGCACACAGCCCCCTACCGGCGTAGTTGGAACAGCTTTAAATGGCGGTATGACTACTGCGCAGAAGATTGCGGCAGTAAATGGTTGGACTGTTACAGTTACTATTCCGGCTTCTTATACAATTACAGCGAATCAAATCGCTAGTTGCATTAAGTGGTCGGAATATGCTGCTTTATCAGCATCCCAACAATTAGACGTCAGGGCACTCCTTGCAATTCAAGGACCGATATCTGTCGGTAGTAGCGCAGGTGAACTTGCATTATTCGCAGACGGTATGATCGTCGCTTATTTTCCTTCTGGCGGGGCAACAATTACAAATCTTTCCGCATTTGCTCCCGGTGCATTGCCATTCTGGCAAGCTACGGTTGCTCAAGGCGGAGCAGGACTTAACGGTCCAGTTTCTCTTTCTGATACACAGGCGGCTGGTTTAACATGACGACTCATGCACAATGGATTGCAGGTAATGGCGCTGGCCTTACGTGGACAACGCTTATCAACTCTGCCGACATGGCGAGCATGACTAACGGGCAGACTGTTGTTTCAAGTGTCTCGGATATCACCAACGGCACTAACCTAGATATGTTCATGGACATATCGTACCTATTGGCAATTGCGTCGAGCACGGTTGTAGCGGGTGCTAATTTTGCATTCTGGATTTATGCTCTCAATGAGGATGGAACGCATTATGGCGACAATCAATTTACCAATGGTACGGCAGCGAGCTTGACACCAGCATTTCCGCCGTGCGCCACGGTCGGAATCCCAGCTGTTGCGGCCACAACTAACATGTATGGATTTGCCCAGCAGATCATTATTCCTCCTGGATCGTTCCGGGTTGCAATCCAGAACAACTCAGGCTTCACGCTGACGAGCGGCACGCAGACAGTCAAGTACAAGACCTATAATTTGCAGACCAGTTAATGGCGCGCGTACTCCTTAAGCGGCTTTCACCGTTCGCATTCCCCGGTGGCAATCCGGGGTTTGATCCAACGCATTTGGCGGTGAAAGGTGCCACAGTTCGCCTTTCGGCAATCGCGAGTGGGGGTGCTTTTACCAATTTGTTGACTGGGAAGGCCGGTGCGAAGGCTGGTACACCAACTTCCCTGATAGATAGCCAGCTCGGTCCCGCTTGCAAATTCAGCAGTTCGACAGATGCTTGGACATTCAGCGGCAACCCGACAACGAACGATCAAACGATAACTCTGGCGTGCATTGCCAAATTTACATCGATCAGCACCAATCAAGCATTATTAGGAACCAGCACGACCGACGCGGGGGCTTTTTTGGGATGCGGCACGGGGCCATTGTTTGTCCGCTGTGCAAGCACCAACACCACTATTCCTTGGCAAAACTTCGCCTTCACGAACACTCCCGGCATTCCTTTCTTTCTGGCCGTCAGCATCAACGGAACGAAAGCCAACGCGGTCGTAGTTAATCTTTCAAACGGAAATTTTAATACAGCGACTGCGTTCACCATCTCTGCCCCCACAGCGCCGAACGGCACTTACGAAGTTGGCAACATCATCCCGTTCGGTCTACCGACCTTGGGGGACATGAGTGCGGTGATGTTCTCGACGGCGTTTTTGTCGGTCCCTGAACTTTTCCGATGGGGGATGGATCCTTGGTCCTTCTGGTATCCGCACACGTTTGACCTTAGTTTTCTGAGTTCTCCTATTACGGATATTCTTTATCCACAAATAATGTTGTAACATGACATTCCGAGCACCGTTATATACTAATCCGAATACGGTTGTTTGGAGTCCTCTGACGATAACGACGGAAATACCGGCGAGTGTTCCTCCTCCGGTTAAACCGTTTAATCAACAAGATTGGCCGTTACCGACTCCTCCTAATCGTCTCGATGAGACTTGGATGGAGTCAGGGAATAACTTCCCTCCGTTACTTAGTTTCTTAATTCTAAGACAACAAGACTGGCCACTTCCTGTTCAACCGTCTAGATTAGACGAGACATGGATTTGGAGTAGAACACCCGGAAGTATACCACCTCCGGTTATGGGTAAGAACCAGTACGACTGGCCTAACCCAGTCCAACCATTCCGTATCGACCAGACCTGGGTAGAATCTGGTAATAACTTCTTACTAAACCAACCGTTTAGGCAGACTGATTGGCCGCTGCCTATTCCTAATTACAGAATAGATGCGACTTGGGTAGAAGCGGGGAATAACCTTCCGCCGTTCCAGTTCTTTCATCCGAATAACAATTACGACTGGTCACTACCGATACAGCCTTTCCGTCTAGATCAGACGTGGAGTACGACTACAACACCGGCGAATATCCCTCCGCCAGTGATGGGCAAGAACCAATACGATTGGTCTTTACCTGGACAATATCCAAGACCTGATGAAACATGGGTCTGGTACTTCCCAGAGACTGAAACTGCCTTTCCGTTTAATCAGTATAGTTGGCCCCTTCCGGGACAACCTCCAAGACTAGACGAAACTTGGATTTGGGTCCAGCAGGTACAGCCTCCGGCTAATCTGCCTCATAATCAATACGACTGGCCTAATCCTAGAACACCTCAACCTATCGATGGATTTTGGTTTAATCCAAGTCTGAAGGTTGCAATCACGCCTTTACCGCCAATCAATTACGATTGGCCGGTTCCGGTTTCTCCTCCAAGACCTGATGTCTTTTTTGTCAATCAGGTTCCGTTACTAACTCCTGTTACACCACCTCCTGTATTAATCTTCGGAGGACGTGAAGGGAAGTGGCGGGAAGAACACGAAAGTATCATCAGGAAACAACCTCCTGAAAGACACGTCACTCCAGAGGATGTCCGAAAAGCAGCGGCAGTTCTGTCTAAACTAGGTGGACACGCCAGAGCAGCAGCATTATCAGCTAAACAAAGAACGAACATCGCCACGGTAGCCGCCAATACACGTTGGAACCCTAAAAAGAAATAACCAGCAAGCACGATGACTCCAAGACCTAAAACCAGCAAGCATACTGTTGTTACCAAACAAAAACCAGCAAGCATCTCCAAACATGCTAAAACACTAGGACAACTAGGTGGCAGGCCGAAAAAAGAAATCTGACGTAGAGGCAGCCAGAGACGCCAGACGTCTCCTCGCTGAGTCAGACTTAGAGGAATTCATCAAGTTAGTCCATCCACGTCGTTGGTTGGGTAATATCCACAGGGAAGTAATATCCTGGTGGACTTCTTCGAGTAAGAAGTCTCATCAGTTACTTCTTCTGCCTCGAGACCACATGAAGTCTGCGTTGGTAGCGTACAGATGTGCATGGGAACTTACTAAGAACCCTTCTTTGCGCATCCTGTATATCTCAAGCACAAGTAACCTTGCTGTCAAACAGTTGAAGTTCATAAAAGATATTCTTACTTCGGATAACTACAGGTTGTATTGGCCTGACATGGTTCTATCAGAAGAGGCCAAACGAGAACAATGGACACAACGGGAAATCTCCGTCGATCACCCACAAAGGAAGGCTGATGCTATCCGCGACCCCTCCATATTTACTGCGGGTCTTACCTCTAATATTGTTGGTCTTCACTCAGATATTACTGTTCTTGATGACGTCGTTGTGGTTAACAACGCTTACCTCGAAGACACTCGTGCGAAGGTTCTTGCACAGTACGGGTATCTCACGGCAGTCGAAGGAGTCGGGTCTCAAGAATGGGTCGTAGGGACTAGATACCATCCGTTGGACTTGTATTCCAACCTGATGGAGATGGAAGTCGACGAGTATGATGAATTCGGAAATATCAAGAAGTCTGAACCACTGTTTGATGTTTTTCAACGGGAAGTTGAAACAGCCGGGGATGGAACAGGACAATTCCTCTGGCCACGGTCACGTAACCCAGACGGGAAGTGGTATGGCTTCGACGAGAAGGTTCTTGCCGAGAAGAGAAGCAAATTCGATAACAAGGTTCACTTCAGGGCTCAATACTACAACAACCCTCAAGACGTAGATTCCGCCCCGATCAAGAGAGATCAATTCCAGTACTACGACAGCAATTACCTAGGACGTAAAGACGGACAGTGGTTTTTCAAACGAGAACGCCTCAACGTCGTAGCCGCGATTGACTTCGCGTACACGACTGCAAACAGATCGGACAGTACGAGTATTGTCGTCATCGGTGTCGACGGCACTAATAATTATTACATCCTTGAGATAGATCGGTTTAAGACGGATAAGATATCCGAGTACTTCAATCATATTCTCGCGACTTACAATAAATGGGGGTACCGTAAGATCCGTTGTGAAATCACGGCAGCCCAGTCAGTCATTGTGAAAGACCTGAAAGAGAATTACATCCGGAAGTACGGGTTGAGTCTTGCTATCGACGAGTCTTCACCTTCACGTTGGCAAGGAACGAAGGAAGAACGTATCCTTACTATTCTCGAACCTAAGTACGCCAATCGTCAGATATGGCATTACCAATCAGGAAATACCCAACTACTTGAAGAAGAACTCCTCTACCAGAAACCTCCCCATGACGACATCAAAGACGCCCTTTCTGCGGCGGTTGATTTCGCAGTACCTCCGTTGAATATGTACAGAGCAGTGGCGGATAAACCTAATTCATTTCAATTTCATTCTAGATACGGCGGCGTCGCGTGACGAAACTTTGGAGTATGTGTCATAACTGGTAAAGTCGAAGAACTCGTAAATATACTATCTCCTGACTTACTTGCCACACGTCTGACTGAGAGGTTTATCCAATGGGATACACTAAGAACTATCTGGAAGAACGAGAAGGAAGAAATCCGAAGGTACGTCTACGCCACAGATACGAAACAGACGACGTCTTCGCAGACTCCCTGGAAGAATAGCACTACCATTCCGAAGTTGTGTCAGATCCGTGACAATCTCATGTCGAACTACACAGCCACACTCTTCCCGACACAATCCCAGTGGTTGATTTGGTTGGCAGACCAGCAGGATGATAACTCTGTCGATAAGGCTAACGCAATTACTTCATATATCGGATGGTGTACAGACCAGATTCTCTTCAAGCAAGAGATGGATAAGATCATTGAAGACTACATCGACTTCGGGAATTGCTTCGCCACCGTAGAGTGGATGGATCTTCGAGTAAAAACAAAAGACGGAACTCAGGTAGGTTTCGTCGGACCAAGTGTTCGTAGGATATCACCGTTAGATATCGTGATGAACCCGACGGCTCCAAACTTCCTGGAATCTCCTAAGTTCGTCCGTTCCATCATCGGGATGGGTGAACTCCGGGCTATGCTTGAGAAGTTATCTAACGATGAAAACAGAGAGACGTATCAAGAATTATACGATTACATGAAGAAGATCAGATTCCACGCCAGGACGTTTTCTGGCGATTGGAGTCAGAAGGATCGTCTTTATGCGATGGATGGTTTCTCATCCTTCCGGGCTTATCTCCAGTCTGATTACGTAGAAGTCCTGACCTATTACGGAGACTGGTATGATCATTACACCGATCAATTTGAGAAGAACCGTGTCATCACTATCGTTGATCGTCATAAGTTGGTCAACAATGTGCCTAACGCCAGCTTCTTCGGTTATGCACCAATATATCACGTGCCATGGCGAAAGAAGCAGGATAATCTTTGGGGAATGGGTCCTCTGGACAACCTCGTGGGTATGCAATACCGGATGGACCACGTAGAGAACATGAAGGCTGATATCTGGGATTTGGTGACTTATCCAGTTCAGATGATTACAGGCTTCGTCGACGAGTATACGTGGCAACCAGGTGAGAAGATATTCACGTCAGATGAAGGCAAGGTCGAACTCGTCCAACCTGACGTCCAGATCATGCAAAGTAACATGGAGGTCGGGTATCTCGCCAACACTATGGAAGAGATGGCTGGAGCTCCCAAGGAAGCCATGGGCTTTCGTTCTCCGGGTGAGAAGACTAAATACGAAGTCCAGAGATTAGAGAATGCCGCATCTCGTGTCTTTCAGAACAAGATTAAACAGTTCGAAGAACAGATGCTTGAGCCACTTCTTAACGCCATGCTTGAATTGTCTAGAAGGAATTTCACAGGAACAACCGCCATTCGTGTCTTTGACGACGAATTCAAGATGGCGACTTTCCAGACACTTACCGTCCAAGACATTACAGGAATTGGACGGATCAAACCCGTCGCAGCCAGACATTTCGCCGAACAGGCAGAACTCATCCAGAATTTAACTTCATTAACAGGAAGTGGTCTTTGGCCGACTGTACAACCACATTTCAGTACAATCAAGTTAGCCAAGATCATCGAGGATGTCTTTAACTTAAAGGACTACAACGTCATGACTCCGTACATCGCTTTGGCAGAACAGGCTGATGGACAGAGACAAGTCCAGGCGTTGGAAGAACAGCTCCATCAGGAGACTGGTACGGCTACAGGTATAGGACACGACTATGACGTTGACGGGAGTATCCAACCTCCCCAACAATCACCCCAACCCGTTAGACCTGGCTTTGGATTACAACGTAATCCTCCAGCTAACGCAACTCCAACAGGAACATTAGGAACACAGTAATGCCAGGATATACCGGAATGGAAGGAATGAATCAGATGCATGAGTCATTCCCTAAACCAGGAAAAGAAAAAGTCAAGAAACACGTCGCGGGTAAACTCGACGGAGTCGAGAATAAAGCTCCAGGTCCAGGTGAACGAACAGAACCTAACTAAGGAATTACAATGATCAGTGCATGGACCCAGCACTTAAAGACTGAAGAAGACAAGAAGGCGTTTGAAAAAGACCTTCGTTCTTCGTTAATTCTGGAAAGATTGAAAGAAATCATCCAGAAAGACAAAGATAATCTCTCTCTGAGAGAGACAAGTCCTAAGGTATACGACAATCCTAACTGGGCTTACAGACAGGCACATGCCAACGGGTATATGTCTTGTCTTAATGAATACTTAACGTTACTAAACCTTGACATAAAGGATAACAATGAACACGCTGTTCGACCAGAACTCCGCCCCGGCATCAGACCCGAATAAAGATTACCTCTCCGAATTAGTTGGAGAAGGCAAGAAGTTTAAGACAGTGCAAGACCTTGCACGTGGTAAATTCGAGGCTGATGTATACATCGATACGCTTACGAAGAGACAAGACGAGATCAACACAGATTATCGTCGTGTTCTCGAGGAAAGCAAGGCTCAGGCTAAACTGCAGGATCTCATAGACCGACTAGAGATTGCAAAGATAGATAATAATACTCCCTCACCCGTGATGAATGATCTAGAGAAGAAGCCGGCTGTTGACATGAATGAAATCAAATCTCTTATCCAGACTGAGATAGTCCAGACTAAACAGCAAGATAAAGAGACCGAGAATTTCAATCAGGTTCAACGAAAACTAAAGGAACAATTCGGTAGTAATTACCAGACTGTCCTTAAGGAACAAATGGAATCATTAGAACTAACAGCAGAAGACATCGATCGTCTTGCTAAGAAGTCTCCTACGGCGTTTTTCAACACGTTAGGACTCAACCAGCAGACGACTCAGAATCAACTGACTCCCCCGAGAACTCAAAGGAATGACAGTTTCTTACCGAGAGGTGGAGAGAAGCGAGATTGGAATTACTACCTCTCGCTTAAAAAGAAAGATCCTGCTGCGTGGTTAGATCCCAAAACCGCTGTCCAGATGCAGAATGACGTCCTAGAATTAGGCGAAAAGGCATTTTATGGATAAAACAAAACTCTAATATGTTGGCTCCTTCCAAGCAGTCAACGCTAGGATACTGAAATGGCCGGTTTTACCGACTCAAATAATCAGAATCTTATTAGGACTAACCTTTGGTCTCGTCAGATCAAAGAGTTACTTCTAGACGATCTGAATGCCATGAAGTTTGTCCGAATCATCTCCGATTTCCCGGATGGTTATACTCTGAATATTCCCTCGATTGGTGCTGCAGAGACTGCAGACTTCAACGAAGGACAGGCTGTCAAATACAACGCAATGGATACTGGTAACTTCCAGTTCGCGTTTGACACCTACAAGTACTCAGCTAACGCCATCTCAGAGAAGTTCAAACGCGACTCTTTCTACGCCCAAGACGTTATCGCGGCATTCGTGCCACGTCAACATCGTGCGTTGATGGAAGCCGTCGAAACGAACATCTTCTCAAAGATGAACGCGGGTCAAACCCTTAGTGGTCTCAATACAATTAACAACGCTTCTCACCGTTGGGTGGCTTCTGGTACCAACCAGACCATTACTCTTCAGGATTTCGTCAAAGCCCAGATCGGTCTGGTCAAGGCGAATGTCCCGCTGAATAACCTCGTAGCGGTTGTTGATCCCTCTGTTGCGTATACGCTTCAGACTCAGGCTAACCTCGTGTCGCTGATTTCGCCTGTCCAGAAATGGACCGACTTGACAGTCTCAGGTGGTATTTCTGGGTTTAAGTTTGTATTCAACGTCTATGGATTTGATATCTACATCTCGAACTACCTTCCCCTACCGGGTACGGCTGGTTCTGGATCTGAAACCATCAACTCCGTCTCCGTCACGAACGGTGTGTGTAACTACTTCTTCTCAGCGACGACTGGCGATACCTGTCCCATAGTGGGTGCGTTCCGTCAGATGCCGACTGTGTATACGGAGTTCAACAAAGATCTCCAGCAAGATGAGTATCTCACCATCGCAGAATGGGGTTTCAAATTGTACCGCCCTGAGAACCTTGTTACAATTCTAACCAGCAAATCTGCTTTGCCTAGCTAAGGATTATAATATGGCTCAAAATTGGCTTAATGCGGATGGTCTCTTTATTCAGTTTGGTGCTGATAAAGCCATCCCAGAGACAGCTGGTGAATTCACCTTCGAAGGTCCTAACAGGATTATCGAAGTTCTTATTCCCCAGACTACTCTTACTTCACTGACTGCAACTCCTTTAATCATTTCGAATACAACGATCTTTCCGGCACCCCCGACTGGTCAGTTGATTATTGAGAAGGTTGAACTTGTTGTTGAAACAGGCGTTACTGGTGCTAGTACACTGAGTGTCGGTCTTATCCAGATGGATCGTGCGACGATTCCTTCCGGGTATTCCACCGCACTTATCAATGCAGAGACACAGGCCCATATGGCCAGTGCTGGTTCTGTCATTGAATACTTCGGTGCTACGAGTATTCCAGCTGGTGGCGCCCAAGGTGGCAGTTTGCTGGGTACACAACCCGCTAACGCTACCGGCCCGTATTATATTACGGCTACAGGTACTGCAACTGCGTTTACCGCAGGTGCCGTCCGTATCCGGGTATTCTACCGCGGTCTGCCCCCGATTACGCAGTAAGATAATCATTGAATTGTGGGGCTTCGGCCCCACTTTCAAAGAAAGGTTTAAATGACTATAGTTAATGCGTATTTAAATGACGAAGCCGGGCAAGACGTTGTCGTCAACAACTCTCGTGTTCGTGCCACAAATACCCCGATTACAGTAGGGACGATTACTTTCCCTGCTGCACCGTTAGGTATTAATTACATCGACGGGATTGGGACTCCAATCAGTTCTGCCCCGGGTGCTACTACAACGCTCTTGGCTGAACAACTCCTGACCGGGATTATGACTCTTGCTCCTTCGACGGCCTGTACTGCCACGTTTGACTCTGCCGCGAATATCGTGGCTGGCGTTAACGCAGTGACAGCCGGAGCTGCCGTGGGTGACGTAATTACCTGTCTGATTTGCAACGGGACGTCTGCTACGACAATAACGTTGGCAGTCCCAGCAAGCGGTGCGTTTGATACCCATCAGGCGAATACCGCAATCACAGGAGGTACCTCCAAGTATGTTTTTGTCAGGTTGACTAACGTCATTCCTGGTTCACAGGCTTACGTAGTTTACTTCTAATGACTGACAAGATAACGTTAACTCCCCTCGTTAATTTGCAGAATCAAACGACTGCGGTTAACGCTATTAATACTAACAACGCAGTCATAACGACTGCGTTTGATAACACGCTATCTAGAGATGGAACCTCTCCTAACACGATGGGTTCCAATCTGGATATGGATAATTTTCAGATAATCAACCTCCCGACTCCTGCTACGGCAGATTCTCCTGTCAGACTCCAGGATGTCCAGACCGGTGGAACGATCACTAACATCCCTGCGGGCGGTACTACAGGACAAGTCCTAGCCAAGACAAGCAATACAGACTATCAAATAGGATGGACTTCAGAAGCTGCAGAACTTGTTGCTGGGAACAACATCGTTCTGACTGGGAGTACTCCGACTACTGTCGCTACTACGGCGACACCGACGTTTACTACAGTCAATACCGTTACAGTTCCTACTACTGTCGATACGTTAGTAGCACGTAATACTACAGATACCCTTACCAATAAAACACTGACCTCTCCTACACTGACTTCGCCTGTTTTTTCTACCGTAGTAAACACAGGAACACTTACACTCCCGACGAGTACAGATACGTTAGTCGGCAGAGCGACGACAGATACTCTTACGAATAAGACGTTGACTTCACCTACTTTGACAACTCCAGTCTTAGGAACTCCTTCTTCAGGTACACTCACGAGTTGTACAGGACTTCCTGTAAGTACAGGTATTTCTGGCTTAGGAACCGGTATAGCAACTGCCTTAGGAACTAACGTCAACGGTTCAGGTGCTATCTCCTTAACGACAAGTCCTACGTTTGTTACACCTACGTTAGGCGCAGCTACGGCTACATCTCTCGCATTTTCTCCAACAACAGGAGGGTTAATAGGAACTACTGCTGCTGACTCTGCTTCTGCAGGTACTGTCGGGGAATATATTGAAAGTGTCATAGCCTCAGGTTCTGCAACTTCTTTAACTACTTCAACATCAAAAAGTATTACAAGTATTACCTTAACCGCAGGAGATTGGGATGTTACAGGTAGTGTTAGTTTTGTAGGAACCTCTACTACGAGCTACACCTTCATCCAATCTTCTCTTTCAACTACAAACAATACAAATGATATTACTAATGGTAGGGCAGCTACTCAAGATATTTCTGCGGTTGTTCCCGGCGCTGGTACAGATTACATTTTGCCTATACAAACCTGTAGGTTTAATGTCTCAGGTTCAACAACAGTCTACTTAATAGGTACAGCTACGTTTACCGCTAGTACTTGTACAGCTTACGGTATGATCCGTGCAAGAAGGATTAGATAATGTCTAAGATCACACTGACTAACGTAGCTGATCTTACTCAAGCTACTACTGCAGCTACTACGATAAATAATAACTTCAGTACTATCCAGACTGCAATGGATAATACTCTGTCTAGAGATGGTACACCGCCTAATCAAATGGCCTCAACTCTAGATATGAACGGTAACCAAATTATTAATCTAGGCCCTCCCATATCTGCAGATTCTCCTATGAGACTCACAGATGCTGTTGGAGCAGGTGGTACCGTTACTATTAATAACACCGGAAATCTTCCACTAGGTGGAACTGCTAATCAGATTTTACAAGTAGTTACAGCTACACCGACTTGGGTATCTTCGCCGACTCTTTCTACAGTTACTAACACAGGTACTGTTTCTTTTCCAACAGCTACAGATACATTGGTAGCAAGGGGTACTACAGATACATTAACGAATAAAACTATCTCTGGTGTAAGCAATACATTGAATGTCCGTCTCAATACTTCAGACGTATCTGGTAATCTCCCTGTAACCAATCTTAATTCAGGAACATCAGCTTCTTCAAGTACATTTTGGCGCGGGGATGGCTCATGGGTAACTCCTCCTTCGTCTTCAATGACATTTCTAGAGTCTTTAACGCTATCCGGCACTACCATTAATTCTACAGTTTCTTGGGCACCGTATAGTTCAGTAAGACTTCTTTTCTGGGGAATAGGTGGAAGCACTACTAATTTTCCAGCTTTGTTAGTACATTCTAACGGTAGTTATCAAACAAGCAGTTATTTAAATGCAAACTATTCAGTTAATGCGTCTTCAGTTGTAGTTTCAGGTACAGGTAATCTCACTACGTATTTTCCATATTGTTCAAACTTTGGATCAAGTTCTTGGGTTACGGGAGGTTCTATATACATAGAAGGTATTGGATCAGGAACTTATAAACCAATTACTTGTTCTGCGATGTCAATCAACTCAGGACTTACGACTCCCTTTGTAATTACTTGCGCTGGGTATTGGATTGGATCGACTACAATCGACGGATGTCAATTTAAAATTAACAGCAGTGGAAGTTACACCAACGGCACTGTCAACATCTACGGTATCACATGAAACAGAATTACAATGACTGTCTTACTAGACTTCTTAAGGACGAAGGGGGATATACTAACGATCCTAACGATAGTGGTGGTCCTACTAACTATGGCATCACCATCGCCGACTATCGCGCGTATATTAATAAGAATGGGGCTGCGTCCGATGTAAGGAGTATGACGGTTGATCAAGCTAAAGTTATCTATAAATCGAAATACTGGGACGCTCTTGGTTGTGACGATCTATCTTCTGGTGTTGATTATACCTGCTTTGACTACGGGGTTAATTCGGGTCTAGGACGCCCTAGGAAGGCTCTACAGAGGTTTAATTCACTGTCTGGTACTAAACTGATAGACGCCATCAACGACGAACGTACGGCCTTCCTACAGGCTATTGGACAGGGTAAGAATAGTAAATTTCTAAAAGGTTGGATGGCTAGGGTTTCTCGTGTCAGGGCTTATAGTAAACAACTCGCTACTCAGAAGAATATCACTACTGGTCCTGTAGTTGGTACAGCAACGGTAGGAGTAGGAGCGTACATCTCTCAATTCTGGCATAACCACGAATTTCTTGTTCTAAGTGTAGCTTCGGTGATTGCCATCGGTGTTGCAATACTAGTCCATGAATTAATCAACAAAGGTAAATAATGGTAACTAAACATTTCACAGAAGCACCCTCGTATATTCCACATTTAATCTCAGGAGTTTCCTACATGGACGCAATCATCTCTTCTATCATCTCTCTTGGTGTTGGCTTCGGCGCAGGCTGGTACGTCAAAGGCCGTGGTATGACTGGAGTTCAAAACGACTTGAATAACATTAAAAATGACATCACAAATATCAAAGCTAAAGTCGGCGTCTAAGACTTTCTGGAATAACTCCCAGACTAAGGTTTGGAGTTACATCCAGGCGTCTGCTGGTGCCGTTATTTTTACTCTCGGTCAGTTACATTCGTATATAACAGACCCTACCATCAAGAGTTATCTAGATGGGTTGAATCTTCCTAAAGAAGTAACTCTAGGTTTGGTTGTATTCGGTTTGATTACTTACGTCTGTCACGGACACAAGGACGAATGATGTTTGGTTGGATTCCTCTTCTAGGACCTATAATTCAAGGAATATCCTCTATCTTCAGCGGTTTCTTCAACAAGGAAATCGCTGTTGTTCAAGCTGGTGCACAAGTAACTATCGCTGAGACACAAGCTTCTGCTCAGATTATCCAAGCCACAGCAGATGACATCGGGTTGCGTATCATGCGTGACGCGATGTGTCTCCCGATTGTTGTTTGGGTCATGCTTGTCAGTTGGGATACAATCATAGCCGAGAACTCTTGGAAGGTCTATATGTGGCATGTGGCTGGTTTTGATAAGACTAGCGTGCCGTATCTTCCTTACGCAGTCATTACTTTTCTTTTAGGTAATATCGGTCTTAACATGTGGAACCGTCGATAATGCAAATGACACTCCTGGAAATGACTCAAGACATCTTGAGTGCGATGTCTTCCGACGAAGTCAACAGCATTTCAGACACCGTGGAATCTCTCCAAGTAGCTAACATCCTTAAAGAGAAATACTACGACCTCGTAACTCGTGTTAATCTCCCTGAACATCAACAGATAGTGCAGTTATCTCCATCTCTGGATGTGACTCGTCCGACGTTGATGTACGTCCCTGGCGGGGTGGCTGAGATTTCTTGGTTGAGATATTTCAACAACGATACGACGGGGAATACATCTCCGGGTTCGACTATCCATGATTTAAACCTGGATCTGACGAGTACGACTGGACCGACGAATGTCGCCCCCGGGTATTTACTTGTCGATATCTTACCAGTCAAAGACTTTATCGAGATGGTTACGGGGTTTAACCCTAGCGAGACTAACGTTCTGACATATACCTTTTCAGACAACTCTAACTCAGATGAGTTTGCAGGGAATTACACGTTGTATGCGTATACCGATAGGACGCCGTCGTACTGCACCATCGTAAGTAATTACCAGGTATTATTCGACGCATACGACAGTTCTGTCGACAGCACTCTCCAAGGCAATAAAACAATGGCTTGGGCTAGAGTTATTCCACAGTGGAAAATGACGGATACGTTCATTCCTGATCTCGACGACGAACAATTCCAGTTGCTTTACAACGAAGCCAAGGCGTTGGCCTTCTTCGAGTTGAAACAGCAGGTCCATTCGTTGGCAGAACAGGAGAAGAAACGTGGTTGGACTTCTGTCCAGAAGAACAAGAGTGTTTCTAACAAGCCGAGTTACTTCGATGCATTACCTAATTTCGGTAGACAAGGTGGAGGCTTCACCGCTCCGGTGAGTTATTTCAAAGCAAGAAAGTTTGATACATTACAATGACGATGGTTGCAATGACTGACAGTATGAATACAAGCAAGATGCTCAAAACTGATCGTTTGTATAGACTTGAGATTATCGACGGGACTCAACCTAAGAGTGTCACCGGGATGGTTGATCCAAGGTTATTCGCAGGTGGAAATAAACTCCACATCAAGAAAGACCTTGAAACGAACTTCTGGTCTTTCGCGTACGACGAGGGACTTCCTCCTAGAGATCTCCGTTGCGCATTTACGAGTCTTCCTGCCGCGATACGACATGCAGAACAGTACTACAACACCAGAAATCTCAGAATCAAAGAGATAGATGCCTAACCAACCTGGCGTTTCGTTAGAGAATAACTTCACTAAAGGACTGTTGACTGAATTCACCGGATTGAACTTTCCGGAGAATGCAGCCACCAGTACAGAGAATTGTGTCTACACGTTGGTCGGTGATGTCATCCGTAGACAAGGGTTTGACTACGAAGCCAACTTCACTCAAAACATGGTTAGTAATACATTCGTCGCCATCAATACATATAAATGGAATAACGCTTCAGGTGACGGACTGACACAATTTGTTGTTCTTCAAGTCGGTGCCACGTTATATTTCTATAAATCTTCTTCGGCGACAGTTAACAATCCTTTATCACAACAAATACTGACTTCGACGATCAATCTTCAGGCTTATACAGCCTCTGGTGGTGCTTTCGATACGACACAAGAATGTCAATTCGCAGACGGCAACGGGTATCTCTTCGTGTACCAACCTACGATGGATCCGATTTATGTAACGTATACATCCCCCAGTACAATAACAGCCACGTTAATTACAGTCCAAGTCAGAGATTTCAACGGTGTCGTTGACGGACTGACAGTAACTACCCGACCATCTACAGACAGTAATCCACATCTTTATAATCTTGTAAATCAAGGTTGGACTGCCCAAGCTCCATGGGCTGCGGCTTCTTCTACGGCAATACCAGTCGGGAGTTTTACAGCACTATCTGGCAGTACGGCTTTTACGGTTGCTTCTGGTATTTCTGGAATAAACAATGGAGATATCGTGAGTTGTACTGTGTATTATGCTTATGTTCCGTCTCCGGGATTTTACCCAGATGGTATTGGTACTTTTGCAGGAACAGTGACTTCTTATTCCGGAACTACACTCACAATTAATATTTCTCAGGCTTCTCTTTCGATACAACAAGGTATTCCGTTAACAAGTTTTTATTGGTCTCAGGTTACTCCGTATGGAATCGCTCCAACTAATGTTGGTTTTATTAGTACTTGGTTTTCTGGGATAGGAAATTACCCTAGTAACGCCGACGTCTGGTGGTATTTCAAGAATTCTTCAGACGTGTATTCTCCGAGTACTACGTATACGAATGTCAATCTGAATTCAGGATACGCCCCACGGGGTCATTACGTACTTAACGTGTTTCAACAGCAACGAAGTGCAATTTCAGGTATATCTGGATTGTCTGACGTAATAACTTCAGCCAGACCTCGGACGGGAACATGGTTTCAAGGTCGTGTCTGGTACGCAGGAGTAGACGCAAGCGTAGCCGCAGGTACGACTAACAACGCATTTTCATGGTCTGAACAGATATATTTTTCTCAGATAATCACAGATCCCAGTCAATTTGGGAATTGTTATCAAACGAATGATCCTACGTCAGAGACGTTGTTTGGTCTCCTTCCGACAGATGGAGGAGTCATCCAGATACAAGGCTGTGGGTCTATATATAAATTAGTTCCGTTAATGAATGCTCTTTTAGTATTTGCGGCGAATGGTGTTTGGTACATCACGGGTAGTACAGGAATAGGTTTTACCGCTGACGATTTTAATATTATTCAACTCAGTAAAGTCAGAAGTATCTCAGGAACCAGCTACGTCGATGTCAACGGTATTCCGATGTTTTGGAATGAAGAAGGAATATACGTCGTTGCCCCTGCCGCACAAGGACAGTCCGTAATAGGTCAACCATTACATGTAAGTCCTTGGGAGGTTACTCCATTAACGGTAGGAACTATCCAGTCGTATTACGATGCTATTCCTACTCAGAGTAAGAAGTTTGTCAGAGGGGTATACGATCCTATTAATTATGTAGTCCAGTGGGTGTTTAAAAGCACTAACGAGATCAACGTACAAGACAGGTATACCTACGATAGTATACTTTGTTATAACGTATACAACAAAGCATTCTACCCGTATTCTTTCAACACTTCAGGGAATGTCCCTACTATAAGTGGTGTCGTGTACGTCCAGAGTCCTGGCGGGACTGGTGCTCCTGATAGTATAATCAAATACGTGACACTCAATAGTGTAAATACTGGGTATACATTTGCAGAAGAACGAGACCCGACTTATACAGATTGGGTTAGTTCGGGTGATGGCCAGAACTTTACGTCTTCGTTTACTACCGGGTATAAACTCCACGGGCAAGGACAAAGACGATTCCAAATGCCGTATATCTACGTCTATTCCAGGATGGAACAACCGACGGTGGCTTACTACATCCAGAGTATCTGGGATTACGCTTCTGTCCCAGACAGTAACAGATGGAGTATCCCACAGTACACGAGTATTAATACAGATAAATTCAGCATGGTACAACGAAGACATCGACTGAGAGGGCGTGGAGTAGCCCTTCAAATTCAGGTGACTTCTGTAACAGGTCTTCCTTTCGATATCATGGGTTGGAGTGCGTATGAAGCACAGAATACAGGTCCTTAATGTCTCTTTTTGATGGTCTTGCAGGGGCAGGAATATCCGCAGCCACAGGGAATTTCCTAGGGGCAGGTCTAGCTTTGGCTGGTCTTGGTTTGAGTGTCGGATCGGCCGTCGATCAAAGTAAGAATGCCCAGGGGGTTTACCAAGCCCAAGAGAACATAACTAACCTGGAAACACAAGAGAATGCCCAGCGTCAACAGGCTATGGTGTTATCAGCTAACAGACAATCCCTCCAGACTTTACGTCAAAACCAACAGTTACGTGCCCAGGCTACTGCCGGGGCAGTTTCAGGGGGTGCCCAGTACTCTTCAGGGTATCAGGGGGGACAACAGCAGGTTGAAAGTGAAGGGTTGTTTAATCTCGGAGGTATTAATAAAAATCTCGAGATTGGACAAAACCTTTTCGGACTTAGCAATCAGATCAATCAACAGAAGCTTGTCGCGTCTTTCTATCAGAGCAAGATGGCTTCTGACCAAGGTACTGCCGCGATAGGTGCAGGAATAAGCAAGGCTGCCGATCCATTATCGAGATTACTCCAAGGTTTTAGCAATCCTGGCAGTTCTGCCGCAGGCGATATGAGTTAATGGTTTTCCAGACATCGAATGTTACATCCTTAGATAGTCCGATACTGACGGATACGACTGTCTCGTTGGCTCCTCAGGGTTCAGACGTACAACCGCCTTCTCCGGAAGTGGCGGATCGTCGTGCTTATAAGGCTGCCGCAGGCGGATTAGGGAAATACCTCAAGGCAGATCAGTTAGAACTTCGTCAACAAATCCTGGATAACCAGGAAGATCGGATTCGTACTCAGGCTGCTGCCGAATACGACGTCGAGAGGACTCAGAAAGTCAACGACGACATCAGAGAATTAGCCAATAAAAAAGGAGGACCACTTGATCCCGAAGAAGTCTGGAATGTCATCTCACCGTATAACATCAATGCCAAGACTGACCCCCAGTCGATTATCGAACGGGCGTACGCCACCAACTTTGTATCATCGCTGAATACCGCCGCCGGGTACATGCAGGACTCATCGTATGCAGATGCCCGTCTTGCTCTTCCTAAGCAGGCTAAAGATACAGATAATAAAGCGACTGATCTGGAGACTAAAAGACAAGTCCTTCAGACGAAGGTCGAGAATCTCGAACAAGGGGTGAAACAACAGAGTTACGTCGGGTACGGAATAGACCAACTCAAGAATCTCTCTCAGTTCTACCAGGAAGCCAAGACACGTTCAGCCATAGGATGGACTGGAGCGTTAGGTTACGGAAGTAACATCAAGGCATTTGCCGATAAGTTATTCGCTCTTCCTCAAGATGAATTCACGAAGAAGTTGTCTTTCCTAGATGAAATGGCGAAGGACAATCCGTCTCTGGCAGTCGATG
>Ga0210396_10000520_pt1 | contig 50553 bp, 46 predicted proteins | sample IncBWH17OmetaG_FD_155466 | JGI IMG/M metagenome (GOLD analysis project Ga0210396, IMG submission 155466) | Forest soil microbial communities from Barre Woods Harvard Forest LTER site, Petersham, Massachusetts, United States - Inc-BW-H-17-O ... | reverse complement strand
CGGCAAGTCACAGTGCAATTCAACCTCGCGGAAAGCGGTACCATCGCTCCCTCAACTACCTCATCAAGTTGCTCGAATTCGGTGCGAGCCAAGGCGAGTACAAAGGGCGGCGCATGCCTGTGATGTCGGCGGGGTTTGAATCGGGCCGAAGCAAGACGTTGCAGGCCATCACCGACACGATCAAGCGGCGGCTTGGATTATGAGCACGTTGATGCGGTTGGCAATTCGCGAGGCGTGGTGCTCACTCATCGCGCTCGCCACGGGCCGAGGAATCATGTATTGGTACGGCCCTCTCAAGTTGGCCACACCGACCAAGCGCGTTGTGGTTAACGTATGGCCCGATGAGATTGATGAGGCGCTCGCGGCTTTCCTGCTCGTGGGTATGCGCGAGGAGTACCTCATCATGCGCGAACTTCACAAGCGGTACGTTGATGCGCTCACCGGCGCAATGTAACACGCACCGAGGAGTGCGGAGGCATCACCAATGCAGATATTTCCTGACGTTATCAACCCGGACACGAAGCTAAACGGGAGGGCTCCGATTCAAGCGGTGAGCGTAGCATACACCCTCACCAACAGCGACGTGACCAATGGGTATGCAAGCATCCCGGTTGCATTCGATGCGGCATTTGCCGACAGCAATTATGTGGTTTCGTTCACTGTTGAGCGGACCAACTCCAACGTGCCCGCAAATGCCATCGCACCCGCTCAAGTCTCAAGCAAGACCGCATCGGGCTTCACAGCAAACCTCGCGCTCATCACCGCCGATCTTGGCAGCGGCGGGCAAGCGGTGCTCATTCACGCAATTGGGCTCCACGCGTAACCACGGTGCTGAATCGGGCACTTGCTCCACCTTTTGGCGGTGATACCATGAGCCGAAAAGAGTGAAGGCAGGATGCTCGCGATTATGCGAAGCGGCACGCAACCCGGACAACTTCTAACCTTGGTTGTTGTGTCGCTCCTGCTGTTGTTGCTTCTCTCCCTGTATCGCAGACGCGAAGGCATCAGGCACTTCCTGCGGCGTGCAATCCTTGCCGAGACGGCATACTTTATTTTGGCATTGTATCTTGCACAACGTGGCATCCCGCCCGTGGCGGCCATCGGAATTGGTCTATTGGCAGCGGTCACCGTGGCCAAGATGCTCGTTGCACCACGGAGTCGATACATTCGGGCTTCCGAGAGGCGAAAGGCAATCGCGGATTACGAGCGAAAGACGGGGCGCAAGTACAACCGCAAGACTGATGAACTTGACCACGATATTGCTTTTGCCAAACTCGGAAGTAGCACCGCCGATAACTTGCGCGTGCGCTCACGCACCGAGAATCGCCGCAAGGGGAAGAAATCGCCGTGGTGGGATTTGCTTGGCAAATGAGCCGGGGCGGCGGGGCGGCGTTACAGTACGATCACTTTGGATCACTCACGTTGATTGTCAGCTTGCCTTCCTTCTTGGCCTTGGAAAGTCGGCGCAGGGCTTGAAACATGCCGAGCCAATAGCCGATAAAGAGCCCCACAGCGAGCCAAAGCACCCAAACCGGAATCCACATGAGGAATGCTCCGTTTCAATCGTACAGTAGAACGATGGGCGGAGACTCTCTCAACTGCTCAAAGCGCATCGAGCGTTTGGCGCTGTTGATTGATTGCTTCAAGACCATCGTTGAGTGCAGCGGTAACGTCGCCACCGGCGAGCGATGGTTTGATGCCTATGAGCAGTCCGTATGCCCGCTCGATTGTCGCGTGTGCCGCTATGACGGCCTTCTCACGTCGCGTGCGTTGGCGGATCGAATAAACTGAAAGCAACACACTGACGATTGTGAGGGTGGTGTCAGGTATCAAATGCCATTCGCACGCCATGCCTTCGAGTGCAGCACCGTGCATGCATTAGATTCAATGACTATCTTGGTTACCCCGGTCACGTTGTACCCGGCCCGGATTACAGGGCACGATGAGGAGCCGGTGTTGTGCTACCATCGCACTCGCTCGTGGCTTGCTTGGAGGGAACAACCTTGACACTATTTTTCGCACTCATCGCAAAACTTTTTGGTACGGCGGTGCTTTTCATGTGGCTGCCGATTTGCCTGTTCATTTTGGATGAATGGTTCCGGGCCTTGTGGCGAGTGTGGCAGCTACCACGGGCCGAGGCCGCGCAAACTTTCATGTGGTGGGCTTGAGGTTGTTCCGATGAAATCTGTTGGCACGTTTGTGAGTGAAGAATTGGCTGTTCGGAAAAGAGTCGTGGCCGCATCCCGCAACACTGCCGGGTATGCTGCAATCTATCCCGCATTGGCGCGTGACGTGGTTGCGAAGTATCCCGATTTAAGCGCCGAGGAAAAGGCGGCGGTTTCAAGCACGTTGAAAAGCGATGCCGCGAGCCTCGGGCACAATGCGACCACGGCAATGCAGGAAGTTGTGCGGATACTCGGGTCGTGATAGTGACGGCGACGGCGCGAGTGGGCTTTTCCATTTTGGTATGCTCGTGGGCGGAGGTGTGCTCATGGCGGTTAGTTATGAACTTCGTAAACGAATTGACAGCATCGAGGTGACAATCAACGAAACCAACCCCGACAGTCCCATCCTTGCAATTTTGGATGCCTTGAGGGATGTTGCTGTAGCGTTGGACAAATTGGAGACTGCCACGAAGAATAAAGGTTGAGCGTGGCCGGGGCGTCACACGCTCGTGCTTGTTTACCTCCTTTTTGATTTGGTGCTTGAAACCCGCGAGCCGGTGAAACTCGCGGGCTTTTTTTCATTGACCGGCAAACGTCTGATTGACCTTTTCGCGCACCGCTTGGCTCCGGTTGGGCTTGAGGTATCGCATCGTTGATTCCATGTCGGTGTGTCCCATCCACTGTTGCACCGTGCGTAGATCAACACCGGCCCATAGGTGCCACGTTGCGAACGTGGCCCGGAATTTGTGCAGCCAAAAATCATCGGAATTCAACTTGGCACGAGTGGCGATGGCCTTGCAATCATCGAGAAAATTGAGTTTCGGTTTGCATCCGCTCGTTGGAAAGAGCAAGGGGCAAGATGCGGATGCGCGTGCCTTTTGCTTCTTGAGCGCCCCAACGAGTGTATTGGGGATGGGGATTTCACGGCCCTTGTAATTCTTGGGCGAGAAGCCGTACTCCTTCTTGTATCGCACGGCGACCACGGCACGAGTGAGGTTGATATCATCCCATGTTGCGTGCATCACCTCTTGCTCACGCATCCCTGTCATCAAGAAGAATTCAAACCACACACGCTCCTCTTGGTCACAGGCGGCAAGGAATTTGTTTAGCTCCTCGCGCTCGTACACCTCGGGCTCATCCTCAACGTACTTGGGCCAATCGTTTTTGCCCACCAAGCCGCGAATCCCTTGTGCCTTGAGGAATGACATCACGTTCTCGAATTTGTTGTACACCGTGCGCGGCGAGAGTTTCTTTTTGTCACGAAGAAAGGCGGAGAATTTGAGCAGATCACCGCGTTGAATCTCTTGCACGGTTGCCTTGGTGCAACACTCGGTAAAGTAATCGAGCGCCGTTTTGTACGCGGCATGCGTCTTGCCCTTCTTGGTGCTCTTGATGTCATCGAGGTACACCACAACGGCAGAAGTGAGCGAAGTGCCGGTTGCGCACGGCTCGATGATTTGAATACCTGCCGCACGGCTCGCGAGCACTTGCTCTTGCCGGTGTCGGGCAGCGGCGGCGGAGTTGGCATCGGTACCAACCGAGCGGCGCACGCGGCGGTTGCCCTCGGTCCAATCTACGTAATAACGGCCCTCCGGGTGATGCTCCGGCTTGCCGTCAACGACTACGTAATCCGGCTTGACGCGCCCGTTGGCCGCGAGCACAACCGGGGCAAAGCGTGTACTGCCATCCGAGAGGCGGATGCGCTTGGTGAGATTGCACTCGCGATTCAATGGGTGACCCTCCGTTGAGTTTCGTAGCACCCATCGTATCACGGCATTTCAAGTTATTGATTTTAAAAGTGTTGGCGGAGAGGGAGGGATTCGAACCCTCGGTACAGGTGTTAGCCCGTACAACGGTTTAGCAAACCGCCGCATTCGGCCACTCTGCCACCTCTCCGGTGTGCGGAGCTACAGTCTACCACGGTCGATTTGAGTGCGGTTACCGCGTGTCCCAGACATATTTCCCGAGGTTCTTATTTGCGCTCGCGGTAGTGGATCGCAGAGAGCCGGCACAATTGTGCGGCGGCGGATTCGGGCGTGATGTCGCGCTGCGGAGTGCCGAGCATTTCGTAGCCGACCATGAACTTCTGAATAGTGGCTGAGCGCAACAGGGGAGGGTAGTAATGTGCGTGGAAGTGACACTCGGAGTGCGGCTGGTCATCGGTGGGACGCTGGTGGAATCCCATCGAGTAGGGGAAAGAGATTTCGAACAGGTTGTCATAGCGCGTGGTTAGCTGCTTCATGATGTCGGCGAGGTGATTTCTTTCGGCGTCATTCAGATCAGGCATCGCGCCGAGGTGTCGCTTGCTGATCAGCAAAGTCTCAAACGGCCAGACAGCCCAAAAGGGCACCACGACGGCGAAAGATGAATTTTCACAGACAATGCGCTCCTGCCGCGATCGCTCGAGTTGCAGGTAGTCGCAGAGCAGGCAGGAATCGTGTTTCCTGGCATATTTATCAAGCGACGCCTCCTCGCGGCTGGATTGGTTGGGCAGGTGGGCGTTTGCCCAGATCTGGCAATGGGGATGAGGGTTGCTGGCACCCATCATGGCTCCGCGATTTTCGAAGACTTGTACGTGATTGACCCACGGGAGTACGCCGAGTTCGTGGTACTGGGCGACCCACATCTCAATGACGAGCCGAATTTCCTCGACCGTCATTTGTGGGATGGTTGAGTCATGTCGAGGCGAAAAGCAGCCCACCCGGCAGAGGCCGCGTTCGGTCGTGGCAATCAGGAGATCAACCTCCTCGAGCTTAGCTTCCTCCGCGGCCGGAAGTAAGGCCGCGTAGTCGTTCTCAAAAACGAATGTGCTGACGTAGTCGGGATTGACCACGCCCCCGGCACGAGAATTTCTGGGACAGAGATAGCAAGCGGGATCATAGGGCGGCTGGTTATCGATGGGCCGCGGCTCCACCTTGCCCTGCCATGGACGAAGAGTCCGATGGGGCGATACCAGTACCCATTCCTGGGTGAGGGGATTAAAACGGCGATGTGGCGTCTCTTTGAGCTGGTGGAGATCCACGACGTCCTCAAGGGGTAAGTCTAGCGGTGCCTACCGTCCGGCGAAATTCAACGGCCGGTTCGTTGCAATCTGGTTTTATCAGCCGACGAGTTTGCCGGCCGCGACCTCGTGGACGCCTTCGCTGGCACTCAAGACATAAATGTCTGGATAAATATTGGTACGAGTTTGGTATTCGATGGCGACGGCGTGCCTAAATGCGACGGCGGCATCCGCGCGGACAAGATTGATCGTGCAGCCGCCGAAACCTCCGCCGGTCATCCGGGACCCAATCACTCCGGACTGGACACCCGCAATTTCGACCATCGTATCAAGCTCCGCACAACTGATTTCGTAGTCATCCCGCATACTGCGATGGGATTCTGCCATCAGTGCTCCAAGGGCGGGGAGATCGCCCAGAAGCAATGCTTCCGCGGCGCGTTGCACGCGTTCATTTTCGGTCACCACGTGACGGCAACGGCGGTAGATCAGTTCGGGCAGGAGATGTTTGTGCTGCTCGAGCTGAGATGGCTGGACATCGCGCAGGGACTGAATCGCGGGTAGGGCGGACGAGAGCAAACGCACTCCTTCGTCGCATTGCGTGCGACGCACATTGTATTCTCCTCCTGCGTGCTGATGTTTGACACCCGTGTTGCAAACGACCAACTTGACACTCTCCGGGATCGGGAGAAGCTTGGCATCGAGCGAGCGACAATCCAGCATCAGCGCGTGACCCGCCCGGCCGTTCGAGGAGATGAACTGATCCATAATGCCGACACGGGCGCCCACGAACTCGTTTTCCGCATGGCGGCAAGCCAAGGCGAGTTGGGTGCGATCAATACTGGCGTTATTGATATCGAGGAGCGCGTAACCGGTAGAGACTTCAATGGCCGCGGAGGAACTCAGTCCTGATCCCATGGGCACTTGCCCGCTTACGAGAATGTTGGCACCCTGGATTTTGTAGCCGTGATGTTCGAGCGCGAGCCCGGTTCCGACCACATAGTCGCTCCAATCGCCTCGCGAGGTCAGATGCGAGTCGTCCAGGTCAACTGACACGGTGGTTTCGAAATTCGTGGAATACACGTGAAGCTGGCGATCGGGCCGCGGAGATAACGCCACCCAGCAATAGAGATCGATTGCCGCCGGCAGAACGAAGCCGAGGTTGTAATCGGTGTGCTCGCCGATCAGGTTGACGCGACCGGGAGCCCGATAGACGCGCGAAGGAGCACCGAAAGTCCGTTGGAATGCGCGTTCTATTGCAGCAGCGTTAGTCGGTTCGCTGTTCTGTTCAGGCTGAAGATTGCGGGAAGCTCTCATTGTTTGATCAGTGGCATGAATCGAAGCGCAATGCCGGGTTTCCGCCGTATCCGCTTTTATTCTGACTCTCGCGACCGGTGGGCCAGACCCGATCGGTCGCGGCGATGCCGTTCCAAACACTGCAGGCTATGCTGAACGACCCAGATCAACCTGAGCTGACGTAATCGAACGCCTCACGGACCATCAATTGTTTTTTCCGTGATATGGTTGCGCACGTCCCAAAGCTCTTTGTAAAAGAGGTGTTCCATGCGTTGGTGGAGGACCTCGACTGGGGTTCCCATGGTACCGACCACCCCACCTCCGATAATGCGCTGGGCCAGCTTCAGGTGATGGAAGCGAAACAGGTGCATGCGTTCATCGAAATCGAGCATGCGTTCGGCGACATCGTGCAGTCCAAAGAACTCGGCATGGCGGCGGTAAAGTTCGTGGACGGTCAAGCGAGAGTTTTGTAATTGATCATCGAATGCCTGGCCGAGCCGGGGGCCGATATGAAGCAGCGCTAGAAAACCTGGGGAATCGAGTCCGCTACCGTGGCCCAGTCCCGCGCGGATGATGTGGTAGTCGTAGGGCGTGATGGTCTCCAGGACATGCAGCATGGAGATTGGGTACTCCAACTCCATATTGGCGCGCCGGATCAGCCGGGCGGCATTCAGGAAGTCGCCTTCTGTGATGAGGTCCAGAGCCCGGTCCAATTCGAAGGCGGCGCCCTTCATGAGCAGTTCGGACGCCTGGTGAACGACCTGAAAAGTCATCTCATCTTGATGGAGCAGGTGCGCCGGCTGTTTCTGGAGGGCAAGAAGTTCGTCGGTGCGCAAATAGCGCTCGTAGTCGGACGCCCCCTGCCCGGGCAGGATGGGTTTACGCATGTCTTCGGTTTTATTCATGCAGTGTGCGAAGGCCTTGGGGGCTCAGGGTCCTTTCGAGAAATCGTACCATCCGCGAGCGTTTCCGGGGCTCCTTCCAGCTGGAGAGCGGATAGACAAGTTGCGCCACGGGCAATAAACTCGTAGGGTTCGCTGGCTTCCGCGGACTCCACCAATTCCATGAAACTCGTTACTTTTGAGAATTCCACCGGTCAATCCCGCATTGGCGCTGTGACCGCAGGCAGGCGCATCATCGATCTAAATTCTGCCTATGCCCTCTATTTGCGCGACGTGCGCGACGAGGGAGCATTTGCGCGGCTGGCGGATGCGGTCGTGCCACCGAACATGCTGGCCCTGTTTGAAGGTGGCGATACCAGTCTGGAGGCTGCACAGACTGCTTTCGGGCACGCGCAAAACGAAGGGGATCATGCGACCGGGGTGCATGGCGAGCCAGTGAGCTATCCGGCTGCTGACGTGCGCCTCAAGGCACCGATCGTGCCCAAAAAGTTTTTTCACACGGCCGGAAATTTTCGGGAGCACCACGAAGAAGCTACCAAGGCCGGTTTTTCGCACCCGGTCATGCCTTGGATTGTTTTCTTTCAGAACGTGGATGCGATCATCGGACACGAAGAGCCAGTGATTTATCCCAAGCACCTTACCGAGGAACTCGATTACGAGCTGGAACTGGCAGTTGTGCTGAAGAAGGGCGGTAAGCACTTCACTCCCGAGGAAGCGCGGAAACACGTGGGGGGATATGTCATTTTCAACGATATCACCGCGCGTGACATCCAGCGGCGGGAGATGAAGTCGGGTGTTTTCAGCTTCTGCAAAGGGATCGATACGTTCTGTCCCCTGGGACCGTGGATCGTGACAGCGGATGAAATCCCGGATCCGCACAATCTTGCGATGGAATTGCGCGTCAATGGAGAGTCCCGGCAGCGTTCGCATTCAGGGAAGATGTCAGTGAAGATTCCAGAGATTCTTTCGCACTATTCTCCGATGGGGTACAGCGCGGGAGATGTTGTTTCGACGGGCACGGTATCGGGGGTCGCAGCTTTCAGTGGCGATCCGAAAGCATGGTATCTGAAGCCGGGAGACGTGATGGAGTGCGAGATTGAAAAGATTGGCGTCCTGCGCAACCGTGTCATTTCCTGGAAAGAAGCGTACGGGCACAAGCCAGAAGCGCTGGCAACGCAAGAAAGTCTGAAGTGAGGGCAGCCATGGCGACGACAACCACCGGGCAGGTCTGGGTAAGCGAACTCAACGCACGACCGGAAATCCGCTCTGCTTTTCCGCACACCCCGGTCCGCTTTTATGACACCACCCTGCGGGACGGCGAGCAGACGGTTGGCGTGGTGTTGTCGCCGCAGCAGAAGCTGGAGATTGCCCGACATCTGGATGAGTTGGGAGTGGGCCGGATTGAGGCGGGCTTCCCGCGTGTTTCAGCGGAAGATGCCGAAGCGATCCAACTGATGCAGGGGGCCGGATTGAAGGCGGAACTGTGGGGCTTCTCGCGCGCGCTGAAGGGCGATGTGGAGGAGCTCATCCGGCTGGGTCTGCGTGCTTCGGTCATCGAAGCTCCTACCAGTGATATCAAGCTGAAGGCGTACGGCCTCACGCGCGATGATGTTCTTCGGCGCGTTTCGGAGGCAATCTCGTTTGCCAAACAGAATGGGATTGCAGTTGCATTTTTTGCGGTCGATGGAACGCGGACGGATCTCGACTTCCTGCGCAGGATTTACATGACTGTGCTGGAAGCGGGCGCGGCTGAGATCGTTGTGGTCGATACCATCGGGGCGTGTGGACCTGAAGCAGTGGAATTTCTGGTCCGGCAGACGCGCGAGTGGGTGGGGCCGCAAGTGCCCGTGCATTTCCACGGGCATAATGACTTTGGAATGGCGACAGCGTGCGGGGTAGCCGCGGTGCGAGGCGGCGCGTCGTGGATTCAGGGAACGATTAATGGCATGGGAGAGCGCGCCGGGAACGCGGACATCTGCGAGATCGCGCTGGCACTGCGCTGCCTTTACGACGTGCCGGTGATTCTGGATCTTGCGAAAGTGCGCGGCGTCTCGGAGGTGGTGCAGAAGGCTTGCGGATACACGCTGGAAGCGTGGAAGCCGCTGGTCGGCGAAAACCTCTTCATGCGGGAGAGCGGCGCGGTGGCTAGCCAGTTCCATATTCCCGAGGCGATCGAGCCGTATTCCGCGGAACTGGTAAATGCGGAGCGGCACATTGTGCTCGGCAAGAAAAGTGGTCTCGACAGCATCGATCTGAAGGCTAGGCAGCTCGGGGTTGTTTTCGCCGAGGAGCAGCGTGGTGCAATTCTGGCCGCCGTCAAGAAGCGGGCGATCGCGAAACGAGGACTGGTCTCGGACGAGGAATTTCGTCAGATCGTAGACGAGTTCGCCGGGGCTTTGAAGCGCTGACTATTTTCGGAAGTGGGGCAGCACCGCGTCCCCAAACAATTTCGCCTGCCCCGTGCGGTCGTCGCCCCAGATTTCCAGCATGATGTGAGTGCACCCGGCAGTGCGGTATTCCTCGATCCGCTCGATACATTCCTCGGGAGTGCCCGCAATCGCGCACACTTTGCGCAGGATCTCATCAGTGACCGCTTTCGCGGCTGCTTTCCGGCCGCCTTTCTCCATGGCGTTGGCTATCGGCTGAAGTTCCTCGAAAGTCAGGCCTGCGCTCTGGAGTAAGACATCCGCGGATCCCTTGATGTTCTGCACCTTGTTGGCGAGGTACATGGCCGCCTGCTCGCGGGCTCCTTCTTTGCCTTTTTTCGAATCGCGACCGATGCTGCCGACGATGACCGAGCCGAGAATCAGTTTCGCCGGGTCCTTGCCGGCCTTGCGAGCGCCTTCTTCCAAATTCTTGCGGGAGTAGCGCACAAAGGCGGGGGTCGTAATGCTCGCCGTGAGTAGTCCGTCGCCGATAGAGCCGGCCATTTTCTGAAGGACGGGACCGGTGCCCGCAACGTAAATGGGCGGAACGCCGCGCGGCGTGTGGGCGTCAGCCTTCAACGGCGGAACACTGGCCTGGAACACTTTTCCCTCGTACTGGAACGCGTCCCCCTGGAGCACGCCTTTCACGATTTCAATGCTTTCGCGCATGACGGTGGCCGGGCCGACTTTCTCGCCTTCGCCCTCCCCGATTTCCTTCATGAAGATCTTCGAGGCGCCGAGGCCTAGCATGAAGCGATCGCCGGCAAGATCCTGCATGACACGCGCCTCCATGGCGATCTGCACCGGGTGACGCGTGTAGGGAGAAATGATGCCCCAGCCGACCTGGATGCGACGCGTGACTGCCGCGATTAAGGCTAGAACGGCGGTCGAGGAACGCGCTTCGAACCCGTGTTTACGCCACCAGGGGTAGGCTTCGGCAATCCAGAAAGCATCGAAGCCTGCCTGCTCGCAGGCGGTGGCCATGGCGACGGTCTCGCGAACAGGTTCCATGCTCAGTTGCAGCACGCCGATGTTAAGGGGAATGGTCATGGTGTTGCGGTTCGGCTCCTCTGTTGAGTGCGAAAAGTTGGAGACTTAGTCGGGATCAATCCAGGAATGTTCAAGGCCCTTGATCAATTCCCAGAGAGCACGATTGAGAGGCGTGGGCACGTGCGCCTGCTCGCCCCATTTCACAATCGCGCCGTTCATGAAATCGACTTCTGTCTGTCGTTTGGCAAGAACATCCTGCAACATGCTTGCGCGATGCTTTCCGGGAGCGTTGGCGCCCTTCTGAACCAATTGACGGGGGTCGCCGTGCAATTCGATTCCGAGAGCCTTGGCGACGGCTTCGCCCTCTGCGATCAGATCGTTGAATAACGCGCCCGTCGGGGAAAAGCGGGTCGCAGCGCCGTGATGAAGTAGCGTCAAAGCTCCAACCGGATTCGTCGAGGCATTGAAGATGAGCTTGGTCCACTGCGCTCCACGAGCGTCCTTGAGCGCAACCGTGTTCATACCGGAGCGCGTCATCAGACCCGCGAGTTCCTCCACGCTGGTCATGGTTGTTTTAGTTGGTTCGAATGGGCCGATCCATGTATCGCCCCTGATGTCGTAACCAATGTGGCCGGGGGCGATGGGATGGCCCGCCGGGAAGGTGGTGCCTCGAATGACGTACTTTACATGCTCGGCAAGAATCTCTTCATTGCCTACGCCGTTCTGGACGGAGCACACAGCCGAAGATTCGTCGAAAGCGTGAGCCGTCTGCGCAATCGCCTGCTTGGTGTGAATCGCTTTCGTGGCGACGATCCCATAATCGCAGTGGGGAAGTTGTTTCGGATCGCTGGTTGCGTGAAGCTTGACCGTGATCTCGGCGGCGCCGGAAAGCCTCAGGCCGTGGGTGCGGATGGCGTCGGTGTGCTCTTTCCAGACGTCGTACGCCCAGATTTCGGCCTCCCCGGCTTTTGCCAAGTGCGCGGCAAACAGACTGCCTACCGCTCCACAACCGACAATCACTATTCTCATTCGTAAAAGCCCTTTTTGTGGAGTGCTGTCTACCGGGTTGCGGTTTCCATCGTTTCCTGTCCAGCGAAAAAGCGCCAGGGAACGTTGGCGAGACACTCGCCTTCCGCTTTGCCGATTCGATACGTGTCCTGGGTGTACAGGCAGACTTTGCCATCGCGATCGACGACCTGGGGGTGAAGGGAGAAGATCATGTTTTCTTCGAGCGGCACCTCGCTCTTGGCGCCGATCGCAGGATATTCGAGCATGGTCGTGCCAATGGAGTGCCCCGAAAGATGTCCGAGCGCGAAGCCGTGTTTGGTGAAAGTATCGGCAACCGCCCGATGCACATTGCTGGCCAGTTCTCCAGCGCGCATGAGTTTCCGGGCAGCTTCCAATGCGGCGGGATAAGCATCCGCCATTTTTTGCGTAATCGCGCTGGGCTTGCCCTTCAGCAAGGGACGCGAAAACTCAACCCAATATCCTCCCGCGCCGGTCACTTCCAGCGAATAGAGCAGAAGATCGTTGGCTTCGACGACGCGTTGCCCAGGCACCTTGAAGAACGCTTCGGCTTCGCCGTGAGTGCCAGATAGGAGGATGTTCATCATGCGCGGTCCGGCTCCGCGGGCGAAGAATCGTTCGACCGCCGGAGCCATAATTTCCGCTTCGGTTTTGCCGGGTGCATACGCACCGACCAGCGCCCAGAAGCCGTCAAGAATGATATCCATCGCGTCGCGAACTTCGGCGAGTTCTTCCTCGCTCTTCACGGCTCGTGCCATATCGAATTGCTTGTCGAAGGGTACGAGTTCCACAGACCCATTTGAGAGTTCTCGATAATCGCGCACGGCCATCACGAAATTCATGCCATACACGCCGAGCCGCTTCCATTTGCGCTCCAGAGCAATATCGCGAAGCCACTGGCCCGGGACCTCGGGCCACACGTGATCCTTTACCCAGGGCTTCGCCTTGTCGCCGATCCAGCGCGCTTCCCGCGGGAACACAAGTGTAGGTTCACCGGCCAATGGGAACAGGACATACACATAGCGGTGGACGATCTCAAAACCGGACATATAAAGGACCGCGCCCTCAAACCCGGCGTACTGGTTCCCGCACACCAGGAGCGCATCCAGTTCCGCCTTCTGCATGTGGGAGCGGACATTCTTATAGCGCCGTTCAATTTCTTTCTGACTTGGCAAGTGTGACCTCGGGGCAAATTGGCCCACTACGACGCGACGCCGCATAGATCGGCGGCGGTCAGTGCATAGATCTTGGTAATGTCGACCAGAGTCTGAATTTTGACCTTCTCGCCTTCTTTGTCGCGCGGGCCGCTCGAAGGTCCGTAGTTCACCGTCTCCACGCCGTAACGGGTCAGCACGCTGGCATCCGAGCACCAGGTGACTACCTCTCTCTGGGGAGGCGCGCCCATAATGCGCTCGTGATTGGCTTCAATGGCGCGGATCATCGGGTGATTTTCGTCGATGCGCGCGCCCGGGACCGAAACGTACGTTTCAAATTCCAACCCAAAATCAGGATGCTGCTTTTCCAATTGCAGGAACAGAGCCTGGATGTCGCGGCGCGCTTCGTTCATGGCAATGGTTGGGGGAACGCGCACGTCGAGAAACAATTCTGCTTTTTCAGGCGTGCGGCTGGCTCGCCATGCATGTCCGCCACGAATGCCGCCCAGATTGACAATGGCTTTCTTGCCGCCGTAAGCAGCTTTTCGCTCCCAGGTACTAATCCATTCGAGGATAGGTTCCATCAATGCGTACATTCTGCGAATCGAGTTCATCTCCTCGCGGCCTTCGCAGAACGCGGTGTGCACATAAATTCCGGCACAGGCGATTCGTACCCACATGGAACCGAAATGCTCGAGGACAACATGCATGTCGGTTGGCTCCCCGAGGATGCACATGTCGGGCAGAATGCCGTGATTGACCAGGTAATGAGTGCCAAATCCGTATCCGCGATATTCTTTGCCCTTGAACTCTCCCCATTGCGTCTTTTCAATCTCGCCTGCCACGGCGGCAATGATGACGTCGCCCTTCAGGCGAATGCCGGCACGTTGCAGGGCTTTCACCGCCTGGGTGTAGCAAACCAGGGCTCCCTTCATGTTGTAAATGCCAAGGCCATAGAGGAATCCGTCCTTCACGACAGCGTTCGGCTTGTAGCCGAGTCCCGTGAGGAAGTCTTCACGCCCGGTGTTCGAAGTGTCCATGTGGCCGTTGAACATCAGGTTCTTGCCGCCACCGGTGCCGATCCAGCGGCCTACCACGTTAGCGCGCCCATCCTCCACTTCCTGCCAGGTCATATTCAAACCGAGTTGCTGCAGCGCGGTTTGCATGTACTGCGCCATCTGAAGTTCTTCTCCGGTGGGACTGGGAATGTTGATTACATCGCGGGCCATGGCGACGATCTCGTCCTGGTTTACTTCGGCAAGAATCCTCTTCACCAGATCGGGGTGGAGGCTCGTCATTCTTTCTTTGGTCGGTGTGGCCAATGTTTTTTCCTGTTCTCGATCGTCAGTGCCGGGTGGCGAGGCGAAAGTCGTCCGGATCAGAGCAGAGCTTCTCGTTGCCGCTGTCCGTAATCCAGAAGTTATCTTCCAGACGTAGACCTCCGCCGCCGGGCCAGTAAATCCCAGGCTCGATCGCAAGAACCATTCCTTTTTTCATAGTGCCGGTCCCGGCCTGGTGGGCGTACGGAGGTTCGTGCGCGCGAGCGCCCACACCATGGCAAATGGGATGAGACGGCTGTCCTGGATAACCGCCTTCGGTAATTCGAGCACGGACCATGCGATCCAACTCCGGAAAACTTGCTCCATCACGGGCGAATCGGGCTGCCTCATTGAACACACCCAGTAGAAGGTCCAGAAGCTTCTGGTACGGCGCAGTCAGTGTCCCTGGGCAAGCATTCTTGGTGAGGTCGGTCCAATATCCGTCGACGCATACCCAGATTTCGAAGAGTGTCGGCTCGTTTTGCTGGATGGGACGGTCGCCGGTAGCTGTGAAGGTTGCGATGCCTTTGCCCGACCAAACGAGCGTAAAAGCGCGCGCCATCTCGACTTTGCCTTTGTATCCAATTCCAAGGCCATGGACGAAACCCTCGTACATGCCGCCTACTTCGCTTTCCTTCATGCCCGGTTTCATGTGCTCGCGCGTGTAATCCATGGCCAGCGCGGCCAACTCATTGGCCAGGCGCATGCGCTCGATTTCCTGGGTCGTCTTGATCGCACGCGCTTCGCTGAGCAGGGGAGTGGCGTCCACTACCTGACCGGAGACTTTGCGGAATGCATCAAAGAATGCTTGCGTTGGGGTGGTAGGCTCTCCCACCATGCGATCAGCGCTCTGGGTGCCCATGTTGAGTTCGACCGCAACCTTGTCGGTGAGCCCACGTTGTTTCAGTGTGTCCAGGGCCAGATCGAGAGAGCGGAATTGGGGCGGGCGCGGATCGCGGTCGTCGTATCCCTTGAAGAGGCGGAGGTCCTGGGTCCAGGAGTTGCGCTGCGCATCCGCGAGTTGCGGTTCAAGCACAATCAGCGTGGGATCGCCTTCTTGCGGAAAAACCACGGCATCATAACCCTTCATGCACCAGTAGTTCGCGAGATACAGGACGTTGTCGGGCGCGCGAACGACGAGCGCGCTGACGGCCTGATCTTTCATCAGGGTGCGGACCCGATCCAGCTTCGATTTATCAACCGGCCAAGCCATCGCTTTGATCGTGCAACGAAAGTCGACTTCCCGAAATCAACGGCTGACACCTTCGTGGGCGACCACCGGCTGGTTCTCGTCCTTGAAACTCCAGCCAGCTTCCTTTCCTTTGATGAGGCGGTAGATCGCCGTGTGCAGCGGGGCCGGAACATTGCTGCGTGCGGCCTCCCGCGCAATGGCTCCGCTCAAAAAGTCCACCTCCGTCGGCGACTGGTTGCGCACATCCGAAAGCATAGACGGAGGATGATTCGTCATCGCGCCAATTTTGTTCATGGCCCAGGGATCTTCGTGCAGAGTGATCCCTGCTGCTGCGGCTACTCTCTTCCCCTCATCGATCAAGGCATGCAGCAGGTAGCCGAGGTCTGAAAACTCCGACTCTGCCGCGAAATGTGGAGAGTGCGGAAGCCCAGTCAGGGCGGAGACGCCGTTCACGGACGCATTGAAAATCAGCTTCGACCACTGGGCCGGACGAGCGTCTCTCAATGCCTCCGCTTTGAGCCCACCCTGTACCAGCAAGTCAGCAGCTTCCTGTACGACGGAAAAAGGGGTAGCCCGAGGCTCGAAGGGACCAAGCCAGGTTGCGGTGTTCAGTTCGTACTGGACATGCGCGTCGCTGTGCCGAGTGCCGCTCATGAATGTTGTTCCGCGAATCACGTTTCCCCGCGTGTGCTCGGCCAAGATTTCTTCGCTGCCCATGCCGTTCTGAGCGGAAATCAACGCGCCTTCGTCAAAGTGGCCGCCTGCGCTGACAATCGAGTCCTTCACCTGCGTTGCCTTTGTAGCGACGATGCCGAGATCAAACTCCGGCAGCTCAGCAGGGTCGTCTGTGGCTCGAAGCGTTACCTTGAAATTATGGGTCCCCGACACTCGCAACCCGTCCCGGTTCAATGCCTCCGCATGTTCCTTACGCCGCGTGAGGACCCACACTTCCGCTACGCGCGCCAAGTGCGCAGCGTAGAGACTTCCGATCGCGCCACATCCGATGATGCAGACACGCTTCATGCTTTCGAGCCAAGCCGGCGCTCCACTTTCACCAGTTTCGCCGCCTGCCCAGTCTCGCCGTGAAGAGCGCGGAACAAGCTGTCAGCGTTGTTAAAGGAGTCCTGGATGAATACTCCTTTATCAAATAAAGCATCTTGCAGAGCGGCCGAGATGGTATGAATCGGAGCGGCGCCGCCTTCCCCCATGCCTTTAGCCCCGCTGTAGCTGTGGGGGGAAGGCGTTTCAATGTGACCGTACTTCACGTTGGGCATGTTCATCGCCGTGATGGGGATGTAGTCGCTGAAGGTGCTGGTCAGCATGTTGCCGACTTCGTCATAGACGCAATTTTCCATGAGTGCCGCACCGATCCCGTGGGCGGTCGCGCCATAGACCTGGCCCTCGACGATTGGTGGATTGATCACTATGCCGCAGTCGTCGATGGCCACGTAATCGAGAATCTTCGGAATGAGAGTATCGCGATCCACCTCGATCACAGCGATGTGCAGCTGGGACGCGTAGGTCATGGTCAGGTTACCGTATTTCTTCTTGATGTCTGGCACCTTGAACGGCGCACGCCAGATGTAACGGCAATTGAGCGTCACGTCGTAAAGTTCGGTAGGCAGCACTGCGCTGTTTACATTGACGATGTTCGCGAGGCCCCAGTAGTTGATCGACTTGCCATTGGACTTTGAGCGGATTTCTGGTCCTTGCCCGCCGATGCCGAAGTCAAGGTCCTCAGTCTTGCTCTCCAGCACGTGAGCGCCAAGACGGATCATTTCTGCTTTCAATTTCTGCGCGGCGCCATGCACGGCGGAGAGTCCTGAGACCGCGAACTGGCTGGCGTAGGTTCCCGAGAAGCCAGTGTGCACGTTGCGTTCCGTGTCAAAACCGGTGCGCACGGTCACGAGATCGGGAGTGATGTTCAGTACGTCTGCGACGACCTGCGCCGCGGTGGTTTCATGGCCTTGCCCTTGCGGGCAGGAACCGACTGCGACCACCACTTCTCCATAGATATCGAGCTTGCAGTTCGCGCCCTGTGAGTTGCCAGAAAAGGGAGCGCCGGGATTGACGATTTGCGATTGGCCGAAATTGTTGGTGCCGGAATCGAGCGTGGTGCCGATTCCGATTCCGACCATGCGTCCCTGTTTGCGGGCTTCGGCCTGCTTCTTTTTCCAGGCGTCCCAACCAATCAAACCTTTCGCGAGTTCCAGCATTTTCGGGTAGTTCCCCGAGTCGTACACGCAACCATTCGGTGTGGTGTAAGGAAACTCTTGGGGGCAAATGTAGTTGCGCAGCCGCATCTCGTCTGCGGGGATACCCAATTCGTGAGCGCAGATATCGACCACACGCTCGAGGAACCAGAGGTGCTGCATGCGCGAGTAGCCGCGATTGGGCCCCACCGGGCATTTGTTGGTGACGGCCTGGCTGAAATCGATACGCGCATTCTTGAAGCGGTAAACACCCGGGAATACCTGTGACCAGATTACGCAGCCCAGTGGCTCATAGCGGGGATAGGCGCCGCAATCATCAATGTGGCGGGAGGTGATTGCCGTGATCACGCCGTTTTCGTCCAGCGCGACCCGCGTATCTCGAAAGGTGCGTTCGTTTCCGTGCGCGCTCGAGGTCATGTGTTCGGAGCGCGTCTCGACCCACTTGATGGGGCGGCCGCCTGCTTTCTTGGAAGCGAGTGCGCACACGGCCATCTGCGGGTAGCTGGTGATCTTAATGCCGAAACTGCCGCCGATGTCGAAGGTCTGAACGCGGATGCGGTCGATGTGAACGTTGAGGTGCGCAGCCAGAAACTGCATGGCGAATGAGGGGAACGAATTGTTGCACCAGTAGTAGATGCGCTCGTCCTTGGGATCCCACTGACCGATGACGACATTGTTTTCGAGGGGAGTGCTGGAGAAGCGATGGAAGTGCATGCGATCGATTTCGACAACCGACGCAGCTTCCCGAAAGGCCTTCTCCACGTCCCCGTACTCGAAGACTCCATTCCACACCTTGTTCGTGCCGGCATCTTCGTGCAGGATGCTCGCGTCGGTGAGAGCCTGCTCAGCATCGACCACCGGATCGAGGGCTTCGTAGTCGACTTGAACTGCCTCGGCGCCGTCATCGGCAAGTGCCGGGGAAACAGCCACGACGGCGACTACGGGTTCCCCTTGATAACGGACCTTCGATACCGCGAGGGGAAAATCGCGAATCTTGCCGCCCGCATCAGGGGCGATCTCGATGAAGGGCTGAGTCTGGGAAGCGATCTCTGCGCCGGTTAACGTGCAAACCACGCCTGGAATTTTCGCCGCTTCCGCAGTGCTGATGTTTGCGATTTTCGCGTGGGCGTAGGGGGAACGTACGAATCGCAGGTAGAGTGTCTCGCGCAGCTTGATGTCGTCGGCGAACTTGCCGAGACCGCGCAGAAGGCGTTCTTCTTCTTTGCGGGGCACCGCCTTCCCCACCCACTTTTGGCCGTTCCCGCTCACAGAGTGCTCCCAGTCTCGCCGTGCAGCGCTGCCTGCAATCCATCAATCAGCTTCTGAACTTGTTTCTTGCCCAAGGGCTCGAGCAGGCCTCCAGCCACCGAGGTTAAGCGTCCGAAAACCTGCGCCTCGCCTTGCCACGCAACTCTCGTGACCTCTCCCGCAAGAGCGAGGTCGAATACGGCGACCATGCTCACGTTTCCGCCGGCCACGCTGCCCTGTCCTTTATATTGCGCGCGCTTGGGACGATCGGATTCCGCCAGGTGCAACTTCACATCGGCGACCCCTTTGATATAGGAGATGCCAACGTTCACTTTCACGGTGAAATTCTGCGCATCCTCGACGGAGACGCCTCGAAATTCCGGCAGCAGGGGCGCGAACTTGTTTGGATCGGTCAGGAAGTCGTAGACATCCTCAGGTGTACGCCGCACCTCAAAAGCGCCGGCAAACTTGATGGCCACTTCTACGCTCCTTTCATATTCTGTGCAGCCAAACGAATGGCCTTGAAGACATTCTGGTAGCCGGTGCAGCGGCAGGTATTGCCCGCGATGGCTTTGCGGATTTCGTTTTCGCTGGGCTCGTGATTCTTTGTGACCAGCTGAAATGTGGAAAGCATCAGGCCAGGTGTGCAATAGCCGCACTGCAAACCGTAAGAATCTCCGAACGCCTTCTGAATGGGATGGAGCTTGCCGTCTTTCACAAGGCCCTCGACCGTGAGAATTTCCGCTCCGTCAGCCTGCACCGCGAACATTGTGCAGGACTTCACGCTAGCGCCATTCAGCAGGACCGTGCACGCGCCACAATAAGTCGTGTCGCAGCCGACGTGCGTGCCGGTGAGATTGAGTTCCTCGCGAAGAGTTTCTACAAGCAAGGTACGCGGCTCGACGGCGAGTGAATATGGCTTGCCGTTCACATTGAGCTGAATCGCGACTTTCTCAATCGTCTCATGCATAAATGTGGCTGACCTCGACGCGCTCGCCGCGCGCACGGCGTACGGCAACTTCGATCGCGCGCTTTACAAGGGCCGCCGCCAACGTCCGTTTGTACTCTGCAGAACCGCGCATATCGGCTTGCGGATCGACGGCCTCGCGTACAGCATCCATCGCCGCCGCAACCGATTTGTCGTCAATTCGTCGATCACGCAGGGCGTCCGCCGCAGCGGTGGCTCTCACTGGGACCAATCCCACGCAGCCGAGCACGATGTGTGCACCCTTGCAGATGTCACCTTCCATCGTGATTTGCACCGCCGCGCTGGCCGTGGGATAAACGGGGGCGGAACGTTTGAATGCGAGATAAGCACCGCCTGTACCCTTGCCGGGCACCTCGACAGAGATCTCACGCACGAGTTCGTCATGTTCGAGCACGGTCGTGTAGGCGTCCGTGATGAAGTCTGTTAATGGGACCGACCGTTCCCCGCGTGGGCTAAGGCACCGAATTTCTGTTTTCTGCGTGAGGAGGACAGCAGCCCAGTCTCCACTGGGGTCGGCTTCGGCGAGAGAGCCCCCGATCGTGCCGCGATTGCGGATCTGAACGTCCGCAATGCCCGCCGCGCAGTCGTGCAGGATGGGAAACCGCACGCCAATGGAGGAGTTCTCGATCTCGGAATGTCGAGTCAGGGCGCCAAAGCGGACTGCGCCATTTTGCTCATTGATGTAGCTCGTGCCCGGAACAAAGTTCAGATCGACCAGGTGGCTCGGATTCGCGAAACGCAGCTTCATGAGCGGAATCAGGCTCTGGCCGCCGGCGAGCAGCTTGGCATCATCGCCCAGCTGCGAAAGCATGGTGGCAGCTTCCGGCAACGAGCCCGCACGATGATAATGAAAAGGTCGAGGATACATCCTTACTCCATTTTCTTACATCTGGGCCTGGCATGTTCGCGATCGCGTCTCGCTACTTGGGCGATTGCCCGGCGACTACCATCTAGCGCAGAATCCCCATACTACCGCCGCGAGCGCGATCGTGACTGTCGCCGAGCCAAAAATTGCCAGTGCCCACGCGAAAACTGCGCCATGTTTGACGGTCTGCAGGATCACCCCCAGAGGGAACAGAAACGATCCTGCAAGCAAGGCAACCGCGATCCAGATTTGACTGCGCCCGCTGAAGCCGACCTGTCCAAATGCTACGCCAAGCACGATGAGCACCATCCCAAGACCGATCCAGTGCGAATGGATATCAACTTGTCGAACGTAGTCGTACTTGGTGGACGCATACGCATCCACTGCATCACGCGCACTCGGAGGATTGCGCTCGGCGGCGTGTACAAATGCCTGGGCAAGCGAGCTGCCCATGCGATCGAGCGTTTGATGCTCGACAAATGCCGCGTAGTGCAGGCCATACAGCATTCCGAGCGCTGCCAGCGTGATGCCTCCGACAATGAGTATCGTGCGCGCGGGACTCACTGCGTGGCTCCAGAAGCATCCAGGTGGCCAGAGTAGCGAAGTACTCCGACTAGCATCCCCACGAGAGCGATGATTACGAATAGTCCGCCAACGTCCGCAATTCCTCCTGCGACGAGTCCGAAATTCATTTCCAGGAGCACGAACACGGGAAGAATGATGGACCCTGCAAGCAGCGTCAGCACCCAGCCGCGCTTCCAGCGATCGCTAAGATAGACATAGGGCTGCACGAATGACAGCAACATGGCAAGCAGGCCGAACTCGATGACATGGGAATGTGCGGCGATCTTGACCGCTTTTTCCGCAGCAAGTGATCCGTAGCTTGCCACCTCGACGACCGTGCCGCCCTTTCCCGCGGCAGCGGCGTCCAACATGTTTTTCAGAATTTGGCTTTCGCGCGCCTCGTGGCGATACAGATCGATGCCGGCGTACCAGGCACCGTAAAGAAAGCCGAGCAGGATCAAGGCGGCTCCTCCGGCCATTAACGCGCGCCGCTCCCATGTGCGATCAATGGGCAATTCAAGTTCCCCGCCGAGGGAGCCTCGACGAAGGAATCTCCACAAGCCATAAGCCTCTGCCAGGAGAACAACAATCAGCAGTGCTCCAGCGGAATCTGCCAGCACGCTTGCCCACCCGATCACCGCGAACGGGCTGTATGCGACGCCTACGTAGTGAATGAGAAAAATGCCTACTGGCAGGAGCAGGCCGCCTATGACGAAGAGTCCTCCCAGTAGTTTCCTGCGCTTCGGGGGGAGCGCAACGTAAGGTTGAAGGAGCGCGAGCAGCAGAGCCAGATAACCGGCGTCGGTCATGTGGACGTGCGCATCCACCTTGGTGCCATGGTCCTCGAGCAAGCTGCCCACATTTTGAAAAATTTCCTTCACCGCCAGTGAGTTTCCAGCACTGGCAGCCTCGCAAGCAGCCAGCAAGGCCTGTCCGGTCTGGCCGCCATTCTGATGCAGCACGAATACGGCGAAGATATCGCCAAAAAGCATGCCTCCCGCAATCAGGGCAATGCCGCCGAAAATCAGCAGTCGACGCGCACTCATGGGCGCGAAGCTTGCGGCAATGTGGGGCGAAGTTAGCTGTGTAGACATTTCCGCTTGCGGTATGGCACACCTGCGGTCTTCAATCGGCGGCCGCCTTGTGCGCTGAACCTCGAAAAGCAGGCATTACCTTCTCTGCGAACAGTTGTTGCGTCTTGATGCTCTTCCAATGGTCGAGTCCGCCGAAGTTGGAGACAATGGCCAACTCGCCGATGCCGCCTTTCGCCTGAAGATTCTCAATCTGCCGGACGACTTTTTCCGGCGTTCCGATGAAACCGATTTCCTGGTCCACGATTTCGTCGTAAGTGAGTTTGGTCAGGGACTCTAACGCGCCGCTGGCATAAAACCCATAGCCTTTGGACCGGAGTTCCTGCTTCTTCTGCTCATCCTGCAACGAGTCGACGGGCGAGGCGTTGAAGGCCAGAAAATTCAGCAATGACTGTTCGACTTCCCGGCGGATTGCGGACTCATCGTCGTCGAGATACACGGGGCGAATGTATACGATGTCGGGACTGTGGCCGCTCTGTGCGCAGGCTTTCTTGTAGATATTTAACGGAGCTTCGAGCACCTTCCAGGGAAGAAGTGGTGGAACGAAGATCCCCCAACCTCTTTCACCCGCCATCTGGTAGGTAATGTCGCTAGTGCCTCCGGTGTAGAACTTCGGGTGCGGTTTCTGCAACGGTCTAGGCACAACGCTGACGTCTTTCACTTTATAAAACTCTCCGTCGTAGGAGAACTTGTCCTTTGTGAAGGCGAGTTCGAGGATATCGATGGCCTCGTTGTAGCGCGGGCGGCTTTCTTCCAGGGGCAGGGCCGAAGGGCCGAAGAGCCAGGCGTGTCCGCGTCCAAGACCGCACTCCAGGCGGCCATTCGTGAGGATGTCGGTTTCTGCGATCATGCCGGCCAGACGCATGGGATTTTCAAGGGGGAGGGTATGCAATGCCGTGCGAAACCGGATCCGCTGCGTACGCTGCGCAGCAGCCGCAAACATGGCCAGGGGATTGGCGGAAATCGAAAACTTCTGGAAGAAGTGATGATCGATGACGGAGTAAACGTCGAAGCCCACGTCATCGGCGTGCTCGATCTGCCGCATGATTTCCCAGATCATGTCGTAGTGCGACTTGCCGGGTGGAGTTTGAATTTCGCAGTAGATCCCGAATCGCATCGGCTTCAATCCTGAGTTCTCGATCCCAACCCTTATGACGCGGTTTGTACTACCAGTTAAGCCGCAGCGCCAATTGAATCTGACGCGGATTGAAAATGGAGCGCGGCGTTCCATAGGAAGGGTTGGGCGAACCTTCCTTGAAGAATGGTCCGGTCCCACAGTAGGTGGGGCCCCCAACCGGACAGAAGTCGGAGGCTCCATACGCTGTGTTGTAGTAGTTCACGTTCAGGGTATTCAGCAGGTTGAAGCCCTCCGCCATTGCCTGCAGGTGCAAGCCTTCCCGAATGCCGAAACTCCGCGAAATTCGCAAGTCGACGCTTTGGTAGGTGTCTCCCCGGAACGTATCTCGTCCTTCAATCCCGACGCGGTCGTTGTTTCCGAAAATATCTCCGTTCGCATCAAAGCCCGCAAACTTCGTGAAGTAATGTGGTGTTTGCAGGCTCACGATCATGCCGAGTTCCCAATTATTCAGGACGGCATTGGTGTGGGTCGGCCCCGCCAAGGTCGCGTTCCCCACGAAGCGGTGGGCGACGTGATCGGCAGAAAGAGCGCGTTCCTTGTTGAAGCAGCAGGTGTCCTGGGGAATGAGCACGAAGCTGGGGTTCGGTCCATTGTCGATTCCCTTAGACCAGGTGTAGCTCACACCCCAGCCGATATGCTTGGTCATGCGCTTGTTGAAGGTAACCAGCAGCCCGTCCCATTGCGAGTCCCACTTCGAGTCCGCTTCGAAATCGACCGCGAAACCCAGGAAGCCAGTGGGCACCGGACAGCCCGTGAAGATTGCACAACGAACTCCCGGCGCGATGACCGGAGGCGTGCACGGGAAATTGGCGCAGTACATATTCTTAAGGCCGACATTGCCGCGTGAATCGTGGAAGGGGAGTCGCCCGCTCGGATTGGGCTGGTTGACATTGTAAAAACTTCCCAGATGGATGCCGCGTACGTGCAGACCGGTGACGTCGAGCACAGTGTCCTTAAAGGGCTGGAACTCAACTCCGAAGCTCACTTGAGCTCCGTAGGCGGGCTTGTGATCCTTGGCAAAACGCACGATCACCGCATCCAGCGCAGGCAGGGGATAGTCCGCCGTCGTCAAGGTCGGACCCACCATGGCGGCAAGTTTTTTAGCCATGGTGAATGGGTCAGAGCCGAATGCCGAAAGACGGGTCTTGGAGTTCAGGTCATCCTGTTTGTTTTCACGGCCGGGAAATTTTCCGATCGTTCCGCCGCAAGAAGGGATCTGACACATGAGCAGCGGCGAAGGAATCATGCCGTGGAAAAGTCCGGCGCCTCCGCGAATCACAATCGCGTGACTTCCAGGGATCGCGTAGGAGAAGCCGGCCCGCGGATCGAAATTCTTCAGCGGATTGTTGATGGCAGCGCTGGGCCAGGTCTCCCCCTGCCAGCGGAGCCCGTAGTTGACCGTCAAGTCTCCGGTCGCGCGCCACTTGTCCTGAACAAACAATCCTTCGTACGTGTGACCAAGTGTTCCTTCGGCCTGGTTGCGGACCGCAGAGGAGATCGCGGATCCCTGGTACACCGACGTGCTAAATGAGGGCTCGTTGAAGCCGGAGGCGGCATCGAACCTCTCAAAGAAGATTACGAACGGGTGGGGCGCGCCGACGAAGTCCGTCCCCGTAAATGCTGAGAGGCTGCCGAAGTCGGCCTCGAAGGGATAGAACAGCGGGAACGATTCGGTCGTGTTGACGTGATTGAAGTCTCCGCCGAATGAAAACGTGTGGGAGCCGACCGTCTTCGTTACAGTGTCGGCGATCTCGAACCGGCCTTCCGTGTAAATATCCGGATTCCCGCGATTGACGCCCATCGTGAATACGTTCGAGACTTCGAGGTGTGGTTGCGTACTCACCGTGGGAAAGTTGAAGTACCGGTTCGCGTACTGAAGGCGCAGTTCGTTGACGAGGGTAGTCGAGAAAACAGAAGTCAGGTTCCCGACCACCGACTGATCGCGGAAATTATTGTTTTTGAAACCGGAGGGCAAGTCGAAACCGTCGTTCAGCGGAGAAAGGTTGGTCCCCCGCTGGTCATTGAAGAAATAGCGCACGAAGAGCGCTTCTCGTTCGCTGAAGGTGTGGTCGACGCGGACAAGAAAATTGTCGTAGTTGATCGCGCGGTTCACACGAAGATTTTCCGCGGGCAAGCCAAAGGTGTTTACTTTCACGTTATTGATGGCCGTCAGATTGGCCAGCACGGCTGAGTTGTAGAACGGTGACTCGACGTGGCGCTGGCCCTCGTAATTGCCAAAGAAGAACGTTTTGTCTTTCTGAATCGGGCCGCCCAGGGTTGCGCCGAACTGATTCTGGCGGAGTTTATTGAAGCCGGCGGCGAGGGCGTTCTTGGCATCCATTGCATCGTTGCGGAAGTATTCGTAGACGGACCCGTGCAAACGGTTGGTACCGCTTTTCGTGATGATGTTGACGATCCCGCCCACGGCACGCCCGAACTGCACGCTGAAGTCACTGTTGATTACGCGAAACTCCTGGACCGCTTCCTGCGAAGGCGTGGTTTTCTGAATGCCCGAGGCGGTGGACATATTGTCGGCGCCGTCGATGGCCACGAAGTTGTAATGGATGTTTTGTCCCGCAAAAGAGAGCTTCGTGACCGGTTCGATGATGACGTCGGTGCTGCCCGAGGTCGTGTCGCCGATGGTCACGCCGGGGGCAAGTAGCGCGAAATCAATGAACTGGCGGCCGTTGACAGGCAGGTTTTCAATTTTCTGTTGATCGATAACGGAACTGACCATGGTGCGGGTCGGTTCCGCCAACTCGCCGACGTCTTGTACTTCCACCTGCGCGATCACCTGGCCGGGAGAGAGCGAGAAATCCAGGCTGCCGGAAGCCCCAATATCGAGGTGAATTTTCTTCGCAACCTTCTGGAAGCCCGGCTTGTCCGCTGTAATGGTGTAGTCTCCGGGCGGCAGGAGGGCAATCTGGTAGTCGCCGACCGCACTGGCATTGGTTTCGCGACTCAAGCCTGTGGCCGCGTTAACCGCGGTGACAGTAGCCTGAGAAATGGCGGCGCCGCTGGAGTCGTAGACGCGTCCCTGCACCGTCACGGTCACAACTTGAGACACCAGCGGAAGAGTGGAGAACAAGACCATGACGGCACAAACGGTCCGGATGACGGATGCAAAACGCTTTGTTGTGAGTACATTGCCGTTCGACTCCATCGTCGTCTCCTTCGTCGTGAACGCGGGCAGAGTTTTGTCGTTCAACTGAACTTTTACTTCAAGGCCAGCACGGCAGCGGATTGTGCAAGCCGGTGATTGTCCATCACTTTCGCCAAGCGGGATTCGGAGTCCTCAAGGTGCTGGAGCAGAATGTCTGCGCATTCTTTGAGCCTTCCGGCAGTCAGGAGTTCGTAGAGTTTGCGGTGGACCGGAATGAGGATTCCGGGATGATCGTGCCTCTGGTCGACCAGAACCATTCCCATTCGCAATTCTGCGATGGTCTTTTGATAGAAGGATTCCAGCCGCTTGTTTCGGAGAAACCGGATCAGCAAGCCGTGAAAGTGCAGATCATGCGTGACGGCGCTGACCCAGTCGCGAGCCTGGACGGCGGCTTCGTATTGTTGCAAAGCATCCAGGATGTCGCGGAGAAGTTCAGGATCGGGGGTCTTCGCAGCAAGGATTGCAGAGATCTCGAGCACTCGTCGGACGTGATAGATCTCCTGTACGTCGCGCAGTGACAATTGCGCGACCGCAATTCCGCGATGGATGCTGCGTTTAAGCAAGCCTTCCAGCGACAGAATGCGCATCGCTTCGCGCATGGTGTTGCGTGAGACTCCCATCGATTCGGCGAGCGGAATCTCCTGCAGAGATGTCCCGGGACGCAACTCACCCGTCAGAACTCTTTGTCTGAGGATGCCGGCCACCTGGTCGGCAACACTGACGCGGTGAATTTGTGATCGCTCCATGGCGCGGCGGAAGCGGAAGGCGAAATTGGTGCGCCATGTTGCCTGCAAATGTTCAATCTGTCAAGTGTTGAACAATTCAACAACGGACGATTGACCGATCACGCACAAAAAAATAGGCAGGGTTGCTGCACAGAGTCTCTGTCGGGCTACAGAGGGCTCATCAAGGTACGACCTTTCGTTTTTCTGTTTGGTCCTCCTGCTGCACGTTCGTTGCGCCGTTCGGTTGCCAGCACGGTGCGAGTGAGCGTTGCTTAAGGAGTTCTAATCAATGAAGTGCTTGCTGTTGTGTGCGGTCGTATGCCTGAGTTGGGCGGCATTCGCCCAGAACCTGCAGCCGTCGACGAACGAGAAATCGCTGCCGGACAGCGCGTCTACAAGTAAGGTCGCGGCGGAGAACGCAGATATGCCGTTTGTCGTACGGCCCGTGCCCATCAGACCACCAACCTTGCGGATCGAGGCAGGACCTACGGCGGAGAGAAGACATGTGGCCGATCGAAATTTCATGATTGTCAGTTTGTTTCAAATCGGCGCCACCGTAGGTGATATCGAGTCCACGCAGTACGGATTGGGCCACGGGGCGAAGGAGGCGAACCCTCTGTTTGGCAGTCATCCTTCCCGTGCGACGCAGTACGCGATCGCTATGCCGATTGCGGCCGGAGTGGTCGCCTGGAGTTATCGACTGAAGAGAAGTGCGCCGCATTCCAGGCGCTGGCTGATTCCACAGATTGTGGCCGGCGTTGTCCACAGTGGTGCGCTTTGTCACAACTTCATGACTGCCAAAACGCAATAGCGCTTATCACCAGAGATCGTCCTTCACGATGAGGGCTTTTCGAACATCATGAACCGAAAGATTCTTAGCATACTGATCACTCTACTGGTCGCCTCATGCGTTCAGGCACAAGACATCCTGATTACGGGGTCCGACAAAGAAAGTACTCGATGGACCAGTGAGAAACTGGCGGAGCGCATTTTCAACGGCGAGCAGATGACGATAGCCCAGGTTTCGAAGCGGGCGCCCATGGTCGAGGCTTACATCCAGAGCCTGGATCCTGAGAAAACTCCTGAGGGGCTCATCGACGATGCCTATTTCCTGGGCAGAACCACGCTTGATCCCGATTCCCATCAGCGAAGTCATTTGCAGCTGCTTACGCCCGAGAGGAAGCAAGATACGCCCCAGATCCGCGTGAATACTGGCGATCGATGGCCCTTGTACCCCGACGGATACGTCGAGATGTTGTTTGCCGACGTCGCCGATTTTGATAGTGACCATTACTCGCTCAGGTATGCCGGGACCGAGTCTTTGGGCGGGAAGATGTTTCTGCGGGTGGAGGTCCGACCGCTCGATCCGAAGAAGAGTGGGCGGTTCCTGGGTGAGATTTGGGTTGATACTACGAGTCTCCGAATTGCAAGAATTGCGGGGACCTTTTCTCCGAAACGGCTGGGCTTTGCGAGTAAGTACCTCAACGCGAGTGGGATTTCGCAGTTGGGTCTTTATTTTCACTTCGAAAGCTGGCGCCAGGAAGTGTCACCGGGGATTTGGGTGCCTTCTTATACGTACTTTGACGAACAGCGCACTGCGGGTTCGAGCAATCTGGTGACAGGTTTCCACCTGCGCGGGCATGTGTGGGCTTGGAGCTATCAGGCTACAGACATTGATCGGGCTGCCACCAAGTTGCCGACCTCGCGAGCAGAGCTGGAGGAGTCGGGAATACTTGCCTTCCCGGGGCAGGTGGAGTTGGCAATGAACGGAATCGTCGAGGAGTTGGAGAGGGCGAATGGAATCACTTCGCGGTCGATCGGCTGTCGTGTGCTTCTGACCAGCCCGGCGGAAATTTTCAGCATTGAAGATACTGTGTTCGTTAGCCGTGGATTGCTGAACCTCGTGCCAAACCAATCCGTACTCGCGGCTCTGATCGCCCGCGAGATTGCACGCATCGTGCCTGGGGATTCCCCTGCGCAGCAGGGCACACAAGTGACACCTTTGAAAGCCGAGCCGACGGCTGAGTCTTCAAAGGTCAGAATTCAACATTCGGGACAAGCAGACGCAAACGAGAGGATGCTTTTGCTGCTGAAAAATACGCAGTATGTATCCGCAGCGGATGAACTCGAGTCATTTTTCGCCAGCCTCGTCCTGTACTCGCGCCGAGTACCGCATCTAATGAAGCCATTGTTCGGAGGCAGCTTGTTAGAGCAAGCCAGGATGCAATCCGGGGTATCGCAGCCGTTGCCGGCTCAACTCGACACGTCGAAAGCGCAAAAGCTGGAGCTTCAAGGAGAGTATGGCATTGATTCCTGGGCAAGCCAGATTGTGAGGTTGGGGGGACAGGACTTGGCAGGGAATTCGCTCGCAGAGGCAACCGAGAGCACGCGATCTGCACCCCGCCCGCCCAAGGATAACTAGGTACGCTACGAAGGCACTATCCCGCGCGGCCAACTGAGGACGCCACCACATTGTGCGCGGAACATCGGGAGTATCATGCTAGTTACGAACCTCGATGAACAAACTCAGCTTCCTGGTATCACTCACCACCAGCGACAACGACTACCAGATCGAGCAGGCGGCCTCCGCCGAAAGCACGGCTCGCCGGCTGGGGGGCGATCTCCAGATCATCTACGCAGACAACGACGCGATTAACCAGAGCCAGCAATTGCTGCAGGTCATTCAGTCGGGGTCTCGTCCAGGCGCGATCGTATTTGAGCCGGCGGGCTCCACCGGTTTACCGCAGGTTGCCCGGGCGGCAGCGATGGCCGGAATCGGATGGGTGATTTTGAATCGCGAGGCCGACTATCTTGTGCAGCTGCGCAGCTCGTACAAGGTGCCAGTTTTCTGCATAACGTCTGATCACAAGGAGATCGGGCGAGTGCAGGGACGCCAAATCGGCGCTCTGCTGCCCCGGGGCGGGGCTGTCCTTTACATTGAGGGCCCTTCCGGCAGTGATGCTGCGCAGCAGCGCACCGAAGGCATGCAACAGACCAAGCCTGCAAATGTGCAGGTGCGAACCGTTCGCGCCCAATGGACCGAAGGGAGCGCGCACCAGGCAGTGAGCGCCTGGCTCCGGCTTTCGACTTCCAGAACTCTACAACTGGAGGCCATCATTGCGCAGGACGACTCCATGGCGATGGGGGCCAGAAAGGCATTTCAGGAAACCTCCGACATGGAGCAAAGAGACCGCTGGCTCAGCTTGCCCTTCACCGGCTGCGATGGAATGCCGAAGACGGGTCAGGCTTGGGTGCGCAATGGTCTGCTGGCGGGCACCGTGATTGTGCCAGCCAATGCGGGCCTCGCGCTTGAGATGCTCGCCAAAGCGATTCAGGGCGGAACCATGCCGCCAGAGCGAACCTTCACCGAGGTTCGCTCCTACCCGCCGATCGAAGAAATGGCGGCGGCGCAGCGCAGCCGGCGTCCTGTTTAGACGGACAGAATCACCCATAAATCAGACAGTGTTCCCGGCCGCTTTCTTTTTGCCGCGCGTGCGCGTGGTTGCGGCAACCTCGACGCGATTTCGCCCGCCGTCTTTCGCACGATAAAGTGCCTGGTCGGCGAGGTCCATCACCTCTTCGAAGGTGGGCTTCTTTGCGGTTGGTTCAGCCACTCCGATGCTGACCGTCACACGAAGATAGCCGGGCGTAGTCGACGAATTCGCTTTTCGACGAGAACTCTTTTTCTGTGCCGTTGCACGCCGGTCGGGCCCGCGAGGTATCGTTCTGCGGTCGCGTCCGCGCAAGCGAAAGCCGGATTGCTCGATCTCAACACGCAAATTTTCGAGATCTGGCATCACCTCAGCAACCGACTTTCCAGCGAACAAGATCGAGAATTCCTCGCCACCGACGCGATAGGCTTGTCCGCCTCCGGTCACGTGCGCCAGTTTCGCAGCGACCAGGGCGAGGACCTCATCTCCAGTATCGTGACCATAGGTGTCGTTGACACTTTTAAAGTGGTCGATGTCGACAGCCGCCAAGGTATAGGGAGCCTCTAAGCGCGCAGTGGCATCGTTAAAAGCGCGTCTCGATCGAAGCCCTGTCAGTTCGTCGTGGTAAGCCATGGCGTATGAAGTTTCGACAATGGAGACGGCAAGAATCACGGCGGCGGTTGCAACATAAGCGCGGGCGCCCACCGCGCCGATATTCAATGCGAGGAAAAAGCTAAGGAGGGCCCAGACGAAGCCGCTTTCCAGGGGTTTGCGATGAGTAAAGGCGTGGACCAGCAGGCCTGTGAACACCACTACAAACATAAGCAACGAAATTTGCGGGATTTCCGTCCAGCGGAACCAGCCCCGGTTCAGCAGCGCACCATGAAACAAACCCGGCCCGGCCAATGGTTCAGGGCGGCAGATGACTGCCACGAAGACGGACTCAAAAAAGAGCAGCGCAAGGCGTGGGACCGCGGCGGCGAAGGTAAAGCCCCGCTCCCGCGCGAGCGCTAGCAGTGCGAAATTCAGTGGGATGAGGAAGGATACCGCTTCCAGCGCCTTCAAACCGGGGCCCGGCATCGGAGCACGGTTTTCGGAGAAGAACTCCACGGCACGTTGCGCCAACAGCAGCAGAATGAGAGCCGAAAACACTCGGCTGGAGTGAAAACGCCAGGCGAGCAAGAGGCCAATTGCGAATGTCGCGTAGTAGAAAACGGAGTCTACTGCCGAGCCGTAACCCTTCAGCAGCCCAGTTTGGATGAGCACAGCCGCAGCTGCCAAGATGATGACACCAGGCAACAGCAAGATCCTAACGCGATTATGAGTGCCGAAATCCACGGATGCGGGTTCCTTTGCCGTATAGACGGACGGGTGTTCATTCTGGGCGCGTTCTTCATTATCAATGGCGACAACGAGACTCGGCGATTGATCTTTGGGGTTCGCACGCAGTGAAGGTGAGTCCCAAGTCACGCCGGACTTGGTCAGTGGTCACATCCCGGGTTTTACCCTTGTTTCTAGACTGAGAACGTATTGGCTATGGCCGCAGGGAAGCCGGCGAACATGCGCATTCTCATCGTCGAAGACGATACGGCCCTCGCCGGGTTCGTACGCAAGGGGTTAGAGGCAGAACACTACGCGGTGGACGTTTCCTCAGACGGTGAACAGGCGCGAGCGCTGGCCACCGAATTCGATTATGACTTGATCGTACTTGACCTTACCCTCCCACGTTTGGATGGGGTCACGATCCTGAAACAGGTCCGTAGCCGCAAGCCCAACGTTGCTGTTCTTATTCTCACTGCGCGCGGTCGTGTAGAAGATCGTGTACTTTGTCTCGACGCGGGGGCAGACGACTACATGGTGAAACCCTTCTCATTTTCTGAATTGTCTGCTCGGATTCGGGCGCTTTTGCGGAGGAACCGGCTGCCCCTGGAATCCGTACTCACGGTTGAAGACCTGAAGTTGGATCGGGTGGAGCGGCGGGTCACGCGCGGAAGCCGGACGATCGATTTGACGTCGAAAGAATTTGCTTTGCTCGAATATCTCATGCGGAACGCCGGCCGCCGGGTCACCCGGGCCATGATTATCGAACATGTCTGGAATCTCTCGTTCGATAGCACCACCAATCTTGTGGACGTATATGTGGCGTTCTTACGAGTCGTTTTCGAGGCCTCGCTGGTTTCGGCCGAACACCTTACTTATCGCGAATATCTGAAACGACTGCCGGAAGTCACTTACATGTGCTCGTGCAAACTGGCGCCGATGGACGTGCCTGCCCTTCTGCAGCTTGATCTCTCGATTGCTTTTCCACTGATCGATCTGTTGCTCGGAGGAGAGGGCAAAGGCACGCTGGAGCCGCGCGAGGTGACTGAAATTGAAGAGCAGATTCTGGAAAGCGTGGTGCAGATCATCTGTCGCGAACTTGGGATTGCCTGGCAGGCGCTCGGACTCGAGTTCCGTTTTGATCGTCGTCAGCAGGCGGCGAACGCCTTGCGTCTGATGCCGCCCGATGACAAGACTTTGGCCCTGACCTTCGGCATCACCATGCCAGAAACACGTGGAACGTTGCACCTGGCTGTGCCGGCGGCGGTTTCGACCGCGTTGCTACGAAAAATGTCGGCAGATTGGGCGTACCGAAAGCCCAGAGGACCGGCGGAATCGAAGGAACAGGTAAAGGCACGAATCTTAAATTGCCCATTTGGGACTGAATTGGGCGTCATGGGCCTGCGGGTCCAGGCGCAGGAACTTGTGAACATGGAGCGTGGCAGGTTGATTGTTTTTCGGCAGTCCGTCGAGACCGCGGCGACCTTGCTGGTCGGCGAACAACCCTTGTTCCAGGCTTTGGTGATGCGCCATGGACGGAAACGCGCGGCGCGATTGATTAGCCTTTCCCCCAAACCCAAGTCAATCGGAAAGGAACCTGCATGAGTGCCGCAACCGCGCCATCCCATCTTTTCGATCATCTGGATTTTGTTCGCGCCTGGGCCAGGAATCTGGCCGATTTGCTGAGCCAGCCACCAGGTACGCCATTGGCTTGCGAGGTTCTGTCGCGGATTCCCGATAATGCTTCGGCCCGATCGGAAGGCGATCTTTGGGTAACCGCAGCCTTGAGCGGCGCGCTTTCTGGGGAACTCTCGTTTCGCCTGGCACCGGCGGACGCACGCCGGCTCGCACAGAGATATGAGGGCAAGGCCGAGGGGAGTGACGAGGCCGTCAGTCAAGATGCGCTGCTCGCATTGTTTTTGAAGGCTGCCGCGCTGGTGAGCACACAATTGAAAACCAGCGGGAAGGATGTTCAATTCCAGGTGGCTTTTGGTGAGTCTGCTTCCTGGACCCCGTCGGCCACCTACTACGTGCAGGCAAGCCTGACTACTCAGGCGGTGGTGGAGGTGGTCTTGAATGAGGCGCTCATCGCGAGTTTGCAGATAGCTCCCGCACACGCCAGCACGCCGCTCGCCGGCGACCCTGTAATCGGCAAGCTGGGAATGTTTTTGGATGTGGAGCTGGTCGTCACCCTGCGTTTTGGGGGAAGGCGCATGCTTTTGAAAGACATTCTTGATCTTTGCACGGGCAGTGTCGTGGAACTCGATCAGCAGGTACACGAGCCTGTCGATTTGCTTCTCGATGGCAAGCTGATCGCGCGCGGAGAAGTGGTCGTGGTCGACGGTAACTACGGTCTGCGAATCACGGAGCTTCTCTCGAACCACGGCTAGGGAGAGAACATGGTGCAAGCTTTGCGGAGACGGTGGACGCGAGTCGTGCGGCAACATATCTTTCCGCCTCCCTGCGTTCGGGCAGACTGCCGGGTGAGCGCGACTGCAAGGATTTGGCGGCGATTCCCTCCCATTCGTATGCAGCAGGCCTGGCTGTGCTCGCCACAATGCCTTGAAAAAGAAGCGCGGTCCATCTTCGATCAGGTCTCTTCACTGCCGATGCCAGATCGACCTCCCAACCACCGGGTGCCGTTGGGCCTGCTCATGCTCGAGCACGGGTATGTGAGCGAAGACCAATTGCGGACGGCGCTCGAGATGCAAACCCGCGAACGGAGGGGAAGAATTGGGGAATGGCTGCAGGCTCTGCATTTTGTGACGGAACGGCAGGTGTTGACGGCGCTCGGAGTGCAGTGGGCATGTCCGCTGCTTTCTCTGCGGCAGGCGCCGGATCCGGCTTGTTCCCACATGCTACCCATGCCTCTGCTGCGCGCTCTGCATCTGGTCCCAGTGCATTTCATCTCAGCCACTCGGCTTCTTTATGTCGCGGTATGTGTAAGGGTCAATTACCGAGTTCTTGCGTCCATTGAACAGATGGTCGACTGCCGTACCATCCCTTGCCTTGTTGGTGACCGCAAAATGGATGAATGGCTGCGCCAGGCACAGAATCTCGAGCGCGACGTGCAGGTGTTCGATCGCACTTCGGGGCCGGTTGAAATGGCGCGGATCACTGCGAGTTACGTAGCCAGACTGAGCGCACAGGAAGTCCGCATCGTACGATGTGGGCCATACGTGTGGGCTCGCCTTCAAGTTGGGAGCAACGCAACCGATCTCCTATTTACCGTGAAGAGCATGATGGACGAGGTGAGTGCGGCAATCTCCGATAGCCGTTCACCAATCGCCGAGATGGATCGTCTTGAAGATGCAACATCTCTGAAGCCTGGAATCAATTGTCCCCCAACCGGCAGGGCAATACTGATCACATGATGAAGCGGAAAAGAGGACACTAGGGCTGGATGCGAGCCAGTTCTTTGCGATAGAGGGGATTTCGCGGGAACTCCTCTGCCAGACTGCTTAGAAGTGCGCGCGCCTGCAGGCGGTCGTGATCGCGGAGCGCAGCGACCGCCAGCAACAAGCGAGCGTAGGGAGCGAGATAATGCCCTTTTGCGGCGGTCACACGAAGCTTGGCGATGCCTTCTTCCTTGTCGGTCTGGGCGCCCCCGAGTCGCAACAGCCAGCGAATGGGTGCCGGGTTCACGCTCAAGAGATAGTTCTCCACACCCACCGCGAGGTACGCGTCGTAATACGAGGGATCCTGCGCGAGAAGTTTTTCGGCCAGTGCTCGTGAACTCTTGATCGTGCTAAGGGCCGCCATGTTGCGCTTTTCGACCAAAGCCATATAGTCGCCGCGCAGCCCGCCAATCATCACCTTCGCGAAAATAGCCGCATGGTCGCCCGGGAAGCGCGCCAAAATCTGCTCAGCGATCGTCTGGCTGTGGCGCAGCTCATCTTCGAAAGCCATCTGCACCTTGGGATCGGGATCGAGCTTTTCTCTTTTCTGGAACTTTGCATTATCGACGAAAAGCTCAGACTCCAGAATGTGCATGCGATCAAATTCGGCAAACAGGTAGGCAGCGGCATTCGATACGGGACCCATCGGGTCTTCCGGATGGGCGCGCTCCCAGGCCGCGAAGGTCTGGTGCGCCAAGTCGAAGTCGAGGTTATACATCTGGCGATACCCGACCTCGAGGGTGGAGGCATCGACCGTAGTCGCGGCCCATGTCGGCTCAGCTCGGAGAAGAACGACAGCCAGCCAACCCCACGCCGCAAGCTTGAGGCAATGATTCAACGAAGCGAATTGAAACCTGCGGAGCAAAATGCGTGCAACCTTCGTTTCCGGTCGTGAAAGCATGAAGCAATCTTGCCGGATAAGCAAGTACTTCAATTGAGATTCAAAAGCTGAGGTTGCAAGTTGTAAGGAGATGAAACTTTTACATGCGTTGTGCCCAATAGAATAGGCCTAGCTTAAGCGGGTGCGCAGGATCGCGCGCAGCGATTGGAGGTCCAGGCGACCCCGAGGGCGTGCAGAATCCGGTGGTCCCCGAGTGTCAGTTTCTGCGGGTCCATAACCGTCTGGTAGGCGTAGTAGACCAGCGAGTTGCGGGTAATGCACCAGGATTCGTGACGAATTACGCCAGAACAGTGCTCGCACGTGGCTTCGGCGTGGTATTGATTGCTGTGAAAGATCGCGCCGTTGAGAGGAATGGGAACCTCGTAAAGCTTGGCGGCGCATTCCGTCTCCAAATGTGGCGCCTACCCAATGCTAAGTATGACTCTAACCTAAGCAAAAACGGACCCCAGTATCCAATATCACAACACGATGTGATCTGCGCCACACGAAAGTCTCGGGACGTTGGTTCAGCCGATGTGCCGCAGGCCATCGACAATGTTGGTACGCGAAGCGTGGTATGCGGGTATCAGGGCGCTCATCAACCCAACAAAGGCGGCCACGCTTAGAGCCAAGAGCGCCATTGGCATCGTGACCTTCATCGATGCTGGCAAGCCGGGCAGGGGAGATTTGCCGACCAGGTACATCAGCGCGCCGCCAAGCAGTACTCCCGCAACTCCACCCAGCACAGCCAGGGTGACAGATTCCGCAAGATAGAGCGAAAGAATACGGCGGCGCGTGAAGCCGATGGTGCGCAGCACGGCCACTTCACGGGTACGTTCCCGGATCGACATCGCCATCGTATTCGCGGAAACGATAAGAATGGTAAAAACGACCGCTCCGCAGATGCCAAGAATGAATGCTTTTACGTTCCCGAGGCTGGCAATGAAGTCGAGTTGGAAAGCTTTTTCGCTTTCGCTCTTGGTGGGTTCGGGCAGGTTGTGAAACATGTCGTCGATATCGCGGGATACTCGCGCGACTGAACGCGGCGAATCCACGCGTATGAAGTAGAAGCCGGCCCTGTCCTTGAACCATGCGATCGACTCCTCGAGATATTTTGCGTGGAAGTAGAGCGAGTTGTTGGGCGGATCCATCGTGTATATCGCCCGGATAGTTAACTCGAGGTTCGCGGGAAAGATATTCCCCAGCAGCACAACACGATCGCCGATTTTCCATCCGTGCTTCGCCGCGAGAGCCTGGTCGACCAGACAGCCGGTGCGGTCCTGTTGCCAGGCTTTGATCTGTTCGGGGGGAACGATCTTGTCAGCCGCGACGTTCATATATTCGCTCGGATCGGTCGCAAACTGCGCGAAGAAATTTTCGGGACGATCGTCTTTGTATTTGCCGCCAAACCAGGTCATAGGCACGACGTGCATCACCCCAGGCAATGCGCGGATCTTGTCGCGGTAGTAGCCAGGGAGGAAGAACGCGAGCGAGACGCGATGCCGGGTCATGATGCGGAGCGCGGAGTCGGGCGCGCCCTGATCGATATAGAAGCCCCGCCAAACAGCCATCATCACGGTGAGGAGAAGCAGTGAGAACGCGACGCTCACCGCGGTGAGCGCACTGCGCCGCCGATTACGAAAAGCATTCTTCGTGACAAATTGAGCGAGCGTCATCGGAGGATGAACCTGCGTACAGTCATGGAATATCGATGCCTCACATTGTACTGGTGCGTCGGCCCCGGCATCGGAAGCCTGTATCGCTGCATTGTTAGCATGACAAGCTTCCCAAGAGAGAAATGAGAGTGCAGAACAGGTTACCTATCTTCCAGTATTTTTATGGCTCGCTGGAGGTTACAAAGTCTTGACAGCTGCATGACAACCGAAAAAATGCTTTCGTTTAGTGTGTTCGTTGTGAGGCTTGCAGATGAAAAAGGCGTGCAGTTGGGCGGAGAGGAGAACTACTGAATCCAAAGACCGGAAAATGCGTCTTCCAAGAACAAGGAAAGAGATTCGGGGAGAGGCGGCGAGAACGGCCTCCCAGCAAGGGTTTTGAGGCGTCGAGTGTGCCGAACGCAAATTCTCTTTGTGGGTCCCGCCCGACGTGCTGTGTAAAGCAAGTTTTACAGCAAGTCCCCTATTTTGATGGCTCTATTTCAAGCAAGTTGAGCTAACTTAGCCGCATCAAGAATCTCCCCCGGCCAGAACACGGCAGTTCTTGGATGACCCTGAGTAGGGAGACCCTAAAAACGGAAAACCCCCACTTCCGTGTAGTAGCACGAAACATAAATCCCAGGCCCCTCGGATAAGTGCTCCTAATAGGTTCGGCGACGTCGCTCTACCCAAGCGCGTGGCCACTGCTCGGGAAAAACAAACGCTCGCTTTTTTAGCCGACGACGACCGTTGTTTGGGAGTCGTGTAGGCCAAATTGTCCTCCCCCGATGAGGGTGACGGGCAAAGATTGCTTTAGGCGATCGGGGAGAGTCCTGTCTTGCGCAGGCCTACGTCCTCAATGATCGCGGTCGAGGTGACCAGCTTTGCTCGCAAGCGTGTTCGAGCGGGAGAGGTAAAGAGCAGGACTTTCTCAGGAAAGGCCGCTCTTGCAAGAGGAGATAGTCATGAAGAAACAATCGCTGTTGGCGCTGGTTGCCGTTCTTTCTGTGGGGGTTGGGCTCATGGAGAGGTCCAGCCGTGGTGTGCGCGAAACGTCGAACATGAAACAGACAGATGCGGCGTATCGCGATGGCGCTTACTTGGCAAAGATCGATGTGGAGAAGGGGCGCAAGGCGCACTTTTCCAGTGGCCGTTGGGGCACCGACCAGGATCGCGCTTCGTTCATCGCTGGATACGAGCACAGCTACAAGACACTTATGGAAGCAAGCAAGTCAGAGCCGTCCGCTTCGGAACTCGCGGGTTATCGCGATGGAGTGATGGATGGAGCTCGCCATCGTCTCGCCGCGCAACCGTTCCAGGTCAGCAAGACGGAGAACTACCGCAAGGCGGGTGGCTACCAGGCGAATGCGGGATTGGATCAGCAGGATTACCGTGCGGCGTATTCGAACGGATATCAGGAAGGCTATTACCTGCCGCAGGAGAGCGCAGAACTTAGGACGATTAGCAAGAACTAATAGCCGCATTTGACGGCGTAGATCTTTTCTTAAATCGGCAGCCTTAAACAGCTGCTTACTAGCAACACACTTGGCCCCGGAGAAGTATTTTCCGGGCGGTTGGAGGAGTTTACTCAAATGATCACCAAACAGCAGTTTCTAAAAATTGCAGGCCTGGCTATTTTAACGATCGGAAGTAGCAGTCTGTTTGCAGCAAGCGGAGCAGCAGCGGGCAATGCGCCTGCGCCATCCGCGGACGGCGCATCGGTTGTGGGGAAGGTGAAATTCACAGGACAGCTTCCTCAGCCGGCGAAGGTGAGCATGAATGCCGATCCAAGCTGCGCAAAATTGCATCCCGGTCCAGCGGTTTCCCAGGATTTCCTGACCGGCAGCGATAACTCGCTGGGCAACGTGATTGTGTTTATTTCGGACGGTCTAGGGAACCGAAGCTTCGACGTACCTACCGAGGCAGTCACGTTTGAGCAGAAGGGTTGCGAGTACGCGCCCCACGTTGTCGCGGTGCGCGCGAATCAGAAGCTGAAGATGGTCAACAGCGACAACACCACCCACAACATCCACCCACTTCCGGCAAATAATCGCGAATGGAACAAGGCGGAACCAGCTGGCTCAACCATGGAAGAGAGCTTTCCTCGGGAAGAAATTGCGATCCCGGTGAAGTGCAACGTGCATCCGTGGATGAAGAGCTATGTCGCTGTGTTCAAGCACCCCTACTTCGCGGTGACAGGTAAGGATGGCAGCTTCCAACTGCCGAACCTGCCGCCTGGAGACTACACGGTGGAAGCCTGGCACGAAAAACTGGGCACGATGACGCAGAAGATCACCATCACTGCGGGTCAAACCAAGAGCCTGGATTTCACGTTCAAAGCACACTAAGCCCCGCTGCTGTATTTCGGTACGCGGATGCTTGTGTCAAATTTCCAACTGTGGGACTTTTGTCTCTAAGGGGAGGGTAAGGCATGCCACTTCATCAACCCGGGGGAAGTGGGCGGACAAAGGCTGGCCGCCCACTCCCGAAATCTGTAGTGTCTCTTACGCTATTTCTTTTATCTTTTATTAGCTTTACCAACCAGCCCGGATACGCGATTCCGGCGTTTGCCAGGAAATATGGGCTGCCGTGTTCCGCTTGTCATATCGGTTGGCCGATTCTGAATAATTTCGGCTTAGCCTTTAAAGACAATGGATACCAGCTCGGCAACGATAAAGATTCGCCGATTTATCAGAATCCGGCATATTTTCCAATTACGTTTCGAGTTACACCGCAGTGGCATCTTGAGAACCAGACGAAAGTTCTGATCGACCAGACTGGCGCCGAGCAGAGCGTAACCACGCACGGCTTTGACTTGTCGGGTCTGGATATCTGGACCGCGGGCACGCTGTATAAGAATATCTCCTTTCAAGTTCTTCCCTCGATGGGAGAAGGAGATACTTTCCACTTCGAGTCGGCTTGGGTGCGGTTTGACAATTTGCTGAACTCGCCCTGGTTGAACGTCAAGGTCGGTAAGTTCGAACTGGACAATCTCCTTTCTGAGAAGCGCTTTCTCACCCTGTCCAACGTGGGTGGCGCCTGGTTCAACTACCACTTTTTGCCGCAGGGCGACAGCAATGGTTTCGGAGGTATTGGCGACAACCAGCTGGGAGTGGAACTGGCTGGGCACAACCAGAACAGCTACTCCCGCTACTCCATCGCGCTGCTGAGCAGTGTGGATGGCAATCCCGGATTGACAACCACGAACGCGGGCGCAGCAACCGGCGGTACCGCGCGGACCTACGACGTGTTCGCAAACGTAAATCAAGGATTCGCGGTCAAGGGATTGGGTGTGCAGAGGATCGGTGCGTATGGTTACTTCGGCCAGTCACCGACGTTCTACCTGACCAGCAACGGAGCACCCGTGGAAGCGAAAGGAAACAGGAGCTTTTCCAGGGTGGGCGCCTACGGATGGTGGTTCATCAAAGACCTCGACGTTGAAACGTTCTACATGCACGGGCAGGATAATGTGTATTTAGGGAACAACATCCCTGCCAACAATCCCGGAGGCTTGCCACCAGGTGCCGTCGGACCTACTTGGAACGGCGGTTTTGTCGAGGCACACTACACGGTGAACCCGCAATTCATCTTTACGGGAAGGTATGAATTGGTACATATGTCGCGCCAAGCCAATCCGACCTTGGCACAAACTCCAAACTTGGGGAATGTGGACTCGTGGACCATCGGCTACCGCTGGTATCCCATTATGCTGAGCCGGGCGGGACTGGCGGTCCATAACGAATACTCGCAAGCGAAGATGGGCAATACCTCGTCGCTTACGGGGACCGATCAGATCAATCGGAGCGTGATGATTGGTTTTGACTTCGATTACTAGAAAAATAGGCCGTCGAGAGTGGCGGTGGTTGCAGATTCTAATTTCGAACGGTGGACTGCTTATGAATACAGGCTCGAAGCGCTTGGGATTGAGTTTGTTGCTGGCACTCGCGGTTGCGTTTCCTTCGTGGGCACAAGAAGCACACGTGGGGGATCTGACTGGTCATGCGGCGAATGGCAAAAAGCTTTACCGCCGTTACTGCGTCGGCTGCCATGGCCCTTTAGGGGACGGTAATGGAGACAATGCGCAGTGGGTCGATCCAAGGCCCAGAGACTTTGTCGCCGCAACGTTCAAGTGCCGCTCCACACCCACTGGAACGTTGCCGACCGATCAGGATCTCTTCAACTCCGTTTCCCGCGGGTTTACGAACTCGAACATGCCGCATTGGGACTCGTTGCCTGCGCAAAACCGCATAGATTTAGTTGCCTACATCAAGACTTTCTCGCCGCGTTGGCAAAGCGAGAAGCCCGGAGACCCAATCCAGATTCCACCGGAGCCAGCCGTCACTGCACAGAGTATTACGCACGGGGGAGAACTGTTCCAGAAAATGGAGTGCTGGAAATGTCACGGGCAGCAGGGTCGGGGAGACGGGCCTTCCGCGGCGACGCTGACCGATAGCAAGGACCAGCCCATTCGTCCTTATAACTTCGCGGACGGCAAAGACGATTCGCGGTTCAAGTGCGGAGGAACGAACGATGACCTCTACCGCATCTTCATGACCGGTGTGGACGGAACTCCTATGCCGTCGTTCGCCGATGTCATCCAGCCCAATGACGCCTGGGATCTCGTGCATTTCTTGCGTACCCTCCAGGTACACCGCCACAGCAAGGAAAACGATGTGGCCAAAGGTGCAGGCATCAAGGCGCCGGCTCCGCCGTCGGACAAGGAAAAACCCTCTGGAAGCGGGAACTGAAAACAGTTCCCGCTCCCAAAGCGGCTGGCAGCAATAGAAAGTGGACGCTCCTCGTCCCCGAGAGGGGGATTCTCGTTGATAAGCCTGCCGCCCATCACCATCTATCTTTGATTAGTGCCCCTTGCTTTTAATTCCCACGATCCCTGCGAGCCCGATGGATCCGGCGGCAAGTAGCTCATCTGGAAGGCATAGCAGGTCCGACCCGCGCCGTGGCATGGGAATTGCTCGGTAGCATACTGGCAGTTGCAGTAAGCTAGTGAGCGGCCTTATGGAACCATTGCGAGTGGTCGTCATCGACGACGAAGCCAACACCTGTACCTTTCTCAAGGCGGTTTTTGAGGCGGAGGGGCACGGGTGCCACACGTTTCTTCGCGCAGAGGAAGCAGAGCAATACGTCGCTAACAACGAAGTCGATCTTGTCATGGTGGACGTATACCTGGGAGCCCTGAATGGAATCGACCTTTTACAACGACTTCGAGCTCTGCGGCCAAATGCGTACCCGGTCATCATGACGGCAAACGTGAGCGTCGAGACGGCGGCCAGAGCGCTCTCCGAAGGTGCGGTCGATTACGTGAGCAAGCCGCTCACCGCTGAACAGATGCGGGCAATCGCGGCGCGCGCCGATGGATTTCGGCTCCAGCAACGGCAGCCTGTTGTTCCTGACGTTCCTGAACCAAGTGATTCGGCCATCATCGGGCGCAGTCCCAAGATGCTCGAGGTCTATAAGGCGATTGGTCGGGTGGCGGCCAGCAACGTAAGCGTTCTGATCACGGGCGCGAGTGGCACCGGAAAGGAACTGGTCGCGCGCGCGATTCACCAGCATTCCAAAAGAAAGGATGGGCCCTTTACACCCGTCAACTGCGGGTCTTTCACCGAAACTCTGCTGGAGAGCGAACTTTTCGGCCACGAGAAAGGGGCTTTCACAGGCGCGGCCAGCGCTCACCTTGGCCTTGTGGAAGCGAGCGATGGCGGCACGCTGTTTCTCGACGAAATCACCGAGACAACACTTTCATTCCAGGTCAAGCTGCTCAGAGTGATTCAGGAGCAGCAGGTGCGGCGCGTCGGTTCAAACAAGTACACGCCGATCGACGTGCGCATGCTGGCCGCCTCGAACCGGGACATGGGGTCGCTGCTGAAGCAGAATCAGTTTCGCGAGGACCTCTATTATCGTTTGGCGGTTGTCCGGATCGATCTACCTCCGCTTGAGGAACGGCGGGACGACATTCCTCTGCTCGTTCGCCATTTCTTGCGGCGATTTAACGAGAAGAATGGATTGGGGGTCACGATCGATCCGGCTGCAGTGCAGCTGCTCCAGCAGATGAGATGGCCGGGAAACGTGCGCGAGCTGGAGAACACGGTGAACCGTCTCGCCATTTTTGCGCCCACGGGCGAAATCACTCTGCCGGATGTGGAAGCCGAAACACAGAGAACGCCGGAGGGCGAGGAAGCTGCGGTGCCAGTCGCAGCGGCGCCAGATCGTTTGATGGAACTGGAGCGGCAGCACATCCTGGAGATTTTGAAACAGACGGGTGGTAATCGATCCGAGGCAGCCCGGCGGCTTGGCATTGAAAGGAAGACTCTTTACCGTAAGGCTCTGCGACTGGGGATTGATCTCCAGGCGACCGGCGACAAATGAAGAACAAGGGTCCAAACCGTCGCGGTTGGGTCCAGATGCTCGGGCTGTCGGTTCTCTTGTTCTTTGCAGTCGCAGTGCTCTCTGCCATCCCATTCATTCGAGACTGGGAATTGCGGTTTGCCGACACATTCTTCCGGTTATCTCCCTCGCCCAAGCAGAAATCCGAAGTGGTGCTGGTCACGTTGGATGACGAAAGTCTGCAACGCTACGGGCGTTGGCCATGGTCGCGGACGCTGCTTGCGAAACTCACGAGCAATCTGGTGAAGGGCGGAGCCAGCGTGGTTGGGCTGGACATTCTGCTCTCCGAACCGCAAACGCCTGATGCGGACCGGGCCCTGGAGAACGCTTTGCAGTCCGGCCGAGTGGTCATCGTAGATAAGATTGCGTCTTATTGGGACGGGCCACAGTGGATGGAGCCGCTCCCGCAATTTGCCCGGGCCGCCGCCGCCGTGGGACACGCGCAAGCGCCGCTGGAGCAGGACAGCGTTTGCCGTCGTTATCCGCCCCTGGAGCTTAGCCTGGATGGCGCGCGCTGGGCGTTTGCGGTCGAAGTTGCGCGGAGAGTGGATGCGAAACGCACGGCCAATTTCCTCTCTTCGTATGGGCTAGCCGCACAGGATGAAACCCGACCCGTTCTCACCGCAAAGCCCGTCCTGGTGCCGATTCCATTCCGCAGGGATGGTTTCGATACGATTCCCGCTTGGACTGTGATGCAAGGGCTGGATTCGCTCCTGTTACGAGGGCGACCGGCGCTCGTAGGCTTCGGGACGACTGAAATTGGGGATCGTTTGAACACGCCGCTGCATCCCGAATTTCCTACGCCGGGCGTCGAGGTGCATGCACAGATTCTGGACGGGATCCTATCCGGACGAAGCCTGCATGAGATTTCTCTTTGGGCGCAGGGAGTGATGCTACTCGTCACCTGCGGTTTGGCGGTCGCGGTGTTCCGAAGCTGGCGGGGACTGGCGGCGGTGGGAGTATTTGCGGTCACGGCAGCAGCTTTGTATGCCGTGGCCCTCCTGGTCTTTATTATAGGTTCGCGAATTGTCCCTGCAGGGTCGATGATGCTCGCCGTCATTCTGGCTCCCCTGCTGGTCTACACTGCGGATTTTGTGCTGGTGGAACGCAGTGTCACCCAGCAGTTGCTGGGGTTGAGATCGTGGCTGGCATTGCTCGGAAAAGATGGGACGGCTCGCGAAGGCGAGGACCTCACGTGGCGGCTGGAACTCCTGCAACAATTGCAGACCGAACTCGGCTCTCTCTATGAGCTTCATAAAACCTTGCTGGAATCAACGCAGGACCTGGTCGCAATCTTTGATGAGCAAGGCAAGCTACTGTTGAAGAACCGCGCCTTCGCCAATGCCTACCACCTCTTTCCAGATGCATCATTGAGTTTGGAGCAAGCGCGCACTCAGTGGATCGCGAGCGATGACGCGCCCCTCACGCATCGCGAGTCAATTGAAGAGGGGGAAGTGTCACTCGATGGGGAACTATATTCCGTCCGCGTCGCCCCTTTGCCACCCACACGTCTGTCCCCGAAGGGCGGGACCATTCTGACCTTGACGAACTTGCGCACCAGAGTGGAACGGGACCGTGCACGAGCGGAGGCACTCGGGTTCATTACGCATGAATTGCGAACGCCGCTTGCCTCTATCCAGGGGTTCGCCGAGCTGATGATGAGCTACCCGGAATCGCCGCTATGCGTCGGCGCGCCCGACACGATCTTCCGCGAGTCGAAACGGTTGTTGGCCCTGATCAGCAGTTATCTGGATGTTTTGCGTCTCGATGCCGGGGCAAAGTCGGTTGCCTCGTCCTCCATCGATTTGGAAGCCGTCGTGCGACAGGTATTCGATATTCTGCACCCGCTAGCGAACGCTGCGGGAATGCAGTTGATACTGGAGAACGAAGAGAATATATCAGTCATGGGGGATGCGCCGCTGATCAGTGGTGCGATCCTGAACCTGGTCAGCAACGCGATCAAGTATGGGAAACCCCAGAGCGATATCCGGGTGCGCTGTTCCAGGGAGAATGAAGAAGTTATTATCAGCGTGCATAATTTGGGGGAACCGATCGCCCCGGACGAAATCGCCCGGCTATTCGATCCCTACTACCGTGCATCTAACACCGCAAAGGGCACGACCGGCTGGGGGCTCGGGTTGGCATTCGTCAAGCGCATAGCGGAAAAACACGGGGGGTCGGTCAGGGCAGAAAGCGAGCCCGCGGGCACCCAATTCGAGATCCGCCTGCCCGCCAAGACCGAGCCAGCGATAGTGGTAAAGGGGGTTCGATGACCGCCATGCGGCAGGCATGCACGTTGACGGTATTGCTCCTCTTGGTTTCGGCGCACGGGCAAAATCCCACGCCGACGGCATTGCCAGTCGGCTCCGCCACGATCGCAGAACTCAAAGGTGACGTACAGGTGCATTCTCCACAGGGCGACGTGGTGTCAGCACAGCACGGAACCAGCCTTCCCGCAGAAAGCAAGATCGACACCAGCAAAGGCAGCATGCTGCTGGATTTACAGGACGGCTCGCAGGTATTGGTAAAGCCCAATAGTCACGTGGTTCTCAAGGCGCCGAACCAGGGGAAGGGGTACTGGCTCGAATTGTTACTCGGCAAGATTACGGCGAAGGTGCAAAAGCGACTCGGCAATTCCCCATCTTTTCGAATGGGTACGCCCACTGCTGTGATCACTGTGCGGGGAACGCGGTTCTCCGTAGATGTGGACAAGAAACAGAAGACGCATGTGGAAGTGTACGAGGGACTGGTCGAAGTCGCTGGGTTCCTCCACGGTGCCCCTGTGATGTTACGGCCGGGCTATACAACCGGAGTCGAGCAGAATCGGGACCCGGAACAGCCCCATGGGTTGGACAATCGGGAGAACGAAAACCGTTGGAATCCTGGCGCAGCACCCGGCGGACGTGGTGAAGACGATCATCAGAAATCACCCGGGACAACCCACCCGAACCCGCCAAATTCCGGGTCACCCGATCACGAACATGAGCCCGAGTAAGACCTTAGGCGGGCGAATGACTTTTCGAACAAGGGCCGTTTCTCCTCCATGCCGAGCTTATGGATGCCAAAATTCGTTGTTGGTTTTCGCTACATTGGGGCACTCTTGCGCCCGAACTGCGTCAGAGCGACACACTCTTATCCTGTAAAGTCGCCGTTTGCCCCCTGCTTTCCGCTTCATAACTAAGGTTCAGATGGGCTGCTTTCCTTGGCACCAGAAGTGCATCCCGGGTTCAAACGGGGTACGCACAAAGCGTGGTCCATCAAAGCGCATTCACGAGGGCCCTCCTTGTCCTGGCTGCGGCCTGCCTCGGGGTGGGCGCAGGATTTGGGCAGTCGGCTGGTTCAGCCGTCTCGCGAAGCCCCCATGGCAACCTGAATATCCCGTGCCAGAACTGCCATACATCCGCGGGCTGGAAGCCCATCCGCGCGGTTCCAGAGTTCGATCACAACACAACGAAATATCCGCTGCGCGGCTTGCACCAGGGAGTGGCGTGTACCCAGTGTCATGCCAAGCCGGTGTTCTCGAATACCGGAACGAACTGTGCCGACTGCCACGCCGACATTCATCGCCGGCAAATGGGCGCTGACTGCGCACAGTGCCATACCGTCAAAGGATGGAACATCGTTCTGCAGCGGGTGAGAGAACACGACAATCGTTTCCCCCTTGTGGGAGGACATGCCGGATTACAGTGTGCGGACTGTCATAAAAGCGAGGCAGTTGGGCAATTTCAGGGGCTCTCCATTCAGTGCTATTCCTGTCACCAAAGCACCTATCAGCAAGCCACCGAGCCCAATCACGTGACTGCGGGTTTTCCCGTCCAATGTGAGCAGTGCCACAGCATCAACACCTGGCTGGGCGCTAAATTCGATCACCTGAAATACACCGGGTTCGCTCTCACCGGAGTGCACACCACCCTCGACTGCACCGCATGCCACGCCGGCGGCAGGTTCAAGGGCACGCCGGCGGCGTGTGTGGGCTGTCATTTATTGGATTTTCAGAAGGCCAGCAATCCGAATCACGTCGCGCTCGGAATTCCCCAAACTTGCCAGGAATGCCATACGACCTCAGCTTGGCAACCCGCGAATTTCAATCACGATGCGGTGGGCTTTCCCCTCACGGGGGGGCACGCGAAGTTGCAATGTGATCAGTGCCACACGAATGGAAATTTCAATCTGAGTTCCACGGCCTGTGTCTCGTGCCACCTGAAGGACTACCAAAGCACGACCAATCCGAACCACCTCGCCGCAGGAATTCCACTGCAGTGCAATATGTGCCACACGACCGCAGGCTGGCAGCCGGCTTCATTCGACCATTCGAAAACCGCGTTCCCTCTAACCGGGGCGCACAAGCAGGTGCAATGTGCGCTGTGCCATGTGAACGGGAATTTCAACCTCAGCACCACGGCCTGCGTGAGCTGTCACCTGAAGGATTACCAGGGAACGAACAACCCGGGTCACGTCTCGGCAGGTTTCCCCCAGCAGTGTGAAATGTGCCACAGCACCACGAACTGGACCTCAGCCACGTTCAACCACGCGGCGACGGGCTGGCCACTCACTGGTTTTCACGCGACTATGCAGTGCAGCCAGTGCCATACGAACGGAAACTTTGGCCTCACCAGTACGGCATGTGTGAGTTGTCATCTGACGGACTATCAAAACACGAATAATCCGAACCATGTCACGGGGGGCTTTCCGCAGCAGTGTGATGTCTGCCATAGCACCGCCGCGTGGTCGCCGGCCAGCTTTAACCACAACAACACTTCCTTCCCACTGACGGGCGCTCACACCAAGGTCGCGTGCGCGAATTGTCATGTAAACAACAATTACACCACCCTGCCAACCGATTGTTTTGGCTGCCACAAGGCGGATTACCAGGGAACTAATAGCCCCAACCATGTTGCTGCGGGCTTCCCCACGACTTGTGCGCTCTGCCACACGACCGCAACCTGGCTGGGCGCGACCTTCAACCACACCTGGTTTGATACCAATCACGGCGGAGCGAATGGCGTTTGTGCCACCTGCCATACCAATTCAACCAACTACAGTATCTTTCAATGCACGAACTGCCATACGAAATCGAACACGGATTCACAACATCAGGGGGTCGGTGGTTACGTCTACAACAGTGTGAACTGTTACCAGTGCCACCGCAATGGCGGGGGAGGCTAGAGAAACAGCGGCTTGCACCATTGCATTACTTTTTCTCGGGAATGGAGTAGGGAGTGAAGCGATTTGTATATTTTGGAGCCCTGCTGGCTCTTGCGTCCGGAGCATGGGCGCAGTCGGCAGGCGGAGCCGCCACGATCCAAAAACTCGAACTCTTCGAGGACAAGGGCGGCGTGCGAGTCGAGGTGACCCTTACCTCGTCCGTCAGTCCTCGTGTCACCTGGGCTAGCAAACCTGAGCGGCTGATGCTCGACCTCCCCGGGACTCTTCCCGGCAACGCTCCAAGTTCTGTTCCGTTCAATCACAACGGTGTTAAGTCGGTACAAGTGGAACGGGAGAATGGAAGTACTCCATCTTCCATTCGGGTCGTTGTGGTTTTGGAATCGCAGCGGCCCTACGGAGTGGCGAGCGACGGAAACAAAATCATCGTGAGCATCTTGCCGGCAGTTGAGAACCCAACCTCGGACAAGAAACGCCTTGGTCCCGCCTCGGCGGCTTCGGTCCCTCTCATCGCAAGAATTCATCGGAAGCCGGAAGAAGCGAATCAGACGAGTTCCGTTGAAACCCAGTCAGCACAAACTCCTGCCCCTCCCCCTTCACTTCCGCCTATCGCGTTCCCGCCAGAACAGGATGCTGCGAGCGCCGGTGCTTCTCCTGCTTCGGGTGCTGCCAATCAAGCCGGTCAAAATGCGGCCCCTGCTCCGAATGGATCGAATGCGCCGTCTGCAGCTTCTGGGAATGCAACGGTATCCCCGGATCAGGCGATGCCAGGATCTGCTCCTGTGAATGGCTCTGAATCCCCGGCGAAAACCGAAGCCGCTGGCTCGAATCCGGCAGTTGTTCC
>Ga0210396_10000519_pt1 | contig 50556 bp, 40 predicted proteins | sample IncBWH17OmetaG_FD_155466 | JGI IMG/M metagenome (GOLD analysis project Ga0210396, IMG submission 155466) | Forest soil microbial communities from Barre Woods Harvard Forest LTER site, Petersham, Massachusetts, United States - Inc-BW-H-17-O ... | reverse complement strand
CGCCAAGCTTTGCCCGCACGCCATTTTCCTGGATGGCCACCACGCAAAATATTCCGAATGGAGCGACCGTGTCGCCACCATCCTGGCGCAGTTTTCCCCTATCGTCGAAATGGTTTCCATCGATGAGGCATATCTGGACCTCAGCGGGACGGAACGGCTACACGGCCCGCCACTCGCTGCTGCCGATAAATTGTTGCGCACCATCACCCGCGAGACGAAACTTCCCTGCTCCGGTGGACTCGCTACCACACGCCTGGTGGCCAAGGTCGCCTCCGAACAAGGAAAGCCGCGCGGCCTGGTGTGGGTAACTCCCGGCATGGAGGCGCGCTTCCTGGCGCCGCTGCCGATACGCAAAATTCCCGGCATTGGCGAAGTGACCGAGCGTGCGTTGCGCGCTCTAGGCATTGAAAAAGTCGAACAACTGGCGTCGCATTCACAGGAAAAGCTGGAAAAGATTTTTGGACAGTGGGGCACGGCACTCTATCGCAAGTCGCGTGGCGGCGACGCCTACGAATTCCTGATCGATGCCGAACCAAAATCCATCTCGCAGAACCACACCTTTGGCGAAGACACGACCGACGTCGAGCAAATGGAATCGATGTTGAGTCATCTTTCGCAGAAGGCCTGCAAACGGTTGCGCGAAGCAGGCCTTTCCGCACGAACGCTCACCCTGACGATTCGCTACGCCGGTTTCGATACCTACACGCGGTCAAAAACGTTGCAGGAACCTGCGCAACTGGATGGCGACATCTTCGCCGTCTTCCTCCATCAATTTTGCGAGCACCGCGACACCAAACGAAAAGTGCGGCTGCTAGGTGTAGCGCTGTCCGGTTTGTCGCACGGCGGCCAGCAGTTGGATTTGCTGGAAGCGGAGCGGCGCGAGAAGCTGGAGAAATTGACTAAGGCTACAGACCTCCTGCGCGATAAGTTTGGATTTGGATCGGTGCAATTTGGCGGCTCCTTGCACCGCGACGAGTCTTAACCTGTAGCTCTCCCCTTCAGGGGTGAGGATTTCCCGGCAAGTGCCACAGTCCGGTTTGACGAATGACCTATACTCATTTTCATGGCTCCTTCCGCCCCGACCTCAGCACCTCCCGACAATGTCCGCAAAACGCCACTGCGCCGGGCCTCCGTCTTTTGGCAGCGCGTCAGCGAAGGCCGTGCCGTCGACGATCTGTGGTCGCAGTTTGCCGCCGACGCACGCTCCAGTTACGGTTTCTATGGCAAAGACGTCGACTGGGACGAAATCAACAAGCTCCCGCACTGGAAGCGCCCGCTTCGCGTAGCCATCCAATTTTTCTGGGCTTTGATGAACAAGCTGTCGCCAGCGCGCCGCGTGCTGCTGTTGCTCGCACTGGTCATGCTGTTTTTTTCCGGCTTCAAATTTGAAACCAATAACACCAATTTCCAAATCAACGGGGATCTCATCGCGGCGTTGTTGTTCATGCTGCTCCTGTCGCTGGAACTCGCCGATAAAGTGATCATGAAGCGCGACCTGGAGATTGCGCGCGAAATTCAAACCTGGCTGGTCCCCTCCGTAGCTCCCGTGATTCCCGGTGCCGAGGTAGCCTTCTGGACTCGCGCGCAGAACTCCGTAGCCGGAGATTATTACGACGCGTTTTATCCAACGCTGGACGGTAGCTCGGGCGGCAAGCTCATGCTGGTGATGGCCGATGTCGCGGGCAAAAGCGTGCCGGCCGCACTTCTCATGGCCACTCTGCAAGCCAGCCTGCGCACGATTGCGTCCGAGGGGGTGCCGCTACAGCTATTGGCGGAACGCCTCAATCACTACGCGTGCGCGCACAGCCTGGATGGACAGCGCTTCACCACGGCGGTCGTAGCGGAGTACGATCCGGCAACAGGCCAGCTGCAATACGTAAACGCCGGGCATAACTCGCCTGTGATTCGCCGCGGCGACGGAAGCATCGAGCGCCTGAATTCAGGGAGCCTGCCCTTCGGCATCACCCCTGAAGCACAATTCGCGGCGTGCAGCATTAATCTTCGCTCTACCGATACGCTAGTGCTGTTTACCGACGGCGTAGTTGAGGCGTTCAACGCCGCAGGCGAGGAGTTTAGCGACCCGCGTTGGATCAACGTAATCCGTTCGATGCCGGTCGTGCCCGCCAGCGAGACCCTGAAGTACTTGATGGCCAGCGTCAGCGACTTTGTAGGCGCCACGCATCAATCCGACGATATTACCTGCCTCGTTCTGCGCTGCAAGTAACCTCTACGCCGTCTCCGGTAATCTTACATAAGGGGAGGGCGTCGGCTGACGCATAATCACTCGGTGACTCCGCGAGAACTGGCCAATTCGATCTGCGATGCGTTGCAACGGCACGGGCACCAGGCGTTGCTGGTGGGTGGATGTGTGCGTGATATTCTGCTTGGGCGCGAACCGGCGGATTACGACGTGACCACCGATGCCACGCCCGATCGAGTAATGGAACTTTTTCCGGAAAGCATCGCCGTCGGCGCACAATTTGGCGTGGTGCTGGTTCCAGGCGATGGCCACAAAGTGGAAGTCGCGACGTTTCGCTCGGACGTCGGCTATTCCGACGGGCGCCATCCTGATAAGGTCGTCTACGCACAGAAACCTGAGGACGATGTTTCACGCCGCGACTTCACCATCAATGGCTTGCTGATGCGCCACGATACCGGCGAAATTTTGGATTACGTAGGCGGGCGCGCCGACCTGCAAAACAGGCTTATTCGAGCGATTGGCGATCCCACGCGACGCTTCACCGAAGATAAGCTGCGGATGCTGCGCGCCGTCCGTTTTGCCGCGCGCTTCGGCTACACTATCGAGCCGGAAACTTTGGCCGCGATTCAGCAGCTCGCACCCCAGATCCGCAGTGCCGTGTCGGCGGAACGCATCCGCGAAGAATTAACCAAGTTGTTGACCGAAGGGGCCGCACGTCGCGGCTTCGAGTTGCTCGATGCTACTGGATTGCTGCAGCAAGTCTTGCCAGAAATCGCAGCGACGAAGGGCGTGGCGCAACCGCCGGAATATCACCCTGAAGGCGACGTCTGGATTCACACGCTGATGCTGCTGGAAGGCTTGCCGCCGCGCGCCTCAACCACTTTGGCGTGGGGAGCTCTTCTCCACGATGTGGGCAAGCCCCCAACGTTTCGACCGGCATCCGTCACCGGCGATCGCATCCGTTTTGATGAACATGTCGAAGTCGGCATCCCCATGGCTGAGGAAATTCTCCGGCGATTACGCTTTTCAAAGGACGAAACGGAGCAGATACTCGCTCTGGTCGCGAATCACATGAAATTCAAGGATGTAAGCCGGATGCGGCAGTCCACTTTGAAACGCTTCGTCCGGCTCCCGCGCTTTGAGGAGCATCTGGAGCTGCATCGACTGGACTGCCTGTCGAGCCATGGGAATCTGGACGCATACAGCGCGGTTCGCCAGTTCATCCAAGAGACCCCCCAGGAGCAGGTCCGTCCCCCTCGATTGTTATCGGGGCATGACTTACAGGATATGGGCTATTGCGCCGGACCGAGTTTCCAGTCCATGCTACGCGCCATTGAAGACGCGCAACTAGAGGGTACCATTCAAACTCGCGAACAAGCCGAAGCTCTGGTTAGGGCTCACTATCCTCTTAGCAGGGTTAGCCGATAAAGATAGGTTAGGTGGATGGGGTCCAAAAGTGTACCTTTGCAAGCTAAGGAAAACGAACAGGTTGTCTGCTGATTTGCGAAACGTCAAGGGATGCACTACAATATGAGTGTCACACACTAAAACTTGTTGCCTTTGGACGCTGCAGCGTTAGACACCCTTTTCCGAATCGCTGCATCTAAAGGTTTCATGGCGGAGATTTTCTTCCGCTGGACTTGAGGAAACTAAATGGCTGACAAAAAACATGTGGTGCCAGAAACCCTGCCGATCCTTCCGGTTCGGGACACGGTGCTCTTCCCAGGAGCAGTATTGCCCCTAACGGTTGGGCGGGAGAGCTCTCTGGCGCTCGTTAATTCGCTGACTGGCGACGAAAAGTTGCTGGGCGTGGTAGCCCAGCTTGATCCGCGGGTCGAGGACCCCGCTGCCGCCGATTTGCATAAGGTAGGAACACTGGCAAAGGTCCATAAGACTGTAAAGATGCCGAATGGCAATGTGGTGGTGTTCCTGGAAGGTTTGCAGAGATTTCATATCGTAGAGCTTCTGGGGCTTCGTCCTTTCCTCCGCGCGACGGTGGGGGCCGAGCCGGACATCCTGGGAGAGCAAGACAACGAACTCGAGGCTCTGCAACGCAACGCGCAAGATCTGTTCCGGGATGTGGTAAGTCACTCTCCACAGCTTTCGGATGACTTGCAAAACGTTGCGATGAACATCGACGATCCTTCCCGGCTTTCCGACTTCATTGCCGGAACCTTGCCGAGTCTCTCCACGCTGTTGCGGCAAGAGCTGATTGAAACTTCCAACGTGCGCAAGCGCCTGGAAATTCTAATCCGCGAACTGTCCAAGGAGCTTGAAGTCTTGGAGCTCCGCAGCAAGATCAACGAGCAGGTTCAGGAGCAGGTAAGCCAGAACCAGCGCGAATATCTCCTGCGCGAACAGATGAAGGCAATTCAGAAGGAATTGGGCGAAATCGACGACGCGCAAGCGGAAATCGAGGAACTGCGCAAGAAGGTCGAAGACGCGGGCATGACTTCCGAAGCGAAGAAGGAGTGCGAACGCGAGCTGAAGCGCTTGGCGAAGATGACTCCGGCTTCCGCGGAATACATGGTTTCGCGCACCTATCTTGAATGGATGACTTCGCTGCCCTGGAGCAAATCTTCCGGCAGCGCGGAAATCGACATCACCAAGGCGCATGAGATTCTCGACGAAGATCATTACGACTTGCAGAAGGTGAAGGAACGCATCCTGGATTATCTGGCCGTCAAGAAATTGCAGCCAGGCATGAAGGGGCCAATCCTTTGCTTCGTCGGACCTCCGGGCGTTGGTAAGACCTCGCTGGGCAAATCGATTGCTCGTTCGCTGGGACGCAAGTTCGTGCGCATCGCATTGGGCGGTATGCACGACGAAGCGGAAATCCGCGGACATCGTCGCACCTACATCGGCGCCCTGCCTGGCCAGATTATTCAAGGCCTGAAGCGTGCCGAGAGCAACGATCCGGTCATGATGCTGGACGAAGTCGACAAGCTGGGACGCGACTTCCGCGGCGATCCCTCCTCAGCGCTGATGGAAGTTCTCGACCCGGAGCAGAACTCAACGTTCCGCGATCATTACCTGGATGTGCCTTTCGATCTTTCGAAGGTCACGTTCATTGCTACGGCCAACTGGATGGATCCCATCCCGGAGCCGCTGCGCGACCGCATGGAAATCATCGAACTTCCCGGCTACACCGGCGAAGAGAAGATCCACATTGCCAAGAAGTACTTGATCCCGAAGCAGGCGACTGAACACGGAATCAAGGAAGGCGAACAGCTCGAGTTCACGGAAGAAGGGCTGCGGGAAATCATCCACAGTTACACGCGGGAAGCGGGCGTACGCAACCTGGAGCGCGAAATCGCGACTCTGGTGCGCAAGCAAGCGCGGCGAATCGCCGAAGGCAAGACCGAGAAGATGGTGGTCACGCCGGAAGTGGTTCGGGAATTCCTGGGTGTTCCCAAATACCGCACTGAGCGGGAAGTGGAAGAACGCGTGAAGAAGCCGGGCGTCGCGGTAGGCTTAGTTTGGACGCCAGTCGGTGGAGACATTGTATTCATCGAAGCGAGCCGTATGCGCGGAGGCAAGCAGTTCACGATGACCGGGCATCTGGGTGAGGTCATGCAGGAATCGATGACCGCCGCTCTGACCTGGACTCGTGCCAATGCCGAGCGTTATGGCATCGATCCAGACTTCTTCCGCAAGCAGGACATCCACATCCACGTTCCTTCTGGCGCGGTGCCAAAGGATGGCCCATCAGCTGGCGCGGCGATGGTAACCGCGTTGGTCAGCCTGTTGACGAATCGCCCGATTAAGAATCGCTTGGCGATGACCGGTGAAATGACTCTTTCCGGAGTCGTTCTGCCCATCGGCGGCGTGAAGGAAAAAGTGCTGGGCGCGAAGCGAGCGGGAATCACCCATGTGCTCCTGCCCGCGGATAACGAACCCAACGCGGTAGCGGATCTTCCGCCGGACATTCTCGGCGACATGAAAATCACCTACGTCCGCACGCTGGATGAGGTGCTGGAAAACGCGCTGGAGAAGGAACCCGTAGCTCCAGTGGTGCCCGAACCCGAACCGCAACAGGCTGGGGTAGGCGATTCGCCTCGCGCGATCCACTAAGACCAACCAGTCTTGGCCGTAATAGCTAAGCCACTACATGAAATGAATCGAGAGAAAGCCCGGTTATCCTGCCGGGCTTTTCTTTTTTGTACAGCCCGGCCAATGGTACAGACAAGAATCCGCGCGACTGCTGTTACCATGGGCCTTGGATGGCCTCCACGCTTAAACCAAAGAACGCCGCGCCAGATCTGGCTGCAACGCTGGCGCAGCAACTAAGTGAAACGCTGGTGAAGGAACGCCTCGTCCCTCGCTTCGTAGACTCTTATGTGGTGGAGCACGGACGCTACGGACTTCAGGTTCATGCCGGACTGTACAAAGATCTTCTGGGACTGATTCTGCGCGAAGCGCTTCTGGCGGCTTCGGCGCGGGCCATCGAAATTCTCCGCATGGGCGGCGCATCGCATTGTCAAGGCGCGCGCAAGCCTACGCCGATGACGCGCAAAGAAGCCAAAGCATTCCGGCAGAAGTATGTAGCAGCATTAACTCGACAGCAGCGCTGGAACGTAAGCGACGCGCTAGACTTTCAATCCGATTTGCAGATGTACGAAGAAATTCTGCAGCGAGCGGGCGCCCCGAAACGCGCACGCAAGCCGTTTGAGGCGGCGAATCATCCGTTCGTCGATCGTTGCGCGTTTATGCTGGATTCTTCGTTCCTGGAAAAAGCGCGACTGGCCGCAAGCCGCACACTCACCGATTTAGAGTCACTCACGTCGCACGTCGCGGAATCGGTGCTGCATCCTTCAGCAAACGTAAAGCCAGAGCGCGCGCACTAAAATTCCAGCGCATCCCCACCAAAGATCGGCTTTCCAGCTCTTGAAACATGGAAACCGTAGAGGGCCACGGCGAGGATCGCGATCATCGCGACCACACCACCTTCCGTCCACCAGGCAGTAAGAGGTGTGGCCAGTGGCATGTTGTCTGCCAACTGATCAATGAAATACAGAACAGTGAGCGCCACTAAACCGAAGCGGTGAAGAATATATAGGTACGCCAGGAAGAATGGCGCGGTGAACAGCGCATCGATCAATGGATTTGCCGCTCCCAAACTTGGCAAACAGAAAATCAACGACATGACGACTGCTGCAAGCCAGGTAACGCGAAAAATGCGCCGCAAAATAAAAAACATAAAAAATATCAGCAGCGCGCTGGAAAATGAGGATGACGCCTGATAAAGAACGGTAGCGATGCTGCCGCGCAATCCTTCTAATGCATACGCGTTGGTCAATCCCATCGGCCGCCCGGGTGCTTTACCAAGCCACGACTCGACGAACGGCTGCAGCTGTTCCAACAGTGCGGACAGCAAACCGAAGAGAGTGCCCAGCAAGACATCGCGCGCGAATACCGGATCCTTGAATTGACCGGAAAGCATGCGCGACCACGAGATCAGCGTGTTCGGCCAGTATTTGCGCACATACGGCTCAAGCGCCGCGTACAGGAGCCAGTTGACCATCCCGAAAAAAAGGCTGACACTCAACGCCAGAATAAACAGCACGCTCTCCATTGCCGAAGCGACGTGGTGCGCCAGGAGCGCCCAATTCACCATCCCCACCGCGACCACAAACACCGTTAAACGCCGCGCGCCTTTCAGATCGCCACGTCCCGCTTTAACGTTTTGCAGCGCCATCCACATACCAACTCCCAGCACAGTGAGCAGCAATCCAAAGCTGAACCACTGCGAGATCGTGTTCTCCAGTGAACGCGGCTTCGCTTCCATTCTCGATGGCTTATCCCATGGCGAGAGCAACGCGAAATAAATCGGCCGACCGCGATATCCCGCAGCTTCCACGCGCAAAGGAATTTCTTGCCGGGTCGGCCAATTCCCCTCCCAAGCTGCTCGCGTGTCTCCCCACTCCAATGGGTACCACCGTGGTGGGACCGGCCTGAATTTCGCAACATCCAGGCCGGCGGCCGCGAACATCGCGCTCCACTCGGGAGTAGGTGGCGTGCCGGTTGCTGGCTCATCGACCTGCGGCGGAACAGCCTCAAACTCCAGCATTCTGCCTTGTGGCGAGAGCCCGATGAAACGTGAGCCCGACAGGCTCAATGGAGGTTCGTCTGGTTGAACACGTCCATAAATTAGATTGTCCACGGGAGAGAGCGAAACAAGTGGCTGCGGACTTTGCCGGTACCAGAAAAGCAGACTCGCCGGCTCATCTTGCCGCAGAATATTCCAGCGCGTAGGAGTCTTCACATTTTCCGAGATGTAATGGAGATAATCATTTACCAGCCCAAATCCTTGCGCTGAATCCGCGGGTGCGTCGGTGTACCCGAACGAGCGGATCATGTCCGTCGCCTTCGCGGCCAACACTTCGGGGCTCGGTCCAAACGAAATGTAAGAAATCATTTTCGAACGTTTAGCGACGCCGAGAAGCAATCCCAGCAGCAGACAGACGCCCGCCAGGCAAAGCAAACCGATACGCGGATTGAGTCCTTCCTTTTCGCCGGCAGCCGCCACCATATCCGGCGAGGGCGTTTCCCCAGCAGCCAGTGCGGCGGCCAGCGGATCTCCTCCTGGAAGCGCCGCCGCCACTTGCAATGCGGTCGAAGGGCGTTTCTGAGGATCATTTTCCAGGCAGCGCAGAATGACGCGTTCCAGCAGCGGGTCAAGGTCGCGCACCAGAACAGAAGGATTGGTGATCTTCGCCTCGTCGCGCTCCTTCATCAATTCCGGGAGAGTCGCGGCGCCAAAGGCACGCTTGCCAGTCAGCACTTCGTACATCACCAAGCCCAGCGAGTAGATGTCACTCTTGGTGGTGACTTCTTTCCCCGCCAATTGCTCAGGAGCCATGTACGCTGGAGTGCCGGCGCGAATCTCCGCGCCTTGAATCGTTGAAGCAATTCCGGCCAGACCAAAATCGGTGATACGAATTTTTCCCGAGCCGTCCAGCATGACGTTGGCTGGCTTCAGGTCGCGATGCACCACGCCGCGTTCATGCGCCGCAGCCAGCCCCGCACAAATCTGCCGCGAAACTTCCAGGGCTTTGTCTTGCGGCAACCGGCCGATCCGTCGCACCAGTGACGAAAGATCTTCGCCGTCCACATATTCCATAGTCAGGAACGGGATGCCCTCCGCATCGCCAATATCAAACATGCGGCACACATTGGGATGGGACACTTGCCGGGCGGTGCGCACTTCGGAATGAAATCGCGCCAGCGCCGCAACATCCTTCGACAATGCTTCAGGCAGAAATTTAATGGCGACGACTTGGCCAAGCTTCAGATCTTCTGCTCGATAGACTTCGCCCATGCCCCCGCGCCCGAGAATGGCCACAATCCGGTAACGATCGCAAATGATCAGACCCGGTGCGAAGCGTCCGCCACCAATCGCATCGCTGCTACTTAGCACGGGATTAGAGGGAGTGCCGGGGCGCGGCCGGCGAGGTGTAGCCGCAGCGCGAAATGGGGTACGGGGCGGGGGCGGTACCGGGGATGGTGCGGGTGCAAGATCAGGCGCTAGTGTCTCTTGATTGGCGTCAAGATCAACCTCGTCGCCCAGCACCGTTTCGTCGGCGTCTGCAACTACCGGCCGGCCACACTTGGCACAAAATCGTGCGGCGTTGGAAACTTGAGCTCCGCAGAAAGTGCAAAACATGAGTGGCTGATTCTATCACCACCGTCAGCGGCTTGGAAAAGCAGAGAGTTGCGTAGAGTCACTCTATAGAGGGCCGTTGAAACTCACCAGCGGATTGCAGGACGGTAGGCGGTAAAAACTATGGCCTGTCGCGACGAAGCAGAAGATTCCACACGGTGTCGTGGTCGGAGTCATGCCGGGCCTCGCAAGACTTAATAAGGCAGGCACAAACGTAGCCAGCCAGAGTTACCATGCCGCCGCCGGCGAGCCATGTAAGAAAAAATACCGGTTTCATTTTCAAGTGCCTTCTGGGCGCTCTTGGGCGAGGTGAGGCAAAGAGCAGGAATTGTGTGTGCTGCGATAAACACTGTACTCGCGACAACACAGCAGATATGTGACGCCGCTCACGTTTTTGCCGGCGCGCTTAAGTTTGAACGTACCGGTACGTCATCCGCCAAGCGCGTCAGAGGTCGTTCGTAGGGGCACGATATATCGTGCCCCAGAACCTGTTTCGTTTCGGAACTCAGGGCGAATTTCGTCGAGCCTAACTAGCTCGTTCGACCTGCACCGCCGTGCCGTAGGCCAAAACTTCCGTGACGCCTTCCATCACTTCGTTGGCGTCGTAGCGCATGCACACGATCGCATTCGCACCGTGCTGCGCCGCGTGCATCAACAGCAGTTCGTAAGCTTCCTCTCGCGCTTTCTCGCACAGTTCAGTAAGCACCGTAATATTTCCGCCAACAATCGTCTGAATACTGGCCGCAAGATTGCCCAGCACGCTGCGCGACCGCACTGTAATTCCACGCACAATCCCAAAATTGCGCACGATGCGATAGCCACTCAATTCATTCGCCGAAGTCACCATGGAACTGTCTACCCGTCCGTTCATCTCCGCCCTCCTCGATGTTTTTAGCTGTTTACCTCTGCGATTCTACCCTTAGACAACCGCGGCCCGGCGACTCTTTCCTCTGCTATTCTCGGGCTACGTGGAAATGCTTTTCGAAATTCTGGCAATTTTGCAGATTGCCGCAGGCGTGTATCTGCTCTGGCAAGGGATACAGTGGTTAACGTATGTCCAGCGGCGTTTGAAAACTGATCCGGGATTCTATGCGCCGCGCACTGCAGTACTCTGCCCGTGCCGCGGGATGGAAGCAGGCCTGGAGCGAAATCTTGTCGCGCTCTGCGAGTTCGACCATCAAAATTACGAAGTATTTTTTATCCTCGCTTCCGAAGCAGACCCGGCTCATGCCGTGGTTCAACGCGTCATATCTTCTTCGCAGCGGGTGAAGGCCCACGTGGTAATTGCGGGCAAGCCTAACAATTGCAGCGAAAAAGTAAACAACCTGCGCGTAGGTGTGGAGCAGTTGCCACCCGAGTTCGAAATTATTGTTTTTGCTGATTCCGACGGCCGTCCCGGAAAATCGTGGCTGCATAAATTAGCAGCCCCACTGGCCGATTCCCGAATCGGTGCAACCACCACGATGCGCTGGTTCGTCCCAAATCAGCTCAATTTGGCCACCGCTCTTCTCGCCGCATGGAATGCGGCTGTGGTGACTATGCTCGGTGGCCACAACAAAAATTTCTGCTGGGGTGGGGGCACCGCCATCCGCCGCGCACTCTTCGAAGAAATTGGCATGCTGGACGTCTGGCAATATTCATTCAGCGATGACTATTCCCTTACCGCCATGATTGAACGCAACCGCCGCCAGATCGTGTTTCTTCCGGAATGTCTGACACTATCTTATGTACAAACCGATTTCGCCGGACTTCTGGAATTCACCAATCGCCAGGTCAAGATTACGCGCGTATATCGACCGCAGATGTGGGGCATGGCGTTCGCCACGCATTTCCTGTATTGCGCAACGGTTTTATTAGGGCTTTTTGTAATGCTCAGCTTGATGGCACAGTCACGGCCAGCGTTCCAAGTGGCATTTCTTTTCTCATTGCCCATGTTGCTGGCTGCAATCCGCGGTGCGTTCCGAGTTATTGGTGCTGCGGAGGCGCTTCCCGCGGCGCGCACTCAGATTATGGGACAATCGTGGATATACATTATTCTCCCAGTATTCGTGCCATTCTGGTATCTAACGAATTTCATCTGCTCTCTTGCAGGCCGCCGTTTGAAGTGGCGCGGCATCGAATATGAAGTGATCTCTTCGGAGCAGACCCGCGTTTTGACCCCTGAGAGACTGGGTCGAGACGCGCAATCCCGAGCAAAAAATTCAAAGAGAGCGCAATTTCTACGCATCCGGTTTTCTAGGGGTATATACAGGGAAACCCTAAGTCACTGAAATATTTGACCGTAAAGAATTGGTCAGTCCGGCAGACTGGTTGCTGAACATAACCGCGGTCAGGTGTAGCTTCGCAAGCAATTAATACGGGGACTCCTTCTCAAGTTACCCTCAAGGGATTTTTTCACTCCACTTTTTGGGGGTATGTAACCCTGCCCAGACCCTGTTTGCTTGCCGTTCAGAGCCGGATACCTCCCAAAGGGGGTACCCGCGACCAATCCCAAGATGGGCTTCGTCCCCACCACGAGGCATAACGGAGGAGTGCACGTGAAGTTGATCCGCAGAAACGTCGCGTCACATACATTGAGTCACCACAAACCTTCTGCTCCAGTGGGTGTGTACCTGTTTTATGAAAAAACCTCTGGCACGGCCCATTTTCACGTTGATGCCGGGCCCGACGGAGAACTACCCGTGGACCACGCCGCGGGACTACTGGCGATGCATTGCATGGTTCGGGGTCAATCGCCCGCGGATTACCTCATTATGGTCCCAGCAGCCCCCCAGCATCTAAATGGTCTTGCAGAGAAAGCACAGAAGCTTCTGGAAGCCGGAAACAGCGTCAAGAGCGCTGTGAAACTAACCCGCCGCGAGGAAGAAGTCCTCGATGGCATTCTTCGCAGCTTGGCTAACAAAGAAATTGCCAATGAACTGAACCTTTCCGAACGCACCGTGAAATTCCACGTGTCTTCCCTACTTGCGAAATTTAAGGTTCGCAGCCGGATGGAACTCATGCGGGAAGCGTCGCGGAATTCCATGAAATCGCTGCCTGCGGCCGCCGTGGGTATGCCTAACGAAGACATTCATCCGTTCTCGGATGCGGAGTTGTATGGTAAAGCCGCGAATTCGGGAAAAATTTTGCCGTTGTCGCGCGCGCGCATGATGGCGTAAGCGATCGTCCCCAAGTAAACACCCCTTAACGTGAAAGGCCCGCTCCGACCAGGTCGAAGCGGGCTTTCTCTTCTTTGTAACTGTAGTTACGCTGCGTGCTTACTTGGCGGCGCTATAGAGTTCGGCGGCCTTGTCCCAATTCACCACGTTCCACCAGGCATCGATGTAGTCGGGCCGGCGATTTTGATACTTCAGGTAGTAGGCGTGTTCCCAGACGTCAACGCCGAGAACCGCCTTTCCACCTGCCATATACTGCGTGTCCTGATTAGCCGTTGAGTCGATGGTCAGCTTGCCATCCTTGACCAGCAGCCACGCCCAGCCAGAACCAAAACGGCCGAGGCCCGCACCCTTGAACTTCTCCTGGAAGCCTGCGAATGACCCGAAGGCGGAATTGATGCCAGTCGCCAGGTCACCCTTGGGCTCACCGCCCCCGCCCTTCTTCATCAACAACCAGAAAAGCGAGTGGTTCCAGTGGCCCCCACCGTTATTGCGCACGGCGTTACGAATGTTCTCGGGGATGGAGTCCAGGTTCTTCATCAGGTCGTCAATGGATTTGGACTGTAGATCCGGATGGCCTTCGAGCGCCTTGTTGAGATTGGTTACGTAGGCGCCGTGATGCTTGTCGTGATGGATCTCCATCGTTTTGGCGTCGATGTGAGGTTCCAGCGCGTCGAACGGATACGGCAAGGGGGGAACTGTGAATGCCACGGGTTTATCCTCCAGATTGAGATGGGAAACGATTTCTGAGCTGGTTTCGGGCTGCAACATCATTGGGACAGCCTTTGCGGCTCCCAACAGGCCAGCACTGACGATACCGCTGCTCACGATGAATCTGCGGCGATGCAAATGGAACTCCCCAGCTTCGGCGGGCGTCTAGGCTTGCGCGTTGCATTATAGACCGGAGACCATAGCCACTCAACCGAACCGGCAGCCGAATCTAAAATCCTGGCTGGCAGTCATTCGATGCGCGAGAGCGCCCATTGGGCAGACACGGCAATCGACGATTCGGGGGATTCTGCGAGCCGCGCGAGTAACGCAGCGATCTCCTGATGCTCTGGAGTGCCTCTCTTCACTCTGGAGTTTCCCAAGGCATTGCACGCGTTGCGGATTAACCCCTTCCACTTGGCGCGCTTCATAGCACTGCTGCGAAAATTATCGCGAAATTCCTGTTCGCTGAGGCTGGCCAACCATAACAACTCGGGCTGAAAGAGCGATTCGTTATTAGTCGTTCGGCGCGGCTGAAACTCCGGGATTTCGGTCGTTGGGGCATGGCGATTATAAGGACAGACATCTTGGCAAATATCACAGCCGTACACTTGCCAGCCCATCGGCTCGCGCAACGATTCGGGAATTTCTCCACGCAGTTCGATAGTGAGATAAGAAATACACTTCCGCGCATCCATCACATACGATTCAACCAGCGCGCCCGTAGGACATGCGTCTAAACATTGCCGGCACTGGCCGCACAAATCAGGTGGCGGTGATTCTGCTGGCGCAAGCGTGGGCCGCAAATCGAGAGACGTCAGAATCACGCCTAGAAAAAACCATGAGCCAAGAGTTTGATTGAGCAGCAACGTATTCTTTCCCAGCCAGCCCAAGCCCGCGTACTTGGCAAAGATTCGCTCGGCCACTGGCCCCGTGTCCGCATAAGAACGCGCAGCAAACGGCTCAGTGAATCTCTCATGCAGTGCGGCTTGCAGCGCATTCAGCTTTTCCCACAACACTTCGTGGTAATCGCTGCCCCACGCATAACGCGAAATCCAGCCTCGCGGGCCAGACGCACCAGGGGCCGCGGTGGCATCGACGGAATAAGGGAATGCGGCGTTGTAGCTCAGCGCGCAAACAATCACGCTTTGCAGATTGTCCATCACCAAGGCAGGCTCGCGCCGCCGCTCATCCGCAAGATATTTCATCTCGCCGCCATAGTCGCGGCCCAGCCACTCTTCAAACTGCTGCAGTTCCGGAAATTTTTCCGCGCGCACCACGCCGCAAAGATCAAAGCCCAGCGTTGCCGCCTCCTCCGAAATCCACCGCGTATCGTCAGCCGTATGCACATCCTCATTGTGCCGCACCGTGGTAGCGACGGGAAGCTGTGGGCTTGGCTGGGAATAAACTAGTTGTCTTGACATTGTCGGGCATGACATCTTAAACTAATTGTGGGGCTTAAGTATGCCAACTCGCTCTACTCGCAGTGAAAAACTTGACCTACGGCTGACTCGCAAAGCTAAAATGCGACTGCGAGCCGCGGCTGCGGCCGCCAATCGTTCCGTGAGTGAGTTCGTTTTAGAGAGTGCATTGGCTCGCGCTGAGGAAGAATTAGCAGATCGGGTCACCTTTAAACTTAATGCCGCGCAGTGGAATGCGTTTCTGGAAGCCCTGGATGCCCCTCCTCGTCCGCTGCCCCGCTTGAAACGCCTGTTCAAGGAGCCGGGATTCTTTGACGCTGGCACTCGCCAGTGAAAGAAGCCAGACGCATTGAAAAACTTCGCCGGGACCATTCGCCTGAAGGCTTTTCTTGCGGTAGTGACGCGCTCGATCGATACCTTGTGCGCTATGCCTGGCAAAACCAGCAGGCCGGCGCCGCGCAGACGTACGTGGGAATCGTGGGCAAAGCGATTGTTGGCTATTACACCCTAACCGTCGGACATGTCCTGCTGGAAGATGCTCCCGAGCGGCTCAAAAAGGGTTTGGCCAAGCATCCGGTTCCGATCATGTTACTCGCGCGTCTCGCGGTGGATCAGCGCTGGCAGGGCAAAGGTGTTGGCAAAGGGCTGTTGCGAGACGCAATGCAAAGAACTCTTCGAGCCGCGGATATCGCTGGCATCCGCGCCCTTGCCGTACACGCGAAAGACGAAGAGGCCAAGCGCTTCTATGAACATTTCGACTTTATTCCCTCTCCTTCCGATCCAATGCACCTTTTAGTTTTACTGAAAGATGTGCGCCGAATCGTCGGGAGTAGTTGAAGAATCAAAACTAAAAGAAAACCTCTCGGGCGACTCAGGGACACTGCTTCAAAGCGTCCGGGAGTTTTCCCTCGCTCTGTTTCTTGAGCAGGTTATCAAGGGGCTTCGCTTTCGCCTCCGGTTTTTGCTGGAGGATGGCGCTGTAGGTTTTGAGAACGCTTTCCACGGCGGCGAGGTTCATCGCCTTCGTGTCGCCAGCTTTCCCGGGATTCTCGATGATGAACGCGGCGCTGGCGAGCATGTACTGCCGCGTGATCGTGTGCGCGTAAGCGTACTTCATCCCGTTGAACTCGCTCAGGAGGGCCGGGCACAGGGGCACGTGGATATCGTGGGCATCACTCACCTGCTTCAGCGCTGTCTCACCCTGCTTGTCGACACTATCATCCAATGGACTGCTTTCCAGTTGGTGCGTGGTCGCAACCCATTGGGCTCGCTGCTCCGGTGTCGATGTCGCTTGAGCCGTTGCGTCACGCGTCGGCGTGACGAAAAAAGCAGCTAGCACAGGCACCAAAAACCAAGAGATATGCTTCCGATGCATCATTGTGGCTCCTGCAGTTAAATGAAAGCTGGCTGAATTCCACGATCAAGCTAGCGGAGCGTTCTGACTATTTGAAGCTGCGGACCGCGGTGTGTTCGTCGGAGTAGACGTCAAAGACAGTGAAGAGCTTCGTGATCTGCAGCAGGTCGTGCACTTTCTTAGTGAGGTTCAGCAACTTCAGTTCGCCACCGCGGTTGCGCACCGCCGTGAAGCCGCTCACTAGTTCGCCGATGCCGGAACTGTCGATGTAGTTCACATCGCCCAGGTTCAGCACGATTTTGGTACGCCCCGATTCCACCAGGTCCCGAATCGTCTTGCGCAGCAGCGCGCTTCCTTCTCCCAAGGCTATGCGCCCGCTCAGATCCACCAGAGTGATGGGACCATCATCGCGCGAGGTTAGAAATAGTGCGGCCATAAGTTCCTACGCTTCCTGCTGTGGTGACGCGCCAGAATTCGCGTTCCGCGTGCTGCCGTTGGACGAGGAATCGCCTGGCAGTGGGATTTTCTTCGACATTATAATCTCTGCGCCGCCAGTGCGCCCCGGCACCACATTAAATTCATCCATAAACGCACGCATCAGAAAGATGCCCCGCCCCGAGGTGCTCAGCAGATTCTCTTCCGCCAGCGGGTCTGGCACATCGGAGAGTTGGAAGCCCTTACCTTCGTCCATCACGTGAATAATGATTTTTTCATCGGTAAGTTCGATAGCCAGATGAATTTTCTTTTCCGGCTTTTCCTGGTTGCCGTAATGGAATGCGTTGATTACGCCCTCTCGCACCGACATGCCAATGCGGTAACACTCGTCTTCATTGAAGCCGACCGCTTCAGCCACACGGAGACACATCTCCTCTGCGAGATTTACGCTCTCCACGTGAGTATCCAGCGTGACTTCCAAGTGTTTGGTGTCTGGCGCCATTCCTGACCGTTATACGGCCCAAAAGCAAACAAAAAAGCGTATCTATCCGTAACACAGCGTACGAAGCCAAGTCAATGGAGCGGCTCGCTCCCAATTTCCCGCGGTGCCTCGTTTAGAAATTCGCTCTACGCCCAATAGCTGCGGTCGAGTGTCCGGTATTGGATCGCTTCACTTAGATGCTTGGGAAGTATGTCTGGAGCGGCATCCAGATCGGCGATAGTGCGCGACACTTTCAGGATGCGGTCATGAGCTCGCGCGGAAAGCCCCAGGCGGGTAACCGCGTTTTCCAGCAGCTTTTCGCCATCGGCGGAGATAGCGCAATGTTTGCGCACCATTTTTGGTGCCATTTGCGAAGCCTTCGCAATCAAATCCGACAACGTAAACGCGCTGGTAACCAAGGGTGCCATCCAAGAGACTCGCGGCCATTTGGACGAAGCGATAATAACTTACCGGCGCGCAGTCGCCGTAAGTCCAGATTCCGCAGCCGCCAGTCAGGATCTCGGTTTGGCTTTGCAAAAAAAGGGGCAAACTGCTGAAGCGGTGGATGTTTTCCGCGCCGGGCTGAAAGCCCATCCTTCCGATCCTGATCTACTCGCCGCATATGGCAATGCTCTGCTCGCTTTAGACCGGCCCGCCGAGGCAGAAGCCGCCTTCAAACAGAGTCTGGCAACGCGGTCAAAAAATGCCGCGGTTCTCTACAATCTGGGAGATGCGCTGCGGCGACAGAAAAAATTGATCGAAGCCTCGGAAGCGTTGCAAAAAGCGCATGCACTTGATCCCAATGATGCAGATATCGCGTTAAGTCTCGGCTCGGTTCTTGTCGAGCAGGGGCACACGTCCGAAGCCTATCCTCTACTACGCAGCGCGCTGAAGTCCGGCAAATACGATGCCCAGTCTTTCTACACCATGGGCGCGGCACTCGATCGAGAGGACCATCCACAAGAAGCGTTCAACTTTGTAACCAATGCTTTGCAAGCCAAGCCGGATTTTCCGCAAGCCATCGCGCTGCGAATTTCGCTGCTGGTAAAATTGAATCAGTCTTCGGAAGCTGCCGGTTTACTTCCTGCGGCATTGAAAGCCCATCCAGAAAGCGCCGAGCTTCAGAATTCTGCCGGGCTCGTGGCGCTCGCCAAGCAGCAACCCAAACAAGCAGAAGCCTATTTCCGGCAAGCATTGACGCTAAGCCCCAATTACACCGACGCCTTGGTTCATCATGCGATCGCGCTTTATCTCGAACAGCGTCCCGCCCTGGCCGTGCCCGAATTCCAACAGGCACTGCAGACCGAACCAAACAATCTTCAGGCTCAAGCCAACCTGCCTGCCGCACTCTTCGCTCTTCACCGCTATTCCGAGGCGAGCGCTGCGTTCGCACGAGCCGCACAACTCTCTCCAGACGATCCTTCCCTGCAGACCAATCTGGGCTCGGCGTTGCAAAAAGCCGGCCGCGAAGAGGAAGCCAAGAAAGCGTTCGCGCAGGCACAGAAGCTGAACGACGCGCAAAAGAAAGCTGCGGCTTCTGGAAGTAATTGAACTGCGCTTTACCCCAATGACGGCCCGGAAAGCGCCCTCCCGCTATTCCTTTACTCGCACCGGGATAGCTCGTATAGTCGTGGCATAGGTGCTTTCCAAATTTAACCAGTTGTGAGGTTCGCCGATGTTCGGTTGGATCATTCTGATTGGTCTGGTTCTGATCGTTGTCTTCGCCGTTGCGATGTACAACGGATTGGTTCGCCTGAAGGTGCAATGCGACAACGCCTGGGCAGACATTGACGTCCAGCTCAAGCGCCGCTACGACCTGATTCCCAATCTCGTCGAAACCGTCAAGGGCTATGCCGCCCACGAAAAAGGTACCCTCGAAGCGGTCATCAACGCGCGGAATCGCGCCATGTCTGCCACCGGGCCCGCCGACAAAGCCGAGGCGGAGAACATGCTTTCCGGAGCATTAAAAAGCCTGTTCGCACTCTCTGAGGCTTACCCGCAATTGCGCGCCATCGAGAGTTTTACGTCCCTGCAAAATTCGTTGACGCAAATTGAAGACACTGTCCAGAACGCGCGGCGTTATTACAACGCCGTGGTTCGCGACCTGAACACCAAGATCCTGCAATTCCCCACCAACATTTTTGCCGGAATGCTGGGCTTCAAACAGCGCGAATTCTTTGAGGTCTCCGCACCTGCGGAACGCGAAGCGCCTAAGGTCAGCTTCGGCACACCCGCGGCGCCTTCTGCCTAAACCATCCTCGCGAAGGGTTCCCATGACCACGCGTCGTAACTTCGCCCGCTGGCTCTCCACGCTCGTCGCTTCGCTTTGCTTGTTTTTAATTTGCAGTGGCACGCTCGCCGCAAAAGACCGTCATCTGCAAAAATTCTATTCGGATATCAACGTGCTCCCCAATGGCGACGTCGATGTGACCGAGAACATCACCTTTCGCTTCGTTGGTGGACCCTGGCAAGGCATCTACCGCGACATTCCCGTGGAATACATTGGCCAGAGCGGCATGAACTACTCGCTGTTCCTCGACGTAAAGCATGTTACCGACGAAAACGGCAAGTCGCTGCGGTATGAGACCAGCCGCGAACGTCACCTCCTCAAAATCAAAATTTTTATTCCCAACGCCGATAACAGTACGCGGACCGTCTCCATCGAGTACGTCGTCACCGATGCGCTCCGTTTCTTCGAGGACCACGACGAGTTCTACTGGAACGTTACCGGCGACGAGTGGCCGATTCCCATCGAAAGCGCCGGCGCACACATCGTGTTTCCGTCGAATGTCACCAACTTGCGCGCCAATGCATTCACTGGCGCGTATCGCAGCAAAGGACACGACGCCACCGTTGAAGTGAGCGGGACTGGAGTTGACCTCAACACTACTGGGCCACTAGGAATTCGAGAAGGCCTTACCGTGGCGGTCGCGTTTGATAAAGGCGCGATTGCCGAGCCTTCGCCGGCAGCCAAATTCTGGCGCATGCTGCGCAGCAACTGGCCGCTCATCCTTCCAGTCATCGCGTTTTTTCTGATGTTCTGGTTGTGGTGGACGCGCGGCCGGGATCCTCGCCTGCGCCCGATTGCTGCGCAATATGAACCGCCAGACAAGCTCACACCCGGCGAAGTCGGCACGCTCATCGACAACTCCGTGGACATGCGCGATATCACCGCGTCCATCGTGGATCTCGCCGTCCGCGGCTACCTGGTAATCGAGGAGCAAAACAAAGATCATCTGCTCGGGCTGACCCACACCAAGGAATACATCTTCCATCTTAAAAAACCGCGCGCAGAGTGGACTTCCCTACAACCGCACGAACAGGAACTTCTCGACGGCTTCTTCAGCGGCGGGAATGCCGGCGACACCGTTTCGCTTGCCGATCTGCACAACAGCTTCTATAAAAATATTCCCGACATCAAAAATAAAATATTCGGTTCCCTGGTCGGTCACGGCTATTACGCCAAGCGGCCAGACAGCGTGCGCTCTGGCTACATCGGATTCGGCATCGTTACCGCCCTGCTTCTCATCTGGGGCGGCACCGCAGTGGCTCGCCACTCCGGTATGCAACCGCTCCCATTTATCATCGCCGGGATCTTCACCGCATTGATCATCTGTGGCTTTGGCTGGTTTATGCCGGCGCGTACGCAAGCCGGCGCGCGCACTCTCGAAGGTATTCTTGGCTTTGAAGATTTCCTGAACCACGTGGAAGCTGATCGTTTTAATCGCATGATCAAGACGCCAGAAATGTTCGAGAAATTTCTGCCCTTTGCGATGGCCTTAGGCGTCGAAAAGAACTGGAGCAAAGCGTTCCAAGGAATTTATACCCAGCCGCCTCAGTGGTATCAAGGCGGCGGCTATGGACCCGTCTTCTACCCGAATATGTTCGTCAACGACCTCAATGCCATGTCACTGCAAGCCGGAAGCATCATGGCCTCCGCGCCACGTAGCGCCGAGGGATCTGGATTTTCGGGCGGTGGTGGATTTTCAGGCGGCGGGTTTGGCGGCGGTGGCGGCGACGCCTTCTAGCTTATCCCTCGACTGAAGAACCCAACCATCAACGACGTGAGCTCTTTCCTTTCGTATCTTCCATGTAATCCTTGAGTTCTCAGACGAACACACCTGATTTCGGATACATGTCGTGATGCGATATAATTTACGAGCGGTCCTTCGCCACGTAAGTTGAGCCTGTACGCTGCGCGATGCTTTCGTTAAGTCTGGTGTGCCACCCTGAGGGAAGATGAGTTTTCTGACCCGCAATCTGGCGATTCGCGAGCCTTTGCTGATTTCTTTGCTGGTCTTGCTGGCCATTGTTTCCTTCGCGTTCACCCATGCCTACAGCCAGGCCTATGACGCTCGACGCAACGACCTTGGACAGAAATGGTTTGAACATGGCAATCAGGAACTGGCAGTCAACCAGCCTGCGGCAGGCGTGGAAGCGTATCGCACTGCTCTTTCCTACATGCCGCAAAATTGGGAATGCCGTTTGCGCCTTGCCGAAGCGCTGGTGCTTGCAGGGCAAACGCACCAGGCCCACGAATATTTCGCCGGCCTTTGGCAAGTGCAGCCACAAAACGGCACTGTCAATCTGCAACTGGCCCGCCTTGCTGCTCGCGAAGGAAATGCGCTCGAGGCCGAACGCTACTACAACGGAGCAATTTTCGGTAATTGGCCTGACGATTCCAGAGATCGTCGCCGCGATGCGGTCTTCGAACTGATCGATTTCTACTTGCAGCGCCACGATCTGCGCCAGGCCGAGTCGCAACTGCTAACCCTTTCCGCAAATTTGCCGGACGATCCGGCACTGCAAACTCGCGTCGCGGATCTTTTCATGCGTGTCCAGGACTATGCTCACGCCCTCGACTTCTACAAGCGCGCTGCCCGTCAGGACCAGCACAATCTTGCCGCCTTGCTGGGCGCCGGGAAAGCTGCTTTGCAGTTGGGCGACTATCGCATGGCCGAGTCTTATTCTGCCCGGGCGCTTCACGAAGATAACGGCAATCAGGATGCCGGGAATCTGTTGCGGCTGGCGCAGACCGCTCTCCAACTCGATCCTTTCGAACATGGCATCAACTCTTCCGAGAAAGCCCGGCGCGCCCTGCGCAGCTTCGAAATCGTGGGTGCGCGGCTTGACGCTTGCGACCAGCAACGCGGCAAATCTACAAGTTCCACTCCCGCCAACGCTCCTCTGATCTCGTCCCTGCAAAAATGGAATCAGTGGAAGCCCAATGCCAACCTAACCTCCTTGGCACACAACCCGGATCAAGCCGACGAACTTTTTGATTTTGCGCTTCAAGCCGAGCAGGCCATCCAAGCTACGTGCGGGCAGGCCGCCGTCTACGATGAGGCGCTGCTCGCGCTGGTCAGAAAGCGCTCGGCGGAAGAGAAATGAGCACGCTACAAAACGTCACGCCTTCCACTCCGCAACCGGCGCCGGAACCCCAGAAGCATCCTTCGCGTGCCCGATCGTTTTCCCGTCGGCTCTCTGGAAAATTTCAGTATGACGAAGATCGTTTCTTCCTCATTCTGGCGGTGTTCATCGGAATTTTCGCCGGCCTCGCCGTCGTTTGCTTTCGCATTACTATGGAGTGGACCAGGCTGCTGTTGCTCGGCTCGGCCCTCACGCCCTCGACACTGCGCGCCTTCCTGGCACCTTCTCTCACCGGTCTGTTCATCTCTCTGCTGATCTTCACCCTTTGCAAAGATGCGCGAGGCAGCGGCCTGAACCAGACCAAAGCCGCGCTGTATATTTCCGACGGCTACATTTCCATGCGCACCGTGATCGGTAAATTTGTTACCGCAACGCTGGCGATTGGATCTGGCCATTCGCTGGGCCCCGAAGACCCGTCGCTACAGATTGGTGCTGGCCTGGCCTCAGCACTGGGCAGGCGCTTGAGCCTTTCGCGCAAAAAACTTCGCTTACTCGCCCCCGTCGGAGCCGCTGCAGGTCTCGCCGCCGCGTTTAACGCACCGATTTCCGCGGTGCTGTTCGTCATCGAGGAAGTTATTGGACACTGGAGCGCCGGTATTTTGGGCGCCGTGGTTCTTTCCGCTGTCGCCAGCGTGGTAACCATGCGCTGGTTCCTGGGCGCCGAGCCTTTCTTCCGCATTCCGCCCGTCGGCGTAATTCGTTGGGAAGAGTTAGCCGCCTATGCGGTGCTTGGCATCCTAGGTGGACTGGCCTCGGTCATCTTTTCAAAAGCAATTGGCTGGCTTCGCCCTCGCTTGAAATCTACGCCGGCCCGGCTGCAGTTTTTCTATCCGGCAGTGGCCGGACTGCTCATCGGCTTCATCGCCTTTGCTGGCTTTCCCCAAGTCATGGGCGCCGGTTACGACTACATCGACCAGGCCATGCATGGCCAATTCGCATGGCAAATGTTGGGCCTGCTGGTGCTCATGAAAATTCTGGCCACCACATTGTCGTTTGCCAGCGGCACGCCCGGCGGGATGTTCGCACCAACGCTCTTTGTCGGCGCAATGCTGGGCGGCACGGTCGGTTCCGTCGAACACATCCTGTTCCCGCACCTTACCGGTTCGATCGCCACTTATGCCCTCGTCGGCATGGGCGTACTCTTCGCCGGCTTTTTGCGCGCGCCGATGACCTCGGTTTTTATGGCGCTCGAGGTCAGCGGCGACTACTCCATCATTCTTCCGGTGGTCACCGCCAACACATTTTCCTACCTGATTTCGCGTCGCCTGCAACACACTCCCATTCTTGAATTGATCAACCGGCAAGATGGCTTATACCTCCCGGCGCTCGAAGAAGAACGCGAACACGAAGTCCTTTCCGTCGAAAATGCCATGCGGCCCACCCCCAGCATTATTCTCCTGGGCGAGATGACCGTGTTCGAAGCGTGGGGAAAGGTGAAAGGCTCCGCCGAAACTTATTTCCTGGTCCGCAGCGAACACAAAATGTGGTTTTGCGTTGCCGGTGAGGATCTGCACCGCTGGGCCGAGGCCAACCTCAAAAAGGTCTTGAACGATGCCGTAGGAAACAAACCGCTCCCGTATTTGCATCCTGATCAGGATTTGGAAGAGGCGTTGCGTTTAGTCTCGAAGTGGCCGCAGATCCCAGTGCTGAGCCGCGCAGACATTTCGCAATTGCTGGGCGTCATCACCTTGTCCGACATACTCGAAGCCTTCAAGAATTCCGCAGACGACGTAAATCTTTTGGAGGGACCACGCGGCGACTGATCGCCCAATCTGTACTTCAAGCCACGTCGGCAGGCACCTTGGTTGTGGTCCCTGTTGGACGGAAGTATCGCCAACGTATAATCTGTTCCCGCCTGCGTTCTTCTTCCAAGTGCCGAGAACGAGCCTTCAGCAAATCTTCCAGCGAAACAAGTCCCAACAACCGCCGAGTGTCTCGCTCCACCACCGGCATGCGAGTCACCCCATTTTCTGCCATTCGATATACCGCCACGCGCAGTGGCTCATCAGGATAGCTTTCAGTCTTCGCTTGCGTCGCAATCGAACCCAGTTGCACGTCGCCGCTTAAATGCTGTTCTGCAGCAAAGTGCCGCAATTCAGCACGGGTCACAACGCCTTGCAGCACCCCCTGTGCATCCACTACCGGCAACAATCTCTGTGCCTGGCGATGATCCCCTCGAAAAGACTGCTCGACCTCGCGAAGCAGCGCATTCGCGGGCAGCGCCACGACATTGGTTCGCATCACTTCCCGCACATACAACAATTCCAGAGGATCAACGGCATATTCCGCGCTCAAGTGATACCCGCGGCGCGCCACCTTCTCCGTCAGGATGGAGCGCTTCAGCAGTAACGTCGATACCGCGTAAGACACAACGCAGCCAATCAATAGTGGAAGCAGCATGTTCCAGTCGTGCGTTTGCTCCACGGTGAAGACGATCGCCGTCATCGGCACACGCAACGCCGCGCTGAGCGTGGCGCCGATTCCAATCATCGCCCAGAAACCCGGCCCCATATCTGGCAGTCCATACGACAGCAGCGCGCCCAGCGCGCCGCCAATCATCATTACAGGCGCGAGCACGCCGCCCGATGTTCCCGAACCAAGCGCCACCGACCAGATCAGCCACTTCACGACCAAGACGCCAATCACCAGATGCAGCGCACGGTCGCCCTGCACCAGCTGCCCGATCACGTCATAGCCGACGCCCAATGCTTGCGGAAAGAAATGCCCGCCAATGCCTACCACGACGCCGCCCAGCGCCGGCCACCACATCCAATGGATCGGCAGCTTGCCAAATAGATCTTCAAATTTATAAACGGAATTCGAAAGTGGAATGGCCACGATGCCGCACACCATTCCCGCGACCGCGCAGCATAGCAACGCCAGCGGCGAAATAAGCGAGGACGGATGGGAGAGCGCAGGAAACAGCGGGCCTTGCCCCAGCAGATATTGGCGCAGCAAAGCCGCAGTAGCGCTGGCCAACGCTACCGGGATGATGCTTCGTGGTTTGCGTTCGAACAACAGCAGCTCGATCGCCAGTAACACCGAAGAAATTGGCGCGGCAAATGTTGCGGACATGCCCGCCGCCGCGCCTGCCACCAACAGCGTTTTGCGCTCGGCGCTGGTCAGATGAAACATCTGCGCTACCATCGAGCCGCATGCGCCGCCGGTCATGATGATCGGCCCTTCCGCTCCAAATGGTCCTCCCGATCCAATTGAAATCGCGGCGGAAACTGGTTTCAGCAGCGCCACCTTCGGCTCAATTCGGCTGCCATTCAACAAGATCGATTCAATCGCTTCCGGGATGCCGTGGCCGCGAATGCGCTCCGAACCGTAGCGCGCCATGAGACCAACGATGATCGCGCCCGCTACCGGAGCGAGAACCGCGAGCCAGCCGAGATGATGATTCGGCGGCGAATTGGCTGCGGTCGAGAAACGCCCGAAGTAGAAAATGTTGGCAAAGAGCGCAATCAGCCGCAGCAAAATCAGCGCGCAGACTGCGGCAACAGCACCGATCGGAATGGCTAGCGCCGCAATCGCGAGGACTCGCGCTCCCACCGTGAAATCGCCGAGTCGCGCACCATTTTTGCGCTTTGTTTCTTGGTTTATTTCCTGCATTTTCAGATTTACCCGGCGACTTTCCCGCGACGGGTTGGCTTCCTGGAACCTTTCGCTTCAACGCGAACTTTGCGTTTCGACGCCTTGTCGGATTTTGTAGGTCGCGACTCCAGTAGTGCGCTGATGGCATGCACCAGCGTTCTTCCATTCGATCGCAATTCGATGATCCGTTGCCCCACGACCTGTTCCAGCAACTTTTCCCCGCGAGGCTGCAGCAACACCAAAACCTGCCGGCGGTCTTCTCGTCCGCGCGTCCTTCTCACATAACCTCGCGTTTCCATGCGATCTACCAATTCCACGGTGCTGTGGTGGCGCAGCGACAGTCGCTCCGCCAGAGTGCGTATGGTAGCCGCTTGCCCTTCGGGCAGCCCGCGAGTAGCCAGCAGCAACAAATATTGCTGCGGCTCCAGCCCAACCTGGCGCGCCGCGTCATCGCCTTCTTGCAGGAATCGCCGGATGCGGTGGCGCAGTTCGGCCAGCGCGCGATACTCCTGTTCTGAGATGTTTTCTCCCATGCCTCTAGTCTATCGTAACACGATACATTTCACCAGCCGCGGTGCCGAAGATGTGCCGTATCTACAATCGGATTTTTGAAGCGCTACAGTTTTTTGCGGAAGGCTTTCTGCGTCTTGTAGTGTTCGTAACCGTTTCGTTCGTAGAAACTGTGCGCGCGTTCGCGTAAAACATTGGACCGCACCGACATGCTCTTCGCGCCCGCCCGCCTCGCCCATTTCTCAGCCGCATCCAGCAGCAGCGCACCGGCGCCCTGGCTGCGCATGTGTTCGTCGACCACCAATCCATTGATCTCTGCGCGAAACTCCACTTCCAACAAAGGGCTGGTGCTTATGTGCACCCAACCCACGATTTCGTTATCGACTTGTTTCGTCGCGACGAAACAAACTCCTCTTTTTTCGCGCAACACCCGGCGTAAGCGTTGAACCATCTCTCGCCTTGTAGTGGGATAGCCCAATTGGCCGGCGAGTATCGCGAGGCGTGCTGCATCCCCAGGTCGCGCTCTGCGTATTTGGATTGGCGCCAGCCCCTTAGGAATTCCCACTCAGACGCCCTTACGCCGCAGCCGTTGTTGCACTGCGTCGCTTTGCAGTTCGCGCAGCGCATCCGCCGCTATCCAGCGCGTCACGGCCAAATCGCTCTTGTGTAGCCGCTTGGCAGTAGCAATCGCCGCTGCATTCAAAGCCAAATTGCGTTTGCCAATGTTGCGGAGCGCCCAATTCACTGCCTTGCGCACAAAATTCCGCTCGTCTCCCGCTTCCCGTTCAATGACCTTCAGATAATCTTTAAACGCACGAACGGGCGCGGCCTTGTCACGGTACGCCAGATAGGCGACCAATGCGAAGCTGGCGCGCTTTTCAAATTCGTTTTCCCGAGTACTCCAGCTCACAGCTTTCGCCCACGCGGGCTTCGCAAATACAAACAAGTGGCAGCACGTGCCGTCGCACGTATCCCAATTATCGAATTCGCGAACCCAATTCTCCATCTGGCTCGCCGTCACCTCTGCGGGCGCGTCGATCATTCCAGCTAAAATGCGCGCGTCGTGAATCCCGGTATCCCAAACTTCCAGCGCGAGGGCATGACTCTTCCCAATCCGCTTAGCCAATGCGTCCAGGCTCGGCTTGGCGACGCCGTAACAGATTTTGGCCCGAATGCCGAAGCGCGCCATGCCATCCACGTTGCGTTGTGTGCCGAGGCGATTCAATTCCGCAACTATTTTCGTAACGTCCCACTCTTCCCGGACCACGGCCACTCTAGGTCGCGGCTTAGAACGTTTTTTCGGAGTCGATAAGGATTGTGACCGGTCCTTCATTCACCAACTCCACAGACATCATTGCCTGAAAAATTCCGCGTCCCACCTTAACGCCAAGGTTTTGCAACGCGTCACAAAAATCCTCATAGAGCTTCTTGGCGATCTCCGGTGGCGCTGCGGAAATATAACTGGGACGGCGTTGTCCGCGCGCGTCGCCATACAGCGTGAATTGCGATACCGCCAGCGCTTCGCCTTTCACTTCGAGCAGCGAGCGATTCATTTTCCCTTGATCGTCCTCAAATATCCGCAAATTCGCGGCTTTTTCCGCCATTACCAGCGCAACGGCCGTACTGTCTTCTTTTCCCACGCCCACGAGAATCATCAAGCCATGACCGATTTCGCCGGTAACCTTCCCCTCCACCGTAGCTTTCGCACGGCTAACCCGCTGCACTACCAGCCTCACTGATTCTCCTTCGCCACTGCTATCCCGTTAGATCGTCGCGCTATTTACTCGCGGCCTCTTTCGCCGGTTTCCGCGGCAGCAAATCCGGCAATTGCGCCACATTATAAGCAAACACCGCTAAAACCTGCGCGCCCTGCGTCAAATCGTCCCAGCGCACACGCTCCAGCACATCCGCCTGCGAGTGATGCGTCTTATCGTAGTCGGCAGGATCTTGCACGCACCAGAATCCCGGCACGCCTTCAGCATCAAACGGCACATGGTCCGAGCCGCCCTCGCTGCGCAGCGTCGGCTCCATGATGCCCGCAGGTTCGGCCAAGGGAAACAGCACGCGGTCCATCGTCTCGCGCACGTTGTAATTTCCCATCAGCCCGACCGTCCGCACTTTGCCGGTTCCAGTATCATGCACCAGCACGCCAGAAATCTTGCCAAGCTCCGCTTTATGCGCCTGCACGTAAGCTTTCGATCCATTCAGCCCCTGCTCTTCTCCGCTGAACAGCACAAAGCGAATCGTGCGTTTCGGTTTCACGCCAACTTTCTGCAACGCCCGCGCCGCTTCGAGCACCGCCATCGACCCAGTTCCGTTGTCTGTAGCACCAGTGCCAAGATCCCAGGAATCCAGGTGCGCGCCAATGATCACCATTTCATCAGGCTTTTCCGTTCCACGGATCTCAGCAACCGTGTTGTAGACTTCCACCGGCTTTCCGCTGAACGATCCCTGCACATTCAACTCCGCCTCCACTGGGCCTCCTGCATCCAGCAAGCGCCACAGTTGCAAGTAATCTTCCCTCGCCATAAATACCGCCGGCACCGGACCTGGTTTATAGTCAGGGCTCGCCGTAGTCATATTCAGCAACCCATACATTTTTTCTGACGCCAGCACGAGCGCCACAGCTTTTTCATCCGCGATCATTTTTCTGGCCGCCTGGCGAAGTCTGCCGGCTGCGCGAAAGTCAGTCGGCTGATTTTCTTTGGCATGCATCAGGGGCAGCGTGCCTTCACCCCACGGCGTCAGCAACGGATTTTCCGGCGGCACCAGATCGCGCGCGCGCCCCAGCAACACAATCTTCCCCGCCAACTTCCCTTTGTACTTCTCCAGGTCTTCAATTTTTTCGACATCCATGCCAGCCACTTCGCCCTTCACCGTGCCGCTGGTCGCAGGAGACCATCCCATGCTGGCCAGCGTGAATTCATGCGCGGCAGGTGAAATTACCCGTCCCGTCGCCGGTCCTCGCGTCCAGCTATTTGCGATGGTCCAAGACTCGAGGTGCGCATTCTCCAATCCCAGGGCTTTAAATTGCGCTTCCGTCCAATGGCTTGCTTGCTCCAGCTGCGGTGAACCCGTCAACCGCGGACCAATATTCGTCGTCAGGTACGTCAAATCTTTTTTGATCTGCTCTTCGTCCGCTTTCACCTGCGCCGCGATTTTCTTGTCGATGTCCGCAACGGAATCCGGCGCGATCATAGGCGGCTTCACCGCACTCGAGGCTTCAGCGTTTGCTGAACTCGCTGGTGTTGCAGGCGGCAGCGGGCGTCGCGGGAGTAATCCTGGCAGTTGTGCCGTGTTATAGGCCCACGCGGCCAGCACTTGCGCGCCTTGATTGATTTCGTCTTTCCAGACTTTGTCGAACGTGTCCGACTGGCTGTGATGCGTCTTCGGATATTCCGCAAGGTCTTGCGCACACCAGAAACCCGGCACGCCCACCTCGTCAAACGAAAAATTGTCTGTGCCATACTCGCGAAGCATGGTTGATTCCAGCAGTTTCAGTTCGTGTAGCGGCGCAATCACCTGGTCCACCAGCGCACGCGCTTGATAATTGTCGTGCAACCCGATCGCCAGCACGCGCCCCGTTCCGCTATCGTGAATTAGCACGGCGGAAATTTTGTCGAGCTCCGCCTTGTGCGCCTTTACATATTCTTTAGAGCCGATCAGTCCTTGCTCTTCGCCGGTGAACAGCACAAAGCGAATCGTCCGCTTCGGCTTCACATTCAGCTTGGCCAGCGTACGTGCCGCTTCCAGTACCGCCATCGAACCTGTGCCGTTGTCGGTCGACCCGGTCCCCAAATCCCACGAATCCAGGTGCGCTCCGAGCATCACGATTTCGTCGGGCTTTTCCGTGCCTGGCAAATCCGCAACCGTGTTGTAGACTTGCACCGGCTTTCCACTGAACGAATTCTTGATTTCCAATTCCACTTCAACCGGACCCTTCTTCAGCAGCCGGAAAATTTCCCGGTAGCCTTCCCCGGTCACGAATGCGGAAGGTATTGTCCCAGGCTGAAAGGGTTCGGTGGTGCCATCGGTCATGCTCAACAGCGCGTGCGGCTTTCCGGCGTCGCGCAGAATCGCCGCCGTTCCTTCGTCCACCAGAAATTTACGTTGCGCGCGAACCCCCGCCATATATTTGTCGAACGGATCAGGCGGAGCAGGCTGCCCCACCGGTGGCGGTGGCTCTTCAAGAGGCTGGTACACCTCTGCGTTAGTATCGATGGGTCGCGGCGGCGAAAGCGGACGAGGCTCCTGCGTAATCACGATCGCGCCCTTTAATTTCCCGTGAAACTTCTCGAAGTCCTCCGGTTTTTTCGCGTCGAAATACACCACCGGTCCGCGCACCGTTCCTTTCGTGTTGGGCGACCACGCTGCCGACGCGATGGTCAGCGGATGCTCTGTAGGCGCGATAATCCGTGCTTTCGCGCTTCCCCGGCTCCATGCATGCGGAATTGAATATTCTTCCAGGTGCACATTCGACAGGCCATACTTCTTGAACATTTCCACAGTCCAGTCGTTCGCCTGCTTCAGCAGCGGTGAACCAGTCAGCCGCGGCCCGATGCGATCCGACAAATATTCCAGGTTGTCCATCAACTCGCTGTGCTCCCGGATTTCCGTGAGAATCTGCGCATCCGTCATCGCCACGGCATTCACATCGTCTGGCCCCGCGGCCGCACTGCGTTCCTTCACTGCGAACAAACGCAATAAAACTGCGAACACCGCTATCGTTTTCATCACACGATTCATTCGCTTCTCCCCATGGATGGACCTGACGGTACTCTACCCGAGCCTGGAACGCGTTATCCCGGCAAGCTGAACGTACTGATAACACCGGCGCCACCTTATCCATTCGACGCACGCCAACCGCTTGCGCTTACGGCCGGCGCTTCTTTTTTCTGGTTCTTGGTGCCTTCTGACAAAAAGGACAAAAATGCGTACTTCTTCCCGCTACGATAATTCGACGTATCGGCGTTTTGCAGCGGAAGCACGGCTTCCCTTCCCGTCCATAAACTCGATGATGCTGCTGATATTCTCCCGGCTCGCCTTTCGCGTCAACAAAATCGGAAATTGACGATCCACGCATCACAATGGCACGTTGCAGAATCGCTTGCAGCGCACGATACAATTCCGCCACCTGCTTGGGCTTCAGCTTCGATCCCATACACGCCGGGTGAATCTTCGATTTCCACAAACTTTCATCCGCATAAATGTTTCCTACCCCGCGAAGAACTTCCTGGTTCAGCAGCAGCGCCTTGATACGCGACTTGCGTGAGCGAATCCGCTTGATGAATTCTTCCCGGCCAACTTCCAGCGGATCGGCGCCAAATCGTTTCAGCTCCTCCACCAGCACTTCGCCCGCAAGATACGCCATCCTTCCGAAGCGCCGTGGATCGACATAACGCAACTCACGCCCGTCATCCAACGCCATGAGCACATGAGTATGCTTTTTATGTGGCTCGTCCGCCCGCACCGGCATCAGCATTCCCGTCATTCCCAGGTGGACCAACAACGCCGTTTCGCTTTCAATTTCGCCGCTCTCAGACTTGCCCGCACCGCTTCGCTGCAACCGCAACAACATGAACTTTCCGTAGCGCTCTACCGAACGGATCTCCCGCCCAGGCAGCTCGCTCTCCAAGTCTTGTGGATTGTCGATGAAATCGGTTTTGCCCAGCGTGACGCTTAAAATGCGGCGGCCTGCGATAGCCGATTGCAAACCGCGCGCTACAGTCTCCACTTCAGGAAGTTCCGGCATGTTTCTCCTGTTCGCTCACGTTACCATATTCGCCGCTGCTGCAGGCCCCGGCGCGGCCATGGTACATTTTTTGTTGGGGGTGCTTGTGCACATCGCTTCGCTACGTTTATTTTTTCTCACCGCGTTATTTCTGGCCCTGGGCGCTTCCGCACAGGCTCGCAAACACGAAACAGGATTTCTCGATCGCACCGTCTCGCTCCAAGGCGCCTCCTTCAAATATCAGGTTTTCGTTCCCGACGACTGGTCCCCTCGGCAAAAGTGGCCCATCATTCTCTTCCTCCATGGTGCCGGTGAACGAGGCTCAGACGGTTTGCTACAAACCGAAGTCGGCATTGGTGAAGCGATTCGCAAATGGCGCGCGCGTTTCCCGGCAATCATCGTGATGCCGCAGTGCGCCAAAGACAACTGGTGGACCACCCCGAAAATGGAAGACGTTGCGCTCGCCTCATTAGCTGCGGCCGCCAAGGAATTCAAAGGCGATCCCTCGCGCACCTACCTCACCGGAATCTCCATGGGCGGCTACGGAACGTGGGACATCGCTATACGACATCCGAACACGTTTGCCGCTATCGTTCCCATTTGTGGCGGCATTACCGCGTCGCCGTCACTCAAACAGAAATATCCGGAACTGGCGAAAAAAGCTTACGCCGACGAGCCCAAAAGTTACGCGGAAGTGGCCGGCAAAATTGGCAAGACACCTGTGTGGATGTTTCACGGCGCCGATGATCCCACCGTCTCGCCCGAAAATTCCCGCAAAATGTTTGCCGCGTTGAAAGCCGAGGACGGCAATGTCCACTACACCGAGTATCCCGGCATCGGCCACGAGTCGTGGCACAAGGCGTACGCCGAACCAGAACTCATGACCTGGCTCTTAGCCCAAAAACTATTGTGACTTTTTCTGGTAGTCCGGATACGGCGGATGATCCGGGATCACCACGGGATTCTTCTTTAGATTTTCCAGTGTGATTTGCACCGCTTTTTCCAACTGTGGATCGTGGCCCCCCGCCACGGATGCCGGATCGTTCTCCACTTCAATATCCGGCGCGACTCCGTGATTCTCCACTTCCCACTGGCCATGCAATCCGTAGATCGCCGCGCGTGGCGCCATCACGTAGCCGCCATCCAGCAATGACGGGTAACCGCTGATTCCCACCAGTCCGCCCCAGGTTCGCGTTCCAACCAGTGGACCAATTTTGTCCTGCCGAAACATCCACGGCAACGCGTCCCCGCCAGAGCCAGACATTTCATTAATGACCATCGTCTTTGGCCCATAAATTTGGGCCAGTGGCGAGCACCACTTTTCGCCTTCGCGGGTCGTGGCGCAGTTGCGCAGCGGTCTTTCCAGCAAATCAATAATGTAGTCGGCAATCGCGCCGCCGTGATTGTAACGCTCGTCAATCACCGCACCTTGCTTGTCCGCTTGCGAAAAATAATACCGGTTGAAATTGACGTAGCCACCGCGCGCCGTATCGGGCACGTGCACATACGCGAGCTTGCCGCCGCTTAGTTCGTCCACTTTGCGACGGTTCCCTTCTTCCCACGCACGGTTGCGCAGCTCGAATTCGCTGTCAACAGGCACAACCGTCACATCGCGCGCATCCTTACCATCCGGATTGGCGCTCACCTTGATGCGAATCTGCTTCCCCGCCGTATTCTCGAAGAAGCTGTACACATCCGCAGGTGGCCGCACATCACGCCCATTCACTTCGATCAAATAATCGCCCAGCTTTACGTCCACTCCAGGCTGCGTCAGGGGCGCTCGCAGCTCCGGATTCCAATTCTCTCCGTTAAATATGCGCGCGAAGCGGTAACACCCGTTCTCCACCTTGTAATCGGCGCCAAGCAAACCGCCCTTCACTTCTGGCGCTTTCGGAATATCACCGCCGAAAATAAACATGTGGCCAACCGTCAACTCACCCAGCATCTCGGTGAACAAGTGATTCACGTCGCCACGGCCTCCCGCAGCGTTCAGGTATGGCTGATACTTCTTCTCAGCTTCCGCGAGATTCAGACCATGAAAATTCGGCGAATAGAAAAAGTCCCGCTCGATGCGCCAGACCTCGTGATACATCTGGTTCCACTCGGCGCGAGGATCGACATACACTTCCATCGAATCCAGTTTCAGTTGCCCATCGCCAGCTTTGGGCGCGGCTCCGGTTCCGGCGATGAACCACTGCCCGGGCCCCATGGGAGGCCCTTGCCGAAACAAGGTCTTTTCGCCATCGGCTGACACTGCGAGCGAGGTGATGTTGGCGACATACGGTTCGGTTTTGCGCGTCGATAAATCGAATTTCGATACCGACACAAAACTTGGCCCATCCAGCGATGGGACCGACGGCAGCTCTCCGACAAATAGAATTCCCGCTTTACCGGAATTCATCCCCACGTAGTTGGCGGCTTTGATAGGCAAAGAAACAATGCGCTGCCCGATACCATCAAAATCGATGGTCACCGTTACCTGTTCCTTTTTGTCCTTATCTTTATCCTTATCCTTATCCTTATCTTTGTCGGCTTCCTTATTTTTGCCGCTATCTTTCCCTTTATCTTTGTCTTGATCTTTGCTCTTATCTTTAGCTTTATCTTTATCCTTGTCGGCGTCCTTTTTCTCGCCCACCTTTTCATCATCGCTCTGCGGTTCAACAGGATTTGCATCCGTCTTCTTCAGCACCGCTGCGTACACACTGCGTGACACGGGCCGCTGAAATCCCGACATATCCAGCCAGGTCACGCTCAAGCCTTCATCAGTGCTCGCGGTGAAGAACAGGTATTTCCCGCCCTTATCAAATTGCGGATAACGCGCGTCGCTCATGCCGTCAGTGATTTGCGTGCTCTTCCCGCTCTCCACGGAATACACGTAAATGGCGTGCAAGTGATTCGGCAGAAATTTGCAGTAGGTAATCCACTTGCTGTCTGGCGCCCAGTCCTGATCGAAAAATACGCCCCACGCATCGTAAATATCCGTGTCGACTTTCACCGGTGTACCCTTGTCGATGTCCACGTACCACAAATTCAGCCGCTTGTCGGCAAACGCGATTTTCTTGCTGTCCGGCGACCATGTCGGGCCATAGAAGAACGACGGCGGCTTGCCCAAGTTGATCTTTTTCACTTCGCCTAGGCCGCTCTGCTCTACCAGGTGCAGTGCGTATTCGCCGGACTCATCTGAAAAATAGGCAATGTACTTTCCGTCCGGGGACCACGAAGGATCGCGTTCCGCCACCGCTGTGGTCCGCGTCAGATTGCGAATATCGCCTTTTTCGGCTGGCACGCTGAGGATTTCCCCACGCGCCTCAAACACCGCGCGCTGGCCAGTAGGCGAAATGCTTCCCGCTTGAATCTTGTCGCCCACTTTTTCCCAATGCGCGCGCGTGGCTGGCAAATCCGCCGCAACCCGTACGTTTACCTGCTGCGATTTTCCGCTTACTGGATCAAAAATATAAATCCCTCCAAATTGTTCATAGGCCAGGGCATCTGGGCCTGCCGAAAGCGACTTGAAATCGAATCCCTTATTCTCCAGTGCCTGCTTCACCGTTTTGCTTTTTGTGTCGTAGGCAAACAGCGACACTGGACCATTGCGGTCCGAAAGAAAATAGACTGTGTCCTTGAACCACACCGGCTTCGAATCATTCGAGTTTTCCCGCGGCACTCGTTCGATTTGCAGATTACCCAAATTCACAATGTAGATTGGCGTTGTTTGCCCGCCTCGATAGCGCTTCCAGGCATCTTGCCACTGTATATTCGGCACATAAGCCATCCGCGTTCCGTCCGGCGAATAGCTTCCCTCCGCGACCCGCCACATGGGCAGCGCCTGCGCAACGCCGCCATCTTTGTCGACGGTATAAAACTTTACAAAGTCCGCGTACCGTTCACGTTCCGACGCAAACAGCACCTGCTTGCCGTCTGGCGTCCATCCGACCGCTCCGTCCTCCCCAGGGAACCAGGTAAGGCGTTTTGGAGTTCCACCCTCTGCCGGCATTACGTAGACGTCGCGATTGCCGTCGTAATTTCCGCTGAACGCAATCCATTGCCCGTCAGGAGAAAAAAACGGATCACTCTCATGCCCGCCGGTGGTTAACTGCCGCGCCTCTCCACCGCCACGCGGCACGCTCCACAAATATCCGCCGTACACAAACACGACGGAGCTTTTGTTGAGCGTGGGCTGCTGCGCCAGCAGCAAGTTTTCTTCCGCCGCAAACGTCGCAGCCCCAGAAAGCAACAACGCCAGCACCAGCGACCAGCCATGCCGTGATTTCATGTCTCCCCCATTCGTTTCAATCGCTAAGGCACAAACATTTCACACAAGTTCCATACGCCACACGCAAGACCACGTTGGATATTATTTCGAGCCCGGCCAATAACCCGGCGCGGTGATCGACCGGGTGTCTTCCTTGGCCGCATATTTCTTCACGGCCGGCCCGATCTCAGAAGCTTTGCCAATCAACACAAACACCAAATCATTCTCCGGGAAATGCTTGGCAATCACTTTCCTCGCGATTTCCGGTGTGACCGCATCCACACGCGCTTCCAGGTCATTCACTTCGCTATCATCCAGACCGTAAAACTCGTGCGAAGCTATCACTCGCGCCAGTTGAGCTGAAGTCTCAATCGTTGGCGGAAACTGCCCCTTGACAAAACTCTTCGCCGAAGCCAACTGTTCTGCCGTCACGCCGTCCGCATGCAGTTTTTTCAAAACGTCCAGCGCCATATCGATAGCCTGCGTGGTGGTTTCGTTTTTCGTGTAACTGAATATCACAAACGGTCCAGGCTCTTTGTGCGGATCAAAAAACGAGGTGGCTCCATAGGTCAGCCCCGATTCCACCCGCAGGGCCTCATTTAGCATGGAGGTAAATCGCGACCCGAACACCGTATTCACCACACGAATCGCTACCCGGTCCGGATCGGTTTCGGCAATTCCCACGTTACCGATGGCGAAAAAGGTCTGTGGCAAATCGCTCTTGTCGATCAGCAACAACTTTTTGCCCTTAACCGCCACCATCGCGTTCGCTTTCCTAGCCGGCGCTGTTTTCCCCGTCCAACCTCCGAAAGTTTGTTCCAGCTTGGTCTTCATATCGGCGGCATCGAAATCCCCCGCCACCGCCAAAATCAAATTTCCTGGCGTGTAGTAGCTGTCGTAAAACTTCACGATGGCGTCGCGCTTGATTTTCGCCAGAGACGCCTCATCGCCGCCGGCCGGGCGACCGTATTCTTTTCCTTCATACAAATAGCCGGTGTAATACTCGAAAATCACCTGCCCCGCCGAATCCTTTGCCGCTTTCACCCCGTCGATGGACTGTGCCAGCAATTTATCCACTTCCGCCTGAGCGAATGTCGGGTGCAGCAAAGCGTCGGCCACCAACTCCAAGCCCTTGGCCGTATCCTTCTTCAGAAATTCCGCGCTGATGCTGGAATAATCCGCCCCGGCGTCTGCGTCGAAATTGCCTCCAATAAAATCAATGTTCGCGGCAAACTGCTGCGCCGTGCGCGTCTTCGTGCCCTTTCGCAATAAACCTGCCGTAGCCGATGCCAAGCCTTCTTGTCCAACCGGATCGGCAAGTGCGCCCGCCTTCACGATGCCGGCGATATCAATCATCGGCACGCCGCGTTTTTCCAGCAGCAATACCGTCAGCCCGTTTTTCAACACGACTTTTTCATGGGGAGCAATCTGCAATTTCTGCGCGGTGGTCGCCGACGGCATGGCAGAGCACAACCCGCACACAATCAGTACCGCTACGATGCGCGCAATACTGATCTGATCCACAAGGTGACGCCGAATGCCCGCGCTCATGGCTTGCCTTTCTCATCATTGTCTGGCACCAGCGTCGCCACCGTCCGATTGTTCGCGCCAAAATATTTCTGAGCCACCCGCCGTACGTCTTCCTTAGTCACCGCATTGTAGTTTTTCGCCGCATCAAACAGCTTGCTGTAATCGCCAAAAAATACTTCATACGTCCCAATCGTATTAGCGCGTCCGCTGATGGTTCGAACCTGCCGGTAAAATTCGGCTAGCCGAATATTCTTCGCCTTGTCCACTTCCTGATCATTCACCGGCGCATTTTTCACCCGTTCCAGTTCCTCGTAGATCGCTTTCTCGCACAATTGCGGGTCCACTTTTTCTTTAGGCTGCGCGCTAATCTGCACTACCGTCGGGTCAAACGCGCTATTCACATTGGAATCCACCGAGAGTGCGATCTGATCCTTATCCACCAGCCGCTGGTACATCCGCGAACTCTCTCCCTGAAATAAAATGGTGCGCAAAATGTTCAACGCGTAAAAATCCGGATTGTTGCTCTGCGGTATGTGATACGCGATCATCAGCAGCGGCAACTCCGCCGCTTTGTGCACTACCAGGCGTCGCTCGCCGATTTGTTCCGGTTCCAGCGTAGTCACCGGAGGTGGCGGCGCGTGCGACGGAATCGATTCCAGATATTTCTCGCACAACGCAAACACTTCCTCGGGCGTCACATCGCCAACCACCACCATGGTGGCATTGCTCGGCGAGTAGCCCATCTCGAAGTGATGTTTCAGGTCGGCGATGGTCCAGTGCTCGATGTCGCTCATCCAGCCCACCACCGGCCATTGATACGGGTGAGCAAGAAACGCCGTCGCCCACATTTGCTCGTCGAGAATGCCTTCATTCGAGCCGTCGACGCTGGTCCGCCGTTCGCTGGCCACTACGCCCCGCTCGCTGGCAATTTTCTTGGGATCAAAATTTAAATCGCGAATGCGATCTGCTTCGATATCAAAAATTAGCTCCGTCGCGGAGCGCGGAAACCAATCCTGATACACCGTGACATCGCGCGTGGTGTACGCATTATTCGAGCCACCATTCGCTTCCATCGCCTTGTCGAGTTCGCCCGGCCCATATTTTTTCGCCCCATTGAACATCATGTGTTCGAAAAAATGCGAAAGCCCCGTCGTGCCCGGACGCTCGTTGCGCGATCCGATCCTATAAAAGGTGTACAGCGCCACGTTCGGGATGCTGTGGTCCGGCTGCACCAGCACTTTCAGTCCATTCTTGAGCGTCTTCGTGGCCACCGGATACTCTTGCGAATTCGCCTGCGGCGCCCACGCCATCACCATCGCCAGCGCCAAACAGACCACCACTCCCGTCACGCTGCCTACCCACTTCATTTTCATTGGGATGTCCTCACCCACAACTCTCTCTGTTTGACGTAATCATTGCGAAAAATGTTCAAGTGCTTGCAGGAGTTATTGGCACATCGCAACACCAGGAAAGCGCTGCTGTCGACCAGCGCTGAGGAGTCGCAATGCGATGCTGGGTGGGCAAAGGTCAATGGACGATATGCAAGTAGCGCGAAGCGATTACATTCAGCCCGGTCTCGGAAATCAGGCCATTATTCAGGGCAGCGGCACGCCTGGCATCGCCACAATTCCCGCCATGCGCAACAATTCCTGATATTCCGTGTCGCTGACCGCAGAGATGATCAGCCGTACATTCTTCAGCAGCTTCACTTTTTTCAGCGCTGGATTGGCGCGCATTTCCGCCAGCGTCACCGGGCGGGGCAGCTTTTCAAACGCTCGCAGGTCTGCCACCAGGTTCTTGCCATCGCGATCGTGAGGATCAGGATAAGGGTCGCGGGTTACTTCGGCTATGGAATAGAGCGAGCGCTCCGGCGCGGAGTGGTAACAAAGGACCCGGTCGCCCTTTTTCACCAGCTTCAACGCGCGTATCGCGTCAGGCTTGGCCCCGGCACCATCCCACATCTCTTTGCCTTTAACGAAAAGGGTGTCCCAATGATAGTGGTGTGGGTCTGCGCTGAAAATCCAATAGTGTCGTGTCTGAGGAGTCGCTGTCGCCATCTGCACCCGAATTCGCACCGCACTATACACGGACGCGCGCCGAAAACCAAACAAAATATGAGGGATAGGGGAGAAATAGCGGTTCCAAATGAGGAAAATACTAGTACCAACCGCGAATTGCTGGTTAACAGCCCTATTTTAAATTAGTTGCACAGCAATGAGCCGTCTATCACCCGGTAAAGCGGGCTCAACGGGCTAATCCCGCAACTGGCCGCAATAACCTCAAACCGCCACTTCCACGAAAATATCGTCGCCACGAACCTCGGTGCGGTAGCAATCCACTCCCACCGAAGGATTCTGCAGCGATTTCCCGTTCGTCACGTCGTATTGCCAGCTATGCCACGGGCAAGTCACCGCTTTGCCTTCCAATATTCCTTGGCCCAACGGCCCTCCATGATGCAGGCACAGATTGTTGATCGCGTAAATTTTGCCTTCCACGTTGGCCAGCGCAATCGCCCGGCCTTCCACAGAGAATTCCCGCACCGTTCCCGGCGGCAGTTCTCCCACCTTCACCGTCCTAACAAACGCCATAGTTCTCCCTATGCAGTGTCAGGTTTCGCTGGCTCTGACTTACGAACAGCGACTTCCTTTTGCCCCACACTCACGACAAGCTGGCGCTGCGACCCCACACCCGAATTCAGCATGAGGCCCGAAACGTGACGCGCCAAAGTGCCTGATATCTGATATCTGATTATCTGCCTACTTCGGCTCCGGCCGACACCCGAATTCAGCATGAGGTCCACGCCGTTACGTACCGAGCTTCCTGATATCAGATATCCGATAACTGATATCTGCTACTGCGGCTCCGGCACCTGCGCCACCATCACGCTCTTCTTAAACTCTTCTACCATCTCCGGCTTCAACCGCACCTCCGTCGGCCGCTTCGCCAAGGTCATATCATCGATCTTGTCTTGCAGCTTCAGCAGCGCATAAAACAATGCTTCCGGCCGCGGCGGGCAACCCACCACATACACATCTACCGGCACGATGCGATCGACGCCCTGCAACACCGAATACGCATTAAACGGCCCGCCAACGCTCGAGCACGCTCCCATCGAAATGCACCACTTAGGATCCGGCATCTGCTGCCACACCCGCTGAATCACTTGCGCCATCTTCAGCGTCACCGTGCCAGACACAATCATCAAGTCTGCTTGCCGCGGCGAAGGCCGAAACACCTCCGCCCCAAAACGCGCCATATCGAAGCGCGCGGTCGTCGACGCGATCATCTCAATCGCGCAACACGCCAACCCAAAGGTCAGTGGCCATAGCGAACTTTTCCGCGCCCAGTTGAACACGTAGTCCACCGACGTAATCAGCACATTTTTTTCGAATCGCTGGTCAATCAAGCCCACAGTCGCGCCGCCCCGTTTCCCCTTCTCCGCGAAGTATAGCCCCGCCCCATCACATCGTCAAAACACAGGCGCGCTTTCGGTACGGGCCATTCCATAATTTCTGCACTCCCCTGCCGGCACCTCCTCCACCCCCGGCGGACAACCCCGCGAACTTTTCTGCCGTCTGATGGGAAAACAGAACGGGGACGAAACGCCGCATTTCGAAGAGTTGTCGGTTGCGCGTGTCGCAGCTTCGATTCGCACAAAGTGCATTCCTCCAGGTCGCAGTTGCTTAAGAACGGTACAAACCATTGGTTACCTCAGGGGAGACCCCATGCGACGTGGTTATCGTTGTGCTCTGTTTCTTGCATTGTTGTGCGCTTGTTTCCAAACGATTGGCTGCGGTGGTTCCGGCACCATTCCTCTTTCCGTGGCGACCACATCTCTGCCCAACGGCACCGTCGCCAGCGTCTACACGGCGACCCTGACTGCCTCAGGTGGCTCCTCTCCCTACACTTGGACACAAACTTCTGGCGGCGCCATGCCCGGTGGCGTGTCCCTGGGAAGTTCCGGAATTTTTGCTGGCACACCCACAGCCGCCGGCACCTTTGGCCCTTACGTTTTCAAAGTTACAGACTCGACGGGCGCGGCCGCATCCTCAGCCAGCTTGAGCATCGTCATCACAGCCGGCTCGCTTCAAGTAACCACCACTGCGCTGCCTCAGGGCGTGGTGAACGAGGCCTACTCTCTCTCCCTCGCGGCTGGCGGCGGCACCCCTCCCTATACTTGGACCGAAACATCCGGTGGCGCGCTCCCTCCTGGCCTCGCTAGTGTCACCAGCGCCGGCGTCATTGCGGGCACTCCAGCGACGACCGGCACATTTGGCCCCTACGTTTTCACCGTGACCGATTCGACCAACACCACCGCCGCGTCACAAAGCCTCTCCTTCATCGTCGGCGCTGCCGCGTGCGCGCCGCAGGGCAACGAGGGCGTGCTGACCGCCGCGACTCCCTACGCCTTCTTGTTAAAGGGCACCGATGGCACTGGCAAGCCCATCGACATCGCCGGCAGTTTCACGCCGAATGGAAGCGGCGGCATCACCAGCGCCACCCTGGACTACAACGGCATGGCCTACGGGCCAGAACAGTTACAAGTAAACGCGGCGGCAAGCTCCTATGCGGTAGGCTCCTCGGGCCTCGGCTGCTTGGCATTCGCATTCTCCAGCCCCGCTCCAGTTGCCTCGCGCCCGGTGCACGGAGGAATTGCGCCACAATTACCTCACGGCGATGCGGTTCGCGTGGTCAACGGCGGCAAAGCCAAAGCCGCCGTGGCGTCCACAATTTCCGGCGTGCAGTTTGCCTTGCGTCTCAGCGGTTTCGACGGCACCCGCTTCCAGACCGGCATCATCGAGTCCGATACCGCGGGCTCTGGCATCACCGCAACGGGTTACCTCCACGTGCAGACCGCTAGCGCGTTTGCATTAACTTCCCTGCAGCCCAATTTCGCGTTTGGCATGGATGGATGGACGGATGAATCCACGGGCGTCTCGCGCACCGCCATTGCCGGCACATTCACGAATGCTTCGGGAGCGCTCTCTGCTGGATTTGCCGACGTGAATCTGGGCGGCACTGCATCAGGAGAATTGACCGGCGGCACCGGAACATTGAACGCGGCAATTGATGCCACCACAGGCCGTGGCACAGGGACACTTACCATCCCGATCGCAGGTAGCACTTCCGCATTCAACTTTGTTTTCTACGTTCTCAACGGTTCCGATTTTATTTTGCTCTCCACCGATTCGCCGGTCGCACCCGGCTCCGCTCCATTGCTTGCAGGCCGCGCTCTGGCTTCCAGCGCCACGTATCCAGCCGGCGCGCTCAACGGATACTACCTGCTCGCCGCGCAAGGAATTGCGGCCACTGGAACCACCGCGAGAAATCTTGCAGAAATTGGCACCTTCAACGCTACTGGCGCAGGTGCGATTCCTACCGCGACACTGTATGTAAATAACGCTGGCACATTCACCACAACGCCTTACCCGAATAGCACCTACACTGTGGAAGCCGCTTCCGGGCGCGTCTCCCTTACCGGACTCACCGCCACGCCACCAATTCTCTATCTCACCGCCGCAAATTCCGATGAAGGTATTGCTGGCTTCCTGGTTGGTTCCGACGCACAAGCCACCGCGGGAACCATCATCACACAAACCACTGCCGCGCCGGCCTACGCCACCTCTAGCGTCTCTGGCATCTACGCCGCGAACACTCTGGAGGATCTAGACGCGCTTAACGGCGCATCCGTTGGTGTGTTCTCATTCACTGGCACCGGTCAATATATCGCCACACAAAATTCGACCGGCACAGTTCCCAATCTGCCCGGTGTAGGCACCATCGTAATCGCCACCGACGGTTCTGGAAATTTGAATTCCGGAAATTTCCCGCTAGTCACAACCGGTAACGTGATCTTCGCCATTCCCAGCACCGGCGATCCACTTTTGTACGTGTTTACGGCTGCGACGCTTCCTTAACACGAAGCTCACCAAGCGGCGGGTTGGATAAATTACCTAATTTTGTTTAGCCCAATCGCGAGAGCTGTCGAACATTTGCTCTGTGAACCAGACGTCCGCATCCATTGTGGCTATGGTGTTGAACGCCTCGCGTGCGGAAGCACGATCGCGAAACGTCACCGCCATAAACGCAAATCGGTTGGCGGTGCGATTTGAAGTGCCATAGAGCCGCTTCAGGTTCTCGTAGCCTTGGCGCAACACGGAGTACGAAGCCTGCGGGAGTTGGTGAACCGCTTCCTCGCAATAGCACGCCAGCGAGCTCACAATCTGAAAATACAGAATCGACCCATTTGGCTCCGGAACTTGATTCGACACTTCCGCAGCGAATGCTTCGACATCTCCCGGCTGGCCATACCACTGTGGCATCAGATACCGAGCGTACTCTCGATAGAAATGGTAATAGGTTGGTTCAAAGGCCACCGCTTGATCCAGTAATTCGCGCGCATGCGCCTTATCCCAGCCTTCGTTGAGTGCCACCAACTGCATCGCGTGATACCAGAATGGATCCTTTTCCTTCAAACCGCTCGCTTCCAGCAATATCGCTTTCGCTTCAGCAGTCCGCGTATGAAACAAATCCCACTGCGTGTCTGAAACGCTGTCGGCGAATCCTGTTCCGCGCGCCAGGCTCGCATAACTCAGATACAGAAAAGCCAGCGAAAGCCGCGCTGCCACCGAACCCGGGTATTTGGCCATCCATTTCTTAACACGCGCTGTTTGCACCGCATAATCCGCATCCGTCGGTTCTCCTACAAATACCGGCATCCCCGTCGCATCATAGAAACTCACGATCTTCCACATGCCACCGATGACGCGTCCCTTCTCGGTGCGATTCTGCTGCGCGATCTTCTCGAGTTGCGCAAAATCCTCCTGCGCAACAATTTTGCTGATACGCGCTGTGTAAGTGCTGTCCGATTCGTCCGGCTTTACACCCGTCTCCGGCGAGAGTAAGCCATGGTGCTCGCGACCATAGTCATGAACCACCTTCATCAATCCGTCCATGCTGACCGGTGCCGCGGACGCATGCGTGTACTGGCACGCGTTCACTATAAAGCTCGCGCCAAATAGCGCGACGAGGCACCCTATCTTCCTGCCATTTGCGCCGATAAACCCCAAGGGCATACGTCAATGGTAGGAACGCGCTTGCCGCGTCAATACTGTACGAGGGGTCTAAGGGAACGAAGTGGTTACCTCTGTTCCTCGCTACCCATTGCACCCACGACGGCCACGACTGCTAGTTTTTGGCCCTGACTATTCCGGTATTGAGGTCGCTGGGCTTTGTTGGTCACTACTAAGATACTTCCCTGCTGCATAATTTTCGTTCTGGCTTTAAAATGGCCAAACAATGGCCCGCCCAGCCGCAGTACCCTACCCGTATCTCCCATTTTTCCTAAAGTTCGCATGCTTTCTTCTTTGGCTCTGCGCGCCGACGCTGTTGAACGCGCAAACCATCTCTGGAACTCTCCAAGATCCATCCGGCGCCGTAATCGCTGGAGGACATATTGAGATTACCGGTGGCGATCTTCAACAACCTTTAATTCTCACCTCCGACGAGCAAGGCAAGTTCGCCTCTCCTGCCTTGAAGCCCGCCACATATACATTGCGCGTGGCACAGGATGGCTTCGAACCGCTGGCGAAAACCGTAGATCTGCAGAAATCCGTCGAATTGAAACTGGTGCTCGCCATCGCTCAGCAGCAAACCAGCGTCTCGGTTACCGGAAAAAGTCTAGCCTCGGCGAATTCCGATCCGCTGTATCGCCAACTTCGCGACCTCGGCTTGGGCGACTCCTTTCGCTGCGACAATTTCATCTTCACTTCCGACGTCGCCACTTTTCAGCTTTTCAAAGGTACGCTCACTCTTCTCGCTCCAGTTGACGGTGCGGTTTCCGGTGCAATCTTTATTGGTGAAGGACATTTCAACCTGAAATCGGCCACCATTCTCGATGCCCGCGAACTCAGCCGCCGCACTGGAGCAGCCGAGGCCGACGAGGATTTCGCCGACGCAGTTTTTCGCTTCACCCGCAACGGTTCCGCAAAATTCACAGCCGGGCTTGGCGAAAAGGTCCCAACGCCTCCGGAAACATTCGCCGTGTTGCACCACTGGCGCGAGAAAATGCGGCAGCGTCACGAAGAAGCTTTGAGCCTTACCCAAGATCTATTGCAAGGCGAAAGCATGGATAACGTCGACGCCGACCTGCTCGCCGCTCTCTACAATCCCGCGCATCCGGAATTCTTCAACGCGTATCTGCACGGCAAAAAGCACAAGGACCTCCGCTTTTTTCTGAGGATACGCGTCGGCGCCCTTCCGCAACTCGATTCACCGGAAGAGGTCGCGCTCATCAACTACGATCCACAGGGAATGGATGACGGTGTTTGGTATCTGGCCCATTTAAAGTCGGAATACGCCAAGCGCACTGCAAGTTCGCTCGAAGAGCGCCGCCTGTTTGCCACCAGCCGCTACAAAATTGAAACGGTGATTGGCAAAAATGAGCATCTCACCAGTGCCGCCACCATCACCTTTTCCTCGCTGCTTGCTGGCGAACGCGTGCTCAAGTTTGGACTGCTGCCCAATCTGCGCGTCACGCGTGTCACCGACGAGCAGGGTCAGGATTTACGTTTCATTCAGGAGAGTCGCAAAGAGGACGGCTCCTTTTACGCCATACTTTCCAAACCCTCCGAAACCGGCAAAGACTATTCCATCACTGTGGAGTACAGCGGAGACAAAGTCCTGGAAGAGGCCGGTGAAGGAAGTTTTTACGTCAGCGCACGCAGCGCCTGGTATCCCAATCTGAATGGCTTTGGCGAACGCGCGCTTTACGATCTGACCTACGAGGTACCCAAGAAATACAAGGTAGTGAGTGTGGGCGAGCTCAAAGCCGAATCCATCGACAAGAACTTGGCGGTCACCCACTGGATTACGCCCACGCCGGTTGCGGTCGCGGGATTCAACTACGGCGACTATAAAAAGGTAGAGTTGCCCGACGAAAAAACCAATTACAAAATTTCTGGCTATTATCTGACGGAATTGCCCAACAATCTGCGTTCTTATCGCGACAGCGTCGCGCTGGGATCCATGGCGCCCGGCAGCATGACTAAATACGCTCTCGAGCAGACTCGCGCGCAAATGCAATTGTGTACCTTCTACTTTGGAAAAAGCCCCTACCAGAATATTTATGTCACCGAGCAGCCGAATTTTGCTTTCGGCCAATCGTGGCCCAATCTGGTTTATCTCCCGATCTCCGCCTACATGGATTCCACGCAACGTTGGCTGCTCTTCGGGCACATCGACACCAAGTTTTCCGGATTCGTTCAGGAAGTAACTCCGCACGAAGTCGCGCACCAGTGGTGGGGCCATGCCGTCGGTTGGGCCTCCTACCACGACCAGTGGCTTTCCGAGGGTTTCGCTGAATTCTCCGCCGGCCTTTTTCTTCAGCAGGCCGTGGGAAAAGATTGGCGCAAAGACTACCTGGATTTTTGGGAACGGCTGCGCGTCCGCATTTTGGAGAAAAACTCCTTTGGAGTTGCGCCGAATGATGCCGGCCCACTGTGGATGGGACTTCGGCTAATGTCGCCGCGCGCCGAAAACGCCTATCAAAATGTCACGTATCCCAAGGGCGCCTACATCCTGCAAATGCTGCGCTCCATGATGTACAGTAGCGAGGATAGCGACACCGCCTTCATCGCCATGATGCACGATTTTGTCGACAACCACCGCGATAAGCCGGCCAGCACCGAAACCTTTAAAGCCATCGCCGAAAAACACATGAACAAATCAATGGACCTGCAAGGCAACGGAACCTTGGATTGGTTTTTCAACGAATGGGTTTATGGCACGCAAGTGCCCCGCTACAAATTTGATTATCAACTCACTCCCGCCGACGGCGGTAAAGTGAAACTCCACATGAACATCACGCAAAGCGAAGTAAACGACCAGTTCGGCATGCTCGTTCCCGTCTACGCTGATTTCGGCACCGGCATGGTGCGCCTCGGCCAGGCAAGACTGGCTGGCAATAGTTCGCACGCCATCGAAGTCCTCCTCCCTAGTCAACCCAAAAAAGTCACCATCAACGCCTACAAAGACATTCTGGAGCGCTAACCGACTTGGTCGATCGCGCACGGCGCGTCCACGCCAGAATTCAGATGCGACTATTTCTGAGGCGAGCCGGCGCCGACCGCTTTTGGAGACAATTCTTCCGGCATGCGCGAATAATCCGGGAAGTTGCCGTACAGCTTTTCGTCGGGCTCCCCTTGTGTCACCGCCAACACCAGATATTTGCCGCCAACGAAGCAGCCCTTCCACGATTGCCCCACGCCGCCAAACACTTCGTCGCGATCGCCGCGCGACTTCACGGAATTGACGCCAACTTTAAATCCGCGCAACTCGCTGGCCACACGCTTGGCAATTTTCGCATCGTCGCACGCAATCGAAGACACCAGCGCGCCATTTGACACGTTCATCTCCGAAACCAACTCCTCGATGTGGTCCACAACCACAATCGTGTCCAACGGACCAAACGGCTCGCTGTGATACAGCCGGCAATTCTTAGGAATATTCAGCAGCGCGGCCGGTCCAACGTATGCGGACACGTCCTGGTTGGGAAAAAACATACTCTCCTGCACGCCACCTTCGTACAAGCTGATCGCCCCTTTGCCCAGCGCCTCCACATACAGCACGCGCAGCTCCTCCACTTTTTTGCTGTTAATCAGCGGACCGAAATCCAGCTTGGGCAACGGATCGCTTTCCGATTCCACCATCACCGGATTTCCGTATCGCAAACTGCGCAGCACCGGCAAATACATTTCCAGAAATTGCGGAAACAATTCACGCTGCACCACATATCGCACATACGCCGTGCACCGCTGCTTGCCATAGTCAAAACCCTTCTTAATTTGCTGGCCCAGATTTGCCCAATCGGAAAATTGCCACACGCCATACGTGTTTACGCCTTCCATCTCCAAAATGTAGCGCTTGTTTTCGTCGTACAGCGTTGAGGCAATCACGCCGCCATTCGTTTTCCCGCCCACGAACGCCAGGCAATCCACAAATTCATTGCGCACCAGCGCCTCGCTCAGTTGTCCGCCCGACCCGTTCACCAGCGATACCGGCAAGCCACAGCGCCGCGCCACCGCATGCGCCACCGTCAACGCGTACAACCCGCCATCCGTCGGCGTTTTCGAAATGGTGGAATTCCCCGCCAGCACTTGCACCAGCACCGCATGCATCAGCACCGACATAGGATAATTCCACGACGCGATGTTCGAAATTAGTCCCAGCGGCGCGCGTTTGCCTAGCATCCCTTCGATATTGTCGACGTACCATTCCACACCACTGATGCAGCGGTCGATGTCCGTCAACGCCTGCGCATATGGCTTGCCGATTTCCCACATCAGCAGCAACGCGATCAGTTCTTTTTGTTTTTTCAGACCGGCGAGACAATCGGTGACGCGGCGGCGGCGTTCATCCAGGTCCGCCTTGGCCCAGTGCGACGCTTCCGACTTCGCGTATTTCACCGCGCTGCGAGCAGCTTCCAGATCGATCATCGGGATGCGCCCGATGCTGCGCCCGTCAATCGGCGTTTCGTAGTGGCGCCCGAAGCCCGGTTCCTTCCACTCGCCTTCCATCAGATTCAAGACGCGCCCCTCGGCATCAAACGCTTCGGGCGCTTCCGCTCTCAATTTTGCAGACAAACTTCCCCATTCGGCTGCAGGCGCAACTAATGGCATGCTCGGCCTCTCCTCTGAACCAGTTGGGGATTATAGACCTGAGGCACCGCCGCGATGCTCATAGTTTTGCTTATCGCGTATAGCGCTCGCCGTTATGCTAGCCGGTTGGGACTTCCGTTGATTGGTCGCAGAAATTGTTGCCGTGCGGCTTTATGTTTTCGCGGGGCGCTACAGAAGTGCCTTCACCAGATTGCGGCCGCTGCGTTTCGCCTCATACAGCATCTGATCAGCTTTGCGCACCAGCACGCTGAAATCCTGATCATCCTTGCCCGTGCTTCCCGCCACCCCAAAGCTAGCAGTGACATGCACGCTCTGCCCCTGCAGCGGAAACGACAACGCCGCAAACTGCTCCCGAAAGCGATTGATAGTCGCCTCCACATGCGCGGCCTCCACATGCGTAACAACCAGCAG
>Ga0210396_10000517_pt1 | contig 50776 bp, 33 predicted proteins | sample IncBWH17OmetaG_FD_155466 | JGI IMG/M metagenome (GOLD analysis project Ga0210396, IMG submission 155466) | Forest soil microbial communities from Barre Woods Harvard Forest LTER site, Petersham, Massachusetts, United States - Inc-BW-H-17-O ... | reverse complement strand
ATATCGCCGTACGCTCGCTCCCATTTTCGAATGCGAAGAGACGGCCTACACCGCCGAATGGGACGCGACCCAGCCCCGGGAACGCAAATTGATGATCGCCATCGCGCGCCTCATCCTCTCGGATCTCGGCTCCCCCTGCAAAGGTTCCCGCCGCGAACGGAAGACCGCAGCCGCCTGACCATCCCCAAAACGAAAAGAGCCTCAGCTGTTTGGGCAACAGCCGAGGCCCTTAGTCTTTCTAGCAAGGACTCTAGATCGTCACCTCTTTCAATGTGCCCTGCACGCCTGGCCTTTCACCACTCCCGTCAGAACACCGCCCGCAGCCGTAAGTGTTCGGCTGTAGCAGTAGCCCGTCGAGTCCTTCGTGTTGTAGGTCTGCGTGTTGGCCTGCCCGGTGTTGCCAAGCACGTTAAAGCTGGAATCGAATTCCAACGTGTCAGACGGGTTGACCGCATTGGAAACGACGCTCCAGTACGACGTTTCCCCGTTGTTCGAGCGAGACAGCGCATTCTGATATGACTGATTAATCGTAGTCGTCTGATTGAGGGTTCCGTCGGGATTCGTCAAGAGCGAATAATCGACCGTGAGCGGCCAGCGCTGTGCGACGGATGACATGTGTCTCCCCGCTCGATCCACCGTGCTCGTGGTCGCCGTGATGTCGGTTGCCTGCGTGATGTCCTGTTCGAACAGCGTACTCGTCAGCACGAAATGCTGGCGGTTCCTGAAATTCACCGTCTGCTCAACGCCCGTCACCACTTTTCCGTGAGAGGTATTCACGTATCCCTTCACCACGGAATGGCGGTTGCTTGTGACGGTGACATAGCCTTGAGGATTGCCTTGCACCATCACGAGATTCTCGGTGACAGTCGGCGTGGGCGCGGCTGTCAACGTGCTGTTGAGGAGGCCCCCGGTCACGTGCGTCGCCCCGTGGTCCTGGTAAAGCAGCAGCGCCGCCGAGACCGAGAAATAGCTGTCGGCGTTAAACACACTAACGGCCACCGTGTGCGGATTCCCGTCATTCAATGACGCCGCAAACGGCGTCAGATCGACGCGATAAGGCACAAAGTTCAGCGTCTGCACACCGGGGATCGGGCGCCACAAATATGGATCGATGCCGCCCGTGTAGATCCACGGATACACTGGGGCGAACCCGGCTGGCTTTCCGTCAATCGTGATCTCCGATTCCCGGAAGCCCGTGTTGCCGCAACTTTGAAGCTCAGCCGCAACGTCATTCGGTACGCAGGTGTACCAGAACTCGTCACTCGACTGGCTCTGCGAGAAGACATCGAGGTAAGCGCGCTCAATATTCGTGGGCAGGGTAAAGGTTGCCGCGAGCTGATCCGTCGTCGTGAACAGCAACGCGGTCGAAGGCGACGGATTCAACGGCAGGACTTGGTCCGCGGCCACCGCAACGCGATCATCATCGCCGGGGGGATAGAACTGCAGGAAGGCATCGCCATGCAAACTACTGGTATAGGTCGAGTTCACTAGATTGCCGAGATCAACTGTCCCGGTTTGCGCCGTCGTGAGCAGCGCGCTGTAGTCGGTGATGTCGCGCTGAATGGTCCATAGCCGGCTCACAGTGTGGCTTGGCTCGGCTGTCGTCCCAAAATATATGTTCGTATTCCCCAGCCAGAGATTCGCGGTGCGGTCGAACTGCCGCCCAGCATCAACGGAGAAAGTCGCTACGAGAATCACCTTCGCCCACGGCCTCGCGCACGTGGGCGTGTATTGGAACGTTTTCGCATTGAAGTCAGCGAAGACGACATTGCTGAACAGTTGAACTGTGCAGGGCGTAGTTTCTGGGTGGCGAATCGGCGGATCGGCGCTAGCAGTGTTTGCAGAACCAATCGTCTGGGCAAATGCTATCGAGGCGAACATCATGGTGAAAACGACGAATGCGTTCCGAACTTTGATCGAGACTCTTTTGCTAGGAAGTGTAAGTTGTGTTGGATCAGAAGAAGAGCTTGGCATGACGTCCTCCGGAAAGATCGAAATCACACGCGGTGCAATTCAGAAAGCCCATCGGATGGATACAGGCAGAAAAAGCGGCGCCGCGAAGTGTAGCTGTCCCGGCACATGTCCGTCAAGAAGAGGTCCGCGAAATCCGGCGCAGGACGCCGAGTTTGGGGCGAAGCACATTGCGACAGTCTTTGGTCCAGCGTTCGCTCCTGGGCTCGAACATCGAGCTGCTTTTCTTGGCGCCCTTCGCGGCTCTTCGGGCAAACGAAAGCCCCAGACTTTCGACTGGGGCCATTCTCAGATGCGTACAAATTTACGGACACTGCTGTCCGCTTGGATAGTTTACCGGTGCGCCATCGCCGGTTCGTGCGCAGCCTTGAACGCCGTGTATCGCTTGTTGATCTCATCCCAATTGACGACGTTCCACCACGCCGCCAGGTACTCCGGACGCCGGTTGTTGTATTTCAGGTAGTACGCGTGCTCCCACACATCGTTGCCGAAGATCGGATACAGTCCCTGGCTGATGGGATTGTCTTGATTCGGCGTGGTGGTAACCAAGACTTCACCTTTCGTATTTCCTGCCAGCCAGACCCAACCGCTTCCGAATTGCTTCACGCCGCCGTCGTTGAACTTCGTCTGGAAATCCTTGAAGTTGCCGAAGGTTTTGTTGATCACTTCTGCGATCGGTCCCGATGGATCGCCGCCGCCCTTGGGCTTCATGATCTTCCAGAACATCGTGTGGTTCACGTGGCCGCCGGCATTGTTGCGGACTGCAGCGCGAATGTCTTCGGGAATCGCGTTCAGATCGCGAAGCAGATCTTCCGCCGTTTTCGACTGAAGATTCGAATACTTCTCCAGCGCGGCATTCAGGTTTTTAACGTAGGCCCCGTGGTGCATGTCGTGATGCAGGTGCATCGTCTTCTCGTCGATGGTGGGCTCAAGCGCCGTGTAGTCATACGGCAAAGGGGGTAGTTCGTGCGCCATGTTTATCCTCCAAGAATTAAAGATGACGGGATTTGGAACGGGGATTCAGTAGGCAACATTATAGTTCAGCGGGGCGCAAAGATGTTTCGCGGGTGGAGGGACAGGCGTCCCGCTGTCCGCAAGCAAAAACCGCGTCAGTTTTTCGGCGCGTTCACGTAGACGGGATTCGAGAAGATCCACAACGTCCAACGTCGCCAACCCGTCAGGCCAGGCTGACGCAGATAGGCTTCGGTCCGGTACCGACCCGGCCCAGGAAGCTTCAGATCGAGGGATCGTGTCTCCTGCTCCACAATCGTTTGCCCATCGCGAATGACCCGCAATCTCGGAATCCCCGCGCCCTCCGGCACTTTGACATGAAGCATGGCGTTCCGACTCCACGCAATCGACTCTCCCGGACCCGACGCAGCCTGACCCTCCGCAGTCACCGTTTGCGTGAAACCGTCCGCGGGATACATCGCATCGATCGAGCAGAAGGAATTGCCGGCCTTGATCGCGCCGAGAATCTGATCGGCGCTTGCATGATCGGGATCGACACCGGCCCGATCGCCCAGAAGCACGTGCTGCCGCGCCAGACTAAAGACCGACAGATAGCTGGGAAATTTCGCGACGTTGGTATGGCCGACGATAATATTCGCGTGCGCATCCGACCCGCAGATCCCCGCTACCGGACGCTGCGCCATCAGTTGATCCCACTTGGCAAAGTTCTCCCGCGGCGTGCGCGCCAGCCGCAACAATGCGAGCCTCTGATTCACGGGATACATCAACGCCGCGATCGCGAGATCCACCACCGTGTTCTTCCGCCAGACCGCATCATCGTTGAAAATTTCAATCCCGTCGTAATCGGTCGCTCCCCAATCTCCCCAGCGATCCCGGAGTCCGTACGGATGCGCGATAAAATTCACGGCGTGCGCCTTCCGCGTCGAGGCCATCAGGCTTCGCGCATCGCGGCTGCCGCCGCGCGGCCAGGTATCGTCCAGGCCCAGAGCGAGAAAATGGCCGCTCGAAGTCGAAACTTCTTCTCCGTCGATCACCGCAAAATCAGGCGGGTCGGCTGCCGCCACTTCCGCCTGCGCCATTGTGATGTTGTGATCCGTCACCGTCAGAAACGACAGGTTCGCCGACCGCGCAGTCGCAATGATCTCCGGAAGCGAGCCGCTCCCGCACGACGCATTCGTATGGACGTGAATTATTCCGACGCGTTCTCCATGGGAAGGCGTCCCCGCCAGGCTCGGCAAGCGGGTCAACAACCCATCCAGCCAAACCGTCATTACGAACGCGGCGACCACCAGAAGGCAGTATCCCGCAAAACGCCATCTTCTCTTTTTCGGGGAACTCGAAGGTGCGGCTCCGGCTTCTCCGTCAACGGGGGCCGAAGTCTGAATTAGTTCGGGTACAGATTGCAGCGTGGAACTCAAGTGAACCGAGTGTGACTTTAGCGCTCCAATGGTGTCAAGAAAAAACGGGCTTCCAGGCACCTCTGATCGAATATTGCCCAATTAATGCTGTCCCCGGTTCGAAATCTGCGACGCTCGCGTCGTCAACGGTTCACCGTCTGACAGTTGATAAACTGCTTCGACCCCATGGAAGCCCCAGCCCCGACCCGCGCACGCCTCGAATCCATTGACCTTCTGCGCGGACTCGTCATGATCCTGATGGCGCTCGATCATGTGCGCGACTACCTCGGCGCGCCCGGCGCCAATCCCACCGACATGGCCACCACGACCGCCCCTCTGTTCTTCACGCGCTGGATCACGCATATCTGCGCGCCAACGTTCTTCCTGCTGACCGGCACGGGCGCTTACCTCACGCTGCGCCGTAAGACGAAGAAGCAGCTGTCGGGTTTCCTCGTCACGCGCGGCTTGTGGCTGATTTTTCTGGAAGTCCTCATCCTGCGCTGCTTCGCGCTGCAATTTAACTTCGACTTCCGCCTGACCATGCTCGTCGTCATCTGGGCGCTCGGCTGGGCGATGATCGTGCTCGCCGCTCTGGTTCACGTTCCCGACGCGGCCGTCATCGCATTTGGCGTGATTCTGATTCTGACCCACAACCTCCTGGACCCCGTGCAAGCTGCGTCCTTCGGGGCGTTCGCGCCCTTGTGGAACATCCTCCATGCTCCCGGAGTGCTTCTCGCCACACCGCGCTTCATGATTTTCCTGGCCTATCCACTAATTCCCTGGGTTGGTGTGACCGCCGTCGGGTACGGTTTAGGCAACATCTATCACTGGGCGCCGGAGCGCCGCAGAACGTTCCTTCTTTCGCTGAGCATCGCACTCATAGCCGGCTTTGTCATCTTGCGTAGGATCAATCTGTATGGCGACCCGTTTCCATGGAGTCACCAGAGGTCTGACGCCTTCACGTTTCTTTCGTTCCTCAACACGACCAAGTATCCGCCCTCGCTGCTTTTCCTCTTGATGACTCTCGGTCCAGCGATGCTGCTGCTGTGGGCGTTCGATCGCGGCATGCCAAATTGGCTGCGTCCCGTGGTGGTCTTCGGCCGAGTGCCGCTGTTCTACTACGCGCTGCACCTGGTGCTAACGCACCTGGTAGCTATCGCGATCTGTTATGCGCGCTACGGTGAAGTCCACTGGATGTTCGAATCGCCGGGTCCGGCGCAGTATCCCGTCACGCCGCCGCCCGGATGGGGCGTAGGCCTGCCGACGACCTATCTGGTGTGGGCCTTTGTCGTGGTCGCGCTCTATCCCGTTTGCGCCTGGTTCGCGAGATTGAAGCAACGACGCAGCGATCCGTGGCTGAGCTATTTGTAGAGAGCGGCGTTCGGTGTTGGGATTCGGTGTTTGGTGTTGGGGATGCGTTGGAGCGACGGGCGTCCTCGCCCGTCCGAGCGCCTGCTCGTCCCTGAGATTTTCTTTGCGAACTTTGCGGGTTTTCTTTGCGCCCTTTGCGGTTAAAAGCTCCCACTCCGGATTTCCGCAAAATGTCGGCCTTCGCGAAGGTTGCCGAAAGTGCCTTCCTCTGTGCTCTCTGTGGTGAAGGTTTTTTTGCCCGACGTCAGCTATTCTTCCCCGCGACCGCCAGTTGCACACACAAAGCGACGCCTTCCGCCGCGAGCGACACTTCCGGCATATCGGGAAACGTCGGCGCAATCCGTATGTTACGGTCCTCGGGATCTTTGCCGTAGGGATACGTCGCTCCCGCGGGAGTCAGTTCCACGCCTGCCTCTTTCGCGAGCGCCACCACTCGCCGCGCGCAGCCCTTTGGAACATCCAGGCTGATGAAATATCCGCCCTTCGGATGCGTCCACGCGACCTCGGGAATCCCCGCCAGCTTTTCGGAAAACACACTCAACACCTTCTGGAATTTGGGCGCGATGACGTCGCGATGCCTGTCCATCAGGTCGAGAATGCTGTCGTGACTTTTGAGAAAGCGCACGTGCCGCAACTGATTCAGCTTGTCCGGTCCAATCGTGCGCGGTGTAAACCGCGCCAGCAGCCACTTCACGTTCTCCGCCGACGCCGCAAACAGCGCCAGCCCTGCGCCCCCAAGCGTGATCTTCGAGGTCGAGGCAAAGACGAACGCCCGATTCGGATGCCCGTGCCGCGCACACAACTCAAGCACATTCGCGATCTCGATTCGATCAAGCGTCAGGTGATGAACCGCGTAAGCGTTGTCCCAGAAGAGCCGGAAATCCGGCGCAGCCGTCTTCATCGCGGCCAATCGCTCGATGACCGCGTCCGAATACACATGTCCCGTGGGATTGCTGTACTTCGGTACGCACCAGATCCCCTTGATTAACGCATCGCTCGCGGCCAGCCGCTCGACCTCGTTCATGTCGGGGCCGTCCTCTGTCAGACGAACTGGGATCATGCGGATGCCGTAGTCCTCGCAGATCCGGAAATGGCGATCGTATCCGGGAACCGGACACAAAAACGCGATCTCTCCCTGCTTCGACCACGGAGCCGCGCTGTCGCAAGTCCCCTTAAGCAGCGAATAGACGACCGCATCGTGCATCAGCGCGAGCGAGGAATTGTTCGCGACCACCACCTGGTCCGCCGGTGCCCCGAGCAAGGTAGAGAACAGCCGCCGCGCCTCCACCAAGCCCTGCAGGTTCCCGTAGTTGCGGCAGTCGGTCTTATCCTCCGCGAGATAATCCACCGGCGACGACAGAAGCGCGGCGCTCAAATCAAGTTGCGCCGACGAGGGCTTGCCCCGCGTTAAATTCAGTTTCAGGCCTTTCGCTTTGAATGCAGCGTAACTCTCTTGAATAGACTGGATCGATGGCATCTGGGCGACGTCGGTCATTGATTCGTTTTCCGGGATCGATTTTCGCCGCACGAGCGGCGCAGAACCATTATCCATGATGAAAGGTCTGTGCAGGGCGACACTTTTCGCATTGAAGGACTCGGGACTAGCACGGACGACGTGGGGACAGCCGCCCTCGGCTGTCCGGCGGAGCGAAGCTCCGCAGTTGGCTTGCCCGTCTTCCGCGTCCCCGGAGGTTTAAGATGTTCTCCCATTTCTGCTCGCGGCGCGAACGGGACCCGTCAGCTGCTAAAGTGGCGAATCTCGCACGCTCAGCTCTCTGGGGACACGAAATTATGAAGAAGGTCGTTTGGCTGGTTGGTTGTATCGTCGCGACAGGTACTCTCGTCTATGGCCAAATCACGGCCGATCCCGACTTGCTGGCCGCCATCGAAAAGATCAAGGCCGTCGACAACCATACGCACGTGAGCAAGGTCGTCGCCGCCGGCGAGCAGGACCGCGATTTCGACGCGTTGCCCTGCGACATCATTGAGGCCGGGGCCGACACGCTGATGGCGCGCCCCGAGAACCCGCAATTCCTCGAGGCCTGGAAGAGACTCTACGGTTACAAGTACGACGATCGCGAGCCCCCTCACGTAAAAGAACTCATCGCTGCCCGCGAAAAAATCATGCGCGAGCAGGGCGACCACTTCCCTGCCTGGGTGCTCGATCAACTCAACATCCAGTACATGTTCGCCAATCGCGTCGCCTTGGGACGCGGACTCGATGCCCCGCGCTTTCGTTGGGTCCCCTTCGACGATGCGCTGATGTCCCCTCTCAATGCAGACTCGGTTGCCGACACGCCCGATAAGAAAGTCTTCTACGGTCAGGAAGCCAAAATTCTGAAAATGTACATGTCGGAGGCAGGCCTGACCGGAATGCCTGCGACGCTCGACGACTACGTCGAGAAGGTCATCAAGCCGACGCTCGCGGCGCAGAAGAAAGCTGGCGCTCCAGCCATCAAATTCGAGGCGGCCTACCTGCGGCCGCTGAATTTTGGCCGGCCTTCGGCGACGGACGAGGCGGAAGCAAGCCAGATTTACGCGCATTACGCCAACGGCGGAGCCGGATCACGCATGGAAGTTCTGCGCGTGCAGAACTTTCTCTTTCGCCAGATCGCTCGCGAGGCAGGTCGTCTCGGAATGGCAGTCCACATCCACACTGGGCAGGGCTGCGGAAATTATTTCGATCTTGCCGGAGCCCGTCCCACCGAATTGGAGTCGATTCTCGACGACCCCTCGCTCCGCAAGACGAATTTCGTTTTACTTCACGGAGGAGCGGGTCCTTACACGAAGGAAATTTCGGTGCTCGTCTCAAAGCCGAATGTCTACGCGGACTTCTCGGAGCAGGACGCGCTGCTTCCACCGCGAGCACTGAGCGCCGTCTTGCGCGACTGGCTCGAGTGGTATCCCGAGAAGATCCTCTATGGCACCGACCTCGCCCCCGGACCGCCCGAACTGGACTGGGACGTGATCGGGTACTCGACGAATCAAACTGCCCGACGTGCATTGGCCATCGCACTCACAGGAATGGTGAACGACGGCGAGATCACCCGCGACCGCGCCCTCGAACTCGCCCGCATGGTGTTACGGGACAACGCGACGAAGCTGTATGGTTTACCCGAGTAGATCTCAACGCGTGAGCCGCAGGTAGCGCTCGTAACTTGTCGGCTCACGTGGAGACAGCCGCCCCCGGCTGTCCGGCTGAGCGCAGCTCCGCGGCGGCTTAAATTTATATTATCTTATAGCTAATTTTTGCTAAAACGCGTTATAGGAGCTTCTGAGAAGCCCGGATGGCCCAAACCATCACCCGACGCCTTATCGTGCGCCCACGCGTCTCTAATCGCATTTAAATGGCATCCGGCAGAGTTTAGTCGGGGACAATTTCAATCACTTACAAGCCTCATGCAATTATCAACAACTTAGCTCGGAGTGAATCATTTTGAGACGAGTCTTGAATCCCTACTTTACCGAAGAAAGCCGCTGATACTCGACCCCGCCTTCATCCGACATCAGAACCCAGAGCGTGTAGATGCCGAGCGCCGTTCCGAACGGGGGATGAAACAGCGCGATCACGCCCAGAACGATGGCCACGACCCGCGCCCACGGCTTCCGGTCCCGTAAGCCCAGGCCGACCAGAATGCCGCCCACGGCAATCAGCAGGATCGTGCCTCCCACGATCGTCAATAGCAGCGGACCAAGCGTGCGCGCAACGACGCTGTCCTGAATCACGAAATGGGCCACGCTGCTGGCAAAAAACAATCCGAGAGCCGGCAGCAGAAACAACACGCCCACGACGATCCAGAGGGTTCCCAGCGTCGACAGGTGATTCTCCAGGCGACTGCGGGTCAACGCGCTCACCGGATCGCCGATCACCTTGCCGCACTTGGGGCAGACGTTGTAGCCGGGTCGCAATTCACTGCCGCAGCCGTTGCAGAACATGAGGGCCCCTCCCAAACAAATGTTAGGTCTTAGGTATTAGGTTTCAGGAAGATCTCAGCACCTGACACCCGAGACCTAACACCGGATACCTGAATCGGGTCCTGACTGAATATACGAATTTCCGGGGCAAATTGTTCCAAACGATGCGCACGCCGACAATGCCGCGGCTGCCCGCCCGGAAATCATTGTTAGCTCTAGAGGTACATGGCCTTTCTGGCGTTGAGCGGAGTCGGAACTTAGCAGAGAATCAGGCAAGGCCCCTGAAGATCGTGCATTCGTGCGACGGAGAACAGGCGTGTTTCTGCGACGTGTTTTCATTCTTACCCTTTTGCTGTTAAGCGGGGCGACGCTGGCGCTGGCAAAAGACATAGCGCTGATCGCGAACAAGGGTGGTTCGGTGTCTGTGCTCACCATGCCCGAACTGGTGAAGCTCTGCAAAGCACAAACGAGCCGCTGGCCGGATGGAAAATCGGTCACGCTCATCGTCAGGGACCCGGCTTCGCCGGAGATGAAGATGGTGCTGGAAAAGATTTACTCCTCGACGCCGGAAGCCGTGAACGAACTGATCGTAACGGCAAATCACGGCCGCATGAACCATCCCGCGATTCTTGTTGTGAGTTCGGACGAAGAACTGGTCAAGAAAGTGGCCGGAACGCCTGGGGCAGTCGGCCTTGTAGACGTATACGCGATCAATAGCTCGGTCGATGTCATCAAGATCGCCGGCAAGCTACCTTTCGAGCCAGGATACCCATTGCACGGAAATTAGCCGCGTGAATTCCCCCGGTGCGCGGCGAGTAAGACCGGCCAGGTGAGAAACGGTCTTCCTATCAGCGATATGCAAAAGGAAGCGACGAACGACATGAGCGGAGCTGCCCCCCAACGCAAAAAGACCGCGCCTTATACGCGCCGCTACCCGCGCTTCCCGATGGATGTGCGCATGGACGTGCAGGTCTTCCGTGCGGGCAGCATCAGCTATCTGTGGGGCCGCTCCACCGAGCTTGGGCTCGATGGCATTGGCGCAACGTTGACCGGCGATCTGGAGCCCGGCGAAGTCGTTTCGATGGAATTTCCGCTGCCGCTCAGTCCGTACCCGGTAAAATTGCGGGCGATTGTGCGCTACCGGATCGGCTTACACTACGGATTCGAATTTCTGACGCCCACACCCGAACAGCGCGCCTCTCTCGACCGTGTCTGCCAGATGCTGGCCGCGGGCGCGTAGGAAATCTGCAGCCTCCGCCTGAAATGTAGGCCGTCTTGACTGAGATTGAAGTTCGCCGTCATCTCCTCCGTGCCGCCATCCTGGGAGTGTTGGTGACTGCCCTGCTCGTTGGATATCAACTCGTAGCGGATTCCTTACGCCTTCAGCCCTTGCATCCGGTTCTTTTCGTGTTTGTTGCCCTCATCTGTCCGCCATGTCTTCTCTCGATCCCATTCATCGATGTAGATCCAGGCACTGGTGCTTTCTATTTCATATGGTCGTTGATAGCTTGCTTCAACGCTGTGATTTATGCGCTGGTTAGCTTGACTGTAATGAGATCGCGGGAAAAATCGAAACAGTCACAATTGTGATGCTTAGCGCGATTTCGGAACCAGCCGGACTTCAAACAGACGCGGCCACAATTTCCCCGTCACGAACAAGCGTTTCCGCGCGGCATCGTAGGCGATGCCGTTGAGAACCGCACCGGGTTGCAACTGGTACATCGGGCTGAGCACACCACTCAGGTCAATCCATCCCACAACTTCCCCCGTCTGAGGCGAAATCCGCGCAATCCGATTGGTTTGCCAGATGTTAGCGAACACTTGCCCATCGACGAACTCCAGTTCATTCAGCTGATCGATCGGCTTGGGCCCATCGTGTATATGGATTCGGCGTTTCTCGCGCAGGGTCGCGGCGTCGAGAATACGAATGTCCGCGGTGCCGTCACTCATGTACACATCGGCGCCGTTTGAGGTTAGGCCCCAGCCTTCGCCGGGATAAGAAAATTGCCGAAGCCGGCGAAACGTGTTCAGGTCATAGACGAATCCGACCTGCGATTTCCACGTCAGCTCGAGAATCTGGTCGCGGACGATGGCGATGCCTTCACCAAAGTACTCATACGGCAGGTCAACCCGCTCGAGAACTTCGCCCGTCTCCAGACGCACTTTTCGCAGCGACGAGCGCCCCTGAAGCCCGGTCCCTTCATAAAGAAAGCCGCCGTGATAAACGAGGCCCTGCGTAAAGGCGTTTTCGTCGTGAGGATAAGCCTGAACCACTTCATAGCTGTAAGTTGGCGTTTGCCTGGAAGTTGATCGCGATACAGTTTGTGCAGAGAGCGATGCCGTGGAAAGGACCGCGAGGAAGGCCGCGCAAATTCGCAGGGACGTCGGGCGGTAGTTGTGCGAAAAACTTCGTGGTTCAGTTCTGAGCATTACGCGAAGACCATACACTGACGGGGTGTCGACGAGGAAGAGAAGGTGTCTGGTAAACCTATCGGCAGCTTACGGGCGTTAACCTCAGCGGCTAAAGCCGCGTCTTTACTGCGCCTGAGCGGCACGGCTGAAGCCGAGCCCTTCCCAAACCTGACCGGTTCTCAACCCAATCCCCGAAGGCGAATCTAGATTCCATCCTGCATTCTGGGATCGTGCAGAGCTGCGATCGTGCAAGTTCGGAGCGTTTCGAATGCTCGAAATTCCGGCAGATTCCCAATTACCTCCGTAACTTTTTGGTAATGGTGCGACCTTCTAAAATTTAAACGCGAGTCGGGGTTTCTTGGGAGGGGGTCCCTGAAATGGGTGACGAAATCACCCAACCTGCTCAGTCCGCTGAACTTGTGCGCGCGAAGGTCCTGCAGGAGGCTTTGCGGCGGGGAACGCAGCCCGCCATGGTGACTCCGCAGATGACGCAGCGCCGACTGTGGACGCCTGCCTGGGACGAGCAAGAGCCGGCCATCCAACGAGCGTACCTGGAACAACTGGTGGAGTGCGCGCCGGAAGCGATCAGCATTCTCGACGTGCAGCACCGGATCACACGAATCAATTCAGAATTCACGCGGCTGTTCGGCTTCTCGCCGGACGAAGCGCTGGGAGAGCGTCCGTCGGAGCTGATCGTGCCGGCCGAGCGGACGGCGGAAACCGACTGGATCAAAGAATCAGTGATCCGCGGACAGAAGATCACGCTCGAGACTCGGCGGCAGCGCAAGGACGGTTCTCTGGTGGACGTCTCGGTGTCATGCGCGCCGGTCACGGTGGATGGGACGCACGTCGGGTACTACGTTCTTTACCGCGACATCGAGGAGAGCAAACAAGCGCAGACGCTCAGTTCGGCGCTGTACCGGATCGCCGAGCGGACGAGTTCGGCTGCGGATCTGCAAGGCTTTTACGCCTCGATCCACAACATTGTGGGCGAGTTGATGAATGCCCGGAACTTTTACATTGCTCTGTACGATCCGGCGACGCAGCTCTTGAGCTTCCCGCACTTTGTGGACGAAGTGGATGAGGCGCCCGTGCCGAAACCGTTGGGCCGCGGGCTAACCGAATATGTATTGCGCACGGGCGAGCCGTTGCTGGCATCTCCGGAAGTGTTCGAGACGCTCGTGGGTCGCGGCGACGTGGAGTTGATCGGCGCGCCTTCCCTGGACTGGATGGGCGTTCCCCTGCGCGCCGGCAACGAAACATTCGGCGTGCTGGTGGTGCAGAGCTACAGCGCTGACGTTCGGTTCGCGGAGCGCGATAAAGAGATCCTGACATTCGTTTCGCAGCAACTGGCCAGCGCGATCGATCACAAGCGCCACGAAGAAGCCCTGCGACGATCCGAAGCACGCTATCGGTCGCTGGTGCAGAGCGCGGTTTACGGAATCTACCGCTCCGATGCGCACGGCCGGTTTCTGGATGTGAATCCGGCGCTGATTGCAATGCTGGGCTACGACTCGCCCGAGCAGGTGATGCAACTGGATCCGGTGTGCGAAGTGTTTCTGAATCCCGAGGAACACGAGCGGCTGACCAAGGAATTACAGCAGAAAGGGCGGCTCGACGGGCTCGAAGTGCGGTGGAAACGAAAAGATGGCGGCGCCATCACGGTCCGGTTGAGCGGACGCGGCACGAGTGGTCCCGAAGAAGTAGAGAATGTGCTGGAGATCATCGCCGAGGACGTGACGGAGCGGCGCGCCCTGGAAGATCAGTTTCGCCAGGCCCAAAAGATGGAAGCGGTTGGACGGCTGGCCGGCGGCGTGGCTCATGACTTCAACAATCTGCTGATGGTGATTAGCGGGTATACCGAAGTTCTGCTTGATGAGTTGAAATCCCAGGACGAACTGCAAAGCAAGGCCGAAGCGATTCAGCAGGCAGCCGACCGGGCCACCACGCTCACGCGGCAACTTCTCGCGTTCAGCCGCAAGCAACTGCTGGAACTCAAGGTGGTGGACGTTAACGCCATCGTGTCCGACATGGAGCGGCTGCTGCGCCCGCTGATCGGCGAGACGATCGAGCTCTCCACTCATCTGAAGCCCGACGTCGGTCATACACGCGCCGACGCCGGTCAACTCGAACAAGTGATCATGAATTTAGTGGTAAACGCCCGCGACGCAATGCCGACAGGCGGAAAGGTTCTGATCCAGACCGAGCGGCTGGAACTGGATGCGCGGCGGCGCGAGCATTCGCTGATTCCTCCCGGTCCATACATTCTGCTTTCTGTGTCGGACACGGGAGCCGGCATGGACAAGGAAACGCAGTCGCGAATTTTCGAGCCGTTCTTCACGACCAAGGAAAAAGGCAAGGGAACCGGACTGGGGCTCTCGACCGTGTACGGCATCGTGAAGCAAAGCGGCGGATTCATTTTTGCGCACAGCGAGATGGGCCAGGGCACGACCTTTCGCATCTATCTTCCGCGCGTGGAAGACGCCGCCGAGCATAGCGGTCCTGTCAAAAATCCAGCTGCGGCGGCGGGCGGATCGGAAACGGTGCTGCTCGTGGAAGACGAAGAGTCGGTGCGGCAACTCGTGCGCGATACGCTGGCCGCCAAAGGCTACAAGGTCATCGAAGCCCCGAACGGCGAAGCCGGACTGAAGGTGTCGGACGAACACACGGGGACGATTGAAGTGCTGATCACTGACGTGGTGATGCCGGGCATGGGTGGGCGGGAACTCGCGAAGCGGGTGTCAGCGGCGCGGCCGGATATCAAAGTCCTGTTCCTCTCCGGCTACACCGAGGACGCGATCATCCACGAAGGCGTGCTCGAACCGGGCACCGCATTTCTGCAAAAGCCCTTCACTCTACAAATGCTTTCACGCAAGGTTCGCGAAGTTCTGCGTGGCGAGATCTGACGCCCGAGAATCCTCATCGGGGACACCCAGGTTAGCGTCCAAAGAGCGGACGCGAACCTGGGCCACCCCAATTCGCGGGCCTGCCGAACTGGCTTTCGATTGGCATCCAAATCCTCGTTCCCTCTGGACAAACGAAAGCAAACGATATAAAAAGAAAGCCGAAGGGAAAGTGACGTTTTGCGCCAGTTTCCCCGGGGGAATCCTTGCTCAACGAAGAGCGCCGCAGAGCGATCCTCGAAATTCTGAACCGGGAGGGCCGCGTGCTGGTCCTCGACCTGGCAAAGCGTTTCGCGACATCGCAGGTCACCATCCGGAAAGATCTGGAAGACCTGCACGCTCACGGATTGATTCACCGCACGCATGGCGGTGCTTTGCCTGCTCGCGAAGGCGCCTTGGAAGATCCGACGCTGCGCGAGAAAGAGAAGCTGCACCGCAAGGAAAAACTGAGAATTGCGGAGGCTGCGGCACGACTGGTGCAGGAAGGGCAGGTGGTAATCCTTGATTCCGGGACCACCACCACGGCGATCGCGCGCGCTTTACGTCACTTTCAAAATCTTACGATTGTGACGAACGCGGTGAACATCGCGGCGGAGCTTTCGGGCACTGCGGTGGAAGTCATTCTGACCGGCGGCACGCTGCGGAAGAACTCATTCTCCCTAGTGGGGCCTATCGCCGAAGAAACCCTGCACCGCCTGAACGCCGATCTTTTGTTTCTGGGAGTGGATGGATTTGACGTGCAATACGGGTTGAGCACGCCGAACCTGCTGGAAGCGAAGGTGAACCGCGTAATGGTCGAGGTGGCCAAGCGCACTGTGGCTGCGTGCGATTCGAGCAAATTCGGAAGGCGAAGCCTGTCGTTGATCGCGCCGCCGCAAGCATTGCATGAAGTGATTACCGATCGCGGTGCGCCGAAGTCGGACGTCAAGATGCTGAAGAAAGCGGGGATCGAGGTGACACTTGTCTGACGCTGGGAGCACCCCTGCCAATGCGCAGTCGCCGAATGGGTCTTATACGCTGATCGAGATCCTGAGCCAGCCGCTGTGCTGGAAATCGATTTTCAGCGATTTCGAAAAGACCGGCGAGCTGAAGAACATCGCGAAGGAATTTTCCGATGTGCCCGAGTGGCTGTTCATCGGATGCGGCTCGAGTTATTACGTGGCGCAATCGGCAGCGGCCACAATGACAACGCTGACCGGCAGGCGGGCGCAAGCGATCCCCGCCTCGGAGCTGCTCTTGTTTCCCGAGTTGGCGCTGGGTGGAAGGGGAAAGTTCCTGCCCATCCTGATTTCGCGTTCAGGAAGGACATCGGAAGTCTTGCGGGCGGCGGAATTTTTTCGCGAAAAAGCGATCCCAACGCTCGGGGTTGGGTGCGCGACCGGACAGGCCCTAGAGAAATTGGTGACCCGCGCCATCATTCTTCCACCCGCGGATGAGCAGAGCACGGTGATGACGCGGTCGTTCAGTTCGATGCTAATGACGCTGCAGGCGCTGGCAGCGACGATCGCGGGCCGCACCGACTTTCTGCAGGCTCAGCGTACGGCTGTCCCCAAGACTGCGGAGGTCTTGCTCTCAACGCTTCCGCAGCAGGTCCACAGCTTTGTAGGCAAGCACAGGTTTGACGACTACGTGGCTCTTGGACAAGGCGGCGTTTACGGAATCGCCTGTGAGACTGCGCTCAAGCTCACGGAGATGTCGGTGTCGTACGGGCAGAGCTTCCACGCGCTGGAGTTCCGTCATGGGCCGAAGTCGATCGTGAGCGGACGGACGCTGATTGTCTGTTTGCTATCGGAGTCTGGGTACTCGGCCGAAGTTGAAGTTCTGGAAGAGGTGAAGCGTTTGGGCGGGACAACGCTCGTGGTCGCGAACCAGGCAGAGAGTCGCGCAAAAAAGTCGGCGGATCTGTTGATCGAGCTGAAGGCAGAGGTGCCGGAGGCAGCGAGGCTCCCGCTCTATGTCCTGTCTGGCCAGCTGATGGGACTCTACACCGGACTCGGCAAGGGACTGGATCCCGACAATCCGCGCAACCTCAGTCGCGTTGTCGTGCTTGAAGACGAGGATCCTCGGGAAGAACCCACGCATGCCGCAATTTGACGTCACGATTGCGGGCGAGCTGAATCTCGACCTGATTCTTTACGGACTCCCCGCGGAGTTGCCGGAGGAGCGGGAACTGCTTGCTCAGCGCATGATGCTGACGCTCGGGAGTTCCTCGGCGATCGTTGCCCACAACCTGGCTGCACTGGGTTGCCGCGTTGGGTTCGTGTCGAAGATTGGTGATGATCCTTTCGGCCAGATCGCGGTCGAGAGGCTGGCTGCGGGCGGCGTGGACGTCAGCAGGGTTCGCAGGGTTCCCGGAGAAACGAAGACCGGCCTGACGGTGATCCTGCAACGGGAGCAGCGGCGGAACATTCTCACCTATCCAGGAACCATCTTCGAGCTTGCTCCGGAGGATCTGGATTTCGATTACCTGGCGGACTCAGGGCACTTTCACCTGTCGTCGTATTATTTGCAGCGAGGAATGACTGCGCATGTCAGCGAACTGTTCGCGCGACTCAAGGCCGCGGAGCTCACCATCTCACTCGACACGAATGACGATCCCGACGACACGTGGCAGGGAGGGCTGCTGGATGTTTTGCGCTATGTGGATGTGTTCCTGCCAAACGCTCGAGAACTAAAGCGGATTGCGGGAACCAATGACCTGGATGCAGCGATGAACGCTATCACGCAGAAGGTGCCCGTGGTCGTGGTGAAGATGGGCGAGCGGGGCGCGATTGCGCAGCGCGGGGGCCAACGCATCGAGAGCCCGGCCGCGCGCGTGAACTTTGTGGATCCGGTGGGCGCAGGCGACAGCTTCGATGCGGGATTCCTTTCTCAATACGTGCGCGGAGCTGACCTGGAGACCTGCTTGCGCTGGGGCAATCTCGCGGGAGCATGGTCGACGACGCAGCCCGGCGGGACCGAAGCCTTCCGGGACAAAGACGCAACGATCTCTTTTCTGCGGGAACACGGGGCGCAGATTTGATCAAGTAAGGCGGCGCAATTGGCCAAACCATCCTTGTAGTTTTCCTATTGGCAAAGGCGCGAAGCCACATGACTCGTTGCGGATTGTCTGCACGCTCTTTCGACCACATGTAAAGAAACGTCAAAGGTGCAATTGGCGCGTGTCCGTTGGTAACCACTTTCGCTAGCAACCTTTTGATATTCTCAAACATATAAACAATTGAGGGTGGGCGTGCAACGCATGCGTCCGGGATGGCGACCGGAACGCAACTTTCGGCCAGAGCTTGGGTTAGAACCAGCTTACTTGGATTCAATCAGAGTGGAGGCGTTGCCGTGTCCAGTCGTTGCGCTACAGAACTGTCTTCCTGCAAGTTTTTACCTCAACAACATCCTCACAAGCTCCTGTTAGGTGTCACGCTCGCACTGCTGGGATTCGCGCTGGCCTGCGGATCGGGCGGCTCCAGTATCCCGATCACCGGAACTTTCGGGAACAGCAGCATGAAGGGCAACTATACCTTCCACTTGTATGGCGTCGATACCACGGGTTTTCAGTACGCGGAGGCCGGCGTATTCGTGGCCGACGGCAATGGCAACATCACGAGCGGGACCGACGACTTCAATCAACTGAACAGCAGCAGTCCTCTGGTTTCCAATGGCATGACTGGGACGTACAGCATCGGCAAGGACGGCAACGGACAGATCATCTTCACTCTGGCGAATGTTGCGCCCCCGAATAACACATTTAGTGTAGCCATCACGCTGGTCAGCACGTCGAAGATGTACATGACGGAGATCGACTCGTTTGCGAACGCGTATGGCGCAGCGACGTTGCAAGACACAACCGCGTTTACGGCGCCGCCCAGCGGGACATTCGCATTTCGCATTCACGACAAGGCCGCCTCTGGCTCGGCGGCGTTAGTCGGAGCGATGACTTCGAATGCCGGAACGATCAGCGGAACCCTGGATGAATTACGGACCGGCACGCTGAGCTCCGGGGTCACGGTCACATCCGGATCCTTTTCCGCTCCAGACACGACCGGGCGCGGCACGATGACGTTCACCGACACGCTGTCGATTACGAGCAGCTACGTTTATTACGTGATCGACGCAAACACGGTAGAAGTGATCCAGTCGGATCCTAACAACCTGGGACTTGGGCGGTTTGAGAAACAAACGGGTGGAGCGATCACGCTCTCGGGCAATTATGTTTTCGGAAGCCGGGGCGACACCAACGGTGCAATCCCCATACTGGCAGTGCATAGCGTGGGAGGATTCACGGCGGACGGCACTTCCGCCATCACCTCAGGCGCGTATGACTCGGTGCAGGATGGCAACCAGATCACGAATCAGCCCTTCACGGGAAGTTTCACTTCGACTCCGAATGGAAGATTTGCGGTGACGTTCAATCCGTCGGGGACAAGTCCGATCAACGAAGTTTTTTGGATGGTGAGTTCAACGCGGGCGTTCTTCCTGGTCGCTGACACGGCAAAGGTAGAGGATGGCACGATCGATGCGCAGCAAACGGCTTCGTTCGGAAATAGCAGCCTTTCAGGACAGTATGCCTACCTGAATGGCGGCTTCGATTTCACGCCCGAGCAGTTGACGCGCGTCGGCACGTTCATACCGAACGGCAACGGCAACCTCAATCTGAATGAGACTGTGAACGCCTTCACGACCACAACTGGCGCCATCCTGAACAACCCGGTGGTGCCGGGTACGTACACGGTGGCATCGAGCGGCCGCGCAACCGCGAGCCTGACTGGGGCGACCAACAACATCGACCTGGTCTTGTACATGGTTTCGCCGAGCCAGGCTTATGTTCTGCAGAATGACGCGGGAACGGAGATCTCTGGCGAAACCACCTTGCAGGTATCGCCGTAGTTTCTGGTTTTTAAAGAAAACGCCGGGCTGCATCGCAGCCCGGTTTTTTTGTTTGCGGATCCGCCGGAGATGTTTTTGATCCGCGTAATCCTCCAGGGAATTCTATTTCCTAATGGCTGACCTCTAACAGCAGGTGATCTTTGAAGGTGGCGGCCAGCTTGGGCGATTTGCCGATGCCTGCTTCCACCGTTCCGAGCGCTTTGCCATCCGCGTAGTCGGTGACATGGTAGGTGCCGGGTTTGAGTCCGCGGAGTTCGATTTCTCCCTTCCACTCACTGTTCTGTTCGGGCGTGAAGAAGGCGTAATACATCGCGCCGTCTTTTTCGATCGCGTAGCCCTCAGGAAAGTCGTAACCGTACGTGTATAGATCAAGGAAGTTGCCCTTCGAGAGCATCTTCTGGTTGTAGATCGAGGTCCATTTCTTCCAGACTTCGTCTTTGTGCTCTGTGAGGTTGACCTCTTTGAATTTTGGCCCTTCGATTTCGGGCCAGACAAACTTCGTCCCGACGACCCCGCCGGTTCCGATCGTGGAAGCAAAGTCCTCGCCATGCTCGCGCCAGTGATCCTTGCCGACACGATCCATGGTGGAGAGCTCGACGTGATCGCCGTAGACGGCCGATTCGGGACCGAGGAGCGCCTTGTACATCTTGATGCGACGGCGAACTTGCGTGGCGCCGACCGGATCGGCCGTAACGGCCTGGTCCATGTACGGCAGCCACGCAAGCGACGGGGGAGTGCCACACGGGCAGCTCTGCGTAACGCTGTTCGGTTTAATGGCGCGCGTCGTCTGGAAGATGATCTTGTAGACGTCGGCGACGGCGTTCACCGAGTCCTGCGGTGACTTGTGGTGGTGGGCCGGGTTGTAGCACTGCGGGACGGAATAGATGTTGTCGAGCTTGGACCCGTCGTAGCCCCAGTCGCGGATGAATTTCTCGGTCAGCTGCTTGTAATAAGCCTGCACTTCGGGAACAGCCGGACAAAGCGCTGCGAGATCGCGCGTCATACGCCCGTGCTTGCCTTCTTTGTCGAGAATCAGCCAGTCCGGATGTTCTTGCACGACCTTCGAGACGACGTATTTGTGCGACTCCCATTTTCCCTGGCCGTCTTCTGCGCCGAGTGGCAACCAACAGAGTTGCACGAGCAAGTTCTGCTTATGGAAGTCGTCGGCCATGGTTTTGATGGAGTCGCCGGGAAAGGTTTCGGAGCGCGGATTCCAATCGCCGTACGTGTCGAACCAGCGGTCGTCGAGCGTGGCCCACTTGATGTTCATCTCTTTCAGCTTGGGAATCGTGCCTTCCATCTGCGCGGGCGTGACGTTGAATTCGTATCCCCAGCCGCACCAGCTGATGTTGTAGGCCTCGGAGGAGGGCTTCGGGATGTTCCATCCTTCTTTCTGCAGGACGCTCGACCAGATGCGCAGCGGCTCATAGAAATCGCCGTGGTAGATGGCGACGAAACTGCGCGGCGTGGAGTACGACTCGCCGGGCTTCAAGGTGGCATGCGCCGGGATGTCGAGAGAGGTATCGACACGCTGATCGCTGTCGACCTTCACGGGCAGTGAGAGTGTAAGCGGAAGCGTTTCGACGTGACCGATCGCTTCGCCGACGCTTCTGGTCCAGAACGCGACGACCGGAACGCCGCCACCATAGCCGCCTTTCACCGCTTCGCCCATGGCGTTGGGTTGAGCGGATGTGCGAGTCAGCTTGAAGATGTCATCTTTGCCCCACTCGTAGCTTGATCCCTGGAAAGACCACATGTCGAACGGAGCAGCTTTGGGATCGGCTACGTTGGCGCTGAGACGATGTTGCTGATCGACCACACGATCAAGAGTCACGTCCGCCGTACCGGTGTTTTTGTAGTCGACGGTGGAAAGTAGAAGGTTCGGAAAATCGTCGTAGGCTTCGACAGTGAGGACCCGCTGAATTCCCCCTGGCGTGCTCCCGAGAACATGCGCGGGAATCTCGACGTGCTTGCCCCGGCCAAGCTTGCCGATGGATTCGAGAATCTTGGCCTGATCGAAGTCGAGAACGAAGTGGACGTCGGAGCCATTTTGCACGAAGTAGTCGCTTTCGTTCGGCGCGCCCAGCTTGGGATCGTCGAGTGTGAGGCGTTTGCCCTCACGCAAAAGAAAGGCCTGGACGTAACCGGACGGACCCACCTCGAAGGCAGACATGGGGGTCGTGAGAACGAGGGGCCCGCCGGACTTAACCTCTACTTGGATGTCCGAGGGACGCGTGGGCGGCTCCTTCGCCCGCGGTTTGGGCTGGGAGCGTGTGCAGTTCAGCGTGACGAGCGAAGTCAATGTGAGGAAGCAGAGTGCGGACATGCGGACGAATAGCTTATTCACTGGACCCCCTTGGCCGGAGAACCGGTCAAGTCTTGGTGAAAGAGGCTGAACAGGTGTTCGGCGTTTTTGTGATAGACCTTCTCGAGCACATCGTCGGGCAAGTCGAGGCCACTGATGGTGAACCGGCCTTGCCCTGGCGAGCCCCAATAGTCAAAGTATTCGTCGGCAGTTTCCAAAAAACGAAAATTGTTCCGGTACATCGCTTCGGTCACTTCGTTGTCGGTCCCGAACATCACGCGGTCTGGATATTTTAAAAATAGCTCGCGCGTGCGGCGCGGCTGGCGGCCGAGTTCCGCTTCGCGTGCGCCAAATTCCACCATCACGTTTGGATATTGATCGAGCATCGACTGCACCCAATCGAGATTCTCCGGCCAGCCCATGTGGAGCGAGACGAAATGCGTGTTGGGGTGCCTCGCAAACACGCGATTGCGAGCCTCGAGGAGAGACTTCAGGCTGGGAAAGTCCCGCCCGTAAAAACTCCAGTCAGGATGCTCGATGAGCTCTTCGTAGCGTTCGTTCGTCGCATTGATCGGCAAGAAGAAGGCCTCGGGGTCGCCGGTGTGAATGAATACGGGGATGCCGAGACGGCCGCATTCCTCCCACACGGGGTCAAGGCGCGGATCGTCGATGGCAATCAGCTTTTCATTTTTGTCACGCACGCCAAGGCCGAGATCTTTGAGGAACTTCAATCCGCGGGCGCCGCGCGCTACGGAGTCGCGAATGAGGGCAACCATCTCCTCGCCGAAATTCGGATCGTTGACCTTGCTGTAGTCGAGTTGCGTGAAAACTATGAAGCGGCCCGGATAGGGCTTCACCATTTCCTCGATCACCGCCTGCAGCTTGTTACCCCACATGCCGGTCAGAATGACAATCGTCTTCACGTTGGTTTTATCCATGACTTCGACGACGCGCTCGGGCGGCATGTGTTCGTCAATGCGCGCCGCATCGTTCACGTGATTGTGCACGTCGATGAGGTAGAACTTCGCGCGATCGACGGGGTGCACCGGGACGTGCAGCATGGAGGCAGGTTTGAAATCTCTTAGGAGGAGGGTCTTCTTTTGCTCGGCGTCGGCCGCCGATTTGTAACCGATTTGCGGAGCCTGGCTCTGGGCAAGGCCAAAGGCCACAAGGAGTGAGAAAAAGAGCAGAGAGAACAGGAGTCCCGAGAAGATTCGTCTTGCTATCGAGGACGCGTACATGGAGTTGGTCACCACCTATTTTAGAGCGCGGGAACGGTGGAACCTGCATTTTCGCTGATTCGCGACCGACTTTCGATTGCTTTCTATTTTGATCGATTCCAAAGCTTCCCGTAGATCAGATGGCTCGGACGCCGCATCGTCAACTTCGCCTTTTCGATCCGTCGCAAATATCCAGCTATTCATAGGCATGCTATGGATTATTCATATTTTGAATCGCTGCCGTACCGCCCGTCGGCCGCCCGGTCTACCGCTGGATCATGCGTCGTCCCAGCCCAACTTCATTCTTGACATCGCTCCAGAACGAAAGTAAAAGTAAGTGTTCGTAATATACATCAAAAGCAGTGCTGTCATCCTGCGAGTCCACAAAATCTGGAATGGTCTGCCCAACGAGACCGTTGCGCTTTCTGAGCCTGCAGTGAAGGAGCCGCTTATGCCAACCGTGCGCACTCTCCGTCGTTTGTTCCTACCCATCCTCCTCACTTGCCTCAGTGGAGTGGCCTCTGCCCAAAAAGACACCGGCAGCATCGTGGGGACGGTGAAAGATCAGAGTGGCGCCGTGGTTGCCGGCGCCAAGGTGATCGTGACTGACCTGGAACGCGGGCAGAACTTCACCGCGACGACGAGCGATGCCGGAGAGTACGTCGCCGGGCCGTTGCACGTCGGCCGTTACTCGGTGACGGTTGAGAAGAGCGGTTTCAAAAAGGCAGTTTCGGAAGCGGTTGACCTCGACGTCCAGCAGCGCATCGCGGTGAATATCTCGCTGGAGATCGGCCGGCAAACGGAACAGGTCCTGGTGACCGGGACCGCGCCCTTGTTGGAAACCGAGACGTCGGAACTAGGGCAGGTCGTAGATCGCAAACGCGTCTCGAACCTTCCGTTAAACGGCCGGAACTTTGCACAACTGGCGCTGCTGAGCACCGGAACCGCACCCAGCGAACCCGGCGCCCGCGACGAGGGCGGGTATGGCTTCAGCGCGAACGGCGCACGCTCACTGCAGAACAATTTTCTTCTGGATGGAGTCGACAACAATTCCAATCTGCCCGATCTGTTGAATGAAACGAACTTTGTCATTCAACCTCCGGTCGAGTCTCTGCAGGAATTCAAGGTCCAGACCAATGCCTACAGCGCGGAGTTCGGGCGCGGCAATGGCGCGATCGTGAACGCGGTCATCAAATCGGGGACAAACCAGATCCACGGTTCGGCGTGGGAGTTTTTGCGGAACAATAAATTTGACGGGCGGAACTATTTCGATCCGGTCGGTCCTGTTCCGCAGTACCAGCAGAACCAGTTCGGGGCGACGTTCGGCGGGCCGATCGTGTTGCCGCATATCTATAACGGCATGAACCGGAGCTTCTTCTTCGTCGACTACGAGGGCTTTCGCGTTCGCGAGGCACAGACACAAGTCGCGTTTGTGCCGCCAACGGCGTGGCGTACCGGCGATTTTTCGAGCCTGATCGACTACACATCGCAGGTTTTCGACCCCAACACCGGCAACCCTATTCTCGACTGCCACAGTCAGCCGACCTATGCCGGCGAGATCTTCGATGCAAAATTAGCAGGGACGCTCAACGGCAACGCTTGTGGTCTTCCATTTCAATACGACAGCACCGGAAAACCTCTGAACATTATTCCTGCGACTCCGGTCGTGGCTGGTGGAGGAAGTCTCGATCCGCTCTCGTTACGACTGGCTGCACTGTACCCAACGGCTGGCCCCATAACGGCGAGCGGCAACAACTTCGTTGCGAACCCGGTTCGCAAGGAAACGCGCAATAACTTTGACGTGCGCGTCGACCAGAAGTTCAGTGACAAAGACAACACGTTCTTCCGGTTCAGTTTTGAACATCAACCCAGCTTCATTCCTGGCACGTTCGGCGGGTTGGCCGACGGCGGCGGCTTCTTCAGCGGCGATGAGGACTTTTCCTACCGTAGCTTTGCCACGAGCTGGACACACATTTTCAAGCCAGAAGTGATCAACGAATTCCGCCTGGGCTACAACCGCGTCAATGCGCAGCGGTTGGAACTGAACGCAAATACCAACGTATCGGGAGATCCGAGCATTAATTTCCCCGGCGTTCCTTTTGCGCCGGGAATCGGCGGGCTGCCGCAACTCACTTTCTCCGATGTAGCGCAACTCGGAAGCCCGACGTTCCTGCCGTCCAGGGAACTTCAGAATTCGTACACGCTTTCGGAAAACCTGACCTTGGTGAAGGGTCGACATACTTGGAAATTCGGCACTGAGATTCGCCGCGAAGAGTTCACGATTTTCCAACCCGCAGCGCCACGCGGAACACTCGACTTCAACAGTACACTCACCGACAATCCGGCAGCGATCGGCACCGGCGGCACCGGGTTCGCATCCTTCATGGCGGGAATGACGGATGGCGGCAGCATCAACAACCTGCACAACGTCGACTACTTCCGCAACACGTACGCCTTCTACGCGCAGGACGACTGGAAAGTAACGCCCTCCCTCATTTTGAATCTTGGCCTTCGCTACGAGTTGTTCGGCACCGTGTCGGACCGTTTCAACGACATCGGGAACTTCGATCTGAGCGATCCCACCAATCCAACCATCGTCGTTCCGAAAGGACAGACCGCGCAGCTTACGCCGTTCATCGCGCAGTACGTGAAGATCAGTGCAACCGGCAGCCGCGGGCTGATCAATTCGGATCTGAACAATTTCGCGCCGCGCCTCGGCATGGCGTGGCAGTTTATGCCGAAGACGGTGCTGCGCGCTGGATACGGAGTTTTTTACGGAGGCCAGGAGAACGGACCGTATTCGAATCCCAGTCCGGGATTCAACCCTCCATTTTTCGTGAACCAGTCCTTCATTGCGCCGTGCAGTGCTCCATCCGCAAACAGCAACCAGGATTGCCGGGTGACACTGATTCCACAGCTCTCTTTTGGCTTCCCGGCGAATTCATTGGTTGACCCCAACACGCCGATTTTCTTCTCGGTCGACAAGAATCTCCGCACCCCATACATGCAACAGTGGCATTTAGGGATCGAGCAGGAGTTGCCGGGCAACAGCGTGTTCGCGCTGACCTATGCCGGATCGAAAGGAACGAAGCTCTACACGTTCTTCAACGGCAACCAGGCAGAGCCGACCGCCGATCCTAATGCGGCGACGGCGCCTCGGCGACCAGTGTCTGCCAATCTGATCAATCCGCCGGATGGGATGACATGCTCGCTGGCGAATCCGCAGGACTGCTCACCCGTCTTTGACACCGGCATCGACTGGTTCCGGTCGACCGGTTCCTCCAACTACAACTCACTGCAGGCGCGGTTCGAGAAGCGCTTTTCCAAGGGCTTGCAGTTCCAGGCGTCTTACACGTGGGCGCATTCGCTCGATATCGCGTCGAACGCAAACCTTGGGCCCACGCAGAACAATAGCGACTTCCGCGACTTCCGCATTCCGCAACAGGAGTACGGCAACTCGGACTTTGACGTGCGCAATCGGCTGGTCATCAATTCGATTTACGAGTTGCCGATTGGGAAGGGCAAGCATTTTCTGGGTGACGCGCAAGGGTTCGTGAACCAGGTGGTCGGTGGGTGGCAGGTCGCGAACATCATTTCCATTTCCAGTGGCAACTGGTACACGGTGCTCGATGCCAACGGGAATTTTGCCAATGCTGATGGCGGAGCCGGAGGCGTCTCGCAGCGCCCGGACGTCGTCGGAGACTGGAACCGTCCCGGCCAGATCGCGGCGAATCCAAGCTGCGTCGGTCCGACGAAGATTCACACGCCGAGCGCGTGGTTCAATACTTGCGCGTTCGTCGATCCGGCGCTGGGTTCGTTTGGCGATGTGGGGCGCAACACCATCGAAGCTCCCGGCTACCGGACGTGGGATTTCTCAGCGTTCAAGTTCTTCAAGCCTTCGGAGCGCACCGAACTGGAATTCCGCGCGGAGTTTTTCAATCTGCTGAACCATACGAATTTCCTGTTCGCCAACAGTGGTCCACAGAACGGCAACAACGCCACGATCCTGGGCACGTCGCAGTTCGGCAGCCTGACGGCCGCGCGTCCGCCAAGGCAGATTCAGTTTGCATTGAAATTCAGCTTCTAGAGGCAAGTGTTTGGGTCTTAGATCTTGGGTTTAGGGATTCGGTCTTCGGTGTTGGTGACTGCGCTCAGAGGAGCGAGCAAGCATCGGCACACGGGACGGTAGAAACGCTAGCCGACCTGCCAAACGGTATCGAGGAGGGTGCCGTCGACCCACTTCACGACGGCAACAGGACGGTCACTGAGTTTGGGGCGAGCAGGCTTCCCCCCGCAAATTTGCTCGACCTCGCTCTTGATGTCCTGGATCGGGCGGATCGGGAGCTTCGAACCTTTTACCGCGTCGCGAAGGTCCGTGCGCAGCGGATTGATTGCAATTCCGCGTTCTGTAACCACCACGTCGATCATCTCGCCCGGGCCAGTCAGCGTCGTCACTTCATCGACAATCACGGGGATGCGATCGCGGAACGAAGGCAGCGCAAGGATGCTGCATCCCGAGAACAGGCAGTTCTGCCAGCCGCCGATGCCGTGTAGCAGTCGGCCGTCGGAGTGCGTCACGACGTTGGCATTGAAGTTGACGTCCACTTCGGTGGCGCCAAGCACGACGGCGTCGACCATCGATGCGAAATTTCCCTTGCCGTGGTAGTTGTAGGACGTAAACGGCGATGTCGCCACGTGGCGCGGGTCGGAGGCCATCGACTTTACGCCATCAAGATCGAATGTCTGGCCGTCAAGAATGTAGTCGGTCAGACCTTCTTGTAGCAACTCCACCAGATACTTCGTCGAGCCGCCGCGCACGAAGCGGGCCTTCACGCCGTCTTCTTTCATCATGCGGCGCAAGTAATCGACGAAGGCAAGCGCGATGCCCCCAGCGCCAGCCTGAAACGAGAAGCCATTTTTCATGATGCCGGCGTCGCGCAGGAAGCGGGCGACGAACTCGGCGATGCGCAGGCGGTCGGGCGAGCGTGTGATCATCGTGGTGCCGGAGACGATCTTCGCTGGATCGCCGATGGAGTCGACTTCTACGACGTAATCGACGTTGTTTCCCTGGATCTGCCACGGTACGCATGGGAAGGGCACGAGATTGTCGGTGACGACGATGACGTAATCGGCGTACATCGAATCGGCGAGGGCGAAGCCGAGGGAACCGCAAGCGGACTTGCCGTGGGAGCCGTCGGAATTGCCGAAGGCGTCGGCAGTGGGCGCGGCGATGACCGCGATGTCGATGTGGACTTCGCCGTCCTGAATCGCCTGCCACCGGCCGCCGTGCGAGCGCAGCACACCCATGCCGCGCATCTTGCCCTGTGTGCAGTAGTCGCCGAGCGGACCGTTCATGGAGCCTTCGATGTGGTGGATGACGCCCTTCTCCATCAGACCGATCGCGTCTTTCTGCGAGGGGAACGAGGCGCTCGGGAACCAGAAGAGATCTTTCACGCCGATCTTCGCCGCGGCTTCGAGCATCATCATCGCGACCTTGTCGCCGTCTCGCAGATGATGATGGTTGGAAATCACCATGCCGTCGCGGAGACCACACTTGCGCAACGCAGTTTCGAGATTGGGAAGACGCTTGTCGCCGTTCTCCGGGTAGTCTTTGCTGGAGCGGATTGGCGGTGCCTGTTTGCGTCCGCGCGGCTGGAACTTGCCGACCCCCAGATAAGGAATCTGCGGCCGGTTGTTGACCATGACGGGGATGCGGCGCTGGGCCGCGTTATGGGCGAGTTCGACGCGCTCGGTCATGAGTGAGGCAAAACCCTCTTCACCACAGAGTCACAGAGGTACGGAGAAAAACGTTTGACCACTGAGGACATAGAGGAGCACAGGGAGAAAAGAGACTCCAAATATCTTTGACTACTCTGTCTTGACCTGCTCGTCATAGTCTGCTTAGAGCCAAAATCTTCCTGCATCCTAACCAACGTCTTGCGGTATTTCTTGTTTCGTATCGGCATAAAGCCACGATGCCATGAAAAATGCCGCTGCAAAATAAAGACCGGTTAGCAATAGATTGGAGACCAGCGAAACCCGCGCAACAATCCACGGCTCCTGACCGATGTATGTTCGCCCCCGAAAGGCCTCCGTTAACATCGTGTTTAGGGCCGGCATGATCCCGGCAAAAAAAGCCTCGAATCCTCGGCCGACGAGATACCCAATCGCAATCGCACCGATGTACTGATTAAGGAGAATTGTCTTGATTTGAGGAATCACACTCGGACTCCGACTGAAGAGCATCTCTTTTTCATGCCAATCCCATCGCCTTTGCGCGGGCTACCAGTTTCAACGCGCGCTGGACCACGGGCGCATCGATCATCTTCGATCCCAGGCTCACGACGCCGATGCCGCGCTGCTGCGCTTCCTCGAATGCGTTGACGACCTTTTGCGCCTTTTCGATTTCGCCTGCAGTAGGCGCAAACGCTGCGTGAATCACGGGAATCTGCGCGGGATGAATGCAGCCCATGCCCTCAAACCCATACGCGCGCGAGGCCTCGCCCCAGCGCTTGAGGCCCTCCATGTCCGCGACATCGCTGTAGACCGAATCGATCGCCTGCACTCCCGCGGCTTTCGCGGCGTTTACGAGACGGCTGCGCGCGTACAGCGATTCGCGACCTTCGGGAGTTCGGGGAACGCCCATATCCGCCGTGTAGTCCTCCAGGCCGATGGTAAGTGCGACGACATTCTCGGTGGACGCCGCGATCGCGCCGGCGCTCTCGATGCCCTGACTGGATTCCAGAATCGGCATCAGCCAGATCGGCCGGTTGATCGAGTGCCTGATTTTCAGCTCGCTGATCATGCGATCCACCTGCGTGACCTGTCCCGGATGTTCGACCTTGGGAATCAGAATGAGATCCGGCGATTCCGGAATAATTTCCGCGAGATCTTCGAGGCCGAGTGGAAGTTGGTTGATCCGCACCATGCGCTCGCAGGCACTGAAATTCACAGCTCGTAACGCGTTGCGGACCAGGAGGCGAGCGGCATCTTTCTCCGCGTGATGAACCGAGTCTTCCAGGTCGAGAATGATCGCATCGGGACCATGCAATCCGGCGTTAATCGTGTACTTCGGTTCCGTGCCCGGGAGGTAGAGTCGCGAGCGACGCAACCGGTCTTTTGGCGAAGGCTCGGGCAAAGGGACTTTATCGGGAAGGGCTTTTTGATTGGCTCCTAGCCCGGCGCGGCGAACGACCGTCTCGATGCGGGCGGCGATCACATAAGGAAGTGCGCCTTCATCGTGGATCGAAACCTTGGCGTTCTTCACGCCAAGCGTTTCGAGGACGCTGCGAGCCTGCGCCATGATCGCTTCCCCATAATAAGGAGCGACGCGCGACTCAAGCCCGAGCTCGATCCCGCCGGAATCGCGCGGCTCGATCGCGACGTGCAGGTCGGAGCGGACATCTTTGCCCCAATGACCTGCTTCGGCGGCTCGGGATGTGTTTGAGTCAGCCATCAACGGAAGTCAACCGCACACGAATGTCGTGAAGAAACATGGTAAGGCAATTGCGGGGCGCCACTGCGTGCCCAACGTGGTTCACTCACAATTTGGCCAGGATTGCATCTGTCATCTGCACGGTTGACGCGGCGCCCTGGCTGATGGATTTTGCGCCGCCGGAAATGCGCATCATGTCGTAAGTGCGGACTTTGCCCTCTTTCACCACGGCCGCGACTGCGTTGCGGATCCGATCGGCTTTGTCGGTCTCGCCTACGTGTTCGACCATCATCGCGGCGGAAAGAATCATGGCGATCGGATTGACGATGGGCGGATTCAGCTCGGCGTATTTCGGGGCCGAGCCGTGGGTCGGCTCGAAGACAGCGACCGTGTCGCCGATGTTGCCGGAGGCAGCGAAGCCGAGACCACCGACCAATCCGGCGAAAGCGTCGGAGAGGATGTCGCCAAACAGGTTCGAGGCAACGATCACGTTGTAGTCCTCGGGGTTCTTGTTCAGCCACATCAGCTGCGCGTCGATGTTCGTGGACCAAAGCTGGATATCGGGGTAGTTCTTCTGAGTCTCCTTGGCCGTTTCTTCCATCATGCCGCTGGTTTCGCGGACGACATTCGGCTTTTCGCAGATGGTGACCGCCTTGAACTTCTTTTTCTTTGCGTATTCGAAGGCCGCCGTGATGATGCGGCGGGCCGCAGGCCGGGTGATGATGCGGACGCTCACGGCGATATCGGGACCGGGGACGTTGGCGAAGGCCTTGAATTTGGGATGCGAGTTTAGCGCGGTTCGTACGACCTCCGGAGGATTGGTCCACTCGATGCCCGCGTACATACCCTCGGTGTTCTGGCGGAAGACGGTCGTACTAATGTGCGGCTCGTCAAAGCCGCCGTCGGTGCGCTTGCGGATGTAGTTCAGCGGATTGCCGGTGAAGCCGGTGCACGGACGCATGCAGATATCGAGATTGAACTTCTGCCGCATAGTCACGATGGGCGAGTAGTAGACGTAGCCTTTATCGCGCAGTTTGGGATCGAGTTCGGCTTGCGCGGCCTTGTTCGGCTTCGAGGTGATCGCGCCGAAAAGGCCCAGCTTGTGTTTTGCGAGCAGATCGATGGTCCGGTCCGGCAGGGCGTTGCCCTCGCGGCACCAACAGTCCCAGCCGATATCGGCGTGAACATAGTCGGCATCGAAGCCGACGGCTTTAAGCACGCGCAGCGACTCCGGCAGAACCTGATTGCCGATGCCGTCGCCCGGCATCGTGACTACGGTGTATTTAGGCATGTATGAGCTCCTAGGAAAACCAGTCGGCACAAAAAACGAATTTAACTACCTCAAGAAGTAAAGTATGAGCAATAGCACGGCCGCCGCGCTGACCCTATAGGACACGTGTTTGCCTGTCTTCGGCGTCCAGACAATTAAGAGCCCAAATCGACAAAAGAATTACCACGAAGATGGTGTGCTCGATCCAAGCCATATTGGCTATGCCAACCCGAGCCGCTTCGCCACGAGATTCTCCACACCCTCGGCGATCACCAACGACTGCGGAACGCTGCCCAGCGCAGGAAACGGAAACTTCTCCCCGCGCCAGGTGATGACACTCGACGTAAAGTCGATGTCGATGGCATCGCCGGGAATGATAGTCTTCTCTTTGGCGGCAATCTGTGTAGCGAATTGCTCGCGCAGGCGTTTTACCAGGTCTGGAACTTCCACGCACAGGAAGCCATTGTTATAGGCGTTGCGCAGATAGGTCTGCGAGAAGCTGGCCGCGATCACCATCGGAATGCCCTTCGCCTTCAGGCAAGTCACGGCCTGCTCGCGGCTCGAGCCCGTACCGAAGTTAAAGCCTCCGACGATCACGTCACCGGCCTCGGTGCGGGCAGCAAACTGCGGGTCGTAATTTTCCATGACGACCTTGGCCATCATCTCTTTCGTCATGTCGTCGCGGTAGGTATAGTCCTTGCCATAAATTGCATCGGTGTTGACGTTGTCCTGCGGCATGAAGACGAGCCGTCCGCGAACGCGGTCGGGGAAGCCCTGGAGTATCTCGACTTTCTCCGCCCCCGTGCTGCCGTCAGTGGCGAGTTCGGTGTAGTGGCGCTCAGGATTGCGATCGCCGAACTGATGCGGGCCGCAAATGTATCCGGCGACAGCGGAGGCGGCGACCACTTCGGGGCTGGCGAGATAGCACTGGGCATCGCGCGATCCCATGCGACCTTTGAAGTTGCGGTTCGTCGCCGAGATGCCGACTTCGCCCTTTTCGAGCAGGCCAACACCAAGTCCGATGCAAGGGCCGCACCCGGCGGGAAGCGGGTGCGCACCGGCGTCGGTCAGCACCTGCCAGATACCACGTTTCTCGGCTTCGTCCTGCACCCACTTGCTGGCGGCGCTGAGATAGAACTTGACGCTCGGCGCGATCTTCTTCCCTTTTAGAACGTGGGCCGCCGCGTCGAGGTCTTCGAGGCGCGAGTTTACGCAGGAGATTAAATACGCCTTCTGGATCGCGACTTTCTTCCGCTCCATTTCGGCGAGCGATTGCATCACCTGCACGGTGTCGGGTCCGGAGACGTGCGGCGTGACCTGTGCTAAGTCGAGCGTAATTTTCGCCGCGTAGGTTGCGCCGGGATCGGGGCGAGGCGAATTCGTCGCCCATTTTTGGATGTCGGCTTCGCTAAAGCGCTCGACGCCCTGTGCTTTGAGGAGCTCGTGCACCCGGCGCAAATACGCGATGGTGACCTCGTCGACCGGAAACCAGCCGACGATCGGGCCCCACTCGGTGCTCATGTTCGAGATGGAGAAACGCGCGTCCATCGAGAGCGAAGCTACGCCGGGACCGCTGAACTCAATGGCGGCGTTGAGGACTTCGTCGTGGTTATACAGGCCGCAGAGCGTGATGATGATGTCTTTGCCGGTGGCGCCTTCAGGCAACTTGCCCTCCAGCGTGACCTCGATAGAGCGCGGGATCTGCCACCAAAATTCGCCGGTCGCCCAAACGGCGGCGGCATCTGTGCGAACGATTGGGGTTCCGATGGCGCCCAGTGCGCCATACATATTCGAATGCGAATCAGACGCAACCACGAACGAACCGGGCACCACGTACCCGCGCTCGACCATGATCTGGTGACCGATACCCGAGCCGGCTGGATAGAAATCGACGCCGTGTTCCTTCGCGAAGGCCTCGATCGAGCGATATTTCTTCTGGTTCGATTCGTCCTGGTTCTGAATGTCGTGATCGAGGGCGAAAACGAGTTGCTTTGGATCGTGAATCTTCTTGGCGCCGATGCCCTTGAACTTGCTAATGACCGCCGACGTGTTGTCGTGGGTCATGACGTGATGCGGACGGATCGAGAGGAAGTCTCCCGCGCGCAGCGGGCGCGACGGGCCTTCCGCCATGTGGGCTTGCGCGATTTTTTCAGTGATGGTTTGGGGCATGGCGCCTCCATGTGTTGCGACAGGCGAGGGCAGCTGTCCCTACGCGGTTTGCCGTCGCTTTCCCTTCTTCGTTGTGGCCTCTGATTTCGGTTTCACCTTGGTCGACGAACTCTTCACCGGCCGCACATCCGCTTTCATCAGCGCCATCAGCTTTGAGACGGAACTGACTTTCTCCAAGTTCCAGAGGGCGTCTTTGAGCTTTTTCTGAGCGCCCGATGTCAAAACGCCCTCCGCCAGTGCGGCGAACTTTTCTTCAATTTCCTGGTCGGTCAGCGCATTGCGCGGATCCCCCTTCGGATAGTCCAACTGCTCGCTGAAGCTGCGCCCATCGGTCGTCGTGATGGTCACCACCACGCGCTGCAGCGCGGGAAACACCTTTTCGATCTCCGGATCGGCGACGACCTCGACCTTCTTCAGCTGCGCTCGGATCGTCGGATCCATGATCTTCGCCATCTCGAACTGCGCAGGTGTCACCTGTCGGTCAACCAAGGCCGCGGCGATGACGTAAGGCAGCGAATGGTCCGCGGTCTCTTTCGTACGCGGATCGTATTTACTGGGATCCGAGAGGATGTCGGCCGCTCGCGCGAGCGAACGGATCTGAATCTTCTCTACCTGATCCGGACGCAGATCGTTTTTCTTCACCAGATCAAGCACTGCCGAGATCGGCGCGTGCGTTAGGGCCTCGGTCGGAAAGAATTTCATGCCGCATTGCGTGATGCGCCACGAGTCGCCGAGGCCATCGGTCAGGATGTTCAGCTTCCACTCGGGCCCAAAACAATGTGCCAAACCCTCTTTGCCATCGATCACGTGCTCCGGCCCCGTGTATCCCTTTTCCGCCAACAGTGCCGCGAACATCCCGCTTTGCGTCGCCATCGGATCGACGGTGTTCTTCATCATCGTCAATTTGCCGGCGGTCACCGCTCCCAGCGTGCAGTGGCGGCTTGCCGAGATGCCGACCGCGTGCTGAATCTGTTCCCACGAGAGTCCAAGCGCCCGGCCCGCAACGAAAGGCGAAACGAAGGCCGTCAACGTCGCGTGGTGCCAGCCACGCTCGCGAATTCCGGGGAAGGCCGCTTCGCAGAAGCGCATCTCGAATTCGTGGCCGAGAACGAAACCGACGATCAGCTCTCTGCCGCCACTTTTTGCGCGCTCGCAGCCGGCCATCGCCGCCGGAAAAATGTCCGAGGGATGCGAAGGATCCTGCTTCCAGTAAATGTCGTTGTAGTCCATGCAACGGATCATCAGCGCGTTTGCCAGCGACGCAGAAACCGCATCCACACGTTTGCCCGTACCGATGACCGTCGCCGGTCCACGGCCCGCGATCTCGTCAAGCACCGTAAGCGCGATCTTGACGTCGTGCTGCTGGTAGCCGCCCAGCGCGCAGCCCACCGAATCGAGTAGGAATCGCTTCGCCTGGTAGACGGCTTCTTCGGAGAGGTGTTTGTACTCGAGGGCTGCAGCCCAGCGGGCCATTTTCGCTGTGATGGTTTCCTTTGCGGTCGGGGCAACGGCTTCTCTGGCGGACAAGTGGCAGCTCCTAGCGGTGCTTGACTTTCACGTTCTTCGGATTCTTGAACGGCAGGTACGCCATGAAGTCGGCGTGGTGCACGATGTAGGCTTCGGTCGTGCGCTTCACCTGGTCGCCCTCGGCGGCGTGCGCGGCGATGATGTGGCACACGGCATCCGGCACCCCGCATTCCAGCGCCAACGCCACACCGGTAAAGGGATGGCGTAACGCCTCTCCGCGCTCACTCTGGCGCGCCTGGCCGTCGGGGCCGATCTCGTATTCCAGGAGCTTGCCCACATCGGCCAGGATCGCACCCGCGATCACTGTATCGACGTCCACCGGCAGGGCGCGTCCCATGAATTCCTTCATGGCTTCGGCACTCTTGCGTGCAATATGCACGACACACCGCTTGTGCTCCATGAACGTGATCGGGCAGTGTGGCACCAGCAACGTGAAAGGGATGTAGTTCAGATCGTCGGGCTTCAGAGGACTCCGTTCAAAGGCTTTCACCCAGGTCTGAGCCACCTGTTCGCGGAGCTTGGAGTCCTGAATCCATTGGATTTCAGGCCACAGCTTATCGACAGCGACACGCATGGCAGAGCACCCCCCAAGTTCAAAACGGATTAGCTTATCCCGGGGGGATGGAGGGCGTCGAGAGGCAGCCTCACAGGCGTCTGTGACCGAGGCACATCACGATCCAGCGCAAGCTCTCAGCCGCCGGACATTCTTTCAGCAAGCTTGGTGCGAGAATACATCCAATGGAACAAACTCCCGCTAGGTTGGACACGTGTTAACGGAAAGGTGCGAATCGTGAACTTGCGGCAACTGTGGCTTACGTTTTTGGCGACTTGCACATTCCTGTCTTTTCTGAGTACGAACGCCCCGGCGCAGGCCGCTTCGCAACCGCCCAGCCCTTCGAGCGTCGCCGTCGAGACCAATCCCCTGCCCAATGCCGCCCCGCGCCACCCCTATCGCTTCGAATTCCACGCGCGCAACGGAATTCCTCCCTTCACGTGGATCCTGTTCAAAGGCGAGGTACCCGTGGGCATGAAGTTCGGTGCTGACGGCGTCCTGACCGGCGCGGCCATTGCCGCGGGCGTCTTCCATTTCACTGTACAGGTCACTGACAGCAGCCGCCCGTCGCAAATCGCGAGTCGTGATGTTGAGTTGAAGGTCGTCCCTCCGTTGCTCCTGGAATGGAAGGACTACGCGAAAGTGTCCGACAACCGGATCGATGGGAAGGTGAAGGTCAGCAATGGCACCGAAGACGATTTTGACCTCACGTTCGTGGTGCTGGCAGTCGCGGAAGACGGCCGGGCAACGGCAATCGGCTATCAGCGCTTCTCACTAACGCATGGCACAACTTCGTTCGAGATTCCCTTTGGTGAGACACTGCCGCACGGCGCGTACGTGGTTCACGTCGACACCGTCGCCGAGGTCCCGGAAAAGGATCAGATCTATCGCGCCCGCCTGCAGACCAAGGAGCAGCTTCAGGTGACGGTCGGTCCCTAACGACTTTGGTCCGACGATAGGTTCCCATGCGTACAAGTCCTGCGGATATATTGATTTGCGTCTGGTATTCTAGGAGCCTTAGAAGAGTCCCGGAGTGCGTCCGCCGCCTCCAGCATCCTTTATACGTCACAATTTGAAGCGCACGAATGGAACTGCTCCTCAATTTGTTCTGGTTACTGCTGACGATCCCCGCCTTTTGGTTGTGGCGGGAAGGACGTCGGGCAAAGAACAACCGTGGGCAATCGTGTCGCTTCTTGATGATACTGGGATGCTTGCTGATTTTGCTTTTTCCGGTGATTTCGGCCAGCGACGATCTTCGAACCACGCGCCTGGAAGCCGAGGAGCCGGCCTCTCAAGATGCGTTTCGCGACTCCTTGGCGGGTAGATCCGGGCAGCCTGCGCAGGATTGGGCTCATGCTTTCACGCTTCCCGAAACGCAGATCATCGCCTCCGTCGGGCGCCCAGCGTGGCGCGCTCGGGTTATCGTACCGACGCAGAAGGCCGGCGCGGATGTTGTCCTCTCAGATGTAGGGCGGGCCCCGCCGGTACCCTCCCGCGGATAGTGCCGAGTGGCCGCTGGTCTGCGGCCCATCTCTCCAGGTCCCTAATGTGGCAGCGCGCGATCGGGAACACCCCAAGTGCGAACCCGGAGTTACGCGGCGGTGAAACGAACGATGGAGTGCATGATGCGAAAGCTTTGGTGGAGCAGCTTGTTCTTATTGCTGCTGCGGCCTGCGATTGAGGCCCAAAGCCAGCCTGCCCTCACCTGGGAGCAGGTGCGGTCTCGGTTTGAAACCAGCAATCCGGCGTTGCTGGCCGACCAACTGAATGTGGACGAGTCCAAAGCGCAGGAGATCACGGCTTTTCTTCGCCCGAATCCGAATTTCGACTTCACGGTGGACGGGACGCAAATTGCTCCTAGTCATGGGGTGTGGCGACCTTTCGCAGGCACGTTTGAATCGCCGGGCATCAACTATCTCCACGAACGGCGGCACAAGCGCGAACTGCGGCTCGACAGCGCGAAGAAAGGGACCCTGATCGCGGAATCGAATCATTCGGACCTGGAACGGACCCTGGTATTCAACCTGCGCAATGCGTTTGTTTCTACGCTTCAGGCCAAGGCGGTGGTCCAATTGGCCAAAGACGATCTGGCCTATTACGATCACGTGCTCGATGTAAGCCGCGACCGCTACAAGGCGGGAGACATCGCCCAGATCGACCTTGATCGCCTGGAATTGCAGCGGGTGCAGTACGAATCCGACCTGCAAACCGCCGAGGTCAATCTGCGCACGTCCAAAATCCAATTGCTCACCTTGCTCAACGACCGCAAACCCGTTGAACAATTCGACGTAACCGGTGCTTACGATTTCGTCGACCAGGTTCAGTCGCTTGACGACTTCCGGAAGATAGCTATCGACACCCGGCCCGATCTGCGCGCCGCGCTGCAATCCGTCGACAAGGCGCAGACCGATCACAAGCTCGCGGTCGCCAACGGCTCGACCGATCCTACGTTCGGGGCCTGGTACACGCACAACGCGTCTACCAACAATCCGGTCGCGATTAATACGCTGGGAGTGAGCATCAGTGTTCCCTTGCGCGTGTTTGACCGCAATCAGGGAGAAAAGCTGCGTACGGATCTCGACATCAAACGGACTCAACGGCTGCGGGATTCCGCGGAGGCCCAAGTCCTCAGCGATGTTGACAGCGGATATGCCACCCTCGACAGCACTTTGAAGCTGCTTCGCCCCTATAAGGCGAAGTATCTGCAACAGTCGGTAAGGGTGCGCGATACGGTGTACTTTTCTTATCAGCATGGCGGCGCTTCTCTGCTGGATTTCCTGGAAGCCGAAAGTGAGTATCGAAACGTGCAGTTGAGCTACGCAAACCTGGTGGGCTCGTACCTCACGGCGGCGGCCCAACTCAACATGGCGGTGGGGCGGGAGGTTATTCAGTGAAGATCATGCGTTCTCGATGGAATTGCCGCCCCGCGCTTGCGGCCTTGCTCCCATTGCTCTTGCTACTCGCATCCTGTTCTGGTGATCCGAAGGCCGCGCCGACGAAGCAAGAGATTTCGATTGATCCCAACGTTTTCGAAACCGATCATCCGGAGCTTTTCAAGACGACCAAGGTGACCACGCGTCAGATGCCGACTGTTCTGACCGCCAACGGAACCATCGCCCCGGATGTGAACCGTACCATTCACGTGACCTCGCTTGGCAGCGGCCGAGTTGTCGATCTGAAAGTCCGACTGGGCGATGCTGTGAAGAAAGGCCAGGTGCTGCTCGTCATCTCCAGCCCCGATCTCGCGGGAGCGTTTTCCGACTATCAGAAAGCGATCGCCGACGAGCGCCTCTCGAAGAAGGCTCTCGACCGTGCTCAACTTCTCTACGACAAGGGAGCCATCGCAGAAAAAGATCTGCAAGCCGCGCAGGACACCGAAGAGAAAGCGCTCGTCGATGTGCGCACCACCGAGCAGCACGTGCGCGTTCTCGGCGGAGATCCTGCCCATCCCAGCCCCCAGATTGAGTTGAGAGCTCCCGTCTCCGGCACCATCGTCGAACAAAATGTCGCCGGCTTCGAAGGGATCAAGAGCCTCGATAACAGCCCGAATCTCTTTACGATTGCCGATCTGTCCCAGGTGTGGGTGGTTTGTGATGTCTTCGAGAACGATTTGGGCGAAGTTCACATGGGCGACATCGCGCAGATCCGCATGAACGCATTTCCGGATCGGAACTACAAAGGTACAGTCGCCGATATCTCGCGCGTCCTCGACCCTAGCACCCGCACGGCCAAAGTGCGCATCGTACTCGCGAATCTCGACGGAGTGCTGAAGCCCGGAATGTTTGCGGTCGCCACGTTCCGTTCTCGCCGAGTTCGTCCCGCCCTGGTCGTGCCCGGAACCGCCCTGATGCGCCTCCACGACAAGGATTGGGTCTTTCGGCGTGAAGGTCAGAACCAGTTCCGGCGCATAGAGATCCGGGTCGCTGGAGCAACTCAGGATGGAATGCAGGAAGTGAGTTCGGGAGTGAAACCCGACGATGAACTCGTGCTCAACGCACTCGATTTCTCCACCGCTGTAGCGGAGAAGAAAGAGTGATCGGAGCGTTAATCGATTTTGCCCTGCGGAACCGGCTCCTGGTCCTCGGACTGTCGGTTGTTCTATTCATCTGGGGCATCATCTCATTTCACAATCTTCCCATTGAAGCGTATCCCGACGTCGCCGACACCTACGTACAAATCATCACGCAGTGGCCGGGGCATGCCGCCGAAGAGGTGGAACAGCAGATTACGGTTCCGCTCGAAGTCGCCCTGAATGGCGTCTCCCACATGACGCATCTGCGATCCGTTTCTCTCGCAGGCTTGTCGGTCATCACCATCATTTACGACGACAATACGACTACGTTCAACGCACGCCAGGAGGTTCTCGACCGGCTTCAGCAGCCCACTCTGCCCACCAATGTGAACCCTCAGCTCGGCCCTGACTACAGTCCCACTGGGCAGATCATGTTCTACACGCTGAAAAGCTCGAACCCGAAGTACGACGTCATGGAACTCAAGACGTTGAACGACTGGCTCGTGCGCAATCAGCTGAAATCGGTACCGAACGTCGTCGAAATCAACATTTTCGGCGGACCGACGCGTGAATATCAGGTGCAGATCGACCCCGGAAAGCTCGTATCGTACGGGCTCTCGCTGGCGCAGGTGGAGCAGGCGCTCGCGGCGAATAACACGAATGCGGGCGGTGGGTTCATCGAACGCGGTCAGCAGGCGTTGAATGTGCGGGCCGTCGGATTGATGTCGAGCACCGAGGATATCGGGGCGACTGTCATCAAGGTCATCAACGGAACGCCGGTGCGTGTGCGCGACATTGCGACGGTAGTACAGGCGCCGAAGGTGCGCCTGGGACAATTAGGTAAGTCCATTCGCAAGGAAGACGGAACGGTACTCGACGATGATGACGTCGTTGAAGGGATCGTGCTGCTGCGCAAAGGCGCCGAGGCCGACGCCACTCTCGATGCACTTCACGCCAAAATCGCGCAACTCAATAACGGAGTGCTGCCGCCAGGCGTCAAACTGGTGCCCCACCTGGATCGAAGCGATCTCGTCCACTACACCACGCACACCGTACTCCGCAATCTGACCGACGGCGTTCTGCTGGTCACGCTCATCCTTTTCCTCTTTCTCGGAAACGTGCGCAGCGCGCTGATCGTCACCATCACGATTCCCTTCTCGCTCTTGTTCGCGGCGATTCTGCTTGACCTGAATCACATTCCCGCGAACCTGCTCTCGCTGGGCGCGCTCGACTTCGGCATGGTCGTCGACGGCTCGGTGGTGATGGTCGAGAACATTCTCCGCCATATGGAGTTCGCCGGCCGCCGCACGTCGTTCCTGGAGACGATCGGGATCGCCGCGCATGAAGTGCAGAAGCCGGTCTTCTTCGCCCGCATCATCATCATCGTCGCGTATTTGCCGATCTTTACGCTGCAGCGCGTGGAAGGCCGCCTGTTTCGGCCAATGGCGTGGACAGTGGCTTTCGCCCTGATCGGAGCTCTGCTGTTCGCGCTCGTGATCGCTCCTGTACTTTGCAGCCTGCTCTTCAAGGGCACGATCAAGGAGTGGAAGAATCCCGCGCTGGAATTACTGAACCGCTATTACCGCAACACGCTGGACTGGTGTTTCACGCACCTGAAGTTCACGTTGCTGATGGGCGTGGCCGCCGTAGCGGTCATGCTCTTTCTAGGGTTCAGCGGAATCGTTGGCTCTGAATTTCTCCCTCATCTCGACGAGGGGGCGATCTGGGTCCGTGGAACCCTTGCGCCGAGCACCGGGCCCACTGCCGGCATCGATCTCGCTCGAAGAGCACGCCAGATTCTTGCCAGCTTTCCCGAAGCCAAGCAGGTCGTAAGCCAGGTTGGTCGCCCCGATGACGGCAGCGACGCCAGCGGCTTCTACAACACCGAATTCTTCGTCGACCTGTGGCCGCGCGAGCGCTGGCGCAGCCAGTTCCGCACCAAAGACGAACTGATCGCCGCCATGGACAAGGCTCTCAGCACGCTTCCGGGCGTCGACTGGAACTTCTCGCAGCCCATCTCCGACAATGTGGAAGAAGCCGTTAGCGGCGTGAAGGGCGAGTTGGCGGTCAAGCTGTTCGGAACGGACCTGAAAGAGCTCGAGCAAAAGGCAGATGATATCCAGAAGGTGATGGCCAAGATACCGGGCGTTGCCGACCTTGGAACGTTCCAGGTCCGTGGCCAGCCCAACGTAAATCTGGTTGTCGATCGCGCAGCTGCCGATCGCTTCGGAATCAACGTCGCGGACATTCAGGACGCGATCGAAACCGCGGTAGGCGGAAAAGTGGTCAGCCAGATTCTCATCGGCGAGCAGCGCTACGACCTGACCGTCCGCTACCAGGCACCCTTCCGCAAGACCATCGACGACATCGCCAACATCCGCATTCTCGCACCTTCGGGCGAGCGAGTCTCGCTGGGGCAATTGTCACAGATCAAATTGGAGGATGGCGCCTCCACCATCTACCGCGAAGGTAATTCGCGCTACATCGCCATTAAGTACAGCGTGCGCGGACGAGATCTCGGCAGCACCGTACGGCAGGCAATCGACGAAGTCCATCAGAACGTGAAATTGCCCGAAGGCTATCGCCTCGATTGGACGGGCGAGTACGAAAGCCAGCAGCGTGCCAACCGTCGATTGGCGGTCATCGTACCGGTCACGATCCTGCTGATGGCGTTCATTCTGTACTCGGCGTTTCAGTCCTGGAAATGGGTGGGATTGATTCTGGCAGTGGTTGGACTGTCGCCGCTCGGCGGCCTGATCAGTCTGCTGCTGACGGGCACGCATTTCAGCGTATCGTCTGGGCTGGGCTTCCTGGCACTGATCGGAGTTTCCGTCGAGATCGGCGTGATCATGGTCGAGTACATCAATCAGCTGCGTGTGCGCGGGCGGTCCGTTCAGGCCGCGGCCAAGGAAGGCGCGTCGCTTCGCTTGCGGCCGATCATGATGACGATGCTGGTGGCCACGTTGGGTCTGCTGCCTGCCGCCATGTCGCACGACATAGGATCCGACTCCCAGCGGCCGTTCGCCATCGTGATCGTGGGCGGACTGATCGTCGAACTCTTTATCAGCATCATCCTCCTGCCAGCACTCTACGTGTCCTGGGCTCGCCCCGACGACACACTTCCCGAGCCCGAAGCCACTTTCGTTGAAGAAGGTTAACGGCACTGGACGCGGGTCTTCTCCACGACCTTTGCGGCTAAGAGCTTTTCCAAACGAGGCTTCGATCAAAAAGGAAAAGAGACGCGGAACGCCGCGTCTCGACCGGGAGGAATGAAACGGTTACCGGATTTTTCACTGGGCCCTCTCGCTGAAAGCGAGAGATTTGGGGAGAGCCTAACTCGGGCAGACTGCACACCGGTGTCTGCACAAATTAAGAGTCCCGAGGTGATGTTGATCTCGTTCGTCTCGGCCAGTAGCTCGCGTTAGACCCTCACTCGACCTGCTCTCGTCGCTTCCTTGCGGGTTGCAACGCGCGATCTTCGCTCGGGCTCCGGGCTTACCGCCAACCGGATAAACCAGTTCAACGCCTCGGGACTCTATCTTGCCTTCGTGCGGTCGTTCCTGTTCTCCTCGACCAGCGCTTTGCTATAGACCCTTGCTGACCCTCTCTGGCCTCTTTCGAGTCCAGCGTGATCTCGCTCGAGCCCCGGACGCTGCACCAACCGGCAAAACTTAAGAACGTGCCGAAGAACGAGTATGGTTTTACGCTCTTTAAATTTTTCGTCAATCAAAACTAAACGTTTCTATCTATTGCAAAATCAATCGAGTGCAGCTGGTTCACAGCCCTGTGCCGAATTTTGGTGCAGTCCGCCCGCCGAAACCTGCTAAATCCCCGCTGTTTGCGCGTGTTTTCCCAGGTTCATGAAAACGAAGATCGATTTTGCCGGCACACGCACGCAAATCTTTCAGTGTGGAAATCTGGTCACAATTGAGTAACGGCGCGGAATTTGTAAAGAAGCACAACACTCAATCGAAGATTGTTTACGAGTCTTCTCTGAGGACTTAGCAGTCGCGGCCATCGTTCGTCTCATCATCCTGCGTCTCTCCGTCGTCGAGTCGAATTTCACCCACGGTCACATTCCAGTTCCGCCCTCCGAAAATCGCCCCGGGACGATACAATTCGCATTCCTTTTCACGGAGGCATCGAGTGAGGAGACCCGCTCGCTGGCTTGAAGTGTCGGCATTGGCCCTGGCTTTGTTCGTCGAAACCGCCTGGTCCCAGACTCCAGAAGAACGGACCTCGCGCTATCTCGCCTCCATCCACAATAATCCCTCGCTGCTCCTTGCCTTTCTGCGGGAAATGCCCAAGGGGGGTGACCTGCACAATCACCTCGCTGGCGCGATCTACGCCGAGAATTGGATCGACTACGCCGCCGCCGATAATCTCTGTGTCGACCGCACCACCTCCAGCCTGCTGCCCCCGCCGTGCGACGTGTCCTGCGCCAAGTACACGAATAAGCCGGCCATCCGCTGCGCCTACGGTGACCACGTCATGTACAACCAGCTGATCGACGCATGGTCGATGCGCAATTTCAGCCGCTCCGAAGACTCGGGACACGACCATTTCTTCGCGACCTTCGACAAATTTGAACTCGCCTCGCTGAACAGTGTTGACGACCAGTTGGCCGAAGTTTCCGCCCGCGCCGCCGCCGATCACGTGACGTACCTAGAACTGATGCACACCGCCGACGAGATGCAGGTCGCCGAGCTCGGCGCGAAACTCGGTTGGGACGACGACTTCGTCAAGATGCGCGACCGCCTGCTTTCCGGCGGCCTCAAGGATGTGCTCGCCGCGACGCGCGCCAAGCTCGATCGCGACGAAGCCACGCGCCAGAAACTGCTCCACTGCGACATGTCGGACGCGGACCGGGGCTGCAAAGTGATGGTGCGCTATCTCTACCAGGTCCTGCGTGGGCTGCCGAAAGAAATGGTCTTCGCGCAGATGTTGCTCGGATTCGAACTCGCCCAGGCCGACCCGCGCTTTGTCGGCGTCAACCTCGTGATGCCGGAAGACTGGTACGTTCCCATGCACGACTTCGACCTCCACATGCGCATGATGGACTACCTCCATGGCGTTTATCCGAAAGTCCACATCACCCTGCATGCGGGCGAGTTGGCCATGGGACTGGTCCCTCCCGACGGCCTGGCCTTCCACATTCGTGAGTCGATCGAGAATGGTCACGCGGAACGCATCGGCCACGGCGTGTCGGTTATGGATGAGAAAGACGCCCTCGGTCTGCTGAAAGAGATGGCGCAGCGCAACGTTCTCGTCGAAATCTGTCTCACCAGCAACGACTTGATTCTGGGCGTCGAGGGTGCGAACCACCCTTTGCAAACCTACATCAGGTACGGTGTGCCGGTGGCTCTGGCAACCGATGACGAGGGCGTCTCCCGTTCCGACATGACGCACGAATACCTGCGAGCGGTGGAGGCCTACAATTTCCCTTACTCCCAGATGAAGCACATGGCACGGCTGAGCCTCGAACACAGTTTTCTCGCAGGTCCGAGCCTATGGCAGGACGCGGCGAGTTTCCGAAAAGTATCGGCCTGTTCCGCGGATACGGGTGCCGACAAACCGTTCGCTGCGTGCGCGAAGTTCCTCGCCGACAGCGACCACGCCCGCGCGCAATGGGAGTTGGAGAGGGAGTTTGTGGAGTTTGAGAAGAAGTTTTAACAAGCTATGAGCTTCCGGCTATGAGCTGCGAGCAAGAACTCCGAGCTTCGGGCCATGCGCCTGAGCTTTGTTCTTGGACCCCAGCTGAGGAAATCGAGCCTTATGCTTACACGGGATCATGGGCTGCCCCTAGCTCGAAGCTCATAGCTTGTTTCTTTTCGAGGATTTTTAATGTCAACCAACGATCTCTTTACTCGTGCCGATTCAGCGGCACAGTTCTTGCTGTCGCAAACCAAGCTCCGACCGAGGATAGGCCTCGTGCTCGGCTCTGGACTCGGCGCATTCGCCGACCAGATGTCCGACGCCGCCCGCATTCCCTATTCACAAATCTCCGGCTTCCCTCGTTCCACCGCGATCGGGCACGCCGGACAGATGGTTATCGGCAATGCAGGTGGCATTCCTACTGCTGTCATGCAGGGGCGCGTGCATCTCTACGAGGGCTACTCCGCGCAGGAAGTTGCATTCCCGATGCGCGTATTTGGCCGCATGGGAATTCGCGCCGCGATCATCACCAATGCAGCCGGTGGCATCAATCTGAAATATCAGCAGGGTGCGCTGGTGGTGATCTCCGATCACATCAACCTGCAGGGGACCAGCCCGCTGGTGGGGGCAAATGACGACGGCTTTGGCCTTCGCTTTCCCGACATGACTCGAGCCTATTCCAGACAATACGCGGAGATCGCACGCGAGGAAGCCGGCAAGCTTGGTATCAAATTGGAGGACGGTGTCTATGCCGCGCTTCTCGGCCCGAGCTACGAAACCCCTGCGGAGATCCGCTACCTGCGCGTGATCGGGGCGGACCTCGTCGGCATGTCCACGGCAGCGGAGGTGATTGCTGCGCGCCACATGGGGATCGAGGTGCTGGCGATCTCGTGCGTGACCAATATGGCCGCCGGAATTCTCGACCAGATTCTTACACACCAGGAAGTCATGGAGACTGGCGAAAAAGTTCGCGGCCAGTTCGAAGCCCTGCTTCACGCCGTTCTGCCAAGGATCGCAGCCTCGCTTAAAGAATAGAAATACTCCGCATGACCTAGAAGCATCGACGAACCACGGGTCCCGTAGGAACAGCCACCGGGGTCCCCGACACGCCCTGATTTTGGCGCATTAGGGTGGAGGCGCCTTCGGCTGTCCGGCGGAGCACAGCTGCGCGGCGCGCAAAATAAGAAGACTGCTTTACTTGGCGCGTTCTACCGTAAACTTCACTGGCGGTTTGATTCCATAAGTTGCCGCAAAGCTCCCCTGGTTCACCGCCAGCGCGAAGTGCCCGCGTGAATCGATGTAAAGCAATGGCTTGTTCAGCGGCACATCACTGAACGTCTTGACGAACGGCAAGTCGAACTTCGTGTCGCCGATCGTGATGGGCACGCTCTGCCCACGCTGGTAGCCAAGCTTCAGGAAATCTTCCGCATCCACGTTCGTCACGAGGTTGCCAAATGGTCCGTCCGTGGCGATCACCTCGCCGTGCAGGCCCTGCTCGTCAATCTTCGAGGCTTGCAGATCAAGCTTCACCAGCGCATTCACGTCCACCGCAGGCCCGGCCTGCGTCCAGTCGTCACCGCGCGCGATGTGCGCGCCTGCGGGCGAGAAAATATCCCGACCATGAAATGTCGATGACAGCGCCTTCCCGATCATCCAACTCGTATTTGTGATCTCGCGCGCGGCCTCAAGTCCGTCCCGCTGCCCCACCAGAGTGATCAAGCCATTATCGGGAAGAACGAAGTACTGCCCACGCTTCGACTTGATGATCACCGCCTTTCGCGTGCTCCCAACTCCGGGATCGATCACAACCGTGAACACCGTCCCCGCCGGAAAATACGGAGTGGCCCCGTATAAATACCGCGCCCCCTCGAGAATCGAGAACGGCGTCACCTGGTGCGACAGGTCCACGATCCGCGCCGTCGGCATGACCGAATACATGACGCCGCGACAGATCGCGACCGAATCATCGACCACGCCGAAATCTGTCATGAAGACGATCGTCGGCGGGTAGCTCGCGTTTTGCTGAGCGTGGACGAAAGACGGTGCAACCAACACGAGCAGCGCAAGAATGACAATGACCCGATGGAATCGCGGCGATCTCCGCATCCAGGCTTCCTCCTTGCTATGAGCCGCTTCCCACGAGGCGGATGCGGACTTGGCAACCGCGCGAACTCCGGGTCAGCGATTGTGTTTTGGTAAGTGCGTCATTCTACCGAAGGAGCAGAGGAACGCAAACGCCATGTTCCCGCCCGCACATGTGCGCACCGGCTAAGGCGCATCCCGACTGCATAGAACGCCGCTGACCGCTATAATCCTCGTGCCGTTATCCTTATTCCCAGGAGGCCCTCATGGCCGGTACCATCCCTGATAAGTACGCCGACCTCTTCCAAAAACGCGCATTCGCGAATCTGGGAACCTTGATGCCCGACGGCCAACCGCAGGTCACCCCCGTGTGGGTCGACTACGATGGCGAATACGTCATCTTCAATTCGGCGAAAGGCCGGCAGAAAGACCGCAATGTACGCCGCGATCCCCGCGTGTCGCTGGCCGTCAGCGATCCTGAAAATCCCTATCGCTACCTGGAAATCCGCGGCCGCGTCGAGGAGATCACCGAGCAAGGTGCCGCCGAGCACATCGACAAGATGGCGAAGAAATACCTCGGCGTCGATAAGTATCCCTACGCCCAACCGGGCGAAGTGCGCGTCATGTACAAGGTGAGGCCCGAGCACACCACCACGATGGGTTAGTCGGGAGACGGTCATCCACTCGTACAATCTCTGCCTGCTCGGCTTCGGCAACGTCAACCGGACGCTCGTGCGTTTGCTTGTCGATCGCGAGCAGGAACTTCGCACCCGCGGCATTGCGTGGCGGATTACCGGCATCGCCTCGCGACGCCTAGGATGGATTGCCGACCCCAACGGCCTCGATCCGAAACTTCTTTGCAACGAGGTCCCGCCAGCCCCCGATAATTTTCCGAGTGCATCGCGAGGCTGTGGCAACGTTCAGGAGTGGCTGCGCCTTGCCAACGCAGACGTCCTCTTCGAAGCCACGTCCCTGAACGTCGAAAACGGACAGCCCGCCGTCGACCACATCCGTGCTGCTCTCGCGCAGGGAACTCACGCTATCACCGCCAACAAGGGCCCAATTGTTCACGCCTACGAAGAGTTGCGCGACTTGGCTGCAGCGACACATAAGCGATTCCTCTTCGAATCCACCGTCATGGACGGCATCCCCATCTTCTCCACCTTTCGCGAAAATCTTCCCACGATCCACGTGAAGGGTTTTCGCGGCATTCTCAACTCCACAACCAACGCGATTCTGGGCGAAATGGAACGGGGTCTCAGTTTCGAAGCAGCGCTCGCCAAAGCCCGTGATCTCGGCGTCGCCGAAACCGATGCAACCCACGATCTCGAAGGATGGGACGCCGCCGTAAAAGTAGCCGCGGTCGTGATCGTGGTTATGGGAGAAAAGATCAAGCTGAGCGACGTCCAGCGCGTAGGTATTACCGGCCTCACTTGCGAACAGGTTCGCGCCGCGCTTGCTGCGGGAACACCGTACAAGCTTGTCTGCCGCGCGCGGCGCACGCCAAGCGGAGTTGAGGCCAAAGTCGCACCCGAGTGCGTTCCTCTATCAGACCCTCTGGCCTGGGTCGCAGGCACGTCCTCGATCGTGTATTTTGAAACAGACATCTTCCCGGGACTCTGCATCACTGAGGACAATCCTGGACTGTATGCAACCGCTTACGGAATGCTGGCGGATTTTGTGAAGGCGGTTGAGACTTCGCCGGTGAAGTGATAGCCGTCAGCCCGACGTTGTGAGGTATCCGGGCTTTTGCATTGAAGACATTTTTCTAACAAGGGACCTTATGCCGACCACGCAAGACGAACTCACAACCGCACTCGACCTCAATTGGATCCGCGCTCAGTTCCCTTCCTTCGCTGAGAAGGTCAACGGCCACCCAGCCGCCTATCTCGACGGCCCCGGCGGAACCCAGGTTCCTCAGCGCGTCATCGACGCCATTAGCGACTATCTGAAACACTCCAGCGCCAACACCAATGGCGCGTATGCCACGAGTTTTCGCACCAATGAAGTCATCACAAGCGCACGTTCCGCGATGGCGGATTTTTTCGGCTGCGACCCCGATGAGACCGTCTTCGGGTTCAACATGACCTCGCTAACCTACGCCATGAGCCGCGCGATTGGGCGCGATCTTGGCCCAGGCGACGAGATCGTCCTGACTCTCCTCGATCACGACGCGAATTTCTCTCCGTGGAAGGCGCTCGAAGAACGCGGGGTTACCGTGCGGCAGGTTGCCTTCCGGGAAACCGATTGCACCCTCGATATGGACGATTTCGCGCGTAAGGTCACTAGCCGCACCAAGGTGGTTGCGATGGGATACGCGTCGAACGCCGTTGGAACGATAAACGACGTAAAGGAAGTCGTTCGCCTCGCCCACTCTGTCGGCGCGCTCGCCTACATTGACGCCGTTCATTACGCGCCGCATGGGCCCATCGACGTTCGCGCTCTCGATTGCGACTTTCTTGTCTGCTCGAGCTATAAGTTCTTCGGACCGCACATGGGCGTTCTCTACGGGAAACGCGAACATCTCAAGCGCCTGCACCCTTACAAAGTCCGCGCCAATACGAACGAAAGCCCCAACCGATGGGAGTGGGGCACGCTGAATCACGAGTGTATCGCCGGCATTACTGCTTGCGTCGATTACGTCGCCGACATTGGACGTCGCGTGCGCCCCAACGTGAGTACTCGTCGCGAAGCCATCCTCGCCGCCTACACCGAAATCGTCCCCT
>Ga0210396_10000516_pt1 | contig 50848 bp, 42 predicted proteins | sample IncBWH17OmetaG_FD_155466 | JGI IMG/M metagenome (GOLD analysis project Ga0210396, IMG submission 155466) | Forest soil microbial communities from Barre Woods Harvard Forest LTER site, Petersham, Massachusetts, United States - Inc-BW-H-17-O ... | reverse complement strand
CAGATCGGCAGCCGAAACGACCCCCCGCAGGGCCCCGACGGAGACCGCGTGCGTGCTCTCCCGGTCCCGGCGGCGCTCCTCGTCGATGCCCGGCGTCAACCAATCCCTCGTCATCGCCGAAACGAATTCGGGTGCGTGTCGGGCACCCCAGACGCCTATCGCGGTCACGCCACCCAGCGGCTCAAGAGGCTTGCCCACCACCGGCAGCGAAGCCCCGGCGACGCTTAAGGCCAGCACATAGTCTCCGGGGCGGGCCCGCAGCAACCATCTCACACAGGGCGTCATGCGGGGTCCCCTCATCGTCATGTAGGGGAGCGTACCCCCGCGCGGTCCGCGGAAACTGACGATTTGCGTCACGCCATCGCCGACAGCGCTATTCGCTCGCAGAGCGGCCGGCGGCTCGCCGACGCGCAACGCCCAGCCGCGCGGCGTAAGCGACGGCGCTGATACCGAACATCACCGCGGTGAGTAGCAGCCACCTGCCCAGGAACGGCTGCTGGGTTTGACCCGTCGCCGCCAGATAGGTCGGCGCGCCCTGTTCGATGATGCCCGGGAGGAAAATCAGCAGCGTCAATCCCGCCGCCATCGCCGGTATACGAATGTAATTGCGCGCCGGGATTTCTGGGCCCCCCGAAGAGGTTTGCCGAGTCACCTGGACCTTCCGCCGACCGAGTCGCGTGGCCAGGATCCGGTCGACCAGCGCGTACAGCGGGAAGAGCACGAAATCGTGGCCGACGATCGCGGCAACGAACCAGACCGCAATCGACTGCCACCAGGAGGTTTTGTTCCACAGCTCTGTCACGTTGAAGGTGGTCAGTATGTAGCCCAACAGCGCGAAGCCGGACACCATGGTCAACAGATGTACCGGATGCGCCCCGTACGAGTTTTTGAAAAGTCTTGAAATACCCTTCATCTCAGCTCTTCTCGAACTCGATGATGGAGACCCATTTGGTGTTGTGCACACCGGGCAGGGCTGGGACGATGATCCGGGCCGGGTAACCGTGATCCAGCGACAGGTCGGCACCATCGACCCGCAGGGCCAGGAGCGCATCGGGATCACCGACCTGATTGGCCGCCAGCTTGGCCTCGCCGAAGGCACCGCCGCGCTGCAGTGATATCACTCGCGCCGAGCGCGGCGCAGGCACGCCGGCTATCCGGGCCAACTCGGCCAGCGGCACGCCGCTCCAGGTCCGCACGGCCGACCACCCTTCGACGCAGGCGATCGGCAGTCGCGCGGTGTGTTGCCCTATGCCGGCGAGCGCAGCGCGGTCCAACACCACCTCCGAGGGCCCACCACGCAGGACCAGGCGCCATTGCGGACCGGTGCTGTCCGGCGTGATCCCGGCGGCGACGGCGGTCTTGTTGATCGGGAAGTCACCCCGACTGCGGAGTCGGCCCCGTGGCAGCAGCAGGGCCGCACCTCGGGTGATGCCGCCCAGGGTTTGCCCGGCTGTAAGCACACCGATAAGCAGCACACCGGCGGCGACCAAGCCCAGCGCACCGCGCCTGCCCATCGTCGGTTCGCGCGGATTGGCGGCCACCAGGCCATCAGGGTCACGCGGCTGCGGGCGGGTGTCGGTCACATTGGTGCGCAGCACTTCTCGCATGGGCAGCGAGCGCAACCCGGCGATCATGCGCGGAATTTTGACCGCGATATGCATCAGAAAACCGGTTATGAAGACCCAAGCCCCGAAATAGTGGCCCGTGTAGAAGCTGAACCCGAAGATGTAGTCGTATTGGATGTTGAGCACGCCGGTGACGATCTGGAACAGGATCCCGCCTACCAGCATCAGCACCGACAGCCGCTCGAGTAACTGTGCGATAGAGCGCGCCGGCGGCCACACGAACAGTCGCGGTAACACGGACCAAAGCTTGGCCAGCACCACCGGGATGATCAGCAGACCCAGCCCTACGTGCAGACCCTGGGTCAGCCGGTATAGCCACGACGGACGGGTCGGCCAGCTGAAGGCCGGCAGCCGCAGCCAGCCGACGTCACCGGGGATGGCCTGTCCTAACTGCGGCGCATAGGCGATGTAAGAGAGCAGCCCGGTGATGATGACGATCGGCAGGGTCACCAAGAGCACGAGTCCGAAGACCGACGTCAGCCACGGGCCACGTAGCGGGCTTCGAAAGCGTCCCAGCCACTTCAGACCCGGCGGTGGATGCCGGTCCAGCCCGCGCCACAGCCGGATGGGAAACCCGTGGTGGTTGCCGGGTTCAGGGCTGGGTTCGGGATCGCTCATGATGCAGACTCACAATGCAGAAAGTACCCGTGTCACAGCGGTTTTTCGATGGGCAATGCGACATTTTGCGTGCGGCGCTGGGCCCTGGCGAGCTGATGGCCGATCACATTGCGAAGTAAGCGAGCTCACCGCCGATGATCGTGGCGGCCACCATGCCAGCGTCCAGCTCGGCCAGCGCCGTCTCCGGGGGCTCGGTCAGCACGCAGAGGTCGCCCGGCTGTCCGGGGTCGACGGTCCGCGCCCGACCCGGCTGATCGGAGCGGCCCAGAAACATCGTCAAAGCCGTTCGTGCCGACACACATTCGTCCGCACCAAGGACGGCGCCGCTGAGTGTGGTGCGGTGCACCGCGGAGCGCATCGCCGTCCATGGGTCGCCATGGCCGAATGGCATGTCGGTGGACAGCGCCACCGGCACCGTCGCCTTTAGCAGTGACGCGACCCGCCATAGTTGACCGTGCTCGACGGCGGGGATGTCGGCGAGGTACTGATCGCCACGCTCGGCGACGAAGTTGGGCTGTGTGACCACGGTGAGCCCCAGCTCAGCCAGATCGGCCAGGTTCTCATCGGGGACCACCGACGCATGCTCGATGCGATCGAGCGGATGGCTTCCGGCGGCATGCAGGGCCGCGATAGTCACGACGAGTTGGGCTGCGGTCACGCAGTGCACCGCTACCGGCTTATCCGCGTTGTGGTTCTCGGCGATCCAGTGGATCAGCGCGTCCAGGTCGAGACGGTCATCCTGCAGGATTTTCTTCCCCGGTGACAGGAACCGCAGCCGCGGCCGAAACTCGCCGCGACGATGCGCCACGATCAGCGAGACCATGTCGTCGGCGCCGAGGTCGGGGGTGGCGTCGGTGACGCCGGTGACGCCGGTCGCGGTGATTCGGCGGCTGAGTTCCGCCAGGTCGGTTTCGCGCCGCTGCAACGCGTCCGACCACTCGCGGTCGGCGCTGCGAAGGCGCCCGTCGGGGTGTTCGGCGAGACCGACCCGGCCAAGTGCGGCGGAGTTGAGGATCCACAGCGCGCCGCTGCGATGTTGGATGCGCAGGGGAATGTCGTGCACTAGAGCATCAAGAGCGGCCCGGTCCAGCTCCCCGGCGACCGACTCGTGATAGCCGACGGCGCGAATCCACCCATCGGGACCTGGCGTGGCGTTCGACAGTATTTGTGCCAGTTGAGCTTTGGTGCTGACCCCGGGCGGTCCGACATTAAACGAATCCAACGCGGAGGCCGCCGAGCGCACGTGCACATGGTGGTCGTGCAGGCCGGGCAGCACGGTTCCGCCGCCCGCGTCGAGCAGAGCCTCTCCGGGGTTGGCGACGAGATCGACGCCCACCTCGTCGATCCGCGCGCTCACCCGGATGTTGGTTTCCGTGCCGTCCAGCAAGGTGGCCCGCTTAATCAGCATGATAGGCAGCGTCTTTCGGATACCAAACGTCGCACGCTGTCGTTATCGGCGCCCAGTTCGGCCGCTGGCGTAGCTGCCGGTGGGGCCGACGGTGGCGGGGCCCGGTGCGTGCAGACCGGCGCCGTGGTCGGCAGCGCCGCGTAGACAGCGGCGACCGTGGCCATGGACACGTGGATCAGTTCGCCGCCCCCGCGGGTTAGCGATTCGGTCACCGCCCAAGTCGCCTCGAGCCCGGTCAGTGGGTCGGCGATGGCGTCTCCGCAGAACACCGGTCCGCTGATGCCGGCGCCGACCAGGCCGCCGGCCACCGCGGCATCGTCACCGAATGCCGGCCGACCGGAATGCTCGTCATAGCCGGTGATCCGCAACCAGATTCGGCCCAGGCGGGGTGCTATGTCGTCCGGCCCGAGCCGGCGCCGCTTCAACGCCGCGGGTCGCGAGCCTTCGATCACAACGTCGGCGACTGTCAGCAGCTCACGCAGCTCGTCAGCTTGGCTGTCGAAATCGACACAGTAGGAAAGCTTTTCACCGTTGATGCAGTCAAAGAAGGCGCGATTGCCGCCTCGGGTGCCGTCCGGGCGGCGCGGGCTTTCAACTTTGACGACAGTCGCTCCCGCGCGAGCCAGCAGCTGCCCGCACAGCGGGCCCGCCCACATCGACGACAGGTCTGCCACCAGCAGGCCGGCCACACCACGCGCGGAGGTCCTTGAACCCATTCGCCGTATCCACGGCGATGACGCCGCAACCTCACCCAGCGCCGCTGCGGGGAGGTCGAGCAGTCCGGCCCGTTCGGCGATTGTGGACATTAGATGCGTTGCGGCCCACCGCTGCAACATTGGCCACGGGTCGGCGGGCACTCGATCTACCTGGAGCAGCGCCGGTACGGCCGCGACGTCGTCGGTGCGGGACAGCGTGATCGCGCACCAGCCATCCCGTGCCGCCAGCAGCCTGGTGGCACCACCGCACGACGTCGGACCGCCGCGGGTCAATCCAAGCAGGGCGGCCCGACCGGTCAGCAGCGCGGCCGCATCGACGGCGACACCCGTGCGGGTGCCGACGGCTGCGGCGACGTGCTCGGCGCGAGCAAGCACGTTCGCGCGGGAGAAGTCCGGTGGCCCGTCGGGCAGACCGGTCAGATACGCCAGCCCGCTGCTGCCCCATCGGTCCTGCGCCAGACTCACGCCACCATTGTGCTCGCGGCTCGGCTGTCAACGAAGAGGCACAAACCGGCGGAACTTGCCGCTCGCGGGATTGCGGTCCAGTCGGTCCACCGCGCGGACGTTGACGCGCGCACTTTCTAGGCCCGCCTCCGCGAATACCCTCGCCAGTCGCGATGTGAACTCGTCGACAGCTAAATCGATTGTGGCGATGACAGATACATCGACGCCGGTGGCCGTCTGGGCGACCTGATAGTCGACGATCGGCGGGGTGGCGACCATTACCGATCGAATCACGATGGGGTGTACAGCCGTTCCGTCCGGGTAGTGGAAGATTTCGTCGTTGCGGCCCTGCACGCGTGCCCGCAGGTAGCCGTGACCGGGCATGTCAGCCACCCGAATGAAGGTGTCGGTAAGTTCGTAGCGGATCAACGGTTGGGCAAGGTTGTACAGGTTCGTGATTAACACCTTTGCCGCAGGCACTCCGCTTGGCGAAGGACGGTTCTCGCTGTCGACGAGTTCCACGATGCACATGTCGGTGTTGAAGGCGAAGGTGTCGTCGTCCGCGCCCGTCTTGCCGACCAGACCCTCGGTCGACCCGAAGTTGTCGAAGACGGGAACGCCGAAGGCCTCCCGAATGACGGTTCGCATCTCCAGGAGCAGCGTTTCGCTCGTCGAGGAAACCTCGGCGGGCCGGATCCGCAGCCGGCCGGCACGTGCCTCCATGGCGAGCCGGGCCAACATCGACGGGTATCCGCTCAGCATGGTGGGCTGCATCGCATTGAGTTCTCCAACGATCGCACCCAACGGCCGGGTTGCGGGTACCAGGTAATAGCGACCGAACGAGTTGTCACCGGCTGCCAACGCTGTCACCATTCCGGTGGCATGGACCGCCGAAGGCGCGGCCACCATCGCGCCAATGACATCACCTTGCGGCGGTTGCGACCCGGATGGCGGGGGGCGCAGGATGGCGCTCGCGAACGCGGTTAGGGCGCGCTGGTCCAGCACGAAGACGCCGCGCGCTCCCGAACAGCCGCCGGAGGCCAGCGCGACGTATCGGCCCAGGAGCGGAATGGGCTCGAGGAGGGTCTGCGTCAGGGCGGATTCGACGTCGGCGCGGCGCAGGCGTCGGTCGGTGAAGACGTCATCGAGGGCGTCCATCATGTGAGCCTTAGTCATCACCGGCAACGCCGACATGTCGCCGGGATCCACCGCGCCAAGGTCGATGCCACGCAGCCGCCGCGCGTGGAACGGAGAGTGTTCGGCTGCGTGGGCCAGCAGCCGCGCCAAGCCCTGGCGTTGCTCCGCCTGGATCTGGTCGCGGTTCCAGGACAGCCGGGCGAAATGCGCTGCGGCGCCGCCCAGCACGTCGGACTGCACACCATGGCGCAGCTCATCCCACGTTGATACGGTCATCGTCATCGTTCTCGCTCCGAAGTAGCCAATCGAGTGAATCCCAAGGCGGGCAACAACAATTCGGCGATTTCATGCTCGGGAACGGCGGATGGATTCGCGCTGCGTTCCAGCGCGACACCAGTCGCCGTCGCGAAGACGAACTCCGCCAACGATCGAGTGGGAATCGGCGGTATGAGATCGGCGTCGGCATAAAGCTGCGTCAGCGCCGAGGCGAGGTAGTCGACCGCCCGAGAATGCACGTCGGCGTAGCGACGGTTGAGTTCCGGATTCCGCACGGCCTGCGCGCGAAACTCGGTCAACACGAACTGCCACCCCGGCTCGGACTCAGCATCTTCCGCGCCGGCGTGGATCAGCGCCTGGAACGCGCCCAGACCGGCGAGGCCGGTCACCGCTCGCCGATGATGCGCCGCGCGCTGCTCCATCCGCTGCTCGAGCAGCGCGAAGAACAGGTCGGGCTTGCTGCCGAATTGGGAGTAGACGACACCCTTGGAGAACCCGGCTTCGTCCGCGATGGCCTCCAGGGTGGCGCCCGCGTACCCGCGGGCAATAAAGACCCGTTGGGCCGCCGCCAGGACCAATTCGCGGTTTCGTTCGACCTGTTCTACGCGGCGCAACCGAGTGGGCATGCCCAAATTAAATACCGACGGTATCTGGATGTCAACGGTATTTGAAGTTCTGCCGTCAGAACTGCAGCGCGCTGAACCGCCAGTCCAGCACCGGCCGGTCGGGCTCACCCGCCGAGTCACTGACCACGTAGACCAGCGAGCGCAGCCCCAGCACGCCGCCGTGGTCGGTCGGCTCGGCCGTCTCGACATGCAGCTCGCTGTAGAGGGTGTCGCCCTCGTGCACGGGTCCGGTGTGGTCGCAGGAATCCCAGCCCAGGACCACCGCCAGATTCGGCAGCAGCCTGCTCGCCTGGGCGAGTGCCAGCCCGATGGTGTGCCCGCCGTACACCAGCCGTTGCCCGCCGACCCGCCAATCATGATGTGTGGCAGCGATATTCAGGGTAAGTCGAGCCAGCTCGGGCGCGCTGCTGACCACATCTCCGGTGCTGTGCAACACCGACCCCGCCATAGCGGGGTCGAAATGCGGACCGGGCACCCGGTTTCGGAAAACCTCGCCGTCCCATTGGTCGGCCGGATCAGCGGCGGGCGCCGCGGCGTCGGCACCGATGCTGGACAGATCATCGGCCCGGCTCGATCCATCAGCGGGTTCCCAGTCCGGGCTGGCGGGCAGCATGGCACACCGGTAGAAGTCCAGGACCAGCCGGTCGGCCTGATCGATCGTGATCATCCGCAGCGCCGCCATTCCCGTTGGCGCACGGCCCGGCTTGACCGAGTTGGCCCGCAACCCGACCACTTCGGTGCGGGTGTAGATGGTGTCGCCAATCATTGGGAATCGGTGGAACGTGAGCCCGCGATAGAACAGGTTTGCCTTTACCCGCTGGGTAACCAACGTCGACTGCCCAATCGCGGTGTCGCAAACCAAGGCCGGATGCGCCAGCGGCCCCGGCATACCGGTCACCGCGGCACACAGGTCGGTGTCCAAAGACAGCCGCATCCGGTCACCGACGATCGCCTGATGAGCGGCGGCCATCCCGGCCGATAACGTCGCGGCCGGCGCCCAGTCGAAGACCTGACCGATCGAGAGGTCGTCGAAGTAGGGGCCGCCCTCGCGGATACCCGCATACCCGTTGGTAGTCACACGCCACATGCTGGCAGGGTGTCGAATCGGGGGTCAACGCCGGAGGGTGGTCGCAGATGAGCAGTGAACTGAACGACGACGAAGAGATGCTGGTCGCCACGGTGCGGGCGTTCATCGACCGCGATGTCAAACCAACCGTCCGCGAGGTCGAGCACGCGAACACCTATCCCGAGGCGTGGATCGAGCAGATGAAGCGGATCGGTATCTACGGCCTGGCCATTCCCGAGGAGTACGGCGGGTCGCCGGTGTCGATGCCATGTTATGTGAGAGTCACCCAGGAGCTGGCCCGTGGCTGGATGAGCTTGGCCGGTGCGATGGGCGGGCACACCGTCGTCGCTAAACTGCTGACGCTGTTCGGCACTGACGAGCAGAAGCGGACGTTCCTGCCACCGATGGCCACCGGCGAGCTGCGGGCCACCATGGCATTGACCGAGCCGGGTGGTGGCTCCGATCTGCAGAACATGTCGACCACCGCACTGCCCGACGGCTCAGGGGGCTTGCTGATCAACGGTTCCAAGACCTGGATCAGCAACGCGCGGCGGTCCGGACTGATCGCGTTGCTGTGCAAAACCGACCCGGGTGCCACTCCGCGTCATAAGGGCATCTCGATTGTGCTTGTCGAGCATGGGCCGGGATTGACGGTGTCGCGGGATCTGCCCAAGTTGGGTTACAAGGGCGTTGAGTCCTGCGAGCTGTCGTTCGACGACTTCGTCGTGCCGGTCGCGGCCATCCTCGGCGGGCGTATGGGCGAGGGCTTTTCACAGATGATGAAAGGCCTTGAGACGGGCCGTATCCAAGTGGCCGCGCGGGCCCTCGGGGTGGCGACGGCGGCGCTGCAGGACGCCCTTGCCTATGCGCAGCAGCGGGAAAGCTTCGGCCAGCCGATCTGGAAACATCAGGCCGTCGGCAACTATCTGGCCGACATGGCGACCAAACTCACCGCCGCCCGCCAGCTCACCCGATATGCCGCAGAGCGCTACGACAGCGGCGAGCGCTGTGACATGGAAGCCGGGATGGCCAAACTGTTCGCCTCGGAGGTCGCGATGGAGATCGCGCTCGACGCCGTACGCATCCACGGCGGCTACGGCTACTCCACCGAATACGACGTGGAACGCTACTTCCGCGACGCACCCCTGATGATCGTCGGCGAAGGCACCAACGAGATCCAGCGCAACGTGATCGCCGCGCAGCTGGTCGCCCGAGGCGGAATCTGAGCCTAGTAATCCGGGCGCTGCTGTATATTTGCCTGACTTCGGCACCGGCAGAGCGGCGTGGGACTAAACCTGTTTGGACCGGAGGCAACCCAGAGGAAGGCAGTTGCCATGAGCTATCCGCCAGGGCCCTATGAAGGTTCCCCAGGTTGGCAAGGCCAGCAGCCGGGCTGGCAGGGCCAGCCGCCGCAGCCGGGCTGGCACGGCCAGCCGCCGCAGCCGGGCTGGCAGGGCCAGCCGCCGGGCTGGCAAGGCCAGCGCGAACCGGACAACTACCTCGTCTGGGCAATCCTGTGCACGGTCCTGTGCTGCCTCCCGCTTGGGATTGTGTCGATCGTGTACTCCACCAAGGTCTCCGGGTTGTGGAGTCAAGGGCGCTATGCCGAAGCACAGACCGCCGCCAACAACGCAAAGAAGTGGGCCATCATCAGCGCGATCGTGGGCGCCGTCGTCGCTGTGATCGCAGTGATTCTGTATGTGGGCCTTTTCGCGATTGCCGTGTCCAACCTCCCCTCGACCACCACCACCACGTATTCGGGTTACTGAGCAACCGTGATACTTTGAGCGCCAGTGCATTTGGCGTCAAGCGGGCGTGATCGCGTCCACCAGTCCCCAGGCCAGTGCAGTATCAGCGTCAACGGTACGTCCGGACAGCACGAGATACGCCGTGCGCCAGCGGCCGATCCGGCGCGCAACACTGACGGTGCCGCCTGCGCCGGGGATCAATCCCAGACCCAATTCCGGCAGTCCGAGTACCGAATCATCCCGCGCCTCAATCCATCCGCAAAATGCCGCCATCTCCAATCCGCTGCCCAACACCCTGCCGTGCACCTCGGCGCGGCAGGCCCGCCCGAGCCTGGCGGCCAGCGAGTCGAGCACCAGGGCCGGGCTGTGGCGGGTGCGGGCCAGATGCGCGCTCGCCGGATCGGCGAAGGTGCCGAATTCGGCGAGGTCTCCGCCGCTACAGAACGACGGGCCGTTGCCGCTCAACACGATCCCGGTCACCGACGGGTCCAGCTGCGCGACGGCCAGCGCCTCCAGCAGCGCGGCGCGCGCGTCGGTGGAGAACGCGTTGTGCCGTTGCGGCCGGTTGAACCTGATCCGCAAGGTGTCACCGTCGCGTTCGGCCAGCACCGGATCGGCGATGTCAGGCATCCGGGCCGGGCCGCGTTCGGCGAGCCAGCGCGCGAACTCCGGCCCGGCCTGCAGGGTCGAGTAGGCCAGCGACTCGGTTACCACCGCGGCCAGCGTCGGGCCGCCGGGGTCCACCGCGCGCAGCACGTCGTCGCACACGCAACTGGCGTGCGGCCAGCGCTGACAGCGCTCGCTCAGCTCAGCCAAGGTCTCGGGCACCGAGTCGACGCTGACCACTCGACGATCCGCACAGAGATCCTCGGTTAGGGTGAAAGTCGCAGTTTCCAGCCAGGATTCGGCTCGCGCGCCGCAGACGTCAGCGGCCGAGCCGAAGGTGACGATCACACCGGGTGGCGGCGTAACGTCGCTTAGCGGCGCGCGCGACAAATCGACCACCCGGAACACGGGTCACCCCGAATACTTCTCGATCAGCTCGTTCTTATAGAGCTTCCCGGTGTCTGTGCGCGGTAGCTGCGACTCGAACGCGATGGACCGGGGGCACTTGAAGTGCGACAGGCGATCTCGCATCCAGGACAGCAGCTCGTCGGCGAACTGATCATTGACATCGGCCGGATCGACGGTCTGTACGGCCGCCATGACGCGTTGACCCATCTCGTCGTCGGGGACGCCAAATACCGCCGCGTCCAGCACCTTCGGGTGGGTGACCAGAAGGTTCTCGGTTTCTTGCGGGTAGATGTTGACTCCGCCGGAGATGATCATGTGGTGGCGCCGGTCGGTCAGGAAAAGGTAGCCCTGGTCGTCGAGGTAGCCGACGTCGCCGACGGTCACCCAGCCGTGCTTTTCACGTGACGCAGCGGTTTTCGTTGGGTCGTTGAGGTACTCGAAGGAATACCCGCCTTCGAAGTAGATTTCGCCGGGCTGGCCCGGTGGCAGTTCGTTACCGTCCTCCCCGAGAATGTGCAACCCACCTAGCATCGGCTTGCCGACCGAACCCGGATGTGCCAGCCAGTCCTCGGCGGTGATCAGCGTCGACCCGATCGCCTCCGAGGAGGCGTAGTACTCGTCAATGATCGCTCCCCACCAGTCCATCATCTGCATCTTGATCTGCACCGGGCACGGCGCGGCGGCGTGCATCACCCGCTTCAGGCTGGACAGATCGTACGAATCGCGAACGGCCTCGGGAAGTTTCAGCATCCGGACGAACATGGCCGGCACGAACTGGCCGTGGGTTACCCGATAGCGCTGGATGGCGTCGAGGGTGCCCTCGGCGTCGAACTTCTCCATGACCACCGTGGTGATGCCCACGGCCTGGACGCTCATGGACCATACCGACGGTGCGGTGTGGTAGAGCGGCGCCGGGCTCAGATACACCGCGTCGGGATCCATCCAGTACCCGACCAGGGCTGACATCATGCCGGGCGCCTGATCCGGTGGGACATGCGGCAATTCGCGTTTGATCCCCTTGGGCCGGCCGGTGGTGCCCGACGAGTACTGCAGCAGGTCGCCCTCGATTTCGTCGTCGATCGGGGTGTCCGGTTGATCCGCAACGCATTCCGGGTAGCGCTCCCACCCCGGCAGGTCTGCATCGGCGATGATCAGCAGGTCCGGCAAGCCGTCCGGAAAATGTTCGGCCAACCCCACGCAGGTGTCCTGCAGCGCAGCCGACCCGATGATCGCCTTGGCGCCGCTGTTCTCGATGATGTAGGCCGTTTCGGCCGGGGCGAGGTGGGTGTTGATCGGCACGTAATACAGCCCGCTGCGCCGAGCCGCCCACATCACCGCGTGGATGTGTTCGTTGTTGTCCATCAGGATCGCAACGGTGTCACCCTCGCGCAGCCCGGCCTTGCGGAACCTGTGCGCCAGCCGGTTGGCCCGAGCCTCGAGGTCGTCAAACGTGACGACCGTCCCGGACGGGTAGAGGATGACAGCAGGTTTGTCGGCGCCGATATGGGGGCGTATCTGCATGAGCCCGACTGTACGACCCGAACCTTGACGGCTATCGGTCGGGCAGCAGCAGGGCGCTGTCGCCGAATTCATGCCACAGATATCCGTGGTCGACGGCCTCCCGGTACGCCATGGCGACCAGATCGGGGCCCGCGACGGCCTCCAGCAGCAACAGGTGCGAGGCGCCGGCATCGTGCCATCCGGTGATGAGGCCGTCGACCACCCGGCACGGGCGCCCGGCACCGAGCACCAGATTCGTCCAGCCGACCGCTGGGTGTACGCCGCCGTCAGCGTTCGCGGCTGACTCGAGAGCGCGGGTCACCGTGGTTCCGACCGCGATCACACGTCCGCCCGCCGCTCGGGTGAGGTTCACCATCCGCGCGGTGGCGGCCGGCACGTCGAACTGCTCGGGGACTGGTGGTTCGCCGGGCTCCGCGGAAGACACCCCGGCGTGCAGCGTGACCGGCGCGATGGCAACGCCGTCAGCCACCAGAGCGGTTACCAGTTCGGTGCTGAACGGCCGCGCCGCACTGGGCATCTCAGCGCTGCCCACGCTGCGGGCGAATACGGTTTGGTAGTAGCTGAGCGGCCATTCTCGCGGCACGTACGAATACCTGATTGGTCGGCCGTACCGGGCCAGGTACGACACGACGCCACCTCCGGGGCCTTCGAGGATCACCCGCGCAGTCCACAACCGCCCGCCAGTCAGCCCGGGTTCCGGGTAGGACGACCTGATGACGATCGCGCCGCCGCCGGCCATGTCGATGCGTTCGCCGGGCCGGATGTCGGTCAGGTGTCCGGTCGCATTCGCCGCGGGTCGCAGTTCAACCACCCAGACCTTTTCGGCGCGCCGGGTGGAGAAGTGGATGGTGATCGGATGCCCGCCGCGGCGGCCGTCAACCGCGGCGGGCAGCGTGGCGGAATTGTTCACCACCAGTAGGTCGCCCGGACGCAGATAATCGCCAAGGTCGGCGAATCGGGCGTGGCTGACGCCACTCCGTCGCGCGACCAGCAGCTTGACCGTGTCCCGCGCGATGCCGTGCGCTTCAGGCGGCTCGGTGGCGTCCGATGCCGGCGGCCGGTGGAAGTGCGTATGCGGACTCCCAAGAGTTCTGATAGGGCTCATTGACGCACACCGGATAACAGCAGATCCGCGGCCCGGTAGCGACCGGAGGCCGGCCGGGTGTCGAGCAGTCGCAACAACGCCGGCACGACCGACTCCGGCTCGGCACGGTCGGAGATGTCCTCGTCGGGGAAGGCGGCCTGATGCATCTCGGTCCGCATGTCGCCCGGGTCGAAGGCGTAAACCGGCACGGTGGAAGCCTCGGCGGCCAGAACGGCCGACAGCTGATCGAGCGCGGCCTTCGACGAGCCGTACCCACCCCAGCCCGGATACGGCTCGACCGCCGCATCGGAGGTGAGGTTGACGATCACCCCGGCGTTGTCGGTCAGCGCCGGCAGACCAGCCTGGATCAGGGCAAGCGGGGCGAACAAGTTCGTCTGGTAAACGGCGGACAACTCGCGCGCCGGATAGTCGGAGAGGGCCGGTTGCGGGCTGGGCCCAAGCCGGCTGGCGTTGTTCACCAGCAGGCGAAGCGGCCCGGCAGTGGTTGCGGCGCCGACCAATGCGTCACGATGTGACGGGTCGGTAACGTCGCCGGGCAGCGCAATCAGTTGCGTCGAGTTCAGTTCTCGGGCCGTTGTTTTCAGCTCGGAGGCACGGCGCGCATCGCCGACCACGGCCCAGCCGCGGTCGAGCAGAGCGGCGGTCACCGCTCGGCCGAACCCGCGTGACGCGCCGGTGACGATCGCGACGGGACAGGTTTTCTGGAATCGGTTCATACGGCCATACTGGTAGTTAAAGTTAACTTTAAGTCAAGACCCCAAAAACGAGCGAGGTGAGTCACCTTGGACAAGGGCGACTTGTTCACCGTCAGTGAATTAGCGAATCGCAGTGGCTTCGCGGCATCGGCGATTCGCTTCTACGAAAGCCAAGGCCTCATCACGGCAACCCGTACGGCCGGCGGACAACGCCGATTCGAACGACAGATGCTGCGGCGCCTTGCGTTCATCCGGGCCGCGCGGAACGTCGGATTGAGCCTCGACGAGGTCGCGGCCGCGCTTGCGAAGCTGCCAGATGCGCGTACCCCAACACGCGCCGATTGGGCTCGCTTGTCCAAAGACTGGCGGGCACGCCTAGACGATCAGATTGCGGGGCTGGTCGCGCTTCGCGACAACCTGGACTCGTGCATCGGCTGCGGCTGCCTGTCGCTCAAACGCTGCGCCATCTCCAATCCGGGCGACTCAGCAGCGATCGTCGGGCAAGGTGCGGTCTACCTGCCGAAGTCATTGCGGCGACGTTAGAGCGCCCCCGGCAGTCGCGCTAGTCCGCCTCAGCCAGCCGTTGCTTGAGCGCCTCGTACTCGTCCTTGACGCCGGTGGGTAGTTTCTCGCCGACGAACTCGAACCACTCGTCGATCAATGGCAGTTCCTTGCGCCATTCGCTCGCGTTAACCACCAACGCTTGCTCTACATCGGCAGGATCGACATCCAGCCCGTCCAAGTCCAGATCCTCGACGGCCGGCACAATACCGATCGGGGTGTCCTGGCCGCCCGCCTTGTGCTCGATGCGGTCGACGATCCACTTCAGCACGCGGCTGTTCTCGCCGAAGCCCGGCCACAGGAACTTGCCGTCTTCGCCGCGGCGGAACCAGTTGACGAAGAACACCTTCGGCAGCTTGGACTCGTCTGAGTTCTTGCCCAGGTCGATCCAGTGCTGGAAGTAGTCGCCGACGTTGTAACCCAGGAACGGCAGCATGGCCATCGGGTCACGGCGCACGGTGCCGACCTTGCCCTCGGCCGCGGCGGTCTGCTCGGAACCGAGGGTGGCACCGATAAATACGCCGTGTTGCCAGTCGCGGGCCTGGGTCACCAACGGCACTGTGGTCTTGCGGCGGCCGCCGAACAGGATCCCCGAGATCGGCACCCCTTGCGGGTCGTCCCATTCCGGCGCCAGGATCGGGCACTGCGACATCGGCGTGCAGTACCGCGAATTCGGATGCGCAGCTTTGGTTTCCGTCTCGCGAATAATCCAGTCGTGGCCCTTCCAGTCGATCAGGTGATCCGGCTCGCCCTCCAGGCCTTCCCACCACACGTCGTTGTCGTCGGTCAGCGCGACGTTGGTGAAGACGGTGTTGCCCGCGGCGATGGTCCGCATCGCGTTGGGGTTGGACTTCCAGTTGGTGCCCGGTGCCACCCCGAAGAAGCCGAATTCCGGGTTGACCGCATACAACCGGCCGTCCTTGCCGAACCGCATCCAAGCGATGTCGTCACCGAGCGTTTCGGCGCGCCAGCCCGGGACGGTCGGCTGAATCATCGCGAGGTTGGTCTTGCCGCACGCCGACGGGAATGCCGCGGCAAAGTAGTACGCCTTGTTCTCCGGGGAAATCAGTTTGAGGATCAGCATGTGCTCGGCGAGCCAGCCCTCGTCGTGGGCCATCGCGGAGGCGATGCGCAGCGAGTAGCACTTCTTGCCCAACAGTGCGTTGCCGCCGTAGCCGGAGCCGTAGCTCCAGATCTCCCGGGTTTCCGGGAAGTGGGTGATGTACTTGGTATCGTTGCACGGCCACGGCACGTCTTTTTGGCCAGGTTCCAGCGGGGCCCCAACCGAGTGCAACGCCTTGACGAAGAACCCGTCGTCGCCCATCTTCTCGAGGGCGGCCTTGCCCATCCGGGTCATCACCTTCATCGAGACGACGACGTATTCGGAGTCGGTGATCTCCACGCCCAGTTTGGGGTCCTCGGCGCCGAGCGGGCCCATGCAGAAGGGCACCACCCACATGGTGCGACCGCGCATGCAGCCGCGGTACAGGTCGGTCATGATCGACCGCATCTCGGCCGGGTCCATCCAGTTGTTGGTCGGCCCGGCGTCGATCTCCCGCTCAGAACAGATGTAGGTCCGCGACTCGACCCTGGCCACATCGGACGGGTCAGACAACGCCAGGAAGGAGTTGGGGTGCTTCTTCTGGTTCAGCCGCGTGAACGTGCCCGCGTCGACCAGCTGGCCGGCGAGCCGTTGCCATTCTTCGTCGGAGCCGTCGGCGAAGACCACCCGGTCAGGCTGGGTGAGCTCGGCGACCTCCTCCACCCATGACAGCAGCCCCTGGTGATTCGTGGGCGCGGTGTCCAGACCGGGAATGGTCGCTGAGGTCATCGAACTCTCCTGAATTTTGCTACGTACTTGTCGGCTTCTTGTGTCTGCGTATGCACTCGCCCACACACTGTTTACAAAGTGGCGCTTTATATACAGGTTATCGTGAGGAACTTGTCGCGGAAGGCTCGGGCGGGTATAAGCCTCCTCACAACAACGATTCAGAAGCGTCAGAAGCGTCACAAATTATTGTCATTAGCGCTCGTCGAAGCCGATTCGTCGATTCCGTCGGGATCCTCGGGGGTCGGGGGTCGGTCAGGGCTCTCACCCTCAGGTTCGGGTATACCTGGATCGCCCAGTTCTGCACGCACAGCGTCGAGCGCGGCCTGCACGGTGGGCTTCTCCCGGTCACGCGCTGCCGCGGCCCGCGCCGCGGCGATGGCGTATTCGCGCAGTTCGCTGTCGATGGCACTGACTTGGTCGGTCACCCGCGCGTTCTCGACCTCATCACGTGCCGCCAGCGCGGTGGTCAGCAGCGACTCGGCGACCAGCACCCGAGTGGCGACCAGCTCCTCGACCACGGACCGCAGCGACGCCGTCACCTCGCCGGCCCAGCGGTCCATCAGCGCGCGGTCACGTAGCAGGCCACGGAGGTTGACCACCACAAAGGTGATCGCGAGTCCGATAGCCACGCACGCCACGGCCCCGGCTATTTCTAGCCCGGGGTTCAGCCGGGGGGTCAGGCCGGCCACCGCCCGGCTCAGCATCAGCGCTACACCCAGGCCAAACCCGGCGCCCAACAGCAACATCAGCCGGGTTTCCTGCCGCCGCGATTTCAGGGACGGGGGCGGGACGTCGACCACCGGCAGCTGCTCGAGCGCCGGCAAGGCCACCGGCACACCCATGACCTGCGCAACGTCGGCGAGGTGCGTGGTGGTGCCTTCGCTCACCTCGGTGACCACCTGTTCCGTCCGGGCGCGCGTGTGCGCTTCGAAGCCTCCCATGTTCCGCCGCGGCAGCGCAGCGGTATCTTCCTGCAGCTCGCTGCGCACCGACAAGCACCGGTTGCGGGCAAAGTAGGACAACTGGACCCGAGCCTGCTGGATCTGACCGCGCAGCGTTATGGTGCGCTCGGTTTTCGACTGGCGCAGTTCCCGCAGAGCCGTGCTGCGCGCCTCACGCAACGCATCGACCCGTGCCCGTCGGCCGGCGCCGTCGGCGTCGCGATCAAACCTCTGCGCGGCCGTCTGGAGCCGGGTTTCCCAAGCTCGCAACCTATTGCGCCGCGCGATATCCGAATCCGCGAGTTGTGCCGAGACGGCGTCGACCAGGTCATCGATGCGCGTCTCGCCCAACTCCGGCATGGCGGCCGCCCCTACCCAGGGCACCTTGCCGTAGCGCGCCGCGTGCGCCGCCAGCGCGTCACGGTTAGCGGTGAGCACGTCACGCCAGGTGCGGTACACGTCGATCTTGGACACCACACCGACCACTGCGTCGGTGTACTCGGCGGCGGCGTCCAGAAACGCACAGTCAGATTCGGTCAATTGGGCCGCCGCAGAGACGACGAACACCACCGCCAACGGCGCATCGCCGGGCCCCAGGTCCGTCGACTCGACGAACTTTTGCTGTGGCAGCCGTTCGCGGAGCGCCGCGACCACACCGCTCACGCCAGACATCCACGGCCCGGTCACCAGCACCACGTCGCGGCGGTTGATTGGGGGCGAATCCAGCCGCGGCCCGATCGCTGCCACCAGCGCATCCACCCGGGCGACTGGATCATCGCTCGCCGCGCCGATCACCTTGATTCCCCGCAGGCCGCAGACCAGAGCCGTAGCGATCCCCTGGCGATATCGGCGCCGCATGCGCGGTGCACATCGCTCACCGGGCCACGGCTGTAACGCTGCCATCGCATCGCCCGTGACAGGTGTGCGGCCGGATCGTGGCATGGGCCCACTTCCAATCCAGTGGACTCGGCCAGGTCAATCGCGGCGGCCATCCGGGCGATCACTGTGTCGTCGCGGGAGAGGAACTCGCTGATCCGCGCACCGACCTCGTCATGAGAGACCGCGCGGGCCTCCATTTCCGCGACGGCGTCGAGCACCCGTCGGTAGCGCGCCTCGGCGCCGATGGCAGCGACCTTGTCCAACACCGCATCGACACAACTGACCCGGCGCAGCAGGGCCCGCACTTGTGTGGCGGTGTTGCCCTGCCGAAGCGCGGCCACGGCAAGCGCGACGCCGAACAAGTCGAGAGTGTCCAGCAAGCGCAGCCGGACCTCGGTCGGCACCGGATTGTCCGCCGCCAGAAAACCCTCAAAGGAGCCTTCAAAAATGGCACTGTCGTCCTGACGGTCAGCCAGCACCCGCAGCGCGGCCCACGACGCGGCATCGAGCAGATCATCGAGCACGGCCGCGGCGAGCAAACCGATCATCGGCTCCATGGGTACCCCGACCAGCGCGGAAAAATGCGCGCAGCGCGTCTGCGCCAGCGCGATCGGCCCGTCCCCGGCGAAGCCGGCCAAATCGGCTTTGGTCAGCACCGCCAGTGCCGGACGTCGCGCGGCGGCGATGGCGTCGGAGTCCTCGGGTTTGACCACTTCGGCGGTGACGTAGACGACCACGTCGACGTCCAGGTCGGTGGAGTCTGCCGGCGCCGTCGCTCTGGTTGCCGCCGAGATCCCCGACGCGATTCCGGCGCGGTTCAGGGCATGGGCCACCGTGTTGCGACCGACTCCGGGACGCCCGCGGACGGCCACGCGCAGCGGTGCGGCGGCTCGCTCGGCGATCGCCGTCAGCCGCCGATCACCGGCCCGGCCGGCAAATCGCACCAGCTCGTCGATGAAAATCCGGTGGCCCTGTCCCTTCATATCCCGCCTGCTCGATCCCATGGGCCCGATCGCCCGGCGCTCTGCCCGCACCGCCCGCCGGCACCGTTACCCACCGACCGAATGGTGGCACCTGCGCCGCCGAGATGCGAGCCACCGTTTATCTGTTACCAGCTGAAGGCAACTGTTGGATATCAATCTGGACCAGAGGCGGCTACATCCGGGGTTCATGGGCCACCATGGACAAATGCATTTGCATTCCGGAGTGAGGGTACGTCCCGACACACCGGCGGTGGGGCCCGACGCAACGCGGCCCGAGCAGCGCTTCGACCAGGGAGGCGCCGGGCGTCGTCTTCCGGCCAGTAGCTTTCGCTCGCGACATTCCGCCCTGTCCGACACCCAGCGCAAGACCTGGGAGCGACTGTGGCCAGAACTAGGCACGTCGGTGGTTCCCGGACCCGCTTGCGCGGAGCCGCTGGACACCCGGTCGTGGTTTGCCCGTTCGGCGCCGGTGGTGCTTGAGATTGGCTCGGGCAGCGGCACGTCGACGCTGGCGATGGCGCAGGACGAACCGGGTATCGACGTGATCGCGGTGGAAATCTATCGGCGGGGGCTGGCGCAGTTGCTATGCGCGATCGACCGTGAGCAGGTGAGCAATATCCGGTTGATCCGCGGGAACGGGGTCGACGTACTGGAACATCTGATCGCGCCGAGATCGCTGATCGGTGTTCGTGTCTTCTTTCCAGATCCATGGCCGAAGGCGCGCCACCATAAGCGCAGGTTCCTGCAGCCGGGCACGGTTGACCTGATCGCCGACCGGCTACTCCCGGGTGGTGTCCTCCACGCGGCGACGGACCACCCCGGCTACGCCGAGCAGATCGCTGAGGTCGGCGACGCCGAATCTCGACTCGTCCGCGTCTACCCCGGCACCGAATCAATACCGATCTCGATCGTTCGCCCGACCACCAAGTACGAAACGAAGGCCCAGCACGCGGGTAGCGCCGTCGCCGAGCTGATCTGGAAAAAACGATGACCATGAGCGTGACAGAAGAAGCAGCCTCACAAACTGCCCCAGAAACACCGGATCCGCTCACACCGTCGGTGGTGTCGCAGGACGTCCTGAGTCGCTTCGCACCACCGATTCGACGCGTCTTGCTGGTGTGGGACGCCCCCAACCTGGACATGGGCCTGGGCTCCATCTTGGGCCGCCGGCCGACGGCTCTGGAACGCCCACGTTTCGACGCACTCGGCCGCTGGCTGCTGGGACGCACCGCCGAGGTGTCGGCCGCCAAACCGGGCGGGGTGGTCGAACCCGAGGCCACCGTGTTCACCAACATCGCGCCGGGCAGCGCCGACGTGGTTCGACCGTGGGTGGACGCGCTACGTAACGTGGGGTTCGCGGTCTTCGCCAAGCCGAAGATCGACGAGGACAGCGACGTCGACCACGACATGCTCGAGCACATCGAGCGGCGGCGACAGGAGGGGCTCGCGGCACTGGTTGTCGCTTCCGCGGACGGTCAAGCATTCCGGCAACCTCTCGAAGAGGTCGCCCGCAGCGGGACCGCAGTTCAAGTGATTGGATTTCGCGAACACGCTAGTTGGGCACTAGCGTCGGATACCTTGGAGTTCGTCGATCTGGAAGACATCTCGGGTGTGTTCCGGGAGCCGTTGCCGCGAATCGGCCTTGATTCGCTGCCTGAACAAGGGGCGTGGCTGCAGCCGTTCCGGCCGCTGTCTTCGTTGTTGACCTCGCGTGTGTGACACTGGGAATCCACTGCGCGGGTTGCTACAGATCCAGTAAGGAGCTTACGTGTTCGCCTGGTGGGGTCGAACCGTGTACCGCTATCGGTACATCGTAATCGGGGTCATGGTGGCTCTGTGCCTCGGCGGCGGCATCTTCGGGATGGACCTGGGCAAGCACGTCACGCAAAGCGGTTTCTACGACGACGGCAGTCAGTCGGTGAAGGCCTCGGTATTGGGCGACAACGTCTATGGCCGAGACCGAAGCGGCCACATCGTCGCGATCTTCAAGGCTCCGGACGGCAAGACTGTCAACGATCCGGCGTGGGCGAAGAAGATCACCGATGAGCTCAACCAGTTCCAGCAAGACCACCCCAACCAGGTGATGGGGTGGGCCGGCTATCTCAGGGCACCCGACACGACCAGCCCGATCATCCAGGGCATGGTCACCCAGGACAAGCAGTACACATTCGTGTCCATCCCGCTCAAGGGCGATGACGACGACACCATCCTCAACAACTACAAGGCCATCGCGCCGGATCTGCAGAAGCTCGATGGCGGCACCGTTCAGCTCGCCGGCCTCAATCCGGTCGCCAGCGCGTTGACCGGCACGATTGCCACTGACCAGCGGCGCATGGAAGTCCTGGCGCTGCCGTTGGTGGCGGTGGTGTTGTTCCTGGTATTCGGCGGCGTGATCGCGGCCTGCTTGCCGGTGATGGTAGGCGGCCTGAGCATCGCGGGCGCGACAGGCATCCTCCGCTTCATCTCGCTCTTCGGGCCGGTGCACTTTTTTGCCCAACCCGTGGTTTCGCTGATCGGCCTGGGCATCGCGGTGGACTATGGCCTCTTCGTGGTGAGCCGGTTCCGGGAGGAGATAGCGGAAGGCTACGACACCGAGGCCGCGGTGCGACGCACGGTCATGACGGCAGGCCGCACGGTGGCGTTCTCGGCGGTGCTGATTGCCGCGTCGGGAGCCAGCCTGCTGTTGTTGCCACAGGGCTTTGTCAAGTCGCTGACCTATGCCCTCATCGCCGCGGTGACACTTGCGGCCATACTCTCGATCACGCTGCTGCCCGCGTGTCTGGGGATCTTGGGCAAACACGTCGACGCGCTGGGCGTGCGGACCCTGTTCCGGGTGCCCTTCCTGCGCAACTGGTGGGTTTCGCGCAGCTATCTCAACTGGCTTGCGGACCGCCTGCAGAAAACCAAGACCCGCGAAGAGGTCGAGGCCGGGTTCTGGGGCAAGCTGGTGAACTTCGTGATGAAGCGGCCCCTGGTTTTCGCCATCCCGATCGTCATCGGCATGATCCTGCTGGTTATCCCGCTGGGCAACCTGTCATTCGGCGGCATGAGCGAGAAATACCTGCCGCCCAACAATGCGGTCCGGCAGGCACAGGAACATTTCGACCAACTCTTCCCGGGGTACCGCACCAACCCGCTGACGCTGGTGATCCAGTCAACCAACCACCAGCCAGTCACCGACCAGGAGATCGCCGACATTCGCGGCAGAGCGAGGGCGATCAGCGGGTTCAGCGACCCGGACAACAACCCCGCGAACATGTGGCAGGAGCGTGCCTACGCGCCGGGTGCGTCGAAGGATCCGTCGGTGCGCGTCCTGCAGAACGGACTGATCAACCCGAATGACGCGGCGAAGAAGATCGGCGAACTGCGCAGCATCGGGCCGCCGAAGGGCGTCACGATATCCGTCGGTGGCACCCCGGCCCTCGAGCAGGATTCGATTCACAGCCTGGTTGCACAGGCCCCGCTGATGGTGTTTGTGCTGCTTACCACCACCATGCTGTTGATGTTCCTGGCGTTCGGGTCTTTCGTATTGCCGATCAAGGCCGCGCTGATGAGCGCACTGACGCTTGGCTCCACCATGGGCATCCTGACGTGGATCTTCGTCGACGGGCACTTCGGCACGTGGCTGAACTTCACGCCGACACCGTTGATGGTGGTGATCATTGCTCTCGTCGTCGCAGTCGGCTACGGCTTGGCCACCGACTACGAGGTGTTCCTGGTATCCCGGATGGTGGAGGCGCGCGCACAAGGCATGTCGACCCAGGAGGCCGTCCGGATCGGCACCGCCACCACCGGCCGCCTCATCACCGCGGCCGCGCTGGTCCTTGCCGTGGTCGCCGGTTCGTTCGTGTTCTCTGACCTCGTGATGATGAAGTACCTGGCATTCGGGCTGATGGCGGCGCTGCTGCTGGACGCGACCGTGGTGCGTATGTTCTTGGTGCCCTCGGTGATGAAGTTGCTCGGCGATGACTGCTGGTGGGCGCCGCGCTGGGCCAGGCGGCTGCAGAACCGTATCGGGCTGGGCGAGATTCACCTGCCCGACGAGCGCAAGCGGCCCATCGTCAACGGGCATCCCACACGGCCTCCGGTCAAGGCGTCCAGCCTGGTAGCAGCGACGCCGCGGTCACCCCACGACCCCACTCACCCCGGCCCGGCGCCACGCCCGCCCGGCCGGCCTGAGCTCACGTCTGCCCAGGAGCTACCCTCTGGCGCGACCACCGCACGGCTGAAGACCGGACCCACCCAGTCGACCGGCCAGGAGACCGAGGCCAAGACGAACCGACTCTCACTGCCTGGCAATGCGGTGCCACCCGTCCCGGCCCGCCCCTCGCCGCCACCGACACCGTCGTCCGGTCAGACCCGGGCGATGCCGGTTTCGACGCCGGTGCCGACGAACAATTCCGGCGACAACGCGAGCGACCCGGCCGACCCGACCGCCGCCCTCCCGATCATGCGGCCGGAGGGCGATGACTCCGAGGCAGCCACTGAGAAGCTGAACGCCCGCGCGCAAGGCGACAACGGCGACCAAGCGCGCCAGCGCCGGCGCGGCGGCGGCGGCGGCCTCAGCGCCCAGGACCTGCTGCGCCGCGAAGGACGGCTATAAGCCGAAGGCTCGCCGGTCACGAGGCGCTCAGGTGCCGAACGCGACCGACCGTTCGCGTGAGGCGCGGCGCGGTCCCCGCCCCCGCCATGTGGTCCTTCGAGACTCACTCGGAGCTGTCGTCAGGTTGAGCCTGGACGATTGCCCCAGCATCGCGGTCCGTGGCCTGCTTGTCCGCTTCGGCGGACGGATCCGGAGCCAGCAACACCTGCACGGCGTTGTTGAGGAAGGCGACTGTCGGAACAGCAAGCAAGGCTCCCGGGATCCCCGCGAGCACGCCGCCGGTGGCAATGGCAAGCACCACCGCGAGCGGGTGAATCGAGACCGCGCGCCCCATCACCAACGGTTGCAGCAAATGTGCCTCGAGTTGATTTATCACGATGAGCAAACCGAGCGTGAGCAGCGCATAGACGATCCCCTTGGCGAGGAGCGCGACCACCACGGCAAGCAAGCCCGAGATCAGCGCACCGATCAGCGGGATGAAGGCACCGAGGAACACCAGTGAAGCCAGCGGCAGCGCGAGCGGCACACCCATGATCGCCAACCCTGTGCCGACCCCGGCCGCGTCGGTGAGAGCCACCAGGAACGTGGCCCGCACATACCCGATCAGCGACCCGTAGCCCGCGCTTCCCGCTTCCATCACCCGATCCCGAACGCCGATCGGGAAGATCTTGACGACGTACTGCCAGATGTTGCGGCCGCCGTAGAGGAAGAAAATCAGCGTAAACAGCACCAACACTGCGCCCGTGACCAGCTCGGTGATGGTGGCCGCGGTGGACAGCGCGCCGCTGGTCAGCTTCGCCTGGTTGTTGTGCAGCGCCTGGATCGCGGCGTTGCCCGCGCTGTCGATCTGTTCGCTGCGCAAGTGCGCAGGCCCTTCGATCAGCCAGCGGCGGGTGTTGTCGATGCTGTGGGTGACCTGCTCGGTCAGATCGGGCAAGCCGACGATGAACTGGCTGACGACGAACGTCAAGATGCCGCCCAGAATCGCGAATCCGCCCAGCAGGACCACCGCCACCGCGGCGCCGCGTGGCAAACCCCGCCGGTCCATCCAGTCCACCGCCGGCACCAGCAACGCGCTGATCATCAATGCCAGCAACACCGGCACGATGATGATTTCTAGCCTTTTCGACACCCATAGCACGACCACCGCTGCGGTCAGGATGACCAGCAAACGCCACGCCCAGGCCGCCGTCTTGCGTACCAGGGGTTCGACTGACGCAGCTTCTGACGCGTCGTCTACGTTGGCCGACATCCGGCAAGCGTAGCTGGCGGTTCGGCTAGGCCTCGGGCCCTCGGGGGCGCCAGCGGCTGGCACGATCCGGTTACGACGACGACACAGTCCGAGACGCACGGCGATTCGCGCGCCACCTGCACGGTTACCCTAAATTACGTGTCGCACGAGGCGCCCGCCCATAGACTCCGCCAGCGTGCGGGGACACCTGCAGCGCGCGGGGGAGAGGGTCCGCGCGGCAAATACTGGTGGGTGCGCTGGGTAGTCCTCGCCATCGTGGCAATCGTGCTTGCCATCGAGATAGCCCTGGGATGGGACCAGCTGGCCAAAGCTTGGATGAGCTTGTACGAGGCCAACTGGTGGTGGCTGCTGGCTGCGGTGGTGGCCGCGGGCGCGTCGATGCACAGCTTCGCCCAGATCCAGCGCACCCTGCTGAAATCCGCCGGGGTGCACGTCAAGCAGTTGCGGTCGGAAGCCGCCTTCTACGCCGCCAACTCGCTGAGCACCACACTGCCGGGCGGGCCTGTGCTCTCAGCTACGTTTTTGCTCCGTCAGCAACGCATCTGGGGTGCCTCAACGGTGGTGGCGTCCTGGCAGCTGGTGATGTCAGGTGTGCTGCAGGCAGCGGGTCTCGCGGTGCTCGGGTTGGGCGGCGCTTTCTTCCTGGGCGCCAAGAACAACCCGTTCTCATTGCTGTTCACGCTGGGCGGCTTCGTCGCATTGTTGCTTTTGGCCCAGGCGGTGGCGTCGCGCCCGGAGCTGATCGACGGGATCGGCACCCGGGTGTTGTCGTGGGTCAACTCCGTCCGCGGCAGGCCCGCCGACACCGGCGTGGAAAAGTGGCGCGAGACGCTCATGCAGCTCGAATCGGTGAGCCTGGGCCGGCGCGACTTGGCGGTGGCGTTCAGCTGGTCACTTTTCAACTGGATCGCCGACGTGGCCTGCCTGGCCTTTGCGGCCTACGCGGCCGGCGACCACGCCTCGATCGCCGGGTTGGCCGTTGCCTATGCGGCCGCCCGCGCGGTGGGCACGATACCGCTTATGCCCGGTGGGCTGCTGATCGTCGAGGCAGTGCTGGTGCCCGGCTTGGTATCGAGTGGGATGTCGTTGCCGAGTGCCATCTCGGCGATGCTGATCTATCGGCTGATCAGCTGGTTACTCATCGCCGCCATCGGCTGGGTGGTGTTCCTCTTCGTGTTCCGCACCGAGAAAACCGGCGACTCCGACGACGACTCACCTACCGGTCCGCTGCCTGTTCTGCAGCACTGGAACGACCCGTCCGACAGCGCTCTGCAGGGTCCATTGCCGCCACCCGATCGAGGCCGCGAAGGCGACGGTTAATCAGCCGACGGTGTTCCCCCGCGACGGGCCCGGGAGCGGGCTGCCCGCGGCGGGCGGAACCGACCTGGTCGCTGGCGGCGTCCCCGGAGTTCCGCCCAACGGCAGCGCACCGGCTCCGCCACCGGGCAGAGCGGGCAACCCACCCGCGCCCTGGGCCTGCTGCATGAGACCCATGGCCTGTGGGATGGTGATCGGCAGCTTGCACTGTGTCGACAGCCCGGTCAGCGGTTGCGATATGGACGTCATGTCCACGGCAACCTTGGGATTGGCCTCCAAATAAGACTTCAGTGACGGCAACGATTGTGGGCCAGCTTGCTGCTGCAGGATCGTGGTCATCGCCTGATTGGTCTCTGGATGGGAGTCCAGGTAGTCGCCCATCGACTTGGCGACCGAGCCGATTGTCCGCGCGACTTCGCTGGCCGCACACGGGTCGGTCGCACCGGTCGCCGACGGCCCGGCCAGAACCGCGACCGCGGCGCTCGGCAATGCGGCGCCGACCAGGCCTGCGAGGAGCCCGCGGCGCCGGGTCGCAATGCCTGTCTTCATGGGTAACTCCTTAGGGTTGCGAATGCCTGCCGAAATAGCGCGCCCCACAACGGCTGCGATCTACAGCTTGTCCCCCGACAGCTTGTCCCCCGACAGCTTGTCCCCCGACGCCCGCGCGGCCATCAGACATCCTGCCATCCCCGGCATCGCTATCGCCAAACCGGTGCCGACCCCATGTGATCCAAATCCCGCTCGATGTCCAGGTCCGCAAACGTCTTCACAACAACTCTGTCGCGTCTTCGCAGCACCCGCGTCGCCGCAGCTCAGCACCCGATAAGCTGATTAATCCACAGGGCGCTGCGGTACGCTCACGTGCACGCATGCGCGAAATACGGGGAGATCGAAATCCAGCAATTCATGATGCGCCTAAGCCGCAACCTGCGCAGATTCCGCTGGTTGGTCTTCTCGGGCTGGTTGCTCGCGCTGGTGCCGGCTGTCTATCTGGCGCTGACGCAGTCGGGGAATCTGACCGGCGGTGGTTTCGAAGTGGCAGGGTCGCAGTCGCTGCTGGTCCACGATCAACTTGTAAATCAATATCACGACCAGGGAGCGTCCTCGTTGGCGCTGGTGGCGGCGCCCCGCGCGGATGCCAGCTACCAGGACATGAACGATGCCGTCGTGTTGCTGAGACGGATTGCCGCTGAGTTTCCCGGTGTATCCGAGGCACCCAACCCCACCCAGCGACCGCCGCGACCTGACCGGCCGTATGTGGTGTCGCTGCTGCTGGACGCCCGCAATGCGGGCACAAGTGACATCGCCAAGAAGCTTCGCGAAAAGGTGGGTATCCAGGGTGATCAGTCTGGACAGACCGCGAACGGCCATGTGCGGCTCTATGTCATCGGGCAGGGTGCGATCAGCGCCGCTGCGGCGGCTAACACCAAGCACGACATCGCCAAGGCGGAACGCTGGAACCTGCCGATCATTCTGATCGTGTTGCTCGCGGTGTTCGGTTCGCTGGCCGCCGCGGCGATCCCGCTGGCTCTCGGTGTCTGCACGGTCGTGGTCACCATGGGCCTGGTCTACCTGCTGTCGATGCACACCACCATGTCGGTGTTCGTGACCTCGACGGTGTCTATGTTCGGCATCGCGCTCGCCGTCGACTACTCGCTGTTCATCCTGATGCGCTTCCGTGAGGAATTGCGTGCCGGTCGTCAGCCAACCGAGGCGGTGGACGCCGCGATGGCTACTTCGGGGCTCGCGGTGGTGTTGTCCGGGATGACCGTGATCGCCTCGCTCACCGGGATCTACCTGATCAACACCCCGGCGCTGAAGTCGATGGCTACCGGAGCGATTCTCGCGGTCGCGGTCGCGATGCTGACGGCAGCCACGTTGACCCCGGCGGCGCTGGCGACGTTTGGCCGGGCGGCCGCGAAGAGGTCGGCACTGCTGCACTGGTCTCGCCAGCCGGAGAGCACCCAGTCGCGGTTCTGGACCCGCTGGATCGGGTGGGTGATGCACCGGCCATGGATATCGGCGCTGGCGGCGTCAGCCGTCCTGCTCGTCATGGCGCTACCGGCGGCATCGATGGTGCTGGGCAACAGCTTGCTGCGCCAGTTCGACTCCTCACACGAGATCCGTGCCGGGGTGGCCGCAGCGTCGGAGGCGCTGGGGCCGGGCGCATTGGGCCCGGTTCAGGTGCTGGTCACGTTTCCGGACGGCGGTGCGTCCACGGCCGACCACGCCGACACACTCGCCGCGATCCATCGGCGGATGACGCAGGCTCCCGACGTCATCTCGGTGGGACCACCGCAATTCGCCGACGACAGCAGCAGTGCCCTGCTCAGCGCGGTGTTGTCGGTCGATCCCGAAGACCTGCGCGCTCGGAAAACCGTCGACTGGATGCGGACAGAGCTACCCAAGGTTCCCGGTGCCCAGAACCAAGTGGCGCAAGTGGACATCGGCGGCGCGACGGCGCTGATCAAGGATTTCGATCAGCGGGTGTCCTCGACCGAGCCGCTGGTGCTGGCCTTCGTCGCCGTGATCGCCTTCGTGATGTTGCTGATCTCGATTCACTCCGTGTTCTTGGCGTTCAAGGGTGTGCTGATGACGTTGCTGTCGGTGGCCGCCGCCTATGGCAGCCTGGTGATGGTGTTCCAGTGGGGCTGGCTGGAGAAGCTCGGCTTCCCTCAGCTCACCTCGATCGACAGCACTGTTCCCCCGCTGGTACTGGCGATGACCTTCGGGCTGTCGATGGACTACGAGATCTTCCTGCTCACCCGGATCCGGGAACGCTTCGTGCAATCTGAGCTGACCCGTGACGCGGTGGCGTACGGCGTGAGCACCAGCGCACGCACCATCACCAGCGCCGCGCTGATCATGATCGCGGTGTTCATCGGCTTCGCGTTCGCGGGCATGCCACTGGTCGCCGAAATCGGCGTGGCCTGCGCCGTCGCGATCGCGGTGGACGCCACCGTGGTACGGCTGGTCTTGGTGCCGGCGCTGATGGCGATGTTCGCTCAGTGGAACTGGTGGCTGCCCCGGTGGCTGTTCCGCGTTTTGCCGTCGGTCGATTTCGACAGGCCGCTGCCGGTGGTCGACCTTGGTGACATCGTGGTCATCCCCGACGACATTTCGGCATTGATAGCACCCAATGCGGACCTGCGGATGGTGCTCAAATCGGCGGCGAAGCTCAAGCACCTGGCGCCCGACGCCATTTGTGTAGCCGACCCACTGGCCCTCACCGGATGCGGGCGCAACGGCAAGGAATCCGAACCGGGCTTACAGGACCCAGCGCAGGGGACGGCCGGCGATGACACCGCGGCGCCCGATGCGGCCGATGCAAAGCCCGGCACCAATGGTCACTCGGGAGCGAGGAAGCTCGTCGGCGAACTGGCGTCCCGGGCGATCGCAAGGGGTGGTCGGCCAGTTCATCCGGTCACGCTGTGGCGGCGGCGGCTCTCGGTGGCCATCGACGCGCTGGAGACTAGAGCCGACACCACTGCCCGGCCAGGTTACGAGCGGCGCATCCCGGTGGAGACCACTCACGTCCAGTTGCCCACTGGCGACCGGCTGCTGATCCCGACCGGAGCGGAAGCGCTGCGCCTGAAGGGCTATCTGATCATGTGCCGTAACAGTCGCCGCGACTACGCCGAATTCGCTGACATGGTCGAGACGATAGAACCCGAAACCGCCGCCGTAGTCCTGGCCGGCATGGATAGGTATTACTGTTGTCAACCACCCAAGCGGCAATGGATGGCGACCCAGTTGGTCCGTCGTCTCGCGGATCCAGACCCGTCTGACATCACTGATGATCAGTGGTCCTACTCGGATGCCGAGGCAGACTGGGAGGAGGTCAGGCAGCGCTGCCTGTCGGTGGCCGTAGCGATGCTGGAGGAGGCGAAGTGACGTTGGCAGCCGCCCGCAGCGAACCAAGCCCCGCACCGCCACCGCAGCGGCCGCCCGGCGACCAGGGCGCCCAAGATGCCGACCAGCCGGTGGAGTTCTGGCCTACCGCCGCCATCCGCTCGGCGCTGCAGGGCGGCGACATCGAAACGTGGAAGCGCATCGCCGCCGCACTCAAACGTGACCCGTACGGGCGGACGGCTCGCCAGGTCGAAGAAGTCCTCGAGGGCACGCGACCGTCTGGCATAGCCAAAGCGCTTTGGGAGGTGCTGGAGCGCGCCCGCACCCACCTGGAAGCCAACGAACGCGCTGAGGTGGCCCGCCACGTGCGGCTACTCATGGAGCGCTCGGGCCTGGCACAACCGGAATTCGCATCCCGCATCGGGGTGCCACCCGAGGATCTGGCCGCCTACCTCGACGGCGGTGCCAGCCCATCGGCCTCCCTGATGATCCGGATGCGACGGTTGTCGGACCGGTTCGTCAAGGTGAAGGGCACCCGTTCGGCCGAATCCTACTGATCACCTCAGCGCGAGTTGATCGGCACCGCGTCGGATACCAGCCAGTCAGTACCCCGCTTGATCAGTGAAACCCGCAATGCAGGCGCCGCTTTACTGGGCGGCTGACCTGGCACGTTCTGGGTTACCCGCAGGATCACCGCCACACTGGCCACCGAGGGGCCGAGGGCCTCGACTCCGGCCGCCACAGTGGCGGCTTGCGCCGTGACGTTGTGCTGGATGAAATCAGCGCTGGACTTTTTGTACTGCTCCTTGTACGCACCCGCATGCTCCGGCACCATCATCGCCGCGGCCCGATCGATGGAGCTTGTCGGAGCACTCGGGGTGAACGACGCCATCGCTTCCGCCATGCCAGTGGCGATCTTTACCACTTCCCGCGAATCTTCCCTGAATTCGCGGTCTTTCGTCGTCCAGTGCGTGTAACCGGTCAGCACCGCCGCTGACAGGGCGGCGGCGCACAGGAAGACAACGGCCAGTCGCAGTCCGGGTGCGTCGTCGTCGGTGCCGACGCTGACCGAATCACGGCGCAACAGCCAGAAGTTGATCCCCACGCCTTCGACGATCAGCAGCACCAGCACCGAGCACACCGACACCCACCACAGCGGCCACGAGAGCACGACCCCGATCGCCAGCAACGCGGCGATCGCGGCCAACGGGGCCACGATGTCGAACGCCAGCAGCCGCCACAGGTTTCTCATCGGATCGACTCCAGGTGAGAGATCATCAGCTTGCCGTCCACGTTGGAGACGTCGAGCCGCAGGCTCCAATGCACCGTCGTCGGCTTGGCGCCGGCGTTCTGGCTGACCGACGTCGCGACCACCATCACCGAGTCGGTCCGGGTGGCGAACGGCGGCAACTTGGTGGTCACCACCGGCCGGGAGACGCCAGGCTGGGTGTCCAGGTCGTGGTGGACCGTTTCGATGGCCACCGCCTCGATCTCGCCGGCGCTTTGGGACTGCAGCTTCTCCACCACCTGCCGGTAAGGCTGCACAGCCGCGTCGAAGTCGCTGTTGAGTTCTCCGACCGTCCCGTCGTGCAGCCGCTGCAAGCTGGCGTCGATATTGCCGCTGTTCATGTTGATCAGCGCACCCGTCCACTCGGCGGCGGTCTGCATGACCCGGGTGAGGTAGGCGCGTTCGCCCGCGTCGTCGCGGTGTCCGGTCCAGATGATCACGCCGAGCACGACCGCGGCGACCGACAGCACGCCGAGAAAGGTCGATGCGATGCCGTAATTGGAAAAGATCGAGCCGTTTAAAGGTTCGGGTTCTAAAGATTCGGAGCTGGACGCGTCGTCGGTGTCGGCGGAATCGTCTTGGGCCGTTGACTCGGTCTGCTCCCCGTCAGGCATGGCCCGATCGTTGCACCCAAAAAGAGATGGAAGGATGGCGGGGTGACATTAGAGGCCGTTCGCTCGGGCATCGACCTGAGCCACGTCGATGCTGATTTCCGTCCCCAAGACGACCTGTTCGGTCACGTCAACGGCCGCTGGCTGGCCGAATACGACATACCCGCGGACCGAGCGACCGACGGCGCGTTTCGTCACCTATTCGACCGGGCGGAAGAGCAGGTGCGCGACCTGATCATCGAAGCCAGCGAGTCCGGCGCTTCCGCGGACAATGATGCACAGCGCATCGGCGACCTCTACGCCAGCTTCCTCGACGAGGAGGCCGTCGAACGTAGGGGCGTGCAACCGCTGCTCGACGAGTTGGCCACAATTGACGAGGCCGCCGATTCGGCCGCGCTGGCCGCGGCCCTCGGCGCGCTGCAACACACCGGGGTGGGCGGCGGCGTCGGCATGTATGTGGATACCGACTCCAAAGACTCGACCCGTTATCTGGTGCACTTCACCCAATCGGGCATCGGATTGCCCGACGAATCCTATTTCCGCGATGAGCAGCACGCCCGCATACTGGCGGCCTACCCGGGACACATCGCAAAGATGTTCGGCCTGGTGTTTGGGGATGACCCAGAACACCACAACGAGACCGCGGCCCGCATCGTGGCGTTGGAAACCAAGCTGGCCGCCGCGCACTGGGACGTGGTCAAGCGCCGGGACGCCGACCTCACCTACAACCTGCGCACCTTCGCAGAGCTACAAGCCGAAGGGGTGGGCTTCGACTGGGTGGGCTGGTTGACCGCGCTGGGCAGTACACCGGAGGCCGTCGCGGAACTGGTTGTGCGCCAACCCGATTACCTCACCGCATTCGCCGCGCTGTGGGCCAGCGAAGACCTCCAAGACTGGAAGCGCTGGGCGCGTTGGCGTTTGATCCGCGCCCGCGCCTCCTGGCTGACCGACGACATCGTTGCCGCGGACTTCGACTTCTACGGCCGCCTGCTCACTGGCGCCGAGCAGATCCGTGACCGCTGGAAGCGGGCGGTGTCGCTGGTGGAGAGCCTGATGGGTGACGCCGTCGGAAAGCTTTACGTACAGCGATATTTCCCGCCGGACGCCAAGACCCGGATCGACGCCCTGGTGGACAACCTGCAAGAGGCGTACCGGATCAGCATCAGCGAGCTGGACTGGATGACGCCGCAGACCCGGGAGCGCGCGCTTACCAAGCTGAGCAAGTTCACCGCCAAGGTCGGCTACCCGAAGGAGTGGCGAGACTATTCGAAGCTGGTGATCGACCGGGCCGACCTGTACGGCAACTACCAACGCGGATACGTGGTCAACCACGACCGCGAACTGGCCAAGCTCGGCGGCCCGGTGGATCGCGACGAATGGTTCATGACGCCACAGACCGTCAACGCCTACTACAACCCGGGGATGAACGAAATCGTCTTTCCCGCAGCTATTTTGCAGCCGCCGTTCTTCGACGCGCAGGCCGACGACGCCGCCAACTACGGCGGGATCGGAGCGGTGATCGGACACGAGATCGGCCACGGCTTCGACGACCAGGGCGCCAAATACGACGGCGACGGCAACCTTGTCGACTGGTGGACCGACGACGACCGCACCGAGTTCGGCGCCCGGACCAAGGCGCTCATCGAGCAGTACGAGGTGTACACGCCCCGAGGACTCGACATCGCCCACCACGTGAACGGCGCGTTCACCGTCGGCGAGAACATCGGTGACCTGGGTGGGCTATCGATTGCGCTGTTGGCCTACCAGCTGTCGCTGAACGGCAAGCCGGCGCCGGTCATCGACGGCCTCACCGGCGTGCAGCGGGTGTTCTACGGGTGGGCGCAGGTGTGGCGGGCCAAATCGCGTGACGCCGAAACGATCCGACGGCTGGCGGTGGATCCGCACTCGCCGCCGGAGTTCCGCTGCAACGGCGTCATCCGCAACGTCGACGCCTTCTACGAGGCCTTCGATGTCGCCGAGCAGGACGCGTTGTTCCTGGACCCGCAGCACCGGGTCAGGATCTGGAACTGACCAGGGCCTCGATCCTGGCCGGCACGTGCTTGTGCCAAGGTGTGCCCGCGTAGGGGTCGCGCCAGTCCGTGGACGTAAGCGCGTTCGGCGCGACGCCGGGTACGACGGTACGCCCGTCATCGTCGGTGTAGTCGAGCCCAAAACCGTTGGGCAGGGCCGCGTGTCCGGCAAGCATCGTCTCGGTGATTTCGACGGTTGCCTCGGCGCTGCCGACCGCGGTGGTGATGCGGGCCCGACTTCCGTCGACAAGTCCGAGGGTTTGGGCATCTTCGACGCTGACCCGCAGCGCCCCGTCGGCGTCGCGTTTGCGCCAGGAGGGGTCGCGGAAGATGTCGTTGGCGGTATAGGCACGGCGTTCGCCCACCGACAGCACGATCGGCAATTCCGGCGTGGTCAGCTGGGGTGCTGCTGCGGTCAACGACCGTATATCGTCCAGCATTTCGGGGATTTCCAGGGCAATCTTGTGATCGGCATGGCTGATCAGTGCGAAGTCGTCCTCATAGTTGTGCACGGTGAACGTGACTCCGGACGGGCTGTTCAGGATCGCGTCGAACAGCGCGTTGCCGTCGTGGTAACCGGCACGCCGGACGGCGTCGGGATAGGTCAGCGCGGTCTTCTGAGCGAGCCCGAAAATGGCGGCCGCCCCAGCCAACCCGGCCGGCAGCGTCGGCCCGAGTGTCTCGTAGAGCACGTAAGCGAGCAGTCTCTTCACGGTCGGGTTGGTGGCCATTGCCCCGAGAAGCGCCTCAGCATAGGCCTGACGGCCTTGCTGAGCCGCATCTCGCAGTGGCCGCAGGTCAGCGTCTTCGACAACGCCGAGCGCTCGCACCAGCCGCGCCCAGATCTCTGGTTCGGGCAGGGTCCCCGACAACGGCTCCAGCAGCGGCCGCCGTAGCTGAAAGCCGTTGCGCGGGAACTCGAAGTTGAAGAACGTGGCTTCCGGCTTCTCGAACTGAGACGCCGCGGGAAGCACATAGTGGGCGAGCCGGGCGGTCTCGGTCATCGCGACGTCGACGACCACCATCAGTTCCAATGCTTGAAATGCCTCCCGGCAGGCGGCCGAGTTGGCCAGGGAGTGAGCGGGATTGGCGCTTTCGACGATCATCGCCCGGAACCGGTCCGGATGGTCAGTCAGGATCTCCTCGGGTACGGCGTTGGACGGCACCAGACCGGAAATGATGGCCGCGCCGGTGACCGGTGTCCGGCCAGAGACCTGGCTGAACAGCGGGTTGAAGGACGAATGCAGGTGCTGGCTGCCCCTTTTCGCGAAATTGCCGGTCAGGATCCACAGCAGCTTGTTCAGATAGGAGCTCAGGGTGCTGTTCGGTGCCTGCTGAATACCGAGATCTTCGAAGACCGCGACGCTGGCAGCGGTGCCGATGCACCGCGCGGCGGCCCGCAATAGCTCTTCATCGACCCCACACCGCTGCGCGTAGTCTGGGATCGGAACTTCGCGCAATTCGGCACGGACGGTGTCGACCCCGTGTACGTGCTCGGCGAGAAATGTTTCGTCGCATAGGTTTTCCTGGACCAGGACAGCGGCCAGCGCAGCCAGGCACCACGCGTCGGTACCGGGGCGCACCTGCAGATGGAAGTCCGACATCTTCGCCGTGTCGGTGACAACGGGGTCGATCACGATCATCGACCGGGCCGGATCTTTGGCTATCTCGTTGAGCACCACCCGCGCTCGAGGGAAGCCCTGCGACATCCACGGGTTCTTCCCGATGAACACCGACACTTCGGCGTGCTCGAACTCGCCTCGTGTGTGGCCGCCATACAGCTGCGCGTCGACCCACGCTTCGCCGGTCTTCTCTTGCGCCAGCGCACTGGACCGGTACCGGGCACCCAGAGCCTTCAGGAACGCGCCGCTATAGGCGCCGCCCAGATGATTGCCCTGCCCGCCGCCGCCGTAATAGAAGATCTTGTCGCCGCCGTAGGTGTCACGGATGTGCTTGAACCCCTCGGCGATCTCGACAATCGCTGTGTCCCAGTCGATCTCCTCGTAGGTCCCGTCCGCGCGTCGGCGCATCGGAGAGGTCAACCGGGCGCGGTTGTTCTGGTAGTGGTCCAGCCGCAACGCCTTGTTGCAGGTGTAACCGTGTGAACCGGGATGCTCCTTGTCTCCCCGGATGCGGGCCAGTCGGCGGTCTTCTACTTGCACGACGATGCCGCAGTTGCATTCGCAGAGAATGCACGCCGTCGGCTGCCAATCAGCGGTCATCGTGGGGATTCCCTTCGTTGCGGCTTTGCGCCTCGGCCAGGTAGACATTGCGGAGCTGGCGGTGCACGACATCAAGGGGTGTCAGGTCGCGCCGCGCCCGGGCCAGCAGGATTGCACCCTCGATCGCAGAGGTCGCCAAGACCGCCAATTCGCCGGCCCGGTCCTGCGGAATGCCATCAGCGACGAAGCGCTGCGCGATCAGGTCTGTCCAGCGGGCGAACACCGCTGCCGCCCGTTCGGTTACCGGGGCCATCCGATCACGGTCCTGCTCCTCGCCCGCTTCGACGGCGACCGCCACGACGGGGCAGCCCGCCCGGAAATCACTACTGAGCAGCTGCTGGCGGTACTTATCAATCAGTGTGTCCAGCAGCTCGAGGCTCCCGTCGGCCTCGGTGACGATGGCCGCGACATGCTCGCCGGCGTAGTCGACCGCCTCGCAGAGCAGTTGCGTACGTCCGCCCGGGAAGTAGTGATAGGCCGATCCGCGCGGCGCGCCGCTGTGCTCGAGAACGTCCGAGATAGCGGTGGCGTGAGCACCCCGCTCTCGGATCAACATCGCGGCAGAAATCACCATCCGTTCGCGTGGGCTTCGCATCGCGCTCCCCAATCCCGAGACCCGGCTTATGTATGATGCTATACATAACGGCCGCGCAACCGAAAGACGCGCGTGATCGCGGGAGCTACAGCCGGCCCTTAGTTCTGCCAGTCGTTGGAGCCGTCGTTCTTCTTGTAATCGCCACCGCTGGAGTTCTTCACGATGATCGGATCGCCCGCCCCGAAGTTGTCGAAGAACCACTTCGCGTTGGTGGGGCTGATGTTGATGCAGCCGTGGCTGACGTCGCGCTTGCCCTGGTCATCCACCGACCACGGCGCGCTGTGCACGAAGTCGCCGACGTTGTCGAAGCGGACGGCCAGTTCAACCGTCACCTTGTAGCCGTAGGTCGAACTGACCGGGACCCCGTAGGTTGAGGAGTCCATCACCACCGAGGGCATCTTCTCCTGGACGTAGTAGGTGCCGTTAGGGGTCTGGTGATTGCCGGCGGACATGCCCATCGACATCGGGATGGTCTTCTCCACGGTGCCGTTGCGGGTGACCGTGAGCTGGTGCGTGGCATCGTCGGCCGTGGCCACCAGCGTGTCTCCGGTGTGAAAGCTCGACACGGTGCCGCCGGCGTCAACCGTCACATCGGTATGGGCCGGCCAGAAGCTCAACGGACGCCAGCGCAGCTGGGTCGGGGTCATCCAGTAGAACTTGCCCGAAACGGGCGGGACCGACGAAACATGGACCGCGTCAATGGCCGCGCCCGCGTCATCAACCCGGCCGGGGAAGTTGATGATGATGGGCTGGGCCACCCCCACCGTCGAGCCGTTTTTCGGGACAAACGTCGGCGGCCCGAATGGCGCCGTGCCGGTGAACGGTGTGGGGTTCTGCCCGGCGGCGGGACCCGCCGCGACCGGTAGCGCGAACGGGGGGGGCGCTGGCGCCAGCGGGTCAGCCGGCGGAGGCGGGGGCAACGCCAGAGGCGGGGGCAACACCAAGGGCGGCGGCGCAGGCGGGTCTGCGGGTGCGGCAACCACGCCTGGATCACCGGGAGCGGGGTCCGGATCGGCAAGGGCAGGGCCGGCGCCCAGCACCAGCAGAGCGGCGAATCCGGCTGCGTTCAGAGCCGCGAAGAGACTTCCTCTCGTCCAGCTCGACATATGCATCCCTCCAGTCACGTTGTCGACCCAGTGTCGCATAGCGCGGAAGCCAGCTACCTATTCGGCGGCCCCGGGAGTGCCGACTAGCGGCACAATTCATACAACTGACCTGCTGAGTTATCAATCGCGTGAGGTTGCCCCGGCAACATCCAGCATCTGCCCGTTCGCCGCGATTTCGACCGGGACGATGCCTACATCTGCCAGTCTTGGGCGCCGTCGTTCTGTGTGTAAGAACCCACGGAGTTCTTCACTACGACGGGATCGCCGCTGCCGAAGTTATCGAAAAACCACTTCGCGTTGGTGGGGCTGATGTTGATGCAGCCGTGGCTGACATCGCGCTTGCCCTGATCGCTCACCGACCACGGTGCGCTGTGCACGAAGTTGCCGCTGTTGTCGATCCGGACGGCCAGATTGACCGTCACCTTGTAGCCCCACGACGAGTCGACGGGGACACCGTACGTCGAAGAATCCATCACCACCGAAGGCATCTTCTCGAGCACGTAGTACGTACCGTTCGGCGTCTGGTGGTGGCCCGCGGCCATCCCCATCGACATCGGGAAGGTCTTCTCCACGACGCCATTGCGGGTAATCGTCATCTGATGCGTGGCGTCGTCGGCCGTGGCCACCAGCGAGTCACCGGTCCGAAAGCTCGATTTGGTGCCCGCGGCATCGATATTCACGGCGGTGTTGGCCGGCCAGAATTCAAGCGGGCGCCAACGCACCTGGGTCGGGCTCATCCAGTAGAACTTGCCCGGTACGGGCGGGATCGACGAAATGTGAATGGCCCTTTCGGCCATCGCCTGATCGGCGATCGCCACCGGGAAGTTGATGATGATCGGCTTGGCCACACCGACCATCGAGCCGTTGGTCGGGTTGAACGTCGGTGGATGGAATGGGGGCGTGCCGGTGAACGGCGTCGAGTCCTGCCCGCCAACTGGGCCAACTGCCGCGGGTACCGTCACCGGACCGGGCCACGGTGGCGCCGGCGGGCCGGCCGGAGGCGGCGCAGCCAACGGGTCAGGCGCTGGAGGTGGCGCCAGCCACGGCGGTGGCGCAGGCGGGTCAGCGGGCGCGGCAACCGGCCCCGGGTCGCCGGGAGGCTGGTCCGGGTCTGCGGTAGCGGTCCCCGCACTCAGCACCAGCACCCAGCCCAATACCGAGGCCAATCCGGCCGCGTTCAGAGCGGCGAAGAGGCTTCCCCTCGTCCAGCCCGGCATATACACCCTCCAGTCGCGTTCTTGAGCCAGTGTCGCATAAGCGCGCAGGCCAGCTACCCCTTAAACGGCTGGCGCGGTGCTGATTGGCGCCGCAATTCACGCGCCCGACTTGGTAGGTCCTGCGGAGTTATGAATCAGGTGAGCTTGTCGGGGCAACGTCCAGCATCTGCCTGTTCGCCGCCATACCGACCAAGGCGATACCCACTAGGCCCGCCGAGGCGGTCAGCATCATCGCCACGCTGCGCTCATACAGCAGTCCACCGGCCGCCGAGCCGACCATGATGCCCACTTGAAACGCGGTCACGTACAGGCCGGACGCACCGTCGGGGTCGTCGGCCCCACTGCGCATCGCCGCGGATTGCAGCATCGGCGTCACGCCGGTCGCAGTGGCGCCCCACAGCACGATCGCAGCGGTGCCTATCAGTGCCGTCGCCGCGGTGGGCTGTTCGCCGAACGCCAGCACGGTGAGCAGGACGAAGGCGGCCGTTAGTCCGGCCGTGCAGCAGATGATGGCGCCCCTGGGTCGACGGTCCAGCGGCCGCGCCACCAGCGGCACGGCCAGCACTCCGGCGCAGCCATAGGCGGCCAGCAGCCAGGCAAGGTTCGGTCCGCGCACACCGACGACGTCGCGAATGATCACCGCGATGTACGTGTACGAGACGAAATGGCCGGTGACGCCGATCATGGTGATCACGCTGACGATGATCAACTGCCGATTCCGGTGATGACGCGACCGCGGACCGACGTGGGCGAGCTGATCCGAGGTGAGCACCATCTCCGGCAACATGGTCCACGCGGCCACGGTGACGATGGCCGCCGCGACGGTGACGCACACCACCGCAAGTCGCCAGCCCCACATCAGGCTCATCGCCGCCGTGAGCGGAAGGCCGAGCACCAGTGCCAGGCTGGTTCCGACGTAGATCGATGTCGTCGCGCGTCCGGCATGGCTTACCGGCACCAGCCGGGTCGCGATCGGGGCGATGACCGACCACAGCAGGCCGTGGGTGATCGCGCAGAGCACCCGGCCCGCGGCCAGCACCGCGAAGTTAGGCGCCAGCGCCGAGATGAGTTGTGAGATGGTCAGGCAGGCCAGGCTGAGGACCAGCACCCGCCGGCGTGGCAGGTGCGCGGTCCAACGCACCAGCGGAATGGTCGTCAGCGCCGCAACCAGGGCATACCAGGACAGCAGGGTGCCAACCAGGACCACACTGACATTCAGGTTCCGCGAGATCGCCGATAGCGCCCCCACCGGCAAGATTTCGGCGGTGACGTAGGTGAAGGCCGCCGCGGCCAGCACAGCAAGTTGCACTGCGATCCGTGGTGTCCACGGTCGTGTGGCAATCGTGGCGGTTCCGGTTTCGGCAGTCATGGCGTGGGATGCGGAATCGGCCCGGTAACGCGGTTGTTCCTGACGCGATCACACTGACCCTAACCGTACGCACCGCACCGGCGGGTTTTAAGCAACTCTGCCCTTCAACACGCCCGCGCGATCAGGAACGAACGAGGCGGGCGATGGCGGCCGAGGCTTCGGCGAGCTTGTCGTCAGCCTCGTCGCCGCCCTCGGCCACGGCGCGGGTGACGCAGTGGCTCATGTGCTCGTCAAGCAGATTCAACGCGACCGATCGCAACGCACTGTTGACGGCGCTGATCTGGGTGAGGACATCGATGCAGTATTTGTCCTCGTCGATCATCCGCGCGATGCCACGCACTTGACCTTCGATGCGCCGCATCCGCTTGGCGTAATTGTCCTTTTGCTGCGTGTATCCGTGTGGCGTAGTCATCTGGGGCATCTTGCCTCTCTCAGCGGGACGCGATCGTGATATACCCAGCATACGCTATACCCCGATGGGGTATGACCCCGCGATTTTGCACACGCTGGCGCCACGCATACTTGGACGATGGCCCCTGACATTAAACCCCGCAGTCGCGACGTCACCGACGGTCTGGAGAAGGCCGCCGCCCGTGGCATGTTGCGCGCCGTAGGCATGGACGACGAAGACTTCGCCAAGGCGCAGATCGGGGTCGCGTCATCATGGAACGAAATCACGCCGTGCAATCTCTCACTGGATCGACTGGCCAAGGCGGTCAAAGAAGGGGTGTTCGCGGCCGGCGGCTACCCGCTTGAATTCGGAACCATCTCGGTTTCCGACGGCATCTCGATGGGCCACGAGGGGATGCACTTCTCACTGGTTTCGCGCGAGGTGATCGCCGACAGCGTCGAAACCGTGATGCAGGCCGAGCGGCTGGACGGCTCGGTGCTGCTGGCCGGCTGCGACAAATCGCTGCCCGGGATGCTGATGGCCGCCGCCCGACTGGATCTGGCGGCGGTTTTCCTCTACGCGGGCTCGATTTTGCCGGGCGTGGCAAAGCTGTCCGACGGCACCGAGCGCGAGGTCACCATCATCGACGCGTTCGAGGCGGTCGGCGCCTGCGCTCGCGGATTGATGCCCCGGGAGGATGTCGATGCCATCGAGCGCGCGATCTGCCCCGGCGAGGGGGCATGTGGCGGCATGTACACCGCCAACACCATGGCCAGTGCCGCCGAGGCCTTGGGTATGTCGTTGCCGGGCAGCGCGGCGCCGCCGGCAACCGATCGCCGTCGCGACGGGTTCGCGCGCCGCAGCGGTCAGGCCGTCATCGGGTTGCTGCGCCGCGGCATCACCGCCCGCGACATTCTCACCAAGGAGGCGTTCGAGAACGCGATCGCGGTGGTGATGGCGTTCGGCGGCTCGACCAACGCGGTGCTGCACCTGCTGGCGATCGCCCACGAAGCCGACGTCGAGTTGTCGCTCGAGGACTTCAGCCGGATCGGATCGAAGGTGCCGCATCTGGCCAACGTCAAGCCGTTCGGCAGCCACGTGATGGTCGATGTCGACCACGTCGGCGGCGTGCCGGTGGTGATGAAGGCACTGCTGGATGCGGGCCTGCTGCACGGTGACTGCCTGACGGTGACCGGCCAGAGCGTTGCCGACAATCTGGCCGCCATCGCCCCACCGGACCCGGACGGCAAGGTGCTGCGCGCGCTGGACAACCCGATTCATCCGACGGGAGGGATCACCATCCTGCGCGGATCGCTGGCGCCCGACGGCGCGGTGGTCAAGACGGCCGGTTTGGACTCCGATGTGTTCGAAGGCACCGCAAGGGTTTTCGACGGCGAGCGGGCAGCGCTGGACGCCCTCGAGGATGGCACCATCACCAAGGGCGACGCCGTGGTAATCCGATACGAGGGCCCCAAGGGCGGCCCCGGGATGCGCGAAATGCTGGCCATCACTGGTGCCATCAAAGGCGCCGGACTCGGCAAAGACGTTCTGTTACTTACCGACGGACGGTTCTCGGGCGGAACGACCGGCTTTTGTGTGGGACACGTCGCGCCGGAGGCGGTCGACGGCGGACCTATCGCGTTCCTGCGCGACGGCGACCGAGTTCGGCTCGACGCCGCCGTCCGCACTCTGGACGTGCTCGTCGATCCAGCCGAATTCGCGGCTCGGCAAACGAATTTCACTCCTCCCCCGCCGCGCTACACCACCGGCGTACTGGCGAAGTACGTCAAGCTGGTGGGCTCAGCCGCGATCGGCGCGGTCTGCGGCTAAGCCCGAACGCCCTAGCGGCTACTTCACCAACGCGACCGCAAAGCCGTCCCAGTGCTTGGCTCCGACCGTCTGGATCACCGAGCTGTCCAGGCGGGGGTGCTCACCCATCACCTGCAGGGTTTGGCGCGTCGCCTGTACCTTGGGGTCGTCCGACTCCGGCGCCAGGATCTGGCCGTCACGAATGACGTTGTCCACCACAATGACCGAGCCGGGGTGGGTCAGCTTGATCGCCCACTGAAGGTAAGCGACGTAGTTTTCTTTGTCGGCGTCAATGAACACCAGATCGAAGGGCCCACCGGTCAGCGTCGGCAGCGTGTCCAGCGCGGCGCCAACCACCACCTGCACGCGGTCGCCGAGACCGGCCCGCTGCAGGTTGGCCCGTGCGACCTCGGCGTGCTTGGACTCGTATTCCAGCGTCAACACCCGTCCTTCCGGGCCGGCGCCTCGTGCCAGCCAGATGCTGCTGAAGCCACCCAGCGTGCCGATCTCGAGGATGCGGCGCGCCTGTATCGCACCGGCCAATAGCGAGAGGAACTTGCCCTGTTGGACCGAGACGGCAATGCGGGGCAGTCCGGCGGCATTGCTCGCCTCCAGAGCCGCGGCGAGCACCGGGTCGTCACCAACGAGCGTCTTGTCCAAGAACGCATCGACATCTTGCGGCGTGGCTTTCTGGGTCATGACGTCAAGGCTAGTCGGGTCTATCGATCTTTACCAGGTACCCGTATAGGGTATATGGTGAAGATGTCCAATCAACCAGTGGAGCCGGGTTTTACCGGAATCCCGACACAGAAGAGGATCAAGAAGATGGCGAGCTACGGAGAAGGAACCTTACTGACGTGTGGCCACGAGGGCTGCGGGTGTCGCGTTCGCATCGAGGTCGCGTGCCACTGCTCTGGCTCGGGTGAGCCTTACCGCTGCACCTGTGGTGACGAATTGGTTCCTGTCGAGTAGGCCCGCGAACGCGCGGTCCCATTACCGCCCAAACGTGCGACCGGCCAGCTCGACTTCGGCCGTTAGCCGCGGGGATACCGCCGAAGCACCCACCGCCACCGCGTAACCACCCGGCTCGATGCGCCAGCTTCCGGCGCCGCCGTCATAGCGGGCGAGCAGGCGCGGATCCGCCTGGATGGTCACGCGGCGTGACTCGCCGGGCTTCAGCTCGACTCGCTCGAATCCCAGCAAGCGCAACATGTGACCACCTGGGGCGGCGGTCAAATAGAGCTGCGGGACGTCGGCGCCGCTGCGGTCACCGGTGTTGACGACAGTGAAGCTGGCCTCGATCGTGCGGTCGCCGGCCGCTACCAGGTCACGGTACTCGAACGCGGTGTAGGACAACCCGTGCCCGAACGCGAACATCGGGACCTGGCCTGTTCGCGCAAACCACCGGTAGCCGACATCGGCCCCTTCGGTGTAGCGGATTGTGCTCGATGTTCCCCACGGCGCGCCCAAGTCCGGCAGTTCCGGGCGCGGTGTCTGATCGAGATCCAGCGGGAAGGTGATCGGCAATCGGCCGGACGGATTAACCTGGCCGACAACGATTTCCGCGATCGCCTGGCCACCGGCCTGGCCCGGATACCAAGCCTGCACGATGGCGTTCACCGAGTCTCGCCAGGGCATGGACACGGGGTTGCCGGTCTCGAGCACCAAGACGGTGTTCGCGTTGGCGGCCGATACGGCCGCGATCACCGCGTCCTGGCCCCACGGCAGCGACAGGTCGGCGCTGTCGAAGCCCTCCCCTTCGACGCGGATCGCGAACACGATCGCGATGTCTGCCCGTCGCGCCGCAAGCACCGCCTCCGCCGGGCTGACACCGGGATCGAACTCGATCTGCGCCTTCGGGAGTTGCTTTTTCAGCTCGTCCAGCGGGCTCGACGGCAGCAAGTACAGATTGCGTGACCCGCCCGTCAGCCCCGGACCTCCGATAGGGATCACGGCGGCGAAGCCGCCCGGAGGGACGACGGCACTGGACCCACAGCCGGTCGGAACACCGGTCAGTGCGTAGCCGCCGATGACGGCGATGCGTGCGGCTGAGTCGGGTGCCAGCGGCAGCACCCCGCGGTTCTTCAGCAGCACGATTCCCTGCCGTGCTATCTGCAGCGCAATCTCGTTGTGCGCGGCCATATCCGGTGCCGGCGCGGCTTCCCACTGGTCGATTCCGACAGCGAACATCGATCGCAAGATCCGCCGGACCATGTCCGACAAACGCTCTTTGGGCAGCCCGCCGTCGGCGTACGCGGCGCGCAGGCGGTCAGAGAACGCTTCCGACCGCCAGAACACGACGTCGAGCTGGGCACCGCACTCTTGATCGAGGCCGTGAAGCGCGCACTCCCAGCTCGACGTGGCGCCCCAATCGGACATGACCCAACCGCGATATCCCCAAGCACCTTTCAACACATCGTTGTTCAAGACATGGTTTCTGGAGGCGTAGTCGCCGTTGACCTTGTTGTACGCCGTCATCACAGCGCCGGGCCGCGACCGCTCGATGGCGATCTCGAAAGCCAGCAAGTCGGACTCGCGATGCGCGTCGGGATCGATGACCGCGTCCAACCAGTGCCGGTTGGTCTCGTTGCAGTTCAGCGAGTAGTGCTTGACGGTCGAGATGACACCCTGTCCCTGTGTCCCGTTGACCGACTCCGCGGCAATCGTGGCGGTCAGAAGCGGGTCTTCCGAAAGGTATTCGAAGTTGCGGCCATTGCGTGGGTCGCGCGCCAGGTTCATAGCTCCCGCCAGTTGGACGTTGAACCCACGGCTGCGCGCCTCCCGGCCGATCGCCGCACCCGCGGCGCGGGCCAGCGTCGGGTTGAAACTGGCGGCCAGCGCCAGACCGGCCGGCAGCGCCGTCGCGGTATCGCCAGGGCGGTAGCCGGGGTTGGTGACGCCGAGGCCGGCATCACTCATCTGCAGCGCCGGGACACCGAGCCGGGGGATTCCGGGCACATACCCGGCGCTCATCGGGACGCCGGGTGGGATGCGCTCATCCCGCAGTGGCCACAGTTCGCCGGCCGCCCCCATCACCCCGACAAGCAGCGAGAACCGTTCGTCGTCGGTCATCTGAGTCTCGATGTCGCGGGCGCGGGCGTCAGCGTCTAGAGGGCCCGATTGTCTCCCCCGCAACGGGGCGGTACCCCCGCTTCGGGCTGCGGAGCGGCCTGGATCATCGCCGAACGGCCTCACCGCACACCCTCTTTCGCGTATACGACGCGCAACACGTGCCCAAGTTCTGGTCCCATCACCAATTCCGTCAGTGTGCATATCGTCGCGACGAATTCCGGACCGTGCGCCTGCTGCGCCCGGCACAAGTGATGCGCCACCTCATGGAGCACTACCAGCTCGCGCATCGCCCAGTCCGCGGTGTCACGGTCGGGAACCGCGATAGTACCTGCACCGTCACGATTTTCGTAGTGCGCGGCCGTGGCCGCCCGCCGCGCCCGCACTCGTAGCGGCGACACCGACGGCCAGTGTTGGCGCACCGCCGGTAACGCAAGCACGTCGTCGACGTAGCGCTGTATGGATGCAACCGACCCGAACCGTCCTTCCGGCGGCAGCGTCAACTGTGTGCCGAAGAATTCCACGGTGGGGGATCCGTGTTCGGCGGCGCGGTCGAACATGGTCCGAACGAACTCCTCAGCAGCGTAAACCTTGGCGCGCTGGGAGTCCCGATTTGAAGAATCCGCCGAAGTCACCGGCCCACAGCGGTGCGCGCCCCCGGAAGCTCGGGGCTATTACCCAGGCGCGCTCGTCGACCGGCCCGGTCGCCCGCCCGCCGTGCCGCCGATGAGTACCCGGCGGTGGCTCTGCTGGCCTGCCAGGTGCCGCGTGCCTTCGACGCGCCGCGGTAGTAGTCGTGCAACTCGACATCCTTGTCCCGCAAGGCGATGGCGGTACCCGGCGGACGACGACGGTCCTGGGTAGCCTCTCGCCGGGTCTGGTCGCGGGCCTCCGTCAGACGGTGACCGACACGGGCCCCGAATGCCAGCTGGAAGTTCAGGCGGGCGGTGATCGTCGGCGTGGGCCGGTGCGTACCGGAGGCGAGGTAGGCGTCGGAAGCCCGCACCATCTGGACAACCAGGCTGGCGTAGAGGGCGTGGCTGGTGTCGATGTCCTCGGCGAACCCGTATGCGTAGACGAACGTCGAATTCGTCGCCACATCGCAACGCACGTCGTTGGCCGCCGCGATCACCACGAACAGCTGCACATACGTCCGCAGCCCGCGAGTCCCGGCCGACCCGATGGTGATGGTGCGCTGGGTCGGGGCCTGCGCAGGCGAACGGTCGGGCGCGTGCGACCGGGCGACCGCCAAGTCGATGGATGCCGCCGTCGCCAACCTTTGCGCAGCACTCATGAAGGCATCAGCCTCATGATGGTTGTCGGTGCCTTCGGCCTGACGCAGCAGTGCGGCGATGCGCGCCAACATTTTGTCGTCGGTCATAGCGCCAAACTACTGGAGCGGTACGACATTTCCGTTACAGCCGCTTGGTGATCCAGGAGACCACGTCGTCGAGCACCTGATCGCGTTCCGGCTCGTTGAAGACTTCGTGGTACAGCCCTGGGTAGACCTTTAACTCGACGTCGGTAGATCCCACACAGTCGACCAGGCGGCGGCTGCCGTCGACGGGGATCAGCCCGTCGTCGGAACCGTGCACCACCAGAAGCGGCGCGGTCAACGCCGGTGCACGCTGGGGCATGGTCTCGCCGACCTGCAGCAGCGCGCGGCCAACACCCGCGGGCACCCGTCCGTGGTACACCAGCGGATCGGTCCGGTAGGCCTCCACCACCGCCGGGTCGCGGGATATGAGACTCTCGTCGAGCTCCTGCACCGGCAGGCCGGGGACCAGCGCGCCCAGTCCTTTGGCGACCAACGCCATCGCGGGGTGCACCAGGTCCTGGGCCGCGACCGCGGGTCCCGACAGCACCATCAGGTCGTAGTTGTCCGGGCGTTCGACGCCGTAGGCGAACACGATCCCCCCGCCCATGCTGTGCCCGAGCACGATGCACTTCAGCGCGGGGTGCTCGCGCTTCGCGATCCCGACCAGGGTGTCGAAGTCGCCGGTGTACTCGGTGATATCACGCACCAGCATCCGCTTGCCGCCGGAGCGCCCGTGCCCGCGATGGTCCAGCGCGTAGGTGACCAGCCCGGCTTCGCCGAAGCGCTGCGCGACGTGGTCGTAGCGGCGGGCGTACTCGCCGAGGCCGTGGGACAGCACGACCACGGCCCGCGGCGGGGTGTCCGGCGTCCACACGTCGTAAACGATGCGCACGCCGCCGACGCCGTCGAAATTCCGTTCAATGCGGGTGGTAGTCACTACGGGCAGCGTAATGGCTCCTCGGGCGCGGTTTGTCGGAGACTCTGCGTAGGCTCTTCCCCGTGAGTGTGCTCGCTGAGAATTCCGATGCAGACCCCGCCGGCCAGAGCAGCGATTTCTCCACCCACGCCGAGCCATACCGACGGGAATTGCTCGCGCACTGCTACCGGATGACCGGTTCGCTGCACGACGCTGAGGACCTGGTTCAGGAGACGTTTCTGCGGGCCTGGAAGTCCTATAACCGTTTCGAAGGCAAGTCGTCCATCCGGACCTGGCTGCATCGCATCGCCACCAACACCTGCCTGACCGCGCTGGATGGACGGCAGCGCCGGCCGCTGCCGGCGGGGTTGGGGGGCTCGAGCTCGGATCCGACGGCCGAGCTGGTGGAACGCCGCGAGGTGCCCTGGCTGGAGCCGCTGCCGGATCTGGCGGACGACCCAGCGGATCCGTCGGTCATCGTCGGGTCGCGCGAGTCCGTGCGCTTGGCGTTCGTTGCCGCGCTGCAGCACCTCTCGCCCCGGCAACGGGCGGTGCTGCTGTTGCGCGACGTGCTGCAGTGGAAGTCGGCCGAGGTGGCCGAGGCGGTCGGCAGCACAACCATCGCGGTGAACAGCCTGCTGCAGCGGGCCCGGTCCCAGCTCGAGGCCGTCCAGCCCAGCTCCGACGAGCGGCCAGTACCGCCTAGCTCAGCGGAGGCGCAGGATCTGCTCGCCCGCTACATCGCGGCGTTCGAGACTTACGACATCGACCGGCTGGTGGAGCTGTTCACCGCGGAGGCGATCTGGGAGATGCCGCCGTACACCGGCTGGTATCAGGGCCCGCAGGCCATCGTGACCCTCATTCACCAGCAATGCCCAGCCGCGAATCCCGGCGATATGCGCATGCTCCCGCTGGTCGCCAACGGCCAGCCCGCAGCGGCCATGTACATGCGCGCGGGCGAGGTGCATGTGCCTTTCCAGCTGCACGTGCTGGACGTGACCACCGGCGGTTTGTCACACGTGGTGGCGTTTCTCGACGACGCGCTGTTCACGAAGTTCGGCCTGCCGGGCACACTGTGAAGCCATGACCGATTCTCAGCTCGTCACGGCGGTAGACGGCAGGCCAGCTCTGCTGTTGGGTGCTTTCGACATCGGCAGCGTGGGTTACGCCGCCCGGGAGTTCTTCGTTTCCGGAACGGCGTCGTCCTATGCCCCGACCGGCGAGTTCGGCCCGGACGGCGATTGGGCCGTGACACCAAGCGGCACAGCTGATTACACCACCAGGATCGTGGTGCTGACGCCCGCGGACCGCACCCGGTTCAACGGGACCGTGCTGGTCGAATGGCTCAACGTGAGCGGCGGGATCGACGCTCCGGCCGTCTGGATGATGGCGCACCGAGAAATCCTGCGCGCGGGCTACACCTACGTCACCGTTTCGGCCCAAAAGGTGGGTGTGGACGGCGGAGTGAGCCTCACCGGCATCGACATGTCCCTCAAGAGCCAGGACCCGGCCCGATACGCGCCCCTGAGCCATCCGGGTGACGCCTTCTGCTACGACATCTTCTCCCAGGCCGGCGAACTTGTCCGGGCCGACGGCGTTCTGGACGGGCTGCGCCCGGAACGCGTGATCGCGGTCGGCGAGTCCCAATCGGCGATGTTCCTCACGACCTACGTCAACGCCGTCGATCCGCTTGCCCGGGTGTACGACGGCTTCCTGGTGCATTCCCGATTCGCCGGCGCCGCACCGCTGGACGGCGAGTCCGTATTCGACGAATCGCGGAGCGCCGTGCCGCAGGCGGTCAGCTTCCGTCCCGACCTGCGCGTCCCGCTCTTGACGATCATCACCGAGACAGACCTCTTCGGCGGAGTGCGATTCGGCTATTACTTCGCGAGGCAGCCGGAGAACGAATGGCTGCGGGTCTGGGAGATTCCGGGTGCCGCCCACGCCGACAACTACACGATCCAGGTGGCGCCGATCGACTCCGGCTCAGCGCCGCTGGCCGACATCATGGCGGCCTACGCGCCGACCAAGAGCCTGATGGGCCAGCAGCTCGGGCACTACATCAACTTCGCCCCGCAACACCACTACGTGGCGCAAGCGGCAATCGCGGCGCTGAACGGGTGGGTCCGGACCGGCGAACCGGCGCCCACCGCAGCGCCCATCAAGGTGAGCGAAACCGACCAGCCCCAGCCGATTTTGGACCCCAACGGCCTGGCCCAGGACGGCGTCCGGACCCCGTGGGTGGACGTTCCGATCGCGCGGACGTCCGGCGTGGGAGCCGACGAAAGCATCATGGCCATGATCTTCGGCTCCGGCGAACCGTTCGACACGGCCACCCTGCGCCGGCTCTACCCGGGCGGGCCTACGGAGTACCTGGAAAGGTTCACGGCGGCGCTCGACACCGCGATCCAATCCGGGTTCATCCTGCAGGCGGATCGCGCCGAGATCCTCGAGCTCGCCGCCGCGACATACCCTGCCTAAGTTCAGCTCTCGGCGGCCAGCACGTCCCGCACCGCAGCGTCGACGGCGCTCAGCAGATCCGGATCGATGCCGGCGCGCCCGCGAACCAATACCGTGGCGCAGTTGGCCGCAGGTAGTCCTTCGGCTGGGCACAAACCGTCGGGGAGCTTTCCGATCATCGCCACCAGCGCCAACCCAAGCCCCGAGCGCACCACCGCGTAAAGCCCTG
>Ga0210396_10000515_pt1 | contig 50930 bp, 46 predicted proteins | sample IncBWH17OmetaG_FD_155466 | JGI IMG/M metagenome (GOLD analysis project Ga0210396, IMG submission 155466) | Forest soil microbial communities from Barre Woods Harvard Forest LTER site, Petersham, Massachusetts, United States - Inc-BW-H-17-O ... | reverse complement strand
CCGGCGACCACCAACACGTCCAGCGGCAGGCGCAGCGTGTAGCCACGGACCTGGATGTCGCGCTCCTCCATGACGTTGAGCATCGACACCTGGATACGCTCGGCGAGGTCGGGCAGTTCGTTGACCGCGACGATGCCGCGGTGCGCGCGCGGGATGAGTCCGTAGGCGATGGTCTCGGGGTCCCCAAGGCTGCGGCCCTCCGCGACCTTGATCGGGTCGATGTCACCAACCAGGTCCGCGACGCTGGTATCGGGTGTGGCCAGTTTCTCGGTGTAGCGCTCGCTGCGGTGCCGCCATTCCACCGGCAGGGCGTCGCCGAGCTCATAGGCCCGCCGGATCGACTCCGGCGTGATCGGCCGGTATGGATGCTCGCCGAGTTCCGCGCCGCCGATCACCGGCGTCCACTCGTCAAGCAGCCCGACCAGCGCCCGTAGCAATCGAGTCTTGCCCTGGCCACGTTCGCCAAGCAGGACAACGTCGTGACCCGCGATCAACGCCCGCTCCAACTGGGGCAGAACGGTGTCCTCGAAGCCCAGGATGCCTGGCCAAACATCGTCTCCGTCGGCCAGCGCGGTCAGCAGATTCTCGCGGATTTCCTGCTTGACTCCCCGTTCACGGTGACCGGCGGCACGCAATTGGCCAACCGTGCGGGGCAGATTGCTCGGTGATGTCACCACTCCACGCTACGACGGTGCCGTCGATACGGCACTGCGTCCTCCTCTTTGAGACACGAAGGTCGGGCAATCGGATCGATTGCCCGACCTTCGCCGGGGCGTTCTAGCCCACCGGAACGGTGGACACTAAGACCGCTTAGCTGTAGCTGACGGTGGCCTGAGCGTCACCCGGCTTCCAGGTGATCGTGCCGTGCTCAAACGTCGACTTCTTCTGACCGTCGGGCGTGTCGACCTCGTCACTGGTCGGATACCCGAGCTTGCCCTGCGACCCGCCGAGCGCATTCCACGCGTCGCGGATCTTGCCCCACACGACGTAGGCCGCTGTCTTGTAAATGATCACGCCGCCATCGAATTGTTGCCAAATGCCGCCGTCCGGGTTCGTCACCTGTTCGCGCGTCGGCGCTCCCAGGTCTTTCCGTGCCTTCTCGTCAAGGGAGTTGTACTTATCGAGAATGGGCCCCGAGACCGTGTACGCCGTGCCATTGGCACCCGTCATCTGAGTCGAAGGCCCAGCCGCGGTCGTCGTCGCGGCAGCCGAGGAAGTCGCCGACGAAGACATCGCGGACGGCGAGGCCGAAGTCGATGTTCCGCTTGTGTTGCTCGTGTGACTACACGCGGAGCCGATCAGAGCGAACCCCGCAATTGCAATGGAAAATGCCGCTGTTCGTTTAGTAATCTCGCGCATTTCATATCCTCTCGAATTGGATAGGACGGGCATTGGCTTATCCAATTCGGATGCTATTCCGGTCCGTGCCCGGCCAGCAAGGACGAAATGTGCGGGCTCGCATCGAGCAAGCTGGGTCAATTTGTCGAAAGAACTGTCCGCCAGCGCCTAGCCTCCAGCCGGGCCTTAATGAGCAAAGTGGCGTGCTCCGGTGAGATACAAAGTGACGCCGGCTTTGGCCGCCGCCGCGGTCACCTCCTCGTCGCGCACCGACCCTCCCGGGTGCACTATCGCCGCGACTCCGGCGGCGGTCAGCGTCTCGAGTCCGTCGGGGAACGGGAAGAAGGCATCGGACGCCGCAACCGCCCCACGGACTCGGTCACCGCCGCGTTCGACGGCCAGCCGGGCGGCGTCGACACGGTTGACCTGACCCATGCCGACACCGATGGTGGCGCCCTCGGCGGCGATCACGATCGCATTGGACTTGACGGCGCGGCAGGCGCGCCATGCAAAGACCAAGTCGGTCAACGTCGCCGGGCCGGCGGGCGATCCGGTCGCCAGGGTCCAGTTCGCCGGGTTGTCACCGTGTGCGTCGAGCTGGTCGCGCTGCTGCATCAGCAGACCCCCGCTGATCGGGCGAAGCTCGCTGCCGCCGCTCAGTGGCTCGGAGGCGAGCAGCACCCGGATGTTCTTTTTGCGCGTCAGCACGTCGAGGGCGCCCGGCGCGTAGGCGGGCGCGACGATCACTTCGGTGAAGATGGTGCTCACGAACTCCGCCATCTCCAGGCTGACCTCGGTGTTGGCGGCGATGACTCCGCCGTAGGCGCTCAGCGGATCGCATTCGTGGGCTTTACGGTGTGCGTCCGCCACCGAAACCGACGAGATCGCGATGCCACACGGGTTGGCGTGCTTGATGATTGCCACGCACGTCTGTTCGTGGTCGAAGGCGGCCCGCCAGGCCGCGTCTGCATCGGTAAAGTTGTTGTACGACATGTCTTTTCCATGCAGCTGCTCGGCCTGCGCGAGTCCCGGCCAGGCGCCGGGGTCGCTGTAGAGCGCCGCCTGCTGGTGCGGGTTCTCGCCGTAGCGCAGCATCGCCGCGCGGCGCCAGCTGCGGCCGAACCACTGCGGGAACGTCGCCGGTGGATGTTCGGGCGCCAGGGTCGACTCCATCCAGCTCGCGACGGCGATGTCGTACTCCGCGGTGTGCTGAAATGCCAGGGACGCCAGCCTTTTGCGCTCGGCGAGGGTAAACCCGCCGCCGCGCGCCGCCGCAAGCACTCCGTCGTACCCGAGCGGGTCGGTGACCACCGCCACGCTGGGATGGTTCTTGGCGGCCGCGCGGATCATCGAAGGCCCGCCGATGTCGATCTGCTCGACGCATTCGTCGACCCCCGCACCGGATTCGACGGTCTGGCTGAACGGATACAAATTGACCACGACCAGTTCGAACCCCGCGATCCCGAGCTGCTCGAGCGCCGCTGCGTGCGCAGGTTTGCGAAGGTCAGCCAGCAGCCCGGCATGCACTTGCGGGTGCAGTGTCTTGACCCGGCCGTCGAGCACCTCGGGGAAGCCGGTCAGCGCCTCGATGGGTGTTACCGGAATCCCCTTGCCCGCAATGGCTTTCGCCGTTGATCCGGTCGAGACGATCTCGACGCCCTCGGCGACCAGTCCCTGCGCAAGGTCGATCAGCCCGGTCTTGTCGTAGACGCTGATCAACGCGCGGCGGATCGGTCTTCTTGCCTCGTCGGTGCTCATCCTATGGTTGCCTTTCTTCCGACCACCGTCACGCCGCCGGTCGCGATCGCGGCCACCACGTCCACCAACAGCTCTCGTTCCACGACCTTGATGCGTTCATGCAAAGTCTCTTCGTCATCGCCATCGAGCACCGGAACGGCTTGCTGGGCCAATATCGGCCCGGTGTCCGTACCGGCATCCACCAGGTGCACCGTACAGCCTGTGACCTTCACACCGTAGGCCAACGCGTCGGCCACTCCATGCGCACCGGCGAAGGCCGGCAGCAGCGCCGGATGAGTATTGAGAGTACGTCCATAGAATCGCAGAAGGAACTGTGGCCCAAGGATTTTCATAAACCCAGCGGAGACGATCAGGTCGGGCTTGTGGGCCGCGGTAGCGTCGGTGATGGCGGTGTCCCAGGCATCGCGGCTGGGGTGATCGGTGAGCCGGAAGGTAAAGGTCGGCAGTGATGCCGCCTTGGCGACCTCGATTGCCCGGCAGTCGCGGTCCACACCGACGGCGACGACCCGCGCCGGGTAGTCGCCACTGGCGGCGTCGATCAGTGAGCCCAGCAGTGAACCGGTGCCCGATGCCAGCACCACCACCCGCGCCGGTGCACTCGGGGGCACACGCAGCGGTTCCTGCACATCGCGAGCCTAGTACTGGGCGCTACGTCGACTCTGTGTCCAGGGCGGCCTCGTCGGGCGTGTCGTCTCTCCCAGCGCAACCTCGACGCCGTCAGCGCAGACTCGCCTCCGGCGGTTCCTCGGGCGTGGACGCGGCATCGTCGGGCGAGTCCTCGTCGGGTGAGTCCTCAGAGCCCTCACAGCGGTTGCCGCCGTCGTCCTCGCTGGGCACATGGTCCTCCGCAAAGTCCTCCGCAAAGTCGCGCGCCAACTCGTCGTCGGTAAGCAATGCTGGTTCGGCGTCGTATTCCGCCGCCGGCGGGGCGGGGGCGGGTTTGCGCCGTCTGCGACGACGCCTGATCCCGCCGGCCATCGCCACCGTCACCCAACCGACGACCGCGAACCAGAAGAACACACCGACCACCAAGGCGTCCTGGTCCACACCGACGTCGCCGAAATTGCCCAGCCGACCACTCCCGGCGTACGCGAGCAATGACATCACCAACGCCCCGGCGATCGCCGCGGCGAGCAGCTTGGCCAGCGCCGGCACGACCGGTAGTGGATGCCGAGCGCATTGTTGCCCGACCGCCACGCCCGACGCCGCGCCGATAATCAGCAGGGCGACCCACACCGGCCCGAGTGGCGGCGTGGGAAGCGCTGCCAGCACGGGCAGTGCCGGGATATCGCCGCCGAAAACAGTGAACGAACTGAACGTCGCGAACCCAAGATGAGCACTGGACCCGACGGCGACCGCCGAGGTACCCACGATGACATTCGGCGCGTAAAGCGCCGACAGCACGGTCAGGCTGAGCTGGCCGAAGATGGAATCGGTGATCCCGTACAGCTCTTGCATTGTCGACCAGTGCACAACCAGCGACCCCGCCGTCACCAGCCCGGACAACCCGAACAACGCCAACACGCCGGCCGCTGCGGCACGCACGGAATCACCCAGCCAATTGGGCAGCGGCGAAGCCGCCAATGCCCGTCGACCCACCCGGGACCACACACCGATCGCGGCGCCGATGGCATGCACCACCAGCACACTGGTGAAAGCGCGCAGGGCGCTGGGTGTCTGCAGCTCGGTGATCACCGACGACGCGTCATGGATGACCGCCAGCGCGATGGCCGTCATCAGCAAGGGCCCGCCCAGCGACGACGCGACAACCCAGCGGACGACGAGCCACGACGAGGACACGGAGGTTGCTCGCGCCGTGCTGCGCGCGGTACCCCACACCATCAACATCACTGGCAGCAGCGGCATTACGCCGAGTTCGCGGCCGCCGATAGAGATCGGTACTTGATGCACGCCGAGCCACATACTGGCGATCGCGCCCAACGCGCCGGTCATGTCGCTGTTGGCGATCAGCAATTGAAGCAGCGTGATCGCGGCGATGACGACCAGTGCCACCACCGCCGGGCCGAACGCGACCCTGACGAGGTCACGCGCCTGGCGTGCGCCCGTTGCCCGATCGTCCTCCACCCGTGTCACTCTTGGCGCACGTGCCTGACTACGCGCGAGAGCGCCTGGTCAGGCCGGCGGCCCAGAAGGTGCTGACGGCGACTGTTGCTGGTCTTGGCCGAACTGCTGGCCCTCGCTGGGGTTTGCGTAATTGACCGGAGCCGAACCAGCCTGGGAATGGGCCCCGGTACCTCCGCTGACCGGTGGCGGCGGGCTGAAGCTGGGGAATCCGGTGGGTGGCGTGGATGGGCCCTGCTGCCCTGCCGGCTGTCCCGACTGCGCCGAGGGCTGCGGCCCCGTCTGCGGCGAGGGTTGGGCACTGAATCCGCCACTCGACGTGGTCGGAATCGCGGCCTGGGTTGGGATCGTGCTCTGGGTCGGCGCATACCTCTCGCCATAGCCGCCATACTGCGACCCATATTGCGGCGACTGCTGGCCGGGCGACTGGGGTGCCGTTTGCTGCTGCTGGCCCGGCTGACCGTAATACGGCTGTTGCCCGTACTGGCCGTACTGCCCGTACTGCCCGTACTGCGCGTAAGGGTCGTACTTGGGCCGTGGCGCCGGAGCGGTGACAACGCCCGACTCCAGCAGAAGCGCGGCAACGGCAGCGAAAGCTTGGAATACGCTGCATCCCAGCAGGGGCCACATCGCCCAGCCGATCGAGAAACCGGTGGGCGTGTTGATGATCTCCGAGACCACCATCAGCGCACCCAATACCGCGATCGCGGCGACTACCGCCGTGTACTTTTTGGCCTTCGGCAGCAGGCTCAGCCCGGCAAGCAACGCGGCCAGCACCGCAACCGCGACCGCGGTTCCGGCGTCACCGGCACGTCCACCGGCGGCCGGACCGAGGTCGGCGCTGAGGACGAACGTCGGGAAGAAGTTCAGGACGTACACCAACAGGCCGAGCAGCACGACCACGACGTTCAGGTAGAGCGGAAACTTGCTTTCAGAGTCATCTTTGGTGAACGAGGGTGTCGCGCCGGGGTAGGACCCGGCGGACTGCGCGGGTGAATATCCGGGACTACCGGGCGAGTAGGTCATGACTCCTCCTGTTGCTTCGCTGTGCACCCAAGGCGCACCGTTGCATGAACGCCGGGCAGCGCGTGCGTTGCGACGCGATTCGATCAACCACGCTAGCGCACGTTGGGATGTCCATGACCGACGCCGTCGGGGCGTCCGCCATTCTCGCTGGACCACCCGCTTGCCGACCGCAGGTAGAACACGTTCTAATTCTGTGCATGGATTACGGGCTTGTGCTTTTTACCAGTGACCGTGGCATCACCCCGGCGGCAGCCGCCAAACTCGCCGACGACCACGGCTTTCACACGTTCTACGTCCCAGAACACACCCATATCCCGGTCAAGCGCGAGGCGGCCCACCCGACGACGGGCGACGCATCGCTACCCGACGACCGCTATATGCGCACGCTTGACCCGTGGGTGAGCCTGGGCGCGGCGTGCGCGGTGACGTCGCGCGTCCGGCTGTCCACCGCGGTGGCGCTGCCGGTGGAACATGACCCAATCACGTTGGCGAAAAGCATCGCCACCCTGGACCATCTGTCCGGTGGCCGGGTCAGCCTCGGCGTCGGGTTCGGCTGGAACACCGACGAACTCGCCGACCACAACGTGCCGCCGGCACGGCGCCGCACCATGCTGCGCGAATACATCGAAGCGATGCGGGCGCTGTGGACACAAGAAGAGGCCGCCTACGACGGCGAATTCGTCAAGTTCGGCCCTAGCTGGGCCTGGCCCAAGCCGATGCAGCCACACATTCCAGTGCTCGTGGGCGCCGCTGGTACCGAGAAGAACTTCAAATGGATCGCCCGCAGCGCCGATGGTTGGATCACCACTCCGCGCGACTTCGACATAGACGAGCCGGTGAAGTTGCTGCAGGACACCTGGGCTGCCGCCGGCCGCGACGGGGCTCCGCAGATCGTGGCCCTGGACTTCAAACCCGTTCCCGAGAAGCTGGCCCGGTGGGCCGATCTCGGGGTGACCGAGGTGCTGTTCGGCATGCCGGACCGTTCCGAAGACGAGATCGCCAACTACGTAGAGCGGCTGGCCGGCAAGCTGGCCAGTTTCGTCTAGCGCGAGCTGGGGGCACGCCCCCAGCTCAGCAAGGGAAGCACCGATTCCCGTAATCGAAGGAGCGCACCCGGACCTCCCGTCGGAGGGGGTCGCCGTCGGTCAGCAGCGCGATCAATTCGTCGTCTTCGGTGGTCGACAAAAACCGGCCGTCGTCTGCGGCCAGGCGGCCGATGATGATCCCGGTCGGCCGTCCGGCGTCGCGGCGCACCGTGTAGGTCTCGATGACCGCGGGGCCGTCGGCCTTCTCGGTGACCGCCTGAGTGGGCCAACTGTCGACCTGCGCCTGCAACTGCGCGCTGCGATCCGGCCTCCATTCCACCGGTGTGGTGGAGTAAACACCGACCGAGTACTTGCTCATGATGCCGCCGTTGGCGCCGACGAGGCCGAATTGCCCTGGTGCGCTTCGCATTTGGGCCACCGTTTCGGCGACACCGTGCATCGAGTAATTGTTGCCGGCGCCACCGAAGAACGGCAGCCCACCGGTCAGGGTCAGACCGCGCGGATCATCGGGCGCGATTCCCATGCCGTCGCAAATGTTGAACACCGGTACGGGGAAGCAGCTGTACAGGTCGAAGGTGGCGACGTCGTCGACACCGATGCCGGCCATGGCCAGCGCCTCGCGCACCGCCATCACGGCCGATGGGGCGTGCCCGAGGTCCGGGCGCTGCAGCATGGCCTGTTCCTTCAGGTCGACGTGCCCGTGCAGGTACACCCAGTTCTCCTCGGGCACACGCAGGCGGCGCGCCGTCCCGACCGACATCAGCAGCGCGGCCGCACCCTGGTTCACCTGATCGCGGGCGACCAGCAGCCGCGGGTAGGGCTCCGAGATCATCCGGTTGCGCTCCGAGACGGAGATCAGCTCGTTGACGGTGCGTTCGACCGGCGCGGCGGCGAACGGATTGCCGGCAGCGACCTTGGTGAACGGCGCGAACAGCTCGCCCATCCGGCGCAGATACTCGGCCGGCCCCAGCCCGGTGCCAGCCCTTCGCGCATTCTCCAGCAACCCATACTGCGTCGGCGCATCGATCAGACCGTGAATGACGGTATAGCGCGAGACCAGTCCTTCCATGCCTTGACCGCGGTCTTCCAGGTCGCCGTCCACGGTCTCAGCGAAGTCCGGCTTGGCTTCAGCTCGCGCGAAGTGCCGCAACGTCGACGTCGCGTCCGAGCCGAAGATCAGGGCGACCCCCGAGCGGCCCGCCGCGATCTCTGCGGCCAGCTCGCTGATCAGGTGCTGCGGGCCTTGACCGCCGACGATCTCGAGGAGGGCGCGACCGGGTTCGGCGCCGATCCGGTTGGCCACGGATCGCGGGTAATTGTTCGACCGTCCCAGCGGAGCGTTGGCGACCGGTCCAGAGATCTCGAATTGCCTGACGCCTGCGACGGTGTCGACGGCCGCCGACACCGACCCGAAGTCGGCACCGCAGTCCACCAGGGCGGCCCGGGCAGCGGCGGCGGCCAGCTCCACGGCTGACATCCCCCGGTAATCGGGGTCGTCGACACGCTCTGCGGCCTGGCCGACACCGACGACGACGGGCGCACGCGGGTCAAGGTTCATAGGGTCACTATCTACCGCGCGGCCGTTTCGGGCCTGAAGCCGGGGTGCGCCAACGGCATTCGGGCCAGTGCAACGATGCGGATCTTCGCGAAACCGAGAATGTCTTCCCGGATCTCGATAGCATCGTTAATTGCCCAACGCATCAATCTCGCGCCCCGTATGGGAGGTGCAGATGTCGTATCTAATCGCTGCGCCGGAGTATCTGGCGGCGGCGGCTTCGGATCTGGCGAATATCGCTTCTTCGATGAGCGCGGCAAACGCGGTGGCTATGACCCCGACGTCGGGAGTGCTGGCGGCGGGCGCGGATGAGGTCTCGGCCATGATCGCGGCGTTGTTCAGCACGCACGCGCAGGCCTATCAGGCGCTCAGTGAGCAGGCGGCGTCGTTCCACGCCCAGTTTGTGCAACTGATGACTGGCGGTGCGTCGGAGTATGCCCTCACCGAGGCCGCCAATGCCTCGCCTTTGCAGACCGTGGGGCAGGGTCTGCTCAATGCGGTGAGCACGCCCACCCAGGCGGCATTGGGGACCGGGGCGAATAGCCAGCCTGGCGGGATATTGGTTGGCAACGGCGGGCCCGGGGCGAACGCGCCACTAATGGCGGCGCAGGCGGCGGCAACTCCGGGGCCGGTGGGCTTTTCGGTGCCTGCGGGCCCGGCGACGCCGGCAGTGGCGGCACTGCCATCGGCGAGGCCGGCGGTAATGGGGGTGCTCGCGGGCTATTCGGGACCACCGGCGCCGGCGGCACTGGCGGGTTCGACGGCGGGGTCAGCCGGAGTGGCGGGGCTGGCGGGCAGTTCGGCGGCCCCAGCGGAAACAGCCGCGACGGCGGCCCCGGCTGCACTGGCACCGGTGGGGCCGGCGGCCCGGGCGGGGTCGGCGGTTCCGGCGGGCTCAGCGACGGCCCCCCAGCAACCGGCCGATAAGGCGGGGCCGGCGGCGTCGGCGCTGCCAGCAACAGACCCGTCGCAGGCGTTGGCGGTACCGGCGCGCTGATCGGCTCCGCGGCAGCCGGTCGGCCAACCCCCCTTTACAGGGTGCTCAGGATCTCCCGGGCCAGTGCCGCTGTCTCCGACGGGGTCTTACCCACCTTGACGCCGGCGGCCTCCAGAGCCTCCTTCTTGGCCGCCGCGGTGCCCGACGAGCCGGACACAATGGCGCCCGCGTGGCCCATCGTCTTGCCCTCCGGAGCGGTGAATCCCGCCACATAACCCACGACGGGCTTGGAGACGTTGCCCTTGATGTAGTCGGCCGCGCGTTCCTCGGCGTCGCCGCCGATCTCACCGATCATCACGATCAGCTTGGTGTCGGGATCCTTCTCGAAGGCCTCGATGGCGTCGATGTGGGTGGTGCCGATCACCGGGTCGCCACCAATGCCGATCGAGGTGGTGAACCCGAAATCGCGCAATTCGAACATCATCTGATAGGTCAGGGTGCCCGACTTGGATACCAGCCCGACGGGGCCCGAGCCGGTGATGTTGGCCGGGGTGATGCCAACCAGCGCCTGGCCCGGGGTGATGATGCCGGGACAGTTCGGGCCGATGATGCGCGTCTTGCGGCCCTTATCGACGTTGTAGGCCCAGGCATAGGCGCTGTCCTGCACGGGGATTCCCTCGGTGATGACCACCAGCAGCGGGATTTCGGCGTCGATGGCCTCGATGATCGCGTCTTTGGCGAACTTCGGAGGCACGAAGATGATCGACACGTCGGCGCCGGTCTTTTCCATCGCCTCCGCGACACTCCCGAAGACCGGCAGCTTGATCAGCCTGCCTCCCTTGTCCTCGTGCGTGACGGTGGTGCCCGCCTTGCGTGCATTGACACCGCCGACGATCTGTGTGCCCGCCTTGAGCATTCGGGCGGTGTGCACGGTGGCCTCGCCGCCGGTGATGCCCTGGACGATGACCTTGTTGTCCTTGTTCAAAAAGATAGCCATGTCTCGTGGTCCTCTCAGGCGCTCGCCAGCTCGGCGGCCTTGTCGGCGGCCTCGTCCATCGTGGGCACCAACGTCACCAACGGGTGGTTGGCCTCGGCCAGGATGCGCCGGCCTTCGTCGACGTTGTTGCCATCGAGCCGCACCACCAGCGGCTTGTTGGCATCGTCGCCCAGGATTTCCAGCGCCTTGACGATCCCGGTGGCCACGGCGTCACACGAGGTAATGCCACCGAAGACGTTGACGAACACGCTCTTGACCTGTTTGTCGCCCAGAACGACGTCCAACCCGGCGGCCATCACCTCCGCGGACGCGCCGCCGCCAATGTCGAGGAAGTTGGCCGGCTTGACTCCCCCGTGCTTCTCACCGGCATAGGCGACGACGTCGAGGGTCGACATCACCAGACCCGCGCCGTTACCGATGATGCCGACCTGACCGTCGAGCTTGACGTAGTTGAGGTCGTGCTCCTTGGCCTTGAGCTCCAGCGGGTCGGTGGCGTCGCGGTCCTCGAACTCGGCGTGGCCGGGCTGCCGGAAGTCCGCATTGGCATCCAGGGTGACCTTGCCGTCCAGCGCCAGGATCCGGTCGTCGGGGGTGCGCACCAGCGGGTTGACCTCGACCAGGGTGGCGTCTTCGCCGACGAAGAGATCCCACAGCTTGGAGATGGTGACCGCGGCGGCGTCGAGCACCTCGGCCGGTAGGTGGCCCTGCTCGGCGATGGAACGAGCGGTCGCCAGGTCGACGCCTTTGACGGCGTCCACCGGGACCTTGGCCAGCCGGTCGGGCTTGGTGGCGGCGACCTCTTCGATCTCCATTCCGCCCTCCACCGAGCACATCGCGAGGTAGGTGCGATTGGCGCGGTCGAGCAGGAAGGAGATGTAATACTCCTCGGCGATGTCGCTGGCCTCGGCGACCAGCAGTTTCTTGACGATGTGACCCTTGATGTCCAGGCCGAGGATGTTCTTGGCGTGTTCGTACGCGTCTTCGGGAGTCGCGGCGTATTTGACACCGCCGGCCTTGCCGCGGCCGCCGGTCTTGACCTGCGCCTTGACCATCACCGGGCGACCGATCTCGGTGGCGATCGCCTTAGCGCCCTCGGCGGTATCGGTCACCCGACCGGGAGTGCTGGGGACGTTGTGCTTGTCGAACAATTCTTTCGCTTGATACTCGAAAAGGTCCATGGGCTCACCGTCTTTGTGTCGGCCTATCGGTAGGCGGTGCCACATTCGGCAACTCGCACGGAGGAACTGTATCCACACGCCAAATTGCTGCTGACGCCGCATCCCACCCGTGGGGCACAGGCCACCGGATGTTAATTGATCCATAACGTGATCCAAATCACATTCTCGCCCGGATTCTGGCCCCGAGTTGCCAGCGCGATCCGTCAGCGGATAACGTCTCAGGGTCCAGATAACGTTATGGTCACGATCCGAGGACATTTCAGGTTGTCCCAGCACCGTCTCACCCGCTCGCGCGCCGCTGCAGGAACCGCTCGCCAAGCCCGTGAACGCTGGCTCCAACACAACCGCAACGAAGTCACCGAAATCCTGCCGCTCGACGGCTTCGGCGATCTCGATGACCTCTGCGATCTGGACCTCGATGAACTCGAATTCGGCAACGTGAACTTCGAGGAATGCGCCTTCGACAACGAGGCGCAAGTGCTGCTGGCTCCCGAGCTCGACGATCTGCACGAGATCGACAACCTGGCCCCCGAATGGCTAGCCGCACCCGTCACTGAGGTCCTGGCCCGGGTGACCATCGAGCCAGACACCGACCTGCTTCCGGCGGGCAGGCGTGTCCTGGACCTCAGCGGTGCACCTCGGCGCCCGGCGCAACATCGCAGGGAGCCGACCAGCGCGGCCAAGGGTCGCCTGCTGATCTCGGCAATGGCCGCCGGCGCGGCGGCCGCGGCGGCGCACACGGCAACCAGCCACGCCGATACCCCGAAGACGGAGGCGGTGCTGACGGCGAGTTCGGCGATGCTCACCGGCGGCGCAAGTAACAACGAACCCCGGGGCGTTCAGGTCATCGCGGTCCAGCCGTCGGCGAACGCCGCGGTACACAACGAAGAGCTCGCCAAAGGCGCGGCCTTCGCCCAGGAGCGTGCTCAGCGCGAGGCGCGACTGCAGCAGCCGCTGTACGTGATGCCGACGAGGGGCATATTCACGTCGAACTTCGGGTACCGCTGGGGTGTGCTGCACGCCGGTATCGACCTGGCCAACTCAATCGGGACCCCGATCCTTGCGGTGTCCGACGGAGTCGTCATCGACGCCGGTCCGACCGCCGGCTACGGAATGTGGGTCAAGCTGCGTCACGCCGACGGCACGGTCACGCTGTACGGCCACGTCAACACCACGCTGGTCAGTGTCGGCCAGAGCGTGATGGCGGGCGATCAGATAGCCACTATGGGCAACCGAGGCAATTCGACCGGCCCCCATCTACATTTCGAGGTGTTGCTGGGCGGCTCCGAGCGCATTGACCCCGTGCCGTGGCTGGCCAAGCGGGGACTTTACGTCGGCAACTACACCGGTTGACCGGTGACCGCACCGAACGACCCCCCTGCTAACTCGCAACCGCCCGAGCCCGCGTCATCCGACGAAGCGCGGGCCCGGATCATCCGGCGCGCACCGACCGGACCAATTCCCGCAATAGCGGATTCGCAGACCACTCACATTCCGCCGCAACCACGGCCGGTGGCAGGCGCTACTCGTGTCGGCCGCCGGGGAGGTCTCGCAGGCGCAGGCTCGCCCACCGACCAACCGAGCTCCCGGACGGCCGTCGCCGCCTGCGCGGTCAGCATCATCAGCGGTTGGGCCACATCGGTGGTCGCCACCGACCTGATCGCCGGCTGGTGGAAGTCCGACCGACTGTTCTGCATCGCGGTCGCGTTTCTCGCCCTCGTCTTTGCACTGTCCACCGTCTCCGGCGTGATCATGCTGCTGCAGCGTCGGCCTATCGGGCGGTACCTCATCGTGGCCGGCGCGGCAGTTGCGTTGCTGACCTACGGCGGCGTATTCATCGCCGGCGCACGTGTCGCGTGGATCGTGCACGCCCTTCCGGTGCTGCCGCTCGCCAGCGTGGTGCTGGCGCTGCACCCGCGAACCAAACGCTGGCTGTCTGAGTGAGCGCCGCGTCTAAAGCTTGCTGAGCGGGGCGTGGTTGTGCATCAGCTTCACCCGTCCTGAGCTGCCGAAGTCGATCAGCGACATCGCCGATTCGCCGACACCGGAGACCTCTTCAACCCGGCCCAGCCCGTACTTGTCGTGCGTCACGCGGTCGCCGGGCGCTAGCACCAGCAGTGTCCGCTTGCTCGCCCCCGAGCGGGTCGGCGCCGCGCGCGGCGTACCGAACCGACCGGCGCCACTCACCGGCGCACTGAACGAGGGAGCGGGGGCACTGCGCCGCCAGTCGATCAGCTCCTGCGGGATTTCGCGCAGAAAACGCGACTCGGGGTTGAGCATGGGCTGTCCCCACGAGGACCGGACGATGGCCCTGCTCACGTATAGCCGCTGGCGGGCCCGGGTGATGCCGACGTAGGCCAGTCGCCGCTCCTCGGAGAGTTCCGTGGGATCGTCCAGCGCCCGCATGTGCGGGAACATCCCGTCCTCCCATCCGGTGACAAACACCACCGGGAACTCCAAGCCCTTTGCGGTGTGCAACGTCATCAGCGTGACCACACCGGCGCTGTGTTCAGGGAGCTCGTCGGTGTCGGAAACCAGCGACACCCTTTCCAGAAACGCCGCCAGCACACCGGTGTCCGGCACATCTTCGTCCTGGGGCGTCCGCAACGATTCGTCCAGTGCCGCGGCGTTGGCCTGATCGGTACTGAATTCGTGTGCGACGCTGACGAGTTCGTTGAGGTTGTCCAGCCGGGCCAACTCCTGCGGATCGGTGGACGATTCCAGCTCCCTGCGGTATCCGCTGCGTTCCAGCACCGACTCGACCAGGTCACCGAGGTCGTCATCGAGGCGGCCACGCAGGTCGTCAAGCAGCTCGACGAAACTCGCGATCGCCTTCTCCCCACGGCTATTCAGCATCGGCACTTTGCCTTCGGCCGCGGCTTGGAGCGCGTCGGCGAAGCTGGAGCCGGTGTTCTCGGCGTACACCGAGACACAAGCCTCGGCACGATCGCCGATACCGCGGCGCGGCGTGTTGAGTATGCGCCGCATGCTGACCGCGTCTCCGGGGTTGTCCAGCACCCGCAGGTAGGCGACGATGTCGCGGATTTCCTTGCGCTCGTAAAAGCGCACTCCCCCAACGACTTTGTACGGAATTCCGGCGCGGATGAACACCTCTTCCAACGACCGCGACGAGTTGTTGGTGCGGTAGAAGACGGCCACATCGTTGTAGGTGATCTCGCCTCGCTCGGCGAGCGCATCGATCTCTTCGGCCACGAACCGGGCCTCGTCGTGCTCGTTGTCGGCGACGTATCCGACGATCAGCTCCCCGGCGCCGGCGTCGGTCCACAGCCGCTTCTCGCGCCGCCCCGAGTTGCGGGAGATGACCGAGTTGGCCGCCGAGAGGATGTTCTGCGTCGAGCGGTAGTTCTGTTCCAGCAGAATCGTTTTCGCATCGGGATAGTCGCGTTCGAAGTCCTCGATGTTGCGAATGGTGGCGCCGCGGAACGCGTAGATCGACTGATCGGCGTCGCCGACGACGCACAGCTCCGCCGGCGGCAGGTCATCGGGTGAATTCTCGGCGTCGCGACCGACCAATTCCCGCACCAGCACGTACTGGGCGTGGTTGGTGTCCTGGTATTCGTCGACCAGGACGTGGCGGAATCGCCGCCGGTAATACTGGGCGATCTGCGGGAAGGTCTGCAGGATCGCTACGGTCTCCCCGATCAGGTCGTCGAAGTCCAGCGCATTGGCCGCCCGCAGCCGCCGCTGGTATTCGCCGTAGACGGAGGCAACGGTGCGGCTCAGCTCGTCGGAGACATCCGACAGGTCAGTGACAGCCTGGTCGGGGTCGATCAACTCGTTCTTCAGGTTGGAGATTGCGTTGGCCAGCAGCCGCGGCGAGTACCGCTTGATGTCGAGCCCCATGTCCCGGCCGATCATCTGCAGCAGTCGTCGCGAATCGTCGGCGTCATAGATAGAAAAGTTCGAGTTGAGGCCTTCGATCAGTGACGCCTGGTTGCGCAGAATGCGCACGCACGTCGAGTGAAACGTCGACACCCACATCGCGCGGGCCCGGTTGCCAACCAGCCGCACCACGCGTGCGCGCATCTCAGCGGCGGCCTTGTTGGTGAACGTGATGGCCAGAATCTGACCGACACCGACGCCACGGGCTGCGATCAGGTATGCGATGCGCCGCGTCAACACCGCCGTCTTGCCCGAGCCCGCGCCCGCGACGATCAGCAACGGGGAGCCCTCATGCACCACCGCAAGGCGCTGTTGTGGGTTGAGCCCGTCGAGCAGTTGATCGGCTTCGGGGGCGGGCTTGGCGTCGGTGGCGTGCACAGTCATGTCTGTCCAAACTTACCGCCGCCCAGCGACGACTCCGACGTCACGCCACGCGCCCGAGTTGCCAACCGAGTCACAGCCGTCCCTTGAGTCACCGGAGGATCCCGGGTGGGTTTTTGCGCCGGCACGGCCATTAGTGGCACACTCGGTTCGTGCTCGACGCGCAGCTTCGATTTTTCTATGGGTACCCGCCAGCGGTGCCCGTGGTCTAGCTGCAATCGCAGAGCCCCGTGGTCCGCTTCCGGACTCGGGGCTCGTCTCTTGTGTGAGGCCCGATACCGGATGAGACCAGAACCCCCACATCACGAGAACGCGGAGTCAGCAGAAATGAACATCGAGATGGTCGATACCGAACAGGCGGCCAACATTGACGAGTTGCGCGAAGAGATCGACCGGTTGGACGCCGAGATCCTCGCCGCGGTGAAACGGCGCGCCGAAGTGTCCCAGGCGATCGGCAAGGTCCGAATGGCGTCCGGCGGCACCCGGCTGGTGCACAGCCGCGAAATGAAGGTGATCGAACGCTACAGCGAGCTCGGTCCCGACGGTAAGGACCTGGCGATGCTGCTATTACGTTTAGGCAGAGGACGACTCGGCCACTAAACGGTCACTACCGTCGTTACTTTCCGCCGATTTCCGCTTTGCTGCGGTAAATTGCGGCGGAAATGATTACGGCAGGAGCAGCTGGGCTTTCGCCATTACACCGGCTGATGTTCATATCAGCCGCAACGTTGCTCGCGCTGATCGCGGGAATCACTGGGTTGACCGGGCGTTCGGCAACCTCTTCCGCATGGTCCCGACACGGCCTGCCGATCGAGTACCTGATGGTGCCGTCGGTGTCGATGCAACGCCAGATCAAGGTGGAGTTTCAAGGCGGCGGCAGGCATGCCGTGTACTTGCTCGACGGAATGCTCGCCCAGGACGACTACAACGGCTGGGACAAATTCACCTCGGCGTTCGACTGGTTCGATCAGTCAGGCCTGTCGGTCATCATGCCGACGGGAGGAATGGCCAGCTTCTATTCCGACTGGTACCGGCCGGCGACGGGTCATGGTCAGGTGCAGACCTACAAATGGGAAACCTTTCTGACCAACGAGCTGCCCGCCTGGCTGTCGGCAAACAAAGGCATCAGCCCCTCGGCCAACGCTGCGGTAGGTGTGTCGATGTCGGGGTCGGCGGCGCTCATCCTGGCGGCCAAACACCCACAGAATTTCATCTACGCGGCCTCCATGTCGGGCTTCCTCAACCTGTCCGCCGGACAGTGGCCATCGCTGGTGGGTGTCGCGATGATGGGCACCGGTGGCTACCGCTCCGAAGATATGTGGGGCCCGCCGACCGACCCGGCGTGGGCAAGCAACGATCCGACCGTCAATGTCGCCAAGCTCGTCGCCAACAACACCCGCGTCTGGGTGTATTGCGGCAACGGCACGCATGCGGCGGATTTGAGCGGCGACCAGCCGGGTGCCGGCATGCTGGAAAACGCGACGCGGTTGAGCAACAAGATTTTCCAGAGCAGGTACCTGGCCTACGGCGGGCGCAACGGCGCGTTCAACTTCTCCGATAGCGGCGGCCACACCTGGCAGTACTGGGGTCCGCAATTGCAGACCATGAAGCCCGATCTGCAGCGCGTGCTGGGCAGCGGCTAAGCCGACAATCTGGAAGCCTCAGCATCATGCCCAACCACGTCCTGATCACCGGTGGCACCGGGACCGTCGGCCGCGTCGTCGCTCAGCGTCTGCTCGACACCGGTGCGCAGGTGCGCATACTCAGCCGCGGGCGGCGTTCTCCAAGCGCAACCGGCCCAACGGGACGGGCCGAATACGTGGTTGGCGACGTGAAGACCGGCGAGGGCCTCGCCGAGGCGATCGCCGATGTCGACACCGTCGTGCACTGCGTCGACCCCGCGCACCACGTTGTCGACGCGGCGCTTCGGGCCGAGCGGCCCCACCTGGTGTACATCTCGATCGTCGGAGTCGACCGGCTACCGCTCGGCTACTACCGGCGCAAGCTCGCCGACGAACAGCTGATCAGCACTTCCGGGCTGCCCTGGACCGTGCTGCGGGCGACTCAGTTCCACGACCTCGTCGCGGTCATGCTGCGGGGCTTGGCCGCGCTACCGGTCATGATCGTCCCGGCTGGCTTCAGCTTCCAGCCCATCGATGTGCGTGACGTCGGTGTGCAGCTGGCCGCGCTTGCCCTGGCCGGGCCCGCCGGACGGGTGCCCGACATGGCCGGACCCGAAGTGTTGCCCATGGCCGATTTAGCGCGACGCTACTTGGCGGCGGTGGGCAAACGCCGTCCGGTCCTGCCGGTAGCGCTGCCCGGGCGCATCGCCCGCGGCTACCGAGCCGGCACCAACCTGGCCCCCGACCGCGCCGTGGGCACCATCCCGTTCGACCGGTACCTGCAGGAGCAGCTGGCCGCGGGCACCGTGCCCTACCGCGACGCGATTCGGTCCTACCTGAGGTTCCCGCGCCTCAGACGTACCCGGTGAACAGCAGTTGATGCGGCTGCCACTCTCCACCCGGCGGCACTAGGGTCAAACCATGACCTCCGTGCAATCCATCCCCGACATCACCGCCACCCCGGCGTGGGACGCCCTGCGCAGGCATCACGATGAGATCGGCCAAACCCACCTACGTCAGTTCTTCGCCGACGATCCCGACCGCGGTCGCGAGCTCACCCTCACGGTCGGTGACCTATACATCGACTACAGCAAACACCGCATCACCCGCGACACGCTGCGGCTGCTGATCGATCTGGCCCGGGCGGCGAACCTGGAAGAGCGCCGCGACCAGATGTTCTCCGGGGTACACATCAACACCTCGGAGGATCGCGCGGTGCTGCACACCGCGCTGCGGCTGCCCCGGGACGCCGAGCTGATCGTCGACGGCCAAAACGTTGTCGAGGACGTACACGCGGTGCTGGACGCGATGGGTGACTTCACCGACCGGCTGCGCAGCGGCGAATGGACCGGAGCCACCGGGAAGCGCATCAGCACCGTCGTCAACATCGGCATCGGCGGTTCAGACCTGGGACCGGTGATGGTGTACCAGGCACTGCGCCACTATGCGGATGCGGGGATTTCGGCGCGCTTCGTCTCCAATGTCGATCCCGCCGACCTGATCGCCAAACTGGCCGGCTTGGACCCTGCCACAACGCTTTTCATCGTCGCCTCAAAGACGTTCTCCACGCTGGAGACACTGACCAACGCGACGGCCGCTCGCCGCTGGCTGACCAGCGCGCTCGGGGACGCTGCGGTGTCAAAGCATTTCGTCGCCGTCTCCACCAACAAGCGCCTGGTCGACAACTTCGGTATCGACACCGCCAACATGTTCGGGTTCTGGGATTGGGTCGGCGGACGCTATTCGGTCGATTCGGCGATCGGGCTTTCGCTGATGGCAGCGATCGGCCGGGAGGCCTTCGCCGACTTCCTGTCCGGATTCCACATCGTTGACGAACATTTCAAGACCGCACCGCTGGCGTCCAACGCGCCCGCGCTGCTTGGCCTGATCGGACTGTGGTACTCCAACTTCATGGATGCCCAATCGCGGGCCGTACTGCCGTATTCCAACGACTTGGCGCGTTTCGCGGCCTATCTGCAACAGCTGACGATGGAATCCAACGGCAAGTCGACGCGCGCCGACGGTTCGCCAGTGACAACGGACACCGGTGAAATCTATTGGGGTGAACCGGGAACCAACGGCCAGCACGCCTTCTATCAATTATTGCATCAGGGCACGCGGTTGGTGCCGGCCGATTTCATCGGCTTCAGTCAACCCCTCGATGATCTGCCCACCGTCGAAGGCACCGGCAGCATGCACGACCTGTTGATGAGTAATTTCTTCGCGCAGACCCAGGTGCTGGCGTTCGGCAAAACCGCGGAGGAAATCACTGCCGAAGGCACACCCTCAAATGTGGTGCCGCACAAGGTCATGCCCGGTAACCGGCCGTCGACCTCCATTCTGGCCAACCGGCTCACCCCGTCGGTGCTGGGCCAGCTGATCGCGCTCTACGAGCACCAGGTGTTCACCGAGGGTGTGATATGGGGTATCGACTCGTTCGACCAATGGGGTGTGGAGCTGGGCAAGACGCAGGCCAAGGCGCTGCTTCCGGTGATCACCGGTGACACCTCGCCCGCGCCGCAGTCGGACAGCTCGACCGACGCACTGGTACGTCGCTACCGGACCGAAAGAGGGCGTACCAGCTGACGTGTTCGCGAAGAGCGGGAACTGTCAGGCGAACCGCTTGGTCAGCGGGGGTGGCAGCACCCGCATCAGCTGCACCAGCGGGCCCCACGGCCACCACGGCACCACCGCCCGGCCGGGCTCGCGTTCGATGGCGTCGACGAGCGCCTTGACGCCAGTTTCGTTGTCCACCATGAATATTGTGCTCGCCGACTTGGCCGTCATCTCCGATTCGATGTAGCCCGGCTCGATCACCGAGATCTTGATGGGACCTTTTGCGTATTCGGCCCGCAGTGATTCGCCCAGCGAGCGCATTCCGGCTTTGCTTGCCGCGTAGGCGGCTTTGACGCCGGGGACCCCTTTGGCGGCGAGCACCGAGGAGATGAGCACCAGATGCCCCGAGCCGCTTTTGGTGAACATCTCCAGGGCCGTTTCGATTTGCACCAGGGCGGCCACCAGGTTGGTCTCGAGGGTCGCCTTGTTCGCCCACAGCTTGCCGGAGCCCAGCTTTGCGCCCTTGCCGATGCCGGCGTTGACGATGATGCGGTCGAGGCCGCCGAGCTCATCGCTGAGTTCGGCGAACACCTTCGGCACCTGTTCGTGGTCGTTGACGTCCAGCGCCGCGACCGCGATGCTGACCGCTGGATATTGTTGTGATAGTTCGGCTTTCAGCTCGTCGAGTCGGTCGGTTCGGCGGGCGCACAGTGCCAGGTCGCGGCCCTTGGCGGCGAAGGAACGCGCCATCCCGGCGCCCAGGCCGGAACTGGCACCCGTGATGAGGATCTTCTGGCGAGTCACCCCGGCAGCATATCGACTATTTCAGCAGTCGTGACATGCGCCGGTCGGCCAGCACCTTGCCGCCGGTCTGGCACGTCGGACAGTACTGAAAAGACTTGTCTGCGAACGACACTTCACGCACGGTGTCTCCGCACACCGGACACGGCAACCCGGTGCGGGCGTGCACCCGTAAGCCGGAGCGTTTCTCCCCTTTGAGCATGGCGGCCCCCTGGCCGACGGACCGGCTCACCGCATCCGTCAGCACCGAAATCATCGCGTCGTGCAGGGCCGTGAGCTGTTCGTCGGAGAGCTTGCCGGCCGTGGCAAACGGCGAGATCTTCGCGACGTGCAGGATTTCGTCGCTGTACGCGTTGCCGATGCCGGCGATCACCTTCTGGTCGGTGATGACGGTCTTGATCCGGCCGGTGTTGCCGGCCAGCAACCCGGCCAGGTCCTCGGGGCTGAGGTCCAGCGCATCCGGGCCGAGCGCGGCAATGCCCGGCACCTGCTTCGGGTCGTCGACCAACCACACCGCCAGCCGCTTCTGGGTGCCGGCCTCGGTGAGATCGAAGCCCGGTGCGCTGCCCGGGGTGCCCAGGTGCACGCGCAGCGCGATCGGACCCTTGCCGGGACGCAGCGGTGCGGCGGCCAGGTTGTCCGACCATCGCAACCAGCCCGCACGTGACAGATGGGCGATCAAGAACAGCTTGTCTGTCCGGAGTCCCAGGTACTTGCCCCACCGGTCGGCCCCAATGAGGGCCTGGCCGTGCAGGACGTCGATCGGGGGGTCGAAGGTTTTCAGCACGGACAACGCGCCGACGTCGACGCGACCGATCGTCAGACCGACGGCGTGGCGCCGCAAATGGTCGACCAGCGCTTCGATCTCCGGGAGTTCAGGCACGCGACCAGTCTGCCGATCGCAGCGGCGAAGTGTCCATCGCAGCGCGGGCCGGCGGCCGAATAAGCCTGCAAACGGTTAACGGTCTGGGGCTTCATCGGAAGCCAGTCAGGCCGGCGCCGGCGTTGCCGCTGCTCCTGCCGGTGGCAAGGGAGCGCCCGCCTCGCTGTAAGCAGCGTTCCCGGCAAAGGCGCCGCCAGACCCGGCCTCGCCATAGTCCAAGGGGCGTGTCGGGCTAGGGGCACCGTTGCCGCTGTTACCGCGGATCCCGCCGTCTGCGCCATTGCCATAGAGCCTGCCGCCGTTAATGCCGTTGGCGCTGGCCCCGCTGACGCCGCCGAGCGGGGCGAATTGCGTGGCGCCGATGCTGCCCTCTTCAGTTCCGCCGAGCGCGCCCACCGCGCCGTTGCCGAAAATCACCCCGCCGCGGCCACCGGCACCGCCGTCGTTGCCCGTGCCGACGAAACTGGCGCTGCTGCCGCCGTTGGCACCGAGCCCGCCGCTTGCGCTCTGGCCGTACAGCCACCCGCCGGCACCGGTCCCACCCCCGCTGCTACCGGCTTGACCGAGAGCACTGTTCACACCGGTTCCGGCCGGCGCGGGGCCGTAGAGAAACCCGCCCGGCGCGCCGGTGGCGGCGGGTGTGGTCGCACTGGCGCCGTTGCCGATCAGCGGGTGCCCGGTCATCGCCTGGGCGGGCGAGGTGACCGCGCCCAGCGCTGCCTGCCCGACGGACTGCATAGGCGAGGCATTGGCGGCCTCGGTGAGGGCATACTGCGACGCACCGCCATTCATCAGTTGCACAAACTGGGCGTGAAACGACGCCGCTTGGGCACTGAGCGCCTGATAGGCCTGCGCGTGCGTGCTGAACAACGCCGCGATCATGGCCGACACCTCATCCGCGCCCGCCGCCAGCACTCCCGACGTCGGGGTCATAGCCACCCCGTTTGCCACACTGAGCGAAGAAGCGATATTCGCCAAATCCGATGCCGCTGCCGCGACGTATTCCGGCGCCGCGATCACCCACGCCATTCACAACCTCCGCTGCCCCCGCCGATCGCCCGGTCAACACCGGATCGGTCGGGACGCAATCGTATCGTGACCTGGGCCACAAATCGCAGCTTCGGCGAAACCTTATCTCCGGCTTATCCTCGGGTTCGCCTGGCGACCACCCTTTCAGCGCCCGGGCCTCAACAAATAGGTATCCATGATCCAGCCGTGCCGAGCGCGTGCTTCGGCCCGCAGCTCCACGATCCGCGTCCCGACCTCGCCGATCGTGCCCGCCACCAGCAGCTCGTCGTCGGTGCCCAGGTAGGCGCCCCACCAGATCCGGGTATCGGCGGGGCACGTGCGAAACGAGCACTCGGCGTCTAGCATCACCACGGCCGAGCCGGACAGCCCGTGCGCTCGCAGCTGTCTGCCGGTGGTGATGAGAACCGGCTCACCGACCTCGTTGAGCGGGATGCGGTGCCGGGCCGTGAGCGCCTGCACCGCGGTGATACCTGGAATGACGTCGTATTCGATGTCGACCTCGGCCGCGACGGCGTCAAGGATGCGCAGCGTGCTGTCGTACAGCGACGGGTCACCCCAAGCCAGGAAGGCGCCCACGCCGTCGGGACCCAGTTCGGCGCAGATGGCCGTCGCCCAGACCCGCGCCCGCGCGGCGTGCCAGTCGGAAACCGTCTCGAGGTAGGCGCCATCTTGGCAGTTGGCGGCCCGCTTCGGGTCGGGGAGCTCGACGAATCGATACGCGGGCTCGCGAATGAATCGCGCGCAGATCTCCCGTCGCTGCGCCAGCAGGTCGCTCTTCGCCTCGCCTTTGTCCATCGCGAAGAACACGTCGGTCTCATTGAGCGCCTCGATCGCCTGGACTGTCATGTAGTCGGGGTCCCCGGCGCCGATGCCAATGACGTGGATATGCCGACTCACCCTGCCGTCCTTTCGAGTCGACGCGATGCCGGGCCCAGCCTATTGCCCACAGCGACCTGTGCCCGTCAACATAATTGAGGCCTCGAAGATCTAGTCGAGACCTCGGGTACCCGATACCATGGGTATTGACTACCGGTTGCGCTCTACCGTCTGAGCTCGAAGGGACACCGACGATGACCACTTCGGTGAGACCAGGTGGACCGAGTCGTGAAGAGTTCTCGGAGCGGTTGCTGAAAGGCTCGGTCAAGAAGTCTTATGAGCCCATCGTCGACATCGACTGGGACGCCCCCCTCGAACCGGACAAGTTCTATCTACCGCCGCGGCTCGTGTCCCTCTACGGCACCCCGATGTGGGACGCGATGACCCGCGAGCAACAGATCGAGCTGTCCCGTCAGGAACTGGTCAACACCCTGTCGGCGGGGATCTGGTTCGAGAACATGCTCAACCAATCGTTGTTGCGCACCATCCTGCACGAGGACCCCACAAGCCGGGAGACGCATTACAAGCTGACCGAACTGGGCGACGAGACCCGGCACATGGTGATGTTCGGCAAGGTGATCGAGCGCATCGGCGCCAAGCCGGTACGCCCACGGCGATTCCATCGGATGATCATCAACACCCTCCCGCTGGCGTTCCAGCAGGGCTCGATGCTGTGGATGGCGGCGCTGATCGGTGAAGAGATCTTCGACTCGCTGCAACGCCAGATGATGGACGATCCGGAACTGCAGCCAATAGTCCAGCGGCTCATGCGGATTCACGTCACCGAGGAAGCCCGCCACATCCAGTTCGCCCGCGACGGCGCACGCAAGCGGGTGCAGACCATGCCCCGGCTCAACAAATGGTTCATGGCCAACATCAACGGTATCGGTGGGTATTTCTTCCGCTTCCTGTTCAGCTATCCGGTTCCGTACGCGCGCACGGGTCTGGACCCGCGGCTGGCACGAAGGACCGCGCGCAACAACCCACTCCGGCACGAGACCCAGCGGGCCGGCTTCGCCCCGCTCGCCGCGTTTTTGACCGAAGTGGACCTGATGGGCCCGATCGCACGCCGCAGCTGGCAGCGCACCAACTTTCTGTGACTCAGACCGCCGGCGCTACGCAGGCCCGTCAACAGGTGATCGTCACCGGCACGGGAGCCGCCGGCCGGCACGCCGGAGACGAATTGTTGGCGACCGGTATCAACGACTTCCTGATCTTGGACAAACCCGCCTACCAGGTGGTCGCTTCGATGTTCGACGACGCCACCGACGCCTGGACATTGCAAACCGCGGCCGGCGAGATCTTCCGGTGCGGTGTCGTCATCGCGACCGACCGACCTGCCGTCCCGTGGATACCAGAACTGTTGGGGCACAACGACTTCCGCGGAGTATCGTTTCACGCCGCGGAGTGGGACCCCGATTTCGTTCCGGCCGGCAAGCACATCGCGGTGATCGGCACCGACGCCACCGCCGGCCACTACATCGGGCGGCTGACCGAAACGGCGGCTTCGGTCGCCGTCTTCGCGTATCCACCGCGACGAGTTGTCCCGGAAATACCGCTCCGGATCACCCTCGCCACACGCTGGCTGCGCCGCCACACCCGACCGGGACGCGACGGTGAGCAGCCGCGCCCGGTGCTGGTGGGGTCGGCTATCCACACCGTGACCCCGTCGGGCATTCGCACCAGCGATGGTGTCGACCATCGCGCCGACACCATCATCTACGGCACCGGTTTCGCGGCCCCCGACGCGACGCTGCTCGGCGCCGGCGGACTGACCATCCGGCGAGCCTGGAACGACGGCATGGAGCCCTACCTCGGGGTCGCGGTTCACGGTTTCCCCAATTACTTCTTCATCACCGGACCCGATATCGTCGCGCAAGCACGCTGCATCGCCGAGCGCGTGGCGCTCATGAGACGCACCGGCAGCACCCGCATCGAGGTGCGGCGCAGCAGCCAGCAGGTGTTCAACGAGCGCGCCTGCCTGGAACCCACCCAGTTCCATCGAGTGGCATCGGCCTTTGATCTGTCGGGCACTGCAGGCGAGGACGAAGAGACCTACCAGGGCGCCGCGACGCTGACGATTGCCGGCGCCAGCCACCCAGTGCGAGTCCGGCTCACCGGCCACCTCGACCCGATCGACGGCCATTACCACTGGCAGGGGACGGTTTTCAGTGCGCTCGCGGATCCCTTACCGGATGAGACGCTCAGGCAGGGGCGCGCGGCGACGCTGACGGTCGGCAATTGCAGTGCGCCAGCGCGCATCGTCGAACAAACGCCGTGGGGCACGCACTCGATCGCCGGAGTGGGCGCTCCACCGTACGCGCTGAACGGCCCCTGAGCGAGCCCCGAACGGCCCCGCACGGACCCTCACCGATGGCGGCGGCGGTTCGGTGCCGTGTTCGCCAAGTTACCCCGTTCCCGAGGTTTGCCAGGTGCCGACATTGGGGTAATACGGTTAGGCTAAGTTTCATCCCACACCGGAGGTTGGCCACAAGCATGAAGTGGGTAACCCCCGTGGGTGCGCGCGCTGCGCAAGGCGACTAGACAGACGAGAAGAACGGCGTGTTCGTGGTAGCGGTTGATGCTTCGGACAGGCGGGGTCGGGGTACTTTCCCGACGCACGTCCAGATCGCGGCGCGACCACGGGCCCCCGAGGCACCACTACATCGTGTACATCGTGCGGCCGCCGAATGGGCCGACCGAAAGCGGATAACGCTCGCGATCGACGGACTGGCCGGTCACCCTGCCGTGTTTGCCCACGTCGATGCCCCTCAAATCGCGTTAAGCAAGGTGATTAACAGAAGTAATAACTTTCCGCCGCCCACGGGGGCGGCATCGGGCGGGACTTCGAGGAGCAGGACATGCAGCCGGACCACGGGATGGAACTGGAATGCCGGATCAATTGCTTTTCGACCAAGCTAGGAACGAGGCCGCGGTGAGCGCGGTGGCTGAGTCGCCAAGCTCGCTGGCAGTTGCGGCTCGGACGGAGCAGTCGGTGGCCGTCCTGACGGTGGACGGCGTTCTTGATGCCGGCAGCTCCGCGGCGCTGCGCCACAGCATCATGAAGGCCACGCTCCAGGAGCCGTCCGCAGTCATCGTCAACGTGAACGCCCTTCGGGTGCCCGCCGAATCGGCATGGTCGGCCTTCCTCGGCGTGCGCTGGCAGGTCGAAACCCACCCCGACGTTCCGATCGTGCTGGTCTGCGCTCAGCGCGCGACCCGCGAGGCGATCACCCGCAGCGGGGTCGCCCGTTTCATGCCGGTGTATGCAACCGAGAAGGGGGCGATGAACGCTATTAGCCGGCTCGCCCGTCGCACTGTCCAGCGCGCCGATGCCCAGCTGTCGCCGAACCTGACCAGCCTTCGCGAGTCGCGCCGGCTGGTCCGCGAGTGGCTCACCGGTTGGTCGCAACCCGGACTCATCCCCGTCGCGTTGGTGGTTGTCAATGTGTTCGTGGAAAACGTGCTGGAACATACCGGCAGCGACCCGGTGATGCGCGTCGAGACGGACGGCGCGACCGCGACCATCGCGGTCTCCGATGGCAGCAACGCGCCCGCCCTGCGGCTGCCCTCGCCGCCGAAGGGCATCGACGTATCCGGCCTGGCGATCGTCGACGCCTTGTCACGCGAGTGGGGTAGCACTCCCACTTCGTCCGGCAAGACCGTCTGGGCGGTCATCGGGCCGGAAAACCAGCTCTAAGCCCCAGCTTCGTCGCGGCTATTCCCGTTGTATGGGACCCGGGTGCGGGCCAAACTAGAACACGTTCTAATGTCGGTTGACGGCCCCTTCCAGGAAGGCAGATGCAGTGCGGTTCAGCTTTGCCGAGTCATTGACCGACCCGACGTTCTACATCCCGCTGGCCAAGGCGGCGGAGGCGGCGGGCTACCACAGCATGACGATTGCCGACAGCATCGCGTATCCCTTCGAGTCCGACTCGAAATACCCGTACACCCCCGACGGCAGCCGCGAGTTCCTGGACGGCAAGGAAATCGTCGAGGCCTTTGTCCTGACGGCGGCGTTGGGGGCGGTGACGACGAACCTGCGGTTCAACTTCTTCGTGCTCAAGCTGCCCGTCCGACATCCGGCGCTGACGGCCAAGCAGGCGGGTTCGCTGGCCGCGCTGACCGGCAACCGATTGGGACTTGGCGTCGGCACCAGCCCGTGGCCCGAGGATTACGAGCTGATGGGAATCCCATTCGCCAAGCGCGGCAAGCGAATGGACGAATGCATTGAGATCGTGCACGGCCTCACCAGCGGCGACTACTTCGAGTACCACGGTGAGTTCTACGACATCCCCAAGACCAAGATGAGCCCGGCTCCCACCCAGCCGATCCCGATCCTGGTCGGCGGCCACGCCGATGCCGCGCTGCGGCGCGCGGCGCGCCTCGACGGCTGGATGCACGGCGGCGGTACCGACCCCGAGGAACTCGACCGGCTCATCGCCCGCGTCAAGAAGTTTCGCGAGGAAGAGGGTAAAACCGGGCCGTTCGAGATCCACGTCATCTCGACGGATGCCTACACCGTGGACGGCATCAAGCGCCTCGAGGACAAGGGCGTCACCGATGCCATCGTCGGCTTCCGGTGGCCCTACATCAACGGACCCGACACCGAGCCACTGGAGAAAAAGATCCGTCACCTGGAGCGGTACGCAGAAAACGTGATGTCGAAAGTCTAAGCATCACAGGGGATCCCATGTTGGAGCCCGCTTCTCCTGGTGGGCCTTGGCGGCCTCGACCGGATTGTTGGTGAAGCCGGTAAGCATCTGAGTGCGGTTCTCGATCTCGATGGCATGGCGCAGACTGGGCGCGTCGAGCGCGGTGTTGAGGCCAATCTTGGTCTGCCACACGCCGAAAGCGTTGTTCTCGGCGATCGACCGGGCCAGGTTCAACGACGCCGTGATCAGATGGTCCGGTGTCACCACCTCGTGCACCAGCTTGATCCGATAGGCCTCGGCGGCGTCGATGATGCGACCGGTCAGCATGAGTTCCCGGGCCACCCCAGCACCGACGATCTTCGGCAGCAGGTAACTGGTTCCCATGTCCATCGAGGAAAACCCGGCCTTGATGAAAACCGACCCGAACCGGGCATGTTCGGATGCGATCCGGATGTCGCAATGCAACGCGAACGCCAGCCCACCACCAACGGCGACACCGTTGACGGCGGCGATTACCGGGATGGGTAGTTCGTATAGCCGGGTGTACTGATCGGCCAGGCGAACCTGCGCGTCGTAGTTGGTTTTGAACGCCGGGATTGGCCGCCCACTCTTAGTCCAGGGTTCGCCGGTGCCGCTCAAATCGGCGCCGGCGCAGAATCCGCGTCCGGCGCCGGTCAGGATCGCCACCCTGAACTCACCCGAGCTCAGCGCATTCAAGGCGTCGTCCATGCCGTCGATCAGCGACCCGTCGATGGCGTTCAGGCGCCTGGGCCGGTTCAAGGTGATGAGGGCGATTTGTTCCTCGAGAGTTCCGAGTTCGACAGCAGCCATACCCGCACGTTAGGCGACTCAGCAGATACCCAGGGACCCGGCCTACCGTGGAATTTGGCCGCAGACCAAAGGAGTATCTATGACACGAACCGAGGGTGACACCTGGGACCTGGGCACCAGCGTGGGAGCCACTGCCACCATGGTCGCCGCGGCCCGAGCAGCGGCGACCAGACGTCCGCAGCCGGTCATCACGGATGAGTTCGCCGAGCCACTGGTCCGCGCCGTCGGCATAGACCTATTCACCCGGATCGCCGCTGGCGACGTGGACGACGGCGTCGAGAAGGGCGTCGGATTTCCGCGGATGGTCGACACCTTCGCCGCGCGCGCCCGATTCTTCGACGAGTATTTCGCTGACGCCACCGCCGCGGGCGTGCGCCAGGTCGTGATCTTGGCGTCGGGCCTGGACGCGCGCCCGTACCGGCTTTCCTGGCCGGCGGGCACGACGGTGTACGAACTCGACCAGCCTGAGGTGATCGAGTTCAAGACCTCGACGTTGTCGAAAATCGGCGCCGTCCCTGCCACCGAGCACCGCCCGGTGGGTATCGACCTTCGCGGGGATTGGCCGGCCGCGCTGCAGCGGGCCGGCTTCGATGCCACCCAGCCCACCGCATGGCTCGCCGAGGGGGTGCTGATCGGCTTTTTGCCGCCGGAGGCCGAAGTTCGGTTACTGGATAACGTGATCGCGCTGAGCGCCACGGGCAGCCGGCTGGCCGCCGACTTTGGATCGCTCAGCGGAACGTCGCAGGAAGCGCAGGAACAGGCCCGGATAATGGCCGAAGGCTGGCGACGGCAGGGACTGGAATTGGACATCGCGAGCCTGACCTACCCGGGCGAGCACACCGACGTCGCTGCACATCTGCAAGCGGAAGGATGGGAGACGGTCAGCTCCGGGCTCGCGGACCTGTTCGTCGCTGCCGGGCTACCCGAACTTCAAGCTGCCGAACAACAGGGTTCGGCCGCCCCGATCAGCTTCGTGAGGGCGATTCGGGTCTAGCGCGGCACACCGGATAGTCCCATCCGCCACTCCGGTCACCAGGGGATACCGTGTGGCATTTTGCCCGCCTCACAGCGACAAATGAAGTGCTGCATCGCGGTGGTCCCGTGCGGCGACTGCTGTGGCGCATGTGACTCAGTCGGGCAAGTCACTGAAACGGTCAGGATGAGCGGCGCGCCAGCCATTCGGCCTGCATCACCAGCAATGCCAGTATCTCCAGCTGCGGGGTGTCGGGGTCGAGTTCACGGTAACGCTGGTAGACGTTGACGACGACCCGTTCGGCGTCCAGCCACGTCGCGTACTCGCCGAGGTCGATGGTGTCGGCGGCCTCGGCCCACGACAGGCCCTTGCGGTAGGCGGCCTCGGCTTGCTCGGCGACGTGCACGAGATAGCCACGGACGGCACGGATCCCATCGGGATCGGTGACCGGGCCGTGGCCGGGGACCACCGTCGGCGCGTCCAGCGCAATCATCGCGTCGCACGCCGTGACCCAGTTGGCGATCGGGCCGGCCCACACAATCGGCGTGCAGCCGATGAACAGCAGGTCCCCGCCGAACAGCACCCCGGCATCGGGCACGTGCACCACCGAGTCCGCGGCGGTATGAGCCGGACCCAGGTTCAGCAGATTGATCTGCCGGCCGCCGACGTCGATGGTGAGGTCGTGGTCGAACGTCTGGTCGGCGTTGCGCACCTTGATGCCGCTAAAGTCGAAGTGCCCGAAGCGGTCTCGCGCGTACGGGGTCGCAACCGGACCGAGGTTGCCGTTCTGAGTCATGGCCAGCATCTCGGGCGGCATGCCATGCGCGATCTCCTCGGCTGTGCCCTCGGCGGCGATGATTCGCACCGACGCGTCCAGTAGTTGGTTGCCGTGGGTGTGGTCGCCGTTGGAGTGGGTGATCAGCGCGTCGGTGATGGGCGCCCGGTCGGTGATGGGCTTCATCGCGGCGAGCATCTCGCGGGTCAACGCCAGGTCGAACAGGGTGTCGACCAGCAGCGACGCGCCGTCGCCGGCGACCAGCCCGGTGTTGCTCCACCCGTATCCGCCGTCCGGCAGCGTCCATGCCCATACCCGGTCGGCGACCTCGTGCAGCCCGCGCGTGTAGGGCACGCGCGCCGGTGCCCGGTTGACCCGACCGGGGGCCGGTGCGGCATCCGGGTTGGGCCGAGCGGCCAACGGGTGCGGCGCGCTGCTTGCCCGCACGGTCTGCCTGGTCTCCCCCAGTCCCTGCACCTGCAGGGTGACGACGTCGCCGTCGTGCAGCCAGCCGGGGAACGATTCCAGCGCGCTCAGGCTGAGGTGCTCGACGAGTGTGCAGGTGGGCACCGTTCCGGAGCCGAAAACGTCGCCGGGGGTGAGGGTCACGCCGCGCGAGGCGTAGGAGATGACTTCACCGAAGCTCCAATCCATTTGGCCTGTCGACCCCGAACCGATCACGGTGTCGTTGACCAGCGCGGTTACCTGCAGGCTCAGCTTGCCGTCGCGGCGGTACGGCTCGAGCTCATCGGGGGTGACCAGGTAGGGGCCCAGCGTGACCCCGCTGTCCTTCCCTTTGGCCTGCCCGATTGCCAGTTGGCCCTCCAGCTGCTGCAGGTCTCGCGCGGACCAGTCGTTGAAGATCATGTAGCCGATGATGGCCTGTTCGGCCTGCTCGACGGTTAGGTCCTTCCCGCTCGTCCCGATGACTGCGGCGATCTCCAATTCAAAGTCCTGCCAAGCACTTCCGGGGGCCATTGGCGCGTCGTCGTAGGGGCCGAGGACGGTCGCCGGGCAGGCGAAGTAAAACGCCGGGATGCGGTACCAGGTATCGCCGAGTACCCGACCGGCACCCAGCGCGGCCTGGCAATTGCGCATGTGGTCCAGGAAGCACAGGGAATCGCGGATCGACGGCGGGCGGGGGATGGGCGCCATGAGCTTCACCTCGGCGAGCTGCTGTACGCTCGCCGGCGAACGCATCGCATTCTCGCCGGCCTCGCGCAACCCGTCGGGGCCGCGCCCGACCAGGTGGAGCAGCGTCATGCCCGGCGGCATTGCGTAGATGGCGTCACCGGAAACCACGCCGACGTGTTCCCCGTAAACGCCGTGATATGTCACCCATTTCATTCGCGTACCACCTCACTTGGTTTCTTGTCCGGCCGCAACCCGCGCCAACTCGACTGCCGCAACCGATCATCCGGGGTCCATTCGCTGTAGCGCACCTCCCCCACCAGGACCGGCTCGACGAACGTCACACCCTTGGCCTCGCGCGCGGGAAGCAAGGCGTCGAAGGGAGATTGGTCGGTGCGCAGGGGCGCCAGCGTTTTCTTGAGCTTGGCCAGCTCGCGTTCGGTGAATCCGGTACCAACCCGTCCGGCGAAATGCAGCCCGCCGGCACCGGGTATGCCCATCAGCAGTGAGCCGATGCCGCTGCTGCGCCCGCCTTCCCCGGCTTTCCAGCCGCCGATGACGACTTCCTGTGTGTTCCAATACTTGTCCTTGATCCACGATGCCGAGCGCCGGCCCGGCTGATAGCTGGAGTCGCGTTTCTTGGCGATCACGCCCTCCCACCCGTGCTTGCGCGAGTACTCGAGCGCCTTGGCGCCGTCGCCGGGCAGCGGATCGGGTACGATGAGATCGCCTGCGCCAGAAAGGGTTTCCAGCAGCATGCGCCGGTCGGTGTATTTGGCCCGCAGCAGCGAACGGCCGTCCAGGTAGAGCAGGTCGAACGCCCAGAACTCCACATGGGTGGCGCGGCTGCGGTTCTGCATCTCGTTGAAGTTCGGCACGCCGGACGGGTCGAGCGCGACGATCTCGCCGTCGAGCACGGCGTGGTGGCCAGCGAGATCTGCTGCCAGTGAACGTAATTGGGGATATTCTCCGGTGACGTCGCGACCGCTGCGGGATCGCACCCGCAGGGCGCCGTGGTCGGCCTCGACCAGCAGCCGGTAGCCGTCCCACTTGCCCTCGAAGGCCCACTGACTTGTCTTCAGGCTCGCCACCGATCCGTGCGTTGCGAGCATGGGCGATATCTCGTTGAACTCGAAGACCTTTTGGTCCTTCATCCGGTGCGCCAGCCACTGGTCGCCGTTGGTTTGAATGAGCGCATAGCGGCCGGCGATCCGGTTGCCGTGCAGGTTGACGATGACCTCGTCGTCGTGGAATTTCTCGGTGTCGTAGGTGCCGGAGTCCCAGATGATCACCTTGCCGGCGCCGTACTCGCCTTTGGGGATGCTGCCCTCGAACGTGCCGTATTCCAAGGGATGATCCTCGGTGTGCACCGCCAGGTGGTTCACCGACGTGGTCTCGGGCAGGTTTTTCGGCACCGCCCACGACACCAGCACGCCGTCTCGTTCCAGCCGGAAGTCGTAGTGCAGCCGGCGGGCATGGTGTTCCTGGATGACGAACGTATTACCTTGGCCAGTAGCGGGCTTCACTGACTTCCCCGCGGGGACGGGCTCGGGCGTCTTCGACGCGTCGCGCATGCTGCGGTACTTGGTCAGCCGATCCGGGACGGCTGCGCCGGCGTCCAGCCGCGCCAGCAGGTCGCCGTCGCGAGCGACCCGGGCGAGCACGTCGTCGTAGCGCAGCTGGGTCAGCCCTGGATCGTCGAGTTCGTCCCAGCTGCGTGGCGCCGCGACCGTTGGATGCTCTCGGCCGCGCAGCGAATACGGCGCAATCGTGGTCTTGGAGCCGCTGTTCTGGCTCCAGTCCAGGAACACCTTTCCGGCCCGCAGGCTCTTAGTCATGGTCGACGTGACGAGCTTGGGCATCGTCTTTTCCAGTTGCTGTGCAACGCGTTTGGCCAACACCGTGGCGCCCCGGCTGCTGACCGGCTCCGCCAGCGGCGTGTAGAGGTGCAACCCCTTGCTGCCACTGGTGAGCGGGAAGGTGGTCAGCCCGATATCGGCGATCAGGTCCCGGACGGCGCGGGCCACGTCGGCAAGCTCGGCCATCGTCACGCCTTCACCTGGATCCAGGTCGAACACCAATCGTGTTGCCGGGCCGGGCTTGAGTTCTTCAGCCCCGCTTCGGGTCCATTCGGCGACGAACCGCCACTGCGGCACATGTACCTCCAGCGCCGCCTGCTGCCCGATCCAGGCCAGGCCGTCGAGGCTGTCGATGATCGGATACGTCGTCGTCCCGGACCGGTGCGTCACGCTGGCGCGCGGCAGCCAGTCCGGCGCCGACGACGCCAGCTGCTTTTCGAAGAACGAGGGCTGCTCGACGCCGTTGGGCCAGCGCTTGCGGGTTGCCGGGCGCCCGGCGATGTGCGGCAGCATCACTTGGGCGATGCGGGTGTAGTAGTCGAAGACGTTTTCCTTGGTGGTTCCGGTGGCGGGGTACAGCACCTTCTCGGCGTTGGTCAGCTTGACCCGCGCCTGCGCGCTGGAAGCCGCGGTACCCATGGTGTCAACGTACTTGCCCTCACTAGGGGCCGCGGGGCGCCGGTACCGTCGACACCGTGGTTCCGCTGAACAGCACCACCCTGCGGCAGCTGCCGATCGCGACGCCGAACTATGACCGTGGCGGCATCGGGGTCGGCATCGCGCACTTCGGTGTCGGTGGATTTCACCGGGCGCATCAGGCGATGTATGTCGACAGGTTGCTGCAGCGGGGTCTGGCGCGGGAGTGGGGCATCTGCGGGATCGGGGTGATGCCGGCCGACCGGCGCATGAGAGATGTTTTGCGTGCTCAGGATGGGTTGTACACGCTGATTTTGGAGCACCCCGACGGCGGCCGGGACGCGCGCGTGATCGGCTCGATCGTTGACTACCGCTACGCGCCCGACGATCCGGAGGCAACGATCGAGCTGCTGGCCGCACCGGCGACCCGGATCATCTCGATGACCATCACCGAGGGCGGCTATCAGGTCCGAGACGGTGGGTCCGTCTTCGGTCTGATCGCGGAGGCGCTGTCCAGGCGTCGCGTACGCGGCATCGGCGCGCCGACCATCGTGTCGTGCGACAACATCGAGCACAACGGCGAGGTCGCACGGCGGGCTGTCACCGCGCATGTCGAACTGCTGCATCCGGGCCTGGTCGACTGGGCCGCCGAACACACCCGGTTCCCGTCCTCGATGGTGGACCGCATCACCCCGGCCACCACCCCCGACATCATCGCCGGGGCGGAACGCGACTTCGGTGTCGCCGACGAATGGCCGGTAGTGGCCGAGGCGTTCGCCAGCTGGGTGCTCGAGGACGACTTCGCCGACGGCAGACCACCGTTTCAGGAGGCCGGTGTCCTACTGGTCGACGACGTGAGCCCCTACGAGCAGATGAAGCTGCGACTGCTCAATGCCGGTCACCAGTGCTTGTGCTACTTCGCCTGGCTGTGTGGGTACCGCCTGGTGCACGACGCGGCGCGCGACCCTTTGCTCGCCGAATTGCTGCTGGCCTATTTCGATTCCGAAGCCATTCCGACGCTGCGGCCGGTCCCCGGTATCGATCTGGCTGCCTACTCCCGCGAGCTCATCGACCGCTTCGGCAACCCCGGAGTGCGCGACACCGTGGCGCGGCTGTGCGCCTACTCGTCGGATCGCATCCCGACCTGGCTCCTTCCGGTGATCCGCGACAACCTGGCCAACGGCGGGCCCGTCCGGCTGGCATCGGCGGCGGTGGCAAGCTGGGCCCGCTATGCCGAGGGATCCGACGAGGCCGGTGAACCGATAGAGGTCGTCGACAACCTGGCGGGTTCGCTGGTGCCGATCGCGCGCTCGCAGCGCGGACACCCGACCGCCTTCATCGAGAACACCGCGCTGTTCGGGGACCTGGCGCAGGTACCCCGGTTCGTCGAGGCGTATCGCTGGGCGCTGGACTCGTTGCACTCCCGCGGGGCACGGGCAACCCTGGAAGTATTGCTGCACGGCGACGTTAATAACGTTGAGGAGGTGAACCCGTGACCCGCGGACTGGTGATCGGTGAAGCCCTGATCGATATCTTCGACGGCCAGGTCGAACATGTCGGCGGGTATGTTGGGGGGAGCCCGCTGAACGTGGCCGTCGGTCTGGCCAGGCTTGGTCGCGATGTCGACTTCCTGACCCACATCGGCGACGACGAAGCCGGCCGGCGCATCAGCGAGTACGTGAAAGCCTCTGGCGCACACCTTCTTCCGGAAAGCGTTACGGCTACCCGCACGCCGACCGCGGTGGCGACGATCGCCGACGACGGGTCGGCCTCCTACACATTTGATCTGGAATGGCAGCTCTCCGGTACACCTCCGGTCGCGCCGCCGCTGTTCGTGCACACCGGATCCATCGCCGCCGTGCGCGAACCGGGATGCCTGGCGGTCGCGGCCCTGCTCGACGCCTACCGCGTGTCCGCCACGGTCACCTTCGACCCCAACGTGCGTCCGTCGCTGATCGCGGACCCGGGCCTGGCCCGCGAACGCATCGAGCACCTGATCGAGCGCAGCGACATCGTCAAGGTCAGCGACGAGGATCTGCGCTGGATCAATCCCAACCACCCCCCGGAGCGCACCGCCCGGGCGTGGTTGGCATTGGGACCTGCCACCGTCGTGGTGACGATGGGTGAACACGGCTCGCTGGCGTTTTGCGCGGCCGGCGAGGCGCGGGTGGGCGCCCGGCCTGTTCGGGTGGTGGACACGGTGGGCGCCGGGGACGCGTTCATGGTCGGGCTGCTCGACTCGCTGTGGGAACAGGGCTTGCTGAGCGGCGGCCAGCGAGCCGCCCTGCGTCGGATCGGGCTGGACGCGCTGTCGGCCGCGCTTCAGGCAGGCGCCCTGGCGGCGGCGCTGACTGTCGCCCGCGCCGGTGCCGGATCCGCCCGCGAGCAGACGTAATAGCCCCCTTTTTCGTGCCGAAATGGGGGCTTTCGTGTCTGCTCGCGTTAATAGACGCGCAGGTGGGCATACTGACTGCATGCGCTCCATCTGGAAGGGTTCGATCTCCTTCGGGCTCGTCAACGTCCCGGTCAAGGTGTATAGCGCCACCGAGGACCATGACATCAAGTTCCATCAGGTGCACGCCAAGGACAACGGACGGATCAGATACAAGCGCGTGTGTGAGGTAGACGGCGAAGTCGTCGAATACGCTGATCTGGCCCGGGCCTACGAGTCGGACGACGGTCAAATGGTGATAATCACCGACGACGACATCGCCACGCTGCCCGAAGAGCGCAGCCGCGAGATCGAAGTATTGGAGTTCGTCCCGGCCAGCGAGGTCGACCCGATGCTGTTCGACCGCAGTTACTTCTTGGAGCCGGACTCGAAGTCATCCAAATCGTATGTGCTGCTGGCTAAGACGCTCGCCGAGACCGACCGGATGGCGATCGTGCATTTCACGCTGCGCAACAAGACCCGGCTGGCAGCGCTGCGCGTCAAGGACTTCGGCAAGCGCGACGTGATGGTGGTGCACACCTTGTTGTGGCCCGACGAGATCCGCGACCCTGACTTCCCCGTTCTGGACAAGAAGGTCGAGATCAAGCCTGCGGAACTCAAGATGGCCGGGCAAGTGGTGGAGTCGATGGCCGAGGACTTCAACCCGGACCGTTATCACGACACCTACCAGGAGCAGCTGCACGAGCTGATTGACGCGAAACTCGAAGGCGGGGAAGCGTTTACGGTCGAAGAGCAACCGAAGGAGCTCGACGAGACCGAAGATGTCTCCGATCTGCTCGCCAAGCTGGAGGCCAGCGTGAAGGCGCGCTCCGGTGACGGAAAGGCGCCGGCGAAAAAGGCGCCCGCCAAAAAGACACCAGCCAAAACGGCCCCGGCGAAGAAAGCAGCAGCCAAGAAAGCACCAGCGAAAAAGGCCCCGGCGAAAGCTTCGTCAAAGTCGTGATCGCGGACTGGGTCATCACGGGCTCATCACGCCCTGATGTATTCCCTTACTCCGTGCCGTCGGTTGGTCAGGAATGTTATCGCCGCGGAGGTCAGGTTGATCACGGTGACGATAATGATCAGGGTTAGTGCCGCACCCCATACCCGCAGGAAACCAGCGTGCTCGGGGTTGGTGAGTTCGGTGTAGATCAGCAGCGGCAGCGAGGCCATGTTGCCATTGAAGATGTCGAAATTAATGGAGCGGCTGTAGCCGACCAGCACCAGCACTGGCGCGGTTTCGCCGATGACGCGAGCGATGGACAACAAGACACCGGATACGATGCCCGGCATCGCGATGGGAATGACAATCCGCACGATGGTCGTCCATTTGCGAACACCCAACGCGTAGCTGGCTTCTCGGAGCTCGTCGGGCACCAACCTGAGCATTTCCTCGGCGGAACGCACCACCACCGGCAACATCAGCAAGACCAGGGCCAACGACACAGCGAAGGCGCACTGCTGAAACCCCAGGGTGGCGATCCACAGGCTGAAGATGAACAATGCCGCCACGATCGAGGGCACCCCGGCGAGCACGTCGACCATGAAGGTAGTCACTCGCGCCAGCCGGCCATCACCGTATTCCACCAGGTACACCGCCGTCATCAAGCCCAACGGCACGGCCAGGATGGTGGCCACACCCGCCTGCACCAGCGTCCCATACAGCGCGTGGTACACACCGCCGGTGAACTCCTCCGGCAGCACGCCGTGCAGCGAATGAGTCCACCAGCCCGACCGGGTGACGGCGTACCAGCCTCGTCCGATCACAACCGACAGCACCCAGACCAGCGGTACCAGCGCCACGACGAACGAGGCGAGAAAGAACATTGTCGCGACGTTGTTCTCGATCCGCCGCCGCAGGCTGAGAGGCTGAAAAACCGCTAATTTGATCGGCTTCTCGACCGCCGGACCACTCATCCGTTGACCTTCCCGCCGGCGATCGCCCGCGCGGCTGCGTTGACGATGAACGTCAGGACGAACAGCGCAAATCCCGCGGAGATGTAGGCCCCCGTGGGCAGCGGGTCGCTGAATTCCGACGCCGCGGAGGCGATCTTGGACGCGAACGTGTAGCCGCCGTCGAACAGCGACCAATTTCCCGGGCGAGCGGCAGAACGCAAGATGATCAGTACTGCCACGGTTTCTCCCAGGGCACGGCCCAACCCCAGCATTGATGCCGCGATGACGCCGCTACGACCGAACGGCAGCACGGTCATCCGCACCACTTCCCACTTCGTGGCGCCTAGTGCCAGAGCCGCTTCGATGTGGCGGCGCGGGGTCTGCCGGAAGACTTCGCGCGATACCGAGGTGACGATCGGCAGGATCATCACCGAAAGCACCACGCCGGCCGTGAAGATGGTGCCGCCGCCGGCCAGGGACACGTTGCCCTGCTTGAACAGAAACAACCAGTGCAACCACCCACCGCCCAGGTTGTGATTGAGAAACTCTGCGAGCGGCCGCAGCTGGGGCGCCAGCACGAAGATCCCCCACAATCCGAAGATGATCGACGGCACCGCGGCCAGCAGATCAACTATCGCACCGAACGGACGCGACAGCCGTGCCGGCGCATATTGGGTGAGGAACACCGCGATACCGACCGCGATCGGAACGGCCAACACCAGCGCGAAGGTCGAACTCAGCGCCGTGACCATGAACAAGTCGCGGATACCGAACGCCAAGTTGTGCGGGTTGGTGGTATTGAATTCGGCGCTCGTGAAAAAGTTCGCGTGGTTCGCGCGCAACGACGGGATGGCGCGAATCAACAGGAACGTCGCGATCAGCAGGATCGCGATCACGATCGTGGAACCCGCGGTGGCGGCGACCAACCTAAACAGTCGGTCGCCGTGCCACTTCGCCCCCGCGGGCGTCGCCGTTAGCGCAGGCGTTGTCCCGGTCCGATCCAACGGCGTGGCCGGCGTTACTCGGGTCATGCCATCGCAGATTACGCGATGGCGTTGACAGCGGTCGACAACCTCGACTTGAACGAGTCCGGAATGGGGATATATCCGTTGTCCGCCAAGCCATTCTGACCGGCACCGATGGTGCTCTGCAGGAACGCCTTCACCGCTGTGCCGGCCTGGGCGTCGGGATATTTCGAGCAGACAATCTCATAGGTCGCCAACACGATCGGGTAGGAGCCGGACTGCGTCGGCTTGTAGAACGAAGTGGTGTCGAGCACCAAGTCGTTACCTTGTCCCTTGATCGTGGCCGCGGAAATCGTCTTGCCGACCGAGTCGGTGCTGATCGCCACGGCATCCGGACCGGCCGAGGTCACGATCTTGGCCATGTTCAGGTGTTGCCCCTGCGCGAACGACCATTCGTTATAGGTGATCGACCCTTCGGTGGCCTTGATGGCCGCCGAGGTGCCGTCGTTGCCCTTGGCGCCCTCACCGACACCGCCTTTGAACGCCTTTCCGGCGCCCTTACCCCACGCGCCATTGGACGCGGCATCGAGATATTTCTGGAAGTTGTCCGTGGTGCCGGACTCGTCGTTGCGGAACACGACGTGAATCGGCTCGCCGGGCAGCGTTAAGCCGGAGTTCAGCGCCTGGATGGCGGGATCGTTCCACGTGGTGATGCCGCCATTGAAGATCTTGGCCAACGTGGGACCGTCCAGATTTAGTGAACTCACGCCGTTGATGTTGAAGGTGACCGCGATGGGACCGAACACCACCGGCAGATTCCACGCCGGGGAGCCGCCGCAGCGCTGCTGTGCGGCAGTATATTCGTTCGTGCTCAGCGGTGAGTCCGAACCGCCGAAATCGGTTTGGTTGCCGTTGAATTCGTTAATTCCGGCGCCCGAACCATTCGGTGTGTAGTTCAAGGTCTGACCTGAGCAGGCCTGTTCGAACGCCTTGGTGAAGCGGGTCATCGCGTTGGCCTGGGCTGTCGAGCCGCTGGCCTTGAGTGTCGGCTTCCCGCCGCAACTCACGTTCCCCGCCGCGGCCGCCGACGAACTCGACGCACTTGGCGCGCTTGCATTTTTGTCACTGCCACACCCTGTGAGCATCAGTGCGCCGATAGCCAGGACGCCCAGCGCGGCACTAAATCGTTTGAGTTTCAATTTAGTTCCTTTGGTTGATAGCCGAATGATGATCGCCTCGGTCCGGGGCCGCGGAACCTCGACGAGTTCGTCAGAGAGCAGCCGCCGGGCGAGACGGTGTCATCACGATCGCCGTCGGCAGATTCAAACACACATGCAACTTTGGCAGGTGGACCGGACATTAGCGGCTGGTTACAAGGCGACGACCTTATGGCAAACGCGAAGCTCGAAGGCGCGGGGAATTTACCCGTCACCTCAGGCAATGGCGTTGACGGCAGTCGACAGCCTCGACTTGAACGCGTCCGGAATGGGGACATATCCGTTGTCCGCCAGGCCGTTCTGGCCCGCGCCGATGGTGCTCTGCAGGAAGGCCTTCACCGCCGTACCGACCTGGGGATCGGGATACTTCGAGCAGACGATCTCATAGGTCGCCAGCACGATCGGATAGGCCCCGGGTTGGTTCGGCCGGTAGAACGAGATCGTGTCGAGAGCGAGGTCATTGCCCTCCTTGATGATGTAAGCCGAGCTAATGGTCTTCCCGACCGCCTCTGCGGTGATCGCTACCGGGTCCGGACCGGCCGACGTGATGATCTTGGCCATGCCCAGGTGTTGCTCCTGGGCGAACGACCATTCGTTGTAGGAGATCGCCCCTTCGGTGCGCTTGACGGCGGCGGCCGTGCCGTCGTTGCCCATGGCGCCCTCACCGACACCACCTTTGAACGTCTTTCCGGCGCCCTTACCCCACGCACCGTTGGATGCGGTATCGAGATATTTCTGGAAGTTGTCCGAGGTCCCGGATTCGTCGCTGCGGAAGATGACACGAATGGGCTCAGCGGGCAGGTTGACACCTCGGTTCAGCGCCGCGATCGCGGGATCGTTCCAGGCGGCAATGGCGCCGTTGAAGATCTTGGCCGCAGTCGTGCCGTCGAGGGTCAGCGAATTCACACCATTGACGTTGTAAGAGATGGCGATGGGGCCGAACACCACCGGCAGGTTCCATGCCGGCGAGCCGCACCGCTGCTGGGCGGCGGCGTACTCGGGCGGGAGCATCTCTGAGTCCGAACCGCCGAAATCGGTTTGATTGCCAATAAATTCGCTGATCCCAGCGCCCGACCCATTGGCCGTGTAGTCCAGCGTCTGACCCGGACAGGCCTGCTCGAACGCTTTCACGAACCGGGTCATCGCGTTGGCCTGGGCCGTCGACCCGCTCGCCTTGAGCGTCTGCTTTCCGCCGCAACTCACGTTGGCGCCCGACGATGCACCTGGGCCAGTTGCTTTGTTGTCACTGTTACACCCCGACAGCACCAGTGCACTGGTGGCCAGGACGCACAGCACGGCGCTAAATCGGTTGACTGTCAATTTAGTTCCTTTTGATTGAAAGCTGAACCACGATCACCGCCGCCCGTAGCTGCGCAACTTCGACAAGTTCGCCAGGCGGCCGTGGCCGGGCGAGCTGCCACGACGCCTACTGAACACCTTAAAGCCGGGCGGGCAAAGGTGCGCGAGAAGATGCCGAGGCCAACCTGCACCTCAGCCCCCACGGGCATCCTCCGACCTTCAAGCCGAGGAGCAGGTGAAAAACTAGAACCTGTTCCTCCGAGACGTCGGGGCGCTTGCTACCGTTTTGGCCGACAACTGAAGAAGAAAGGCCGCAAATGATCCTTGACAGGTTCCGTCTCGACGACAAAGTCGCCGTCATCACTGGTGGCGGCCGCGGTCTCGGTGCGGCCATCGCGCTTGCCTTCGCCGAGGTCGGTGCGGATGTCGTCATCGCGTCGCGTACGCAATCCGAGCTAGACGCCGTCGCCGAGAAGGTCCGTGGCACCGGCCGCCGAGCTCACACCGTCGCCGCTGACCTGGCTCATCCCGAGGTAACCGCGCAGCTCGCCGGCCAGGCGGTCGAGGCTTTCGGGAGACTAGACATCGTCGTCAACAACGTCGGCGGGACCATGCCGAATACGCTGCTGACGACTTCGACCAAGGACCTCAAGGACGCATTTACCTTCAACGTCGCTACCGCCCACGCGCTGACCGTCGCGGCGGTGCCGTTGATGCTCGAGCACTCCGGCGGCGGCAGCGTGATCAATATCAGCTCGACCATGGGCCGGCTGGCCGGACGTGGTTTCGCCGCCTACGGCACCGCCAAAGCGGCGTTGTCTCACTACACCCGCCTGGCCGCGCTCGATCTGTGTCCACGCATCCGGGTCAACGCGATTGCACCGGGATCGATCCTCACCTCGGCGCTGGACGTGGTGGCCTCCAACGACGAGCTGCGCGAGCCGATGGAAAAGGTGACACCAATGCGCCGCCTCGGTGACCCGGTCGACATCGCGGCTGCCGCAGTGTATTTGGCGTCTCCGGCGGGTGATTTCCTGACCGGCAAGACGCTCGAGGTCGACGGCGGCCTCACCTTCCCCAACCTCGACATACCTGTCCCCGACCTGTAAACCCCGACTTCGAAGGAGCCACTCATGGCCATACCCGTGGTCCAGCTCGGCACCGGCAACGTCGGCGTCCACGCGCTGCGAGCGCTCATTACCAACCCGGAGTTCGAGCTCACCGGCGTCTGGGTGTCCTCCGATGCCAAGGCCGGCAAGGACGCGGCGGAGCTTGCCGGACTTGCGGATTCGACCGGCGTAAAGGCCAGCACCGACTTGGGCGCCGTGCTCGCCACCGGCCCGAAATGTGCCGTCTACAACGCGATGGCCGACAACCGGCTGCCTGACGCGTTAGAGGACTATCGGCGCGTGCTGGCGGCGGGGATCAATATCGTCGGCAGCGGCCCAGTCTTTCTGCAATATCCGTGGCAGGTGATTCCCGAGGAGCTCATCAAGCCGTTGGAAGACGCCGCGCGCGAAGGTAATTCGAGTCTGTATGTCAACGGCATCGATCCGGGCTTCGCCAATGACCTATTGCCGCTGGCACTGGCCGGCACCTGCCAAAACATCCAGCAGGTTCGCTGCATGGAGATCGTCGACTACGCCACCTACGACAGCGCGGTGGTGATGTTCGACGTGATGGGATTCGGTAAGCCGATGGACGAGATTCCGATGCTGTTGCAGACCGGTGTACTGAGCCTGGCGTGGGGATCGGTGGTCCGGCAGTTGGCCGCAGGCCTGGGCATTTCGCTGGACGAGGTCGCCGAAGTGTACGTTCGCGAGCCGGCACCCGACGACTTCGACATCGCATCCGGTCACATTCCCAAGGGCAGCGCCGCGGCACTGCGGTTCGAGGTGTTCGGATTGGTCAACGGCGACCCCGTTGTAGTCCTGGAACATGTCACCCGGCTGCGCGAGGATCTGTGTCCCGATTGGCCGCAGCCTGCGCAGCCCGGTGGGTCGTACCGCATCGAGATCACCGGCGAACCCTGCTACGCCATGGACATCTGCCTGAGCAGCCGCAAGGGCGACCACAACCACGCCGGACTGGTCGCCACCGCGATGCGGGTCGTCAACGCGATCCCGGCGGTGGTGGCCGCCGAGCCCGGTATCGTGACGACGCTGGACCTGCCCCTGGTCACCGGTCGCGGCCTCTATGTCCCGGCTAAGTAGCCGCCGAAGTGGTGCGGAACCTGTCCCGGTAGGCCCTCGGTGAGACGCCGAGCCGGTTGACGAATACCCGCCGCAGTGTTTCGGAGCTGCCGAAGCCGGCCAGCTGTGCCGCGGCGCTGACGCTGCGTCCGGCGTCCAAGGCCGCGCGCGCGGCATCGACACGAATCATTTCGACGTAGTGGGCCGGGGTCTGTCCTAGCTCGGATTGAAACAGCCGGGTCAGCTGGCGGGTACTCAAAGAGGCCCGGACCGCAAGGCTTTTCACGCTGTGGTCAGCGGCAGGGTCGGCGGCGATGGCATCGGTTGCCGCGCGCAGCGCGGACTCGGGCGGCGGTTCGGCCTCGACAAGCACCGAGAATTGCGACTGGCCACCCGCGCGTTTGAGGTACACGACCAACGACCGGGCCACGTCGCGGACCAACACACTGCCGTAATCCTGCTCGACCAACGCCAACGCAAGGTCGATTCCCGAGGACACCCCCGCCGAGGTGAACACATCACCGTCGCGTACGAATATCGCGTCCGGCGTGACGTCAACATCGGGAAAGGCGCGGGCCAGCAGCCCGGCATGCCGCCAATGAGTAGTGGCGCGCCGGCCCCTGAGCAGGCCGGCCTCGGCCAGAATGAACGAACCGGTGCAAATAGATGCCAAACGCCGGGTCCGACCCGGAATCGCCCTCAGTGCCGCGACCAGGGCGGGATCGATTGGTCGCCCGACGAGGTTGTCACCGCCGGCGACCAGTACGGTGTCGACCGAATCGATCGACGAAATGCGTTCAGTGACAGCAAATTTGGTTCCGATCGACGTCGTCACGTCCCGGCCGTCCACGGATGCGACCGTGAGCCGGTAGTCCGCGCCGAACCGGTTGGCTTCGGCGAAGACCTCAGCCGGTCCGGCGGCGTCCAACAGCTTGACGCCTTCGAAAACAACGATCACCACCGTGCGCGGTCTCGCACCGGGATCAGCCACACACTCATTGTGTCGGTTTCTGTGGGAAAGATGGCAGATCAGCCGTAGATACATGGGCCCGCGCAACCCAGACTAGATACATCAGCCCCCGCGAATCAAAGGAGCTTCGACCATGACTTCATCAATAACCAACAGCATCGCCGGCATTCGACTCCCCGACACACCGCTCGTGCGTGACGTCACCGACTACATTCGGGCACACGAGAATGACCTGCTGTTTGATCATTCCCGCCGAGTGTTTTTCTTCGGCGCGCTGCAGGGCCTTCGCCGGGGCCTGCAGCCCGATCTGGAATTGCTCTACGTCGGCGCCATGTTCCACGACATCGGCCTGACCGAGCCCTACCGCACCTCCAACCTGCGCTTCGAGGTCGACGGCGCCAACGCGGCACGCGAGTTCCTGCTGCAGCACGGCGTCGATGAAGCCGACGCTCGCAAGGTCTGGCTGTCCATCGCGCTGCACACCACCCCCGCCGTGCCGGAATTCCTCGACCCCGAAATCGCTTTGGTGACCGCCGGTGTCGAGACCGATGTGCTCGGCATAGGTCGCGACGACTTGTCGTCCGATCAGCTGGCCGCCGTCACCGCGGTGCACCCGCGTCCCGATTTCAAGCGCCGCATCCTGCAGGCCTTCACCGACGGCTTCAAGCACCGCCCCTGGTCCACCTTCGGCACCGTCAATGCCGATGTGCTCGAACACTACGACCCATCATTCGTGCGAGACGACTTCGTTGAGATCATCTTGAAGAACAGCTGGCCCGAATAGCGGTAGGGGAAGCCATGCCGAACCGACGAGTGCTGATCACCGGAGCGTCGAAGGGTATCGGCCGCGCCGTCGCCGACCGCGTGGCCGCTACCGGCCAAGAGCCCATTGGACTCGCTCGGAGCGCACCGTCGGACTTTCCTGGACAGTTCCACGAGGTCGATCTCGGAGACCAGGCAGCCACCGCGCAAACCCTGGACAGGATCGTCGCCGAAGGCAGGGTCGCCGCCGTAGTCAACAACGTCGGTTTGGCGCGCTTCGGCCGTATTGGCTCGATCCATCTGGAGGACCTTTTTGTCACCTACGACATGAACGTGCGCACCGCGGTGCAGGTGGTGCAGGCGGTGCTGCCGGGCATGATCGACGCGAGATGGGGTCGCATCGTCAACGTCACCAGCTTGACGACGCTGGGCACCCCGGAACGCACTCCGTATGCCGCCGCCAAGGCCGCGCTGGAAACCTGCACTCGGATTTGGGCGGGCGAGCTTGCCTCAACCGGCATCACCGTAAACGCGGTGGCACCGGGACCGGTAGAAACCGAGTTGTACCGGGAACGTAGCCCCGCCGGATCAGAACGTGAGGCTCGCTTCCTCAACACCATTCCGTTGCATCGGGTCGGTACCCCGGTCGAGATCGCGCACGTGATCTGCATGCTGCTGGATGAAGACGCCAGCTACATCACGGGTCAGGTTGTTCGGGTCGACGGGGGCGGGAGCGTCGGCGCCGCATAGCGGGTGCCCGCGGTTCGCGGCACATCAACATATTCGTTAACCTCACTTTGCTATCGGGGGTTACGGATCGAGGGTCAGTACGTTGGCGCAGGACACCCAGGCTTCGCTCAAGACGAGCTGGTATCTGCTCGGGCCGGCGTTCGTCGCCGCGATCGCCTATGTGGATCCCGGCAACGTCGCGGCCAACGTCAGCTCCGGTGCGCAGTTCGGCTACCTGCTGCTGTGGGTCATCGTGATGGCCAATGTGCTGGCGGGACTGGTGCAGTACCTGTCGGCGAAGCTCGGGCTGGTAACCGGACGATCACTGCCCGAGGCGATCGGCAAGGGGATGAGTCGTCCGCTGCGGCTGGCCTTTTGGGTTCAGGCCGAACTGGTGGCGATGGCAACCGATGTCGCCGAAATGGTCGGCGGAGCGATCGCCTTGCACGTCCTGTTCGATTTACCGCTGCTGTTTGGCGGGGTGATCACCGGGGCCGTGTCGTTGCTGCTTTTGGCGGTGAGGGACCGTCGTGGCCAACTGTTGTTCGAGCGTCTCATCACCGGATTGCTGCTCGTCATCGCTATCGGCTTCGCGGCCAGTTTCTTCGTCGCGACGCCACCACCCGACGGCGTGGTCAGCGGACTGGTGCCGCGATTTCGCGGCACCGAGAGTGTGCTGCTGGCCGCCGCGATCCTGGGTGCCACAGTGATGCCGCACGCGGTGTACCTGCATTCAGGTCTCGCCCTAGACCGGCACGGACATCCCGAAGCGGGGCAAGGTCGTCGTCGGCTGCTGCGCGTCACCCGCGTCGACGTGGTCCTGGCGATGGCGGTCGCCGGAACGGTGAACGCGGCGATGCTGCTGGTCGCCGCGATCAACCTGCAGGGCCGCGGTGGTACCGGTTCCATCGAGGGCGCCTACGCCGCTATCTATGACACTCTGGGGGCCACGATCGCGGTGCTGTTCGCTATCGGGTTGCTCGCGTCCGGCCTGGCGTCCTCGTCGGTGGGCGCTTATGCCGGCGCGATGATCATGCAGGGACTGCTGCAGCGGTCAATTCCCATGCTGGCGCGCCGCTTGATCACGCTGTGCCCCGCCGTGGTGATCCTGGCGGCCGGTTTTGACCCCACCCGCACATTGGTGCTTTCACAGGTCGTGCTGTCCTTCGGCATACCGTTCGCGGTGCTTCCGCTGGTCAGACTGACCAGCAACCGCAAACTGATGGGAAGCGACACCAACCATCCCGTCACGACCGTCGTTGGCTGGGCGGTCGGCGTGATGGTCAGTCTGCTTAACGTGGTGCTGATCTATCTGACGGTGACAAGCTAGCCCGGCACGCAATCTAGCTGCGACAATAGCTAATTTTTTACATTGGTTCGGTCCACACCATGATTTTCCGATGTCGCATCCTTTCGTTTCTCCTGAGTTCTTCAAGGCCCGCCGTATAGGGCTGCGGGGCTGGAGGGCGGAAACTCAGCCCTGATCTGAAGAGAGAGACACGGAAATTAATGCCGGAGGCTAAAAGCATGACGGAGAGGGGCCGTGCAAATGACACTATTGCCCAACGATTCCATCTGGCCCGACGACACCCGTCGCGCCGCCGTCACCGTCGCACTTGCTGCAGCCACCAACAGCGACATGCAGTTCCGCGACGTGGTCGATTCGATCAACGACGCGCTGAACAGCGGACGGCCCTTGCAGTTCGTGATGGAGTTGGTCCGGCTGCTCTCCGCCGGGTGGGGGGAGCAGTTCAGCAACCCTGACACCGCCGCGGTTTACCGGCAGATGGCGGCAGAAGCCCAGGCTTACGAGGACGATATGCGTGCGCGCGGAGAATGGAGGAAATGACGATTTACAAAACCGAAATGGATCTGACCACGGACCTTCTTGCGCTGGCTTACAAAGCCGCTGAGGGCCGTACACTGGGGAAACCCATCTAAGCACGCGTCATCCTGTGACCGCTAGCAGTTTGTTCAGTGTGAAGGGTGGCAGACCCGCAAAGGCGGGCGAGTGATATGTGGTCGTGCTCGCATCGTCCCAGATAACTTGCAGGTCTACTTGCGCACGGTAGCCGTATTTCACGGCCTCGACCCAGGTAGCCGGACCGGAACTCAGCTTAATGCCCAACGTGGCGGTGACGACGGCGCCACCGTCAGAAACGATCTGAAAAACAAGGAACTCGCCATCGTCCACCCAAGTTTATTGGTAACGCGTCATAATGTAGTGCCATTTTTCTTCTCCAAATGCGGGCGAGGTAATTATTTTTCCAGCTAAACCTACGCGCATAACGTCTGCAGTGCAACGATCGGTGAGTTCTACGAGGCGCTGCCGCAATGGCGTAGATGCCTCTCGATTATTACAGCCTGGACGTCTAGCCAATTTTGGCCAGATGATATCGATTGAGATGTATACGCCGCGCAGCTCAACGGATGCAACGAAAATGATCTACCTGGGTAGAATAGGCCGTTTATAGGCAGACCATACCATCCATTTGGTAGTCCAACTGGTGTTGTCGGACTTGCCGGCGTAGGCGGCGGCGTAGCTGCCGCTGCTCTGGCTCGCACACGGTACTACCTGGAAGTTGACCAGCTCCCATCCCAGTGACCCGAGGTTCCCAAACGCACCAAGTGTCTGATCCATCGCGGTCTGTAGGTCACCCTCTCCGCTGTGGAAAAGGTAATGTTCCCACTTCTGGGGGTACCACTGGCCGTCTGAGGCCATCCACCAGCCGGATCCGGGCGAAGGATTGCATGGAGTGTTCATGTCCGGGAATTTTAGGGCGCTCAGCGCGCCGGGGAGCGATTTTCCAGTGAAATTTGGGAGCAATGCCGGCGACCTACTGATGTTGGCGCGTGCTAAGGGCGATTAAGTGAACCCCGGCCAGTTGTACCGCGCTGCTATCGTGATGATGGACAATCCGCCGGCCGACCCATTCCTGCCTCCATTGCCGACCACCTTGCCCAGGCGGCAACGGATTTGGCTTATTTTAATGTGCCGATTTCCGGTTGCGGATTGCCCGGTCAATAGACTTCGACAATTCCAGGTCGCGTTCCGCCCAGTTGACCGCTACCGAGAATGTCAAGAGGGTTTGGTGCAAAAACGGACGGGCGGACTGGCCGCCACCGTAAGGTGCGCGCCGTGTTCGTCCTGTCAGGACTACTTTCTGAAAGAAAAACTGAACATCAACATGAATCGGGGACAATGAGCGGTTAGAAAACGGCTAACGGTTGCCCAACGCTAGAATCTGTAATTAAAGTCGTGGCTGTTTTTTAGCTTGGCCGGCTCCAGCCAACCAAGCCTTTCCAGGCTCCGCCCCAACAATTATTCGACGCGGACTAGGGCCGATCCGGTTCCTTATGACCTAAGGCGAGCTGAGGTCACCACGCGCGGAGTTCGCCTTGGGCCCGACCGGGTTCACCTGACACGGTGCCCCGGCAGTATGTGGTTTCAGGACATGCGCATAGCGTGTCTCAAGACATACGCATAGGTGATGGCGTGACGTTCGGTGGGTGTCAAAGGCTCGCCTGGTCATCACCGCCGTCGTCATCGAGGGCCGCAGCCAATCCGAGGTGGCCCGTGCCTACGGGGCCTCACAGAGCTGGATCTCGCGGCTGGTCAAGCGCTACAGGCTCGAAGGTGA